>ERZ1066137.122-NODE-122-length-71735-cov-10.807185_pt1 | contig 71735 bp, 64 predicted proteins | sample MGYA00382784_ERZ1066137 | MGnify/ENA primary metagenome ERZ1066137 (study PRJEB33369, sample SAMEA5778367) | biofilm metagenome | biome: Industrial cooling water; feature: Water cooling tower basin; material: Biofilm | place: United Arab Emirates | collected... | reverse complement strand
TGGCAAATAAAATTTGTCCCGAGGCGAGAAGTTTGTCCGTTGCCGAAACCGCTGGGAAAATACCATATCGCTTATTTATCGGCATCCTCAGCTCCGGAGGAGCGGTATATGGTAGAACATAACCCATTATTGGTTTTTAATCCCGTAGGGATGGAATATGACAAATAAAATTTGTAGCGAGGCGAAAAGTTTTGTCCGTTGACGAAACCGCTGGGAAATGCCATTCGCTCAACGGCACCCCTCAGCTCCGGAGGAGTGGGATATGGGTAGGACATAGCCCATCAAATGGTTTTTAATCCGGTAGGGATGAAATATGGAATGGCCGCTCCACGGTGAAAGGAGCGGTGATGGTATTCGTCATGCAACAGAAGTTACCGTAACTTTGATGCGTGACCGAAACGCTCAAAGAACAAGTCAGCACGCTGCCCGACCAGCCCGGGGTCTATCGCTTTTATGACCGCGAGGACGTGCTCATCTACGTGGGCAAAGCCAAGAGCCTCAAAAAGCGCGTCAGCAGCTACTTCAACAAACAAAGCCAATACAACCGCAAAACCGAAAAGCTGGTATCCGAAATCAGGCGGCTGGAATTTACCCTCACCAACTCCGAGTTTGACTCGCTGCTGCTCGAAAACAACCTCATCAAACAAAACCAGCCTAAGTACAACATTTTATTAAAGGACGATAAAACGTTCCCCTACCTCTGCATCCTAAAAGAACGCTTCCCACGCATCATCTACACCCGCAAATATATTCCGCGGCAAGGGGAATACTTTGGCCCCTACACCAGCGTGGTGTCGATGAAAAGCGTCCTGGAACTAGTGCGCCAGCTATACTCTATCCGCACATGCAGCCTCATGCTATCGGAAGAAAACATCGAGCAGAAGAAATTCAAGGTATGCCTCGAATACCACATCGGCAACTGCCGAGGCCCGTGCGAGGGGTTGCAAGATGAAGCCAGCTATCTCGAAGACATCGCGCAAGCGCGCAGCGTGCTCAAAGGCGACCTGAGCGTGGTGGAAGAAACCTTTCACCAGCGTATGCAAGCCGCGGCCGATAGGCTGGAATTTGAAAAGGCCGCCCGTCTCAAGCACAAACTGGAACTGCTGGAGAAGTTCCAGACCAAATCGTTGGTCGTTAACCGCAGGCTCACCGACATTGACGTGATCACCATCGCCAGCACCGAAACAGATGCATTTTTGAATTACCTGATGGTGAAAGAGGGTGCCATCATCTTTTCAAAAAATGTGGAGTTGAAGAAAAAACTGGACGAAACGGATGAGGAACTGGCCAGTCTGGTACTCGTGAGCCTCCGCGCGGAGTACAACAGCACCAACCCCATCATTTACAGCAATGTGCCGCTGTCCTTGGAAACCGAAGGCCTGGAACTGGTGGTGCCCCAAATTGGCGACAAGCGAAAATTGGTGGCACTGTCATTAAAAAACGCCCTATTCGCCAAACAGAAGAGCGAGACGGAAAAGGCCGAGAAACAATCCAAGAAAAACGAAGTGCTGCACATTTTGCAAAAGGACCTGCGGCTCACTACGTTTCCGAAAATCATTGAGTGCTTTGACAACTCCAACTTTCAGGGCACCTCGCCCGTTGCTTCGATGGTGCGTTTTGTGGACGGCAAGCCGCAAAAGACAGGCTATCGCCACTTCAACATCAAAACCGTAGAAGGCCCCAACGACTTTGCCTCGATGAAAGAAATCGTGACGCGCAGGTATAAGCGCATCATGGAAGAGCAAGGGGAATTCCCCCACCTAATCATCGTGGATGGCGGCAAAGGCCAACTGAGCAGCGCGGTGGAGGCCTTGCAAGAACTGGGTATCTACGGAAAGATCCCCGTCATCGGCATCGCCAAAAAACTGGAGGAGATTTATTACCCGGACGATCCATTGCCGCTGCACATCCATAAAAAGTCCCCCGGGTTGCTGCTCATTCAGCGCATCCGCGATGAGGCCCACCGCTTTGCCATCACGTTTCACCGGCTCAAGCGCAGCAACAGCACGTTTGTCACCGAAATCGAATCGATTCCCGGCATCGGAAAAAAGACAGCCGATAAACTACTGGCCCACTTCAAGTCGGTCAAAAAAATAAAAGAAGCTACGCTGGAAGAACTTACGGCACTGGTGGGTGCCACGGTAGCTTCCAAGATCAAGACGTGAAGATGAAAGACAGCAGACCACGTTGATTATGAAACTGCGCCCCTGGTTTTTTGCATGGGTTTTGATTTGTTCGTGCCGCCCTGAAAGCCACTCGTTATCACGTCAGGAATTTGAGCATCTCATGAAAACCTTGGCCCACAGTTGGAGCACGCAAGATACCGAGGCGGCCGTGGCTTGTTTCACGAGCGATGCCACGTACATGCAACCGCCCGATGAACAACTCTACCAAGGTCATTCACAACTACGCCCCTTTTTTGGAGCGCTCAAACCCGGCACGACCATGGTGTTTCATCACCTATGGTTTGATGAAGCGACACAGACAGGCACGGGCGAGTTCACTTTTGGAAACACCCATTCGCAAACCGGGGTAACCGGTGTGGCGGTTATTCAACTGCACGATGGAAAAGTCCAATCCTGGCGCGAGTACTTTATCGCTGGGCCGTTAGATTTTGAGGCCTTTGTCAGCCCCGAGGGCAAGACCTGGAAATGGCACATTGGCAACTATCCTTAGCGGAGCGAGGCGGCCACGACATGGCGCGTGGTGAGCAGGTCCAACTCCTGCTGCAGGCGATCTTGTACCGCGGGTGAAAGTTCGCTTTGGCGGATGGCCATCCCGAGCAATTCGGCCAATTCGCTCACACGCAGTGAAGCATAAACAGCATTGGCCTGAAGCAACCGGCCCACGCTGGCTTCCCACTGCGCCTCGTTGAAGGCTACCACCGCCTGGTTGTACCAAAGCAATCCGGTCAGGTTGCGCGGCTCCACCACGCGGTACAGGTCAAAGGAAAAACGGTAATGCACCGTGCGTTGCGAGGCTGCGGGTGTGGTATTGGCATTGCGATAGGTCGCTATGCGGTCGCGTATGTGTTCGGGTTTGGTCACAAAGCCGTGGTACGGGTCCGTGGTCTCCAACAACACATCCCCTTGGGCCGTTTTCACCATCAAAAAAATGTGGTAGTTGGTTTCGATGATTTCATAGCGAAAATCCAACTCCTCCAGGATCAAGCTATACAAGCCCGTAGCCGTCAGGCAGTCGTACACGCCCTTATCAAAAAGCTGGGCAAAATCGGTGTGCGGCTGGTATCGCTTCAGAAAGCGTTGCTGCGTCTTTTGAAAGATGATCCGCAGTGCTTCGCGATCATCATCGGCCTTTTCCAACCGGGCTTTGAGTTCCGTGACGTGCGTTTGTATTTTTTGCCGGGCGGTTTCCGTATGGGCAAAATCGGGCGAGGTTTGGAGGAAATCTGAGAGCAAAGGGAACTGGGCACAGGCCGCGCCTGCCATCAAAATCAGCCCAAAAACAATGATTTTCCCCTCCACGTTACCGCTGTGTTATCAATGTTAATCTAAAGGTAACAATTCGGTAACATTGAGCAAGGGAATTCGTCAAAAATTTCGTGGCCCGCCCGATCTCATTTTCCTTACCTTTCTCCAAACGTTTCAAAGACCCGCGAGCACGTATGACAGTCATTGCCTCAGCCCCAACCGTCCAAGCCCTTTTCGCGCAACAGCAAGCGCACGCCCAGCAATGGCGGCAGTCGTCCCTGCGCGAACGGAAGAAACTGCTCCAGCGGTTTCGCGAAGCGATCTTGTCGCACCGGGAAATCATTCGGCAGGCGGTGATGGCCGATCTGGGCAAGCCCGCAGCCGAGGCGGATTTGTCGGAGGTCTACCCCGTGGTGTCGGAAATCAATCATGTGATCTCTCACGTAGACGCGTGGGCTCGGCCCGTAAAAGTAGATGCGCCCTTGACCATGCTCGGCACGCGGGCCGAGATACGATATGAAGCCAAAGGCGTTTGCCTCATCATCGGCCCGTGGAACTACCCGTTCATGCTCGCCCTGGGGCCGCTGGTGTCATGCCTGGCGGCCGGCAACACGGCCATCCTCAAGCCCTCGGAGTACACGCCCAAAACATCAGCCGTCATTGCGGAGTTGGTCCGTTCATTCTTTCCCCGGGAGTTAGTGACCGTGGTCGAGGGCGGCATTGAAGAATCCACCGCGCTGCTGCGGCTGCCGTTTGATCATATTTTCTTCACCGGCAGCCCGGCCGTGGGCAAAGTGGTCATGCGCGCAGCTGCGGAAAACCTTACGTCCGTCACGCTGGAACTGGGCGGCAAATCGCCCACCATCATTGACGAAACCGCCCGGCTCGATGATGCTGTCAAGCGCATCAGCTATGGCAAGTGGCTTAACAATGGGCAGTCGTGCATCGCACCCGACTACCTGTGGGTGCACGAGCGGGTAAAAGATGCTTTTGTCCAGAAGCTGAAGGAAACGGTGGTGCAGCAGTTTGGCCAGCGCACGGCCATCACACCCCAATCGCCCGATTATGCGCGCGTGATCAACGACAAAAATTTCCAGCGACTGGATCAATTGCTGCAAGAAGCCGTTCAGCGTGGGGCCACGGTGGAGTGGAACGGCCCGATGGATGCCGGCCAGCGGTTTTTTCACCCGGTAATCCTATCAGGCGTGCCACTGGAGGCCCGCATCATGCAGGAAGAAATCTTTGGCCCCATCATGCCCATCCTCACCTACACGGACGAAGATGAGGCGATCCGGCACATCAATGCGCAACCCAAGGCGTTGGCGTTGTATGTGTTCACTACGCGGAAGTCTTTTTTTGAAAAAGTGATGGCCCAAACCAGCTCGGGCACGGCTTGTTTGAATGATTGCGTGCTCCAATTTGTGCACCCGAATTTGCCGTTTGGCGGGGTGAACAACAGCGGCATTGGCAAGGCGCATGGCGAGGCCGGTTTTCGCGCTTTCTCCAACGAAAAGTCCATCGTCAAACAGAAGAATGGGTTTGCCTCGCCCTATGCGTTGTACCCACCCTACAACCAGCGCGTGCGGAAGGTGCTGGATATATTGATTAAGTGGTTTTGAACTCGGGGCTGCTCTACTCCGCCACGCCCACGCCCACAGTCGCGTTTGAAAACTCGTCAATCACAATGAAGGACCCGTTGGCGGGGTTCTCCGCATAGCGGTCGGCCGGCAGGGGTTTGGCCGTTTTCATCTGCACGCGGGCAATGCCATTCATTTTTAACTCGGGTAAGGATTTCTTCTCCAGCGTGGTGGGCTCTTGCACAAAATCCAGTGACGTCACCTTGGCCTTGGTCAGCAACGTGCCCCACTGCAGCCAATACGTTTTGCCGGGAGTGAGCGGCTGCGGGTGCAACCAACAAACCATGGCTGCCAACTGCGTGGCCAGCGCGGGTTGTTCCTCGGCCTTCACCAACATGTCCCCTCGGCTGATGTCCACGTCATCTTCGAGCGTGACGGTCACTGACTGCCGGGCATGGGCCTCGGTTAGCGCAGCTGTGTACTGGTGTATGTTTTTTACTTTGGAGGAGCGGCCCGAGGGCAGCGTGACGATGGTGTCGCCCACACGCAGCGTGCCGCTGGCAATGCGGCCTGCATAGCCGCGGAAGTCATGATGCTGTTCGTTGCGCGGCCGTATCACGTACTGTACGGGCATCCGGAAGGGTTTGTGCTGCGCGGTGCGCTGCACTTCTACCTCCTCCAGTTGGGCCAATAGCGGCTTGCCGGTGTACCATCGCATGTGGGCCGAGGAGGTGGTAATGTTGTCGCCATGCAGGGAACTCACGGGAATGAAAATGAGCTGTTGTTGCTGGTTGGGCAACTGTGCCGCCAACTGCTCGAATCGTTGCCTGATCGCCTCAAACACGTGGCTGTCATACCCCACCAAATCCATCTTGTTCACACACACCACCACGTACGGTATGCGCAGCAAGTTGGCGATGAAGTAGTGCCGATGGGTTTGTTCCACAATGCCCTTGCGCGCATCCACCAAAATGACCGACACTTCGGCCCGCGAAGCGCCTGTTACCATGTTGCGGGTGTACTCTTCATGACCGGGTGAATCGGCAATAATGAACTTGCGCCTGGGCGTGTTGAAATAAATGTGCGCCACATCGATGGTGATGCCTTGTTCGCGTTCGGCTATCAGCCCATCGGTGAGCAGCGACAAATCCAAAAAACCGATGCCCTTGCGCGCGCTGGCTTGCTGAATGGCCTCCAGCCGATCGGTGGTGATGGAGTTGGTTTCATACAACAACCGCCCGATGAGCGTGCTCTTGCCATCGTCTACACTACCGGCCGTGGCTATCTGTAATACATCCATCTGTTCTCTTTTAATTCATGCTCACAAGGGATCATTTCCTATCTCTAACACCTGACGCCTAACGCCTTTTTTTCGCTCTGCCTAATGCCTCGTGCCTAATACCTACTTCTTCTCAAAAATATCCACTCGCTTTTCGCAATTCCATGGCCGCTTCGCTGCGTTTATCGTCCATGCGGGTGCCGCGCTCGGAAACGGTGGTGCCAATAATTTCTTCGATGATCTGCTCCAGCGTGGAGGCCGAAGAGGGCAAGGCAGCCGTACAACTCATGTCGCCCACGGTGCGGAAGCGCACCTGCTTTTTTTCGATCACTTCGTCCGTTTCCACATAAATGAAATCGGAGTAGGGCCACAGAATCCCCTCGCGTGCTACCACCTCGCGCGTATGCGCAAAATAAATGGACGGGATGGCCAGGTTTTCTTCTTTGATGTAGTTCCAAACGTCCAGCTCCGTCCAGTTGCTGATGGGAAACACGCGCACGTTTTCACCGGGCTGGATGCGACCGTTGAGATAGTCAAACAATTCGGGACGTTGGTTTTTGGCATCCCACTGGCCAAAGTCATCGCGCACGGAAAAGATCCGTTCCTTCGCCCGCGCTTTTTCTTCATCGCGCCTGGCACCGCCCAGGCAGGCGTCCAACTTGTGTTCTTCAATGGTGCGCAGCAGCGTAACGGTCTGCAACGTGTTTCGGCTCGCAAACTTTCCTGTCTCTTCGGTGGCCCGTCCCGCGTCAATGTCGTCTTGCACATGGCCCACGATCAACTCAAGACCAACTTCCTTTACCAGCCAATCGCGAAATTCAATGGTCTCGATGAAATTGTGCCCGGTATCGATATGCACCAACGGAAAGGGCACCTTGCCGGGATAAAATGCTTTTTGCGCCAGCCGTACCAGCGTAATCGAATCCTTGCCTCCCGAAAACAATATAGCAGGGCGCTGGAACTGCGCGGCCGCCTCGCGTATGATGTAGATGGCCTCGTCTTCGATGGCGCGCGGAAACTCTTTGAGATACTCTCGCATAATGTGTTGCCTACAGGTTTATCGGGCCGCAGCCGCGGAGATTTTGGTTTCGTGAAGACCGCACTCTTTGGCCGATGATTCCCACCACCAGCGGCCGGCCCGGGGGTCTTCGCCCGGGGCAATGGCCCGCGTACAGGGGGCACAGCCAATACTGGCAAACCCTTTTTTGTGCAACGTGTTCACGGGGATGGCATGCTGTTGTAGATACGTGCGCAAATCCGCATCGCTCCAATCCAACAGGGGATTGTATTTGACTACTTTCATGCTTTCATCCCACTCCACTTTTTTCATTTGCTGGCGGTTGGCCGATTGTGCCGCGCGCAGGCCCGTGACCCACACCTCCACACCGTTCAGTGCCCGAGTCAACGGCTCCACTTTGCGCAGATGACAGCATGCCTTGCGGTTGTCCACCGAATCGTAAAAACCGTTGATGCCTTTTTCATTCACGTAGGCTTCCACCCGTGCGCGTTCGGGGAAAAACGTTTGAATGGAAAGCTTGTACTTGGCTTGCGTGAGAGCCATCAAATCGTAGGTTTCCGGAAACAAGCGGCCGGTATCCAGCGTAAAAATTCGAATGTCAAGCGCCTGTGTGGCGATCAGGTGCGTGATGGCCTGATCTTCCTCGCCCAAGGCAGTGGAAAAGGCCACGTTCAGCCGTTGGGAGGCCAGCCAGGCGAGGCCTTCTTTGGCGGAAAGCCCCTCTAATTCCGTCTGTATCGTGTCCACCGTGACCATGTCAAAAAAACAGCCGCAAATATACAATATTATATTTCTATGGATTTTGTAGACTAAAGGAGATGTGTCTCAAATTAACGCGCTCAACCTCACCCCATTCTGGCAAGTGGTTTTTCGATGCCTATCGCTTTTGCAGGCGTTGGCCCGGGTTAGGTGGGGGTGTATCCGCATCAATTGGAAATACGCCCCGAAAGAGCACACGAAACGGCCCTGGCGTTCGTTAAACGAAAGCAGTTGGCGCCACCCTTTTCCTGCAGGGCGTTTTGCTATTTTTGCCTGACGAAAAAAACGGATGTATGAAGATCGTAAAGAAAGTGCTGATCGGCCTGGGGATTGTGCTGGTGCTGCTGGTGGGCGCGGCCATCGTGTTGCCCATCGTGTTCAAGGACGACATCAAGGCGGCCATTGACAAAGAATTGGCCAAAAGCATCAATGCCGATGTGGTGTTTGATGCCGATAATTTTAGCCTTTCCTTTTTTCGAAATTTTCCGAGCGTGACCGTACAAATGAAGGAGCTGGGCGTGTTCAACCGGGCCCCGTTTGAGGGCGTGCCGCTGTTTGTCATCCAATCGCTGGAAGTAGAAGTAAACCTCAAAGATGTTCTCTTTGGCGATCAGCTTCGCGTAAAGGGCATCACGCTGGTGGAGCCGCAGATCCTTATCAAAGTCTTGCCCGATGGAAAAGCCAACTACGACATCGCCATTCCCTCATCCGATACCGTGGCGGTGGTTGCCTCCGAAGAGGCCACCGCTTTTTCGTTTGGCATCGACCACTGGGAAATCGTAAACGGAGAACTCACGTATGACGACCAAAGCCTGTCCTTCTTCACGGCCGTGAGTGGTCTTAACCACTCGGGCAGCGGCAACTTCAACGAGAAAGCGTTTGACCTGACCACCGCCACCACCATTGACACCCTGAACCTGGCGTTTGGCGGCACTGAATACATCAGCAAAAAACGCATTGAGGTGAACGCGACCTTGGGCATTGAAGACGAATACACCAAATACACATTCAAAGAAAACACCGCCAAGATCAACGACTTTGCCATGCGCTTTGACGGCTGGTTTAAAATGAACCCGAACGACTTTGGCATGGATATTACGTTTGGCAGTCCGGAAAATTCGTTCAAGAGCATCCTCTCGCTGGTGCCGGGTGTTTACACAAAGGATTTTGGCGCCATTGAAACACGGGGGGATTTGACGTTTAACGGTTTTGTGAAGGGCACGTACAGCGACACGCAAATGCCCGCCTTCAACCTTGGGTTGGTTGTGAAAGACGCCATGTTCAAGTATCCGGATTTGCCCACTGCCATTGAAAACATTCAGGTAGACCTGCTGGTGGATAATGCCACGGGCGTCATCGAAAACACGCTGGTGGACTTAAAAGCCATGCACTTGGATTTTGGCAAAAACCCGGTAGACGCCCGCCTGCGCATCGAAAACTTGAAAGACTACCGCATGGACGGCAACGTGGCCGCCACGCTCAACTTGGGCGAATTGAACAAGATATTCCCCATTGACGGATTGGACATGCGCGGCACCTTTGCCCTCAATGCCACCGCCAAAGGCGTTTATGACAGCATCCGGAAAATTATCCCGGCCATCAATGCCTCCATGGCACTGACCAACGGCCACGTACAATCCAAGGAGTTTCCGTTGCCGCTGGAAAACCTGCAACTGGTAGCCAATGTGGTCAACAACTCGGGCAAGATGGCGGAAACCACGATCACCGTGCCCGCCTTTTCCATGCTGCTGGATGGCGAAACGCTGGAGGCCCGTGCTTCCGTGCAGAACTTAGACGACTACACGTGGGACATCGAAGCCAAAGGCGGTGTGGATCTGGAAAAGATCACCAAGATATTTCCCCTGGAGGGCATGACGTTGGCGGGCAAAGTAAAGGCAGACCTGAAAACCAAAGGGAAAATGTCGGATGTGGATGCCGGCCGCTATGACAAATTGCCCACCAGCGGAACGGCCAGCTTGCGCAGCTTCGCGTTTACCTCCAAAGACCTGCCGTATGCGGTAGCGTTGAGCGAAGCGGATGCCGTTTTTGATCCCAAGAAAATTGATTTGAAAAAACTGGAGGGCACCGTGGGAAAGACCGATTTCTCCGTGACGGGCGCAGTGAGCAACTACATTGCCTATGTGCTGCACAACGAAACCATCAAAGGCAACGTCAACTTTACCTCCAAATTGGTCGACCTGAACGAGTTCATGACCGAAACGGAAGAGGAAGCCCCCGCCTCCACCGATAGCAGTACGCTCAGCGTGATCCCTATCCCCAAAAACATTGACTTTGTGCTGAAGTCATCCATGGCCACGGTGAAGATGATGGACTACACCATGACCAACGCCACGGGCGATGTTATTCTGAAAGACGGTATTGCCAACCTGAGCAACCTGAAATTTAATTTGCTGGGCGGTGCGTTTGTAGTCAATGGTTCTTACAATGCCAATGACTTGCAACATCCCAAATATGATTTTGGATTGAAGATTGACGGCATGCAGATACAGGAAGCGGCCAGCAATTTTTCCGTTGTCAAAACCTATGCGCCCATTGCCGGGTTGGTCAACGGGGCATTTGGCACCGATTTCAAAATCAGTGGCGAATTGAAGCAAGACATGATGCCCAACCTGGCTACCGTAAACGGGGCGGGGCTGATCAAGATTGCGCAGGCGGCCTTGACCAAGTCTAGTCTGGTATCCAGCGTGACTTCGTTGACAAAGTTGGAAAACACCGATCAGGTCACGCTGAAAGACGTGCTGATGTCGGCCTCCATCAGCAATGGCAAACTCAGCGTGAAACCCTTTGATGTAAAGTTTGGAAACTATGTGACAAACATCTCGGGCAGCACCGGGCTGGACGGCACCATCAATTATCAACTGAAAATGAACGTGCCGGCAGGCAAGCTGGGAAGTCAGTTTCAAGGATTTTTGGCGCAATACGGTGGCAGCAGCAATCCCAACAATGAGATTCCCCTTACCATTGGGCTGGGCGGCACGTATGCCAACCCCAAAACCACGCTGCTGATGAGCGAACAAAAAGAACAGGTAAAACAAGCGGTGACCCAAGCGGCCGAAGAAAAAAGCAAAGAAGCCGTGGACAAGATTATCTCCGGGGAGAAACCCAAAGATGTGCTGAACAATTTGCTGAAGGGTGGGGCCAAAACGGACAGCACCAAAGCCAAAGACAGCACGGCCACCAAGACGGACCCCGCCAAGCAACTGCAAAACAAGTTGAATAGTTTACTGAAAAAGAAGAAGAACTAGGGTGAAGATCCAGGGTCGGCTCAGTGGCCGTTTGTACGCACACGCAGGGCGAAGGCTTGGGCCGGATTTTTGATCAACACCAAATCCAATTCATCTTGTGTAAATCCTTCCTGCCGTAAGCGGGGCAGAAGCGAATCAAACAACGCAAGATAGCCCCGGTAATTGCCTCCACCCGATTCCCCCACGTGATACCACCCGGCATCGTGCGAGAGCAGCGTGCGGTGCAGCAGGTTCTGCTGCTTCATAAAGGTGAGAAATCCCACGTATTGCTCAATACTTTCCGGGTTGACCGAGTCAAACTCAACCCATGCGCCTGCCGAGGCCATCTCCTGGTGAACGCTTAAACTCTTTTCATTTTGGGCATGGACCCACACAAAGGCTTCTGGGGCTACGCCTTGCGACCGGAGTATGGAAAGCACTTCTTGCGCGGCACGGCCATCGCCCAAATGAACGGCCACGGTCATACCGGTTTGCTTGTGAGCCAGCGCACCCGCCATCATGATCTTTCGTTGGGCCTCGGTAAGCGGGCCCGTGTCGGCCCCGAGCTTCATAAAGCCCGGTTTTATGTCCGTGTTGTCGATCCCGTTTTCAAACTCCGTCACCCAACGGGCGGCCAATTGCTCGGCTGTTTCGGTAAACACATGAGCCGGTAAAAAACGCTGACCCGCAGCACCGTAGTAGCCGGTGTTGGTAACAATGTGCAGGCCCGAGCGTATTGACAGCTCGCGCAGCAAGAGCGGATCGCGCCCGAGATAAGCAGGTGTGCATTCAAAAAGACTTCGGCATCCCTTTTTACGCAATGCCAACAAATGGGGAAGCGCTTTTTCTATGACGCTATCGCGGTGATAACGCCCCGGGCGAATGCTGTCTGCGCCAATAAAATCGACCAGAATGTGTTCATGTACCAGCGCAATCCCCAATGAATCAGCCGCGATGGGCCCCTGTACACTCGTTATCCGTTCGCTCGGTGGCTGGGTACAGGCCGTCAACCCAATCCAAACCCACAAAAGTGACAGGATACGCATGCGCTACGAATGAAGCACGCCTTCTTTATCCAACTCCCGGATAAAACTCAGATTTTCTTCTTTGATCGAGTCGGGCACGAAGACAAAACGCTTGTCATAAATCTGACGGCCCACGTAGTAGCTCACCCAGTACTCGTTGTTTAAGTGGAAGACGGCCGAATCGATCGGTTCGATCAAAATACTACCGCGGGCGGGCACCGTTTGTAAGAAATGCCGCAAGGTAGACGTGCGCTGTTCTTCTCCGTTTTTTTCGCCATACCCTTTGCTGGCCACCAAGGTGTTTTCGATGGCAAAGTCATTGTTGTTGAGCAAATATACCCGCCACTCGTCCTGCATCAAGTTGTTCTTCTCGCGCACTACCGCCAAGGTCACGTTTTGCACTTGCGGTATATCAATGTCTTTCATCATAGGCTAAACCACTTTTTCAAAACGGCTTCCGCCTTTTTTTGTTGGGGTGTAAAATCAACCGCATGAAGCCGATGCCCCGGTTGCGGATACCATTTCCAAAAGTAAACACCGGCCAACCATTTTTTAGTCCACACCTGCTGAAAAAAGGCTTCGTAGCAAGCGGCCTGAGCGTCCTCTGATATTCGTTCGCGATCACTTGCTTGCGGCCAACGCCACGGCTCGCGTGCGGCATCGGCCGTGCTGCGGTAGCCGATCTCGGTGAAGATCACCGGTTTTTTAAACCGATGGTGCACCGCCTCGATGGCCGCCAGGGGTGTTTTCCAGCCTTGTTGTAATTCGGCCAGGGTGGGGGCTTCTTTGACACAAAGACTAAAATAGGCCTGTATGCCAATGTAGTCGAGGGCATCCCAAAATCGAATCTGCTCAAACTCCTGGTGAAAGTTGGCCGCGTAGGTAAGTTTACCTGTGTACACCTTCCTTATTTTCGCGATCAAGCTGCGCCATTCGGCCTCGCGCACGGTGGTCTTTTGCAACTCGGTGCCAATGCAAAAAATCGGTACCCGCCCGCGCTGGGCCAACGCGGCATAATGTAGGATGAACGTTTCGTAGGAAGCAAACCATTGTTTCCAGTCCGCTTCATTTTTCATGGCAATGTCGCCCGGCCAGCCTTGGCGCAGCCACAGATGGGGCTTGAGTAGCGTTTGTATCCCGTGTGCCTGGGCCAGTTGCAGGGTGGCCATCAGCCCTTCGTCCGATTCGCCCCACCACACGCGCGTGCCGGTGTTGGACTTGACCACCGGGCTATCGGCCGAGTCTTGCCAACCAAACGGTGTCTGTGACAGCCATGTGATGCCCGCGTCTTTGGCGGCTTGTACCTGCGTTGCGGTGACTACCTCGCGCCCGCCTACCCAGCAAACGCCTTTGTGCTTGGGTTGCGCAGATGCCGCCAACGCCCAACAGCCCATCACTATCCAAAGCAGTCTCATGACGTCATGCCAAAGAGATGAAACAAGTGCGCGCGCAGCACTTTATTTACTTCTTCCATGGGCACGGGGCGTTGCAGCTCGCGTTGCATGGAAGTTACGGCCTTGTCATCAATACCACAGGGTACGATGTGATCAAAATAGGAAAGGTCCGTGTTTACGTTCAGTGCCAGGCCGTGCATGGTTACCCACCGACTGGTTTTCACACCCAGCGCACAGATTTTTCGATCGGGGTTTTGCAACCACACGCCCGTGAGGCCCGGCACCCGTGTGGCGGGCAGCCCAAAGTGCATGAGTGTCTGGATCACCGCCTCCTCCAGCGTGCGCATGTAGCGGTGGATGTCGGTAAAAAAGTTTTCGAGGTCCATCACAGGATAGGCCACCAACTGGCCTGGCCCGTGGTACGTGATATCGCCCCCGCGGTTGATGCGGTGGTACGTGGCCCCAAGGGTATCGAGTTGTTCCAACGGCACCAATAAGTTTTCTTCTTTGCCGCTTTTTCCGAGTGTGTATACATGCGGATGCTCACAAAAAATCACATAGTTGGGCGTGGGTTGTGGCGCTCCCTCGGCTTTGTCGCGATTGGATTTTTTGATCGCGAGTATCTGGTCAAACAAACGCGTTTGGTGAGCCCAAGCCTCGTGATAGTGCATGAGCCCCCAGTCGATAAAAAGAGTTTGTTTGTTTGGGGGCGAGGTCATCAGTCAAATTTGCGCTGCCGGATAAACCGATCTACAGCCAAGATCAAGTTTCAAAATAAGTAGCTCCACCAACGAACCTGGGTCAATACTTTTCCCTTATGATCGCGCCCGTTCACACCTAAAAGTAGTCAGCGTCATTTCATTTTCTCAAGTTCTGTTTTCAGATAGATAATAGGCTCAATCGGTTCCGGCTCCACGCCATTTTCTTTAGCGAGGTAGTACGAGATCCAATCGGTGAGGTGGATGAGATAATAATACTGCTCCAGCAGCGAGGCCCCTTCGCCTATGATATCAATAACGGGGTTAGACTTTTTCTCAAACATCGCGCGGCATATCTCCATGCGCTTCTCCACCCGCTCATGGTCATGGTCGCTGTACATGTACACCACTTGCAACATCGGCATCAACGGTTCCGGAAAACTCCATCCCACCAGTTCGTTGTGGTTCATTTCCGGAAAGGTGTTTACGTGGGCCATGTGCTTGCTGTTTTCGTTCAACTGTTGCTGAAAACGCAGCGCCATCGCATATAAGCGATTGTCGCAATAGATCACCGGCAGGCGGCCTTTCAATCTGCGGGCAATCAGTTCGGCTTCGGCCTGTATGCCCTTCTCGCCACGGTTCAAAAACTCGATGGCGTTCTCCGTTTCTTTAATGTAGGCTGCGCCAATGTGGTTGGTGTGGTACAACACCGCCATCAACGCCAGCATGTTGAAGGCCAGCATGGCGCGGGGGCTGTCCGACCCGGGCGGCAATTGGATATAGAGCAAGTTATATTCTTTGGCAATATCCAGCAGCTTGCCCCCCGAGGCAATACAAATCACATGCGCCCGTTTAAGTAACGCTTTATTGACGGCCGCGATGGTTTCTTCCGTATTGCCGCTGTACGAGCAGGCAATAAACAGCGTGTGCGGACTTACGTACTGGGGGATGTTGTACGTTTTGCATACAGAGATGGGAATGGGTATGCGCCCAAAGGTGAGCGACTCCACCAAATTGGCACCAATGCCCGAACCTCCCATGCCTGCGATAACAATGTTGCGTATGTCGCTGCCCGGCCGCACCAAATCCAAACTCTGCCCCAGCTTCAGCCCCTCGGCCAACTGTTGTGTGAACGATTCGATGTATTTTTTGGTCGAAGACATATTTGGTAAATTCGGCTTCAAAGGTAGCACAAACCCATGAGCGATAAAACGAGCAAAGGCAAAGAGGGCGAAGCACGCGCGGCCGCCTTTTTGGAAGCCAAAGGCTATACCGTGCTGGAACGAAACTACCGCTACAGACGATCCGAGATTGACCTGATCGTGAAAAAAGACAATTGGATTGTGTTTGTGGAGGTAAAGCTGAGAACCTCCGATGCGTTTGGCTATCCGGAAGAGTTTGTAAACCGAAAAAAGGTAATGAAGATACTGGAGGGGGCCGAGTACTACACGCATGTGAACCGATGGGAAGGGCCCGTGCGTTATGATATCGTGTCCATCCGGCAATTGCCCCACGAGGCCGAAGAGATACGGCACATCGAAGACGCTTTTTACTGAACCGGACGGTTGCCCGTGGCCTTGCCAGCTTCACTTTGCGGCCCCAATCGGCTGTTTTTCAATTATTTTGATGTAAACTTGCAGGTCTGTAGATGCAAAAAATGACAAGTTCAGGCCTGAAGCGGTGGTTGATAGTTGGCGGTATCTTCGTAGCGGTGGCGTTGGCGGGTGGTGGTGTTTTTTGGTATTTGAAGACTGCGCACACGCCCGTTGAAGTACTTGCCGTGCAACCCCAACCCTTTGCCCCACCCGTACCGGTGTTTGTGCATGGTATATTGGCCAATGGCCTTACGGTGATTGAGAACACCATCCAACGCAACCAACGGTTTGCCGATCTTTTTCAAGGCTATGCGCTAAACGCACGCACAGCCCAGCAGTTGAACATGCTTCCGAAAAGTGTGTATGACTTCCGCAAAATAGCGGCCCACAAAAAGTATACGCTGCTGGTCGAGAATGACTCGGCCCGTACGGCACGCGCGCTTATCTACGAACCTAATGCGATTGACTACGTCATCTTTCATCTGAAAGATTCTTTGCTGGTGGAAACCTGTCAGCGTGAAGTAAAACGTATTGAAAAAAATGTGGCGGGCGTGGTGTACTCCAATTTGTCCGAAACCGTGGAGGCCATGGGCATCTCGCACGAACTCACCAACCGCTTTGTCGATATCTTTGGATGGCAGGTGGACTTTCAGCGGCTGCAGCGGGGCGACCGCTTCAAACTGATCTATGATGAACTGCAAGTAGAGGGTACCCCCATCGGCATTGGCGGCATCAAGGGCATTTACTTTGAGCACATGGGCCACGGCATGTATGCCTTCCCGTTCGATCAAGGTGACGGCACTGATTATTTTGATGAAGAAGGGAAGAGTTTGCGCAAAGCCCTGCTCAAATATCCCATCGAGTTTACGCGCATCAGTTCGCGGTATTCTATGAGCCGCTTCCACCCGGTGGCCAAAGTGTTTCGGCCGCATTTGGGCACCGACTTTGCCGCACCCACCGGCACTCCCATCCGTAGCGTGGGCGATGGTTTGGTGGAAGAAGCGCAGTTCAAGACCAACAATGGCAACTATGTAAAAGTACGGCACAATGCCACCTACACCACGGCCTACCTGCATATGTCAAAGATCGGCAGCGGCATTTCGCCCGGAGTGCGCGTGCGGCAAGGTCAGGTCATCGGCTATGTGGGCAGCACGGGGCTGGCTACGGGCCCGCACCTATGCTACCGGTTTTTTAGAAACGGTGTACAGGTAGATGCGCTCAAGGTAGAATTGCCTCCGTCTCAACCGGTAAAAAAAGAATTTGCGGAGGCGTATGGATTGGTCAAAGCGCACTTGGCCCATCAGCTTCAGCAAATACCCTTTCCGGAAACGCAGCCCGAGGAAGTGGTGATAGCGGGGAACTAAGCGGCTGCGCTCGCAAATCGCATCAGGTACCGCCCCGGCACCTTCCCCAACAACATACCCTTTCGTTTTTCGGTACATTTAGTAAGTAATCTTACATCAAAAGCACGTATGCGTGAGGCCGTATGTGGCCAAGTGTTATCTTCACTTATTGAATAACAACCCGGCCACTCCGCGTGAACATCCGCCTGCTGCTTCGTCCTTTTCGTACGCCTTACACATGGATCAACCTGACGGGCTTGGTGGCAAGCCTCACGGTATTCTTGTTGACGTTCCTGTGGGTGCGCGATGAGCAAAGCTATGATCGCTTTCATCCGGGCTACCCCTATTTGTACCGTGTGGTGCAAGACCAGTATACCGATTCGTTGACGGTTTATCCGTTGGCACTCACGCCCGCGCCATTGGCGCCCTATCTGGCCAGTACCTTTCCGGAAATTGTGGAAACCACCCGCGTGGCGTTTGATGAATTTTTCATGCTGCATGAAGACCAGGGCTACTACAACAAAGGCGTAACCACCGACAGCACCTTCTTCTCGATGTTTGGGTTTGAGATTGCCCAGGGGCGGCCCTTGGGCAAAAATTGGCAAGAGATTGTGTTGAGCCCAACCATGGCCAGGCGATACTTTGGCGAAGAGAACCCCGTTGGCAAAACGCTCAAGATCGGCCCGTTCTTCATCGAAGTGGTGGGGCTGCTGAAAGAACCCAAGGGCAGGTCACACTTCGCACCCGATTTTATCTTGCCGTTTGAGTTGCGCAAGCAGGCGGGCTTTGACGATTTCACACGATGGGATTGGAGCAACTATCACACCTACGCCAAAATTTCGCCCCAGGCAGACACCGCCCTGCTGTTCGCGAAAACGCGTGATGCCATGATCAAAAACCGAAGCAACAATTCGAAAGACGTTGTGCGTTGGCAACCGGTGGCCGACATTCACTTAAAATCGGGGCACCTCAACAACGACATCCTCACGCATGGCAACCTCACCTTGGTGCGCGTACTTTCGCTGATGGCCCTGTTGATATTGGCGATTGCCTGCATCAACTATACGAACCTCGCCACCGCCCAATCCCTCAGGCGATCAAAAGAAGTGGGCGTGCGCAAGGTAATCGGGGCATCGCGGGGGCGCCTGGCCCTGCACGCGCTGGCGGACGTGGGCCTGCAATGTGTGCTGGCCATGCTGGTGGCGTTGTTTATCGCCTGGCTGTTGCTCCCCTCGTTTAATTCGTTCAGCGGCAAGACACTCGCCATCGATGTGTCATCCACACAGTTTTGGCTGGTGCTCATAACCCTGGTGGCCATCGTTACGCTGGTAGGCGGTGCGTATCCGGCCTGGCTGCTGTCATCTTATCACCCGGTGGCGGCCCTCAAGGGCAAGTTTGTATCAGGGCGCACGGCCACCCTGCTCAGGCGCAGTCTGGTGATGATTCAGTTTATCATCGCCATGTCCTTGATTGCGGGCACGTGGGTCGTACACGAGCAGTTGCATTTCCTGGCCACACGCCATCCGGGCATTGACAAAGAAAATGTGCTGGTGTCTTTTATGCACAATGCTGTGCGTAAGCATTGGGCCGACTACAAAGCGGAGCTTCAAAAACTGCCGGGCGTATTGCACGTAACGGCCACGCAAGAGAAAGTGTCTTTTTCGGATGCCACTACTACGTACATGGATTGGGAAGGGAAAAAGGAAAACCACGAAGTAAGCTTTCATTATTTCATGACCGACTATGATTTTGTCCCAACGTTTGGCGTCACCCTGCTGGAAGGACGCGGTTTTGACGCCACCATTGCTTCCGACTCCAACGCGGTGTTGTTAAACGAGGCGGCCGTGCGGCAAATGGGCATCACCGATCCCGTCAACAAGCCGTTCACCATCCGAAAAACGCGCAAGGGCACCATCATCGGCATTGTCAAAGATTTCAATTTTAAGTCGGCCCACCGCCATGTGGAGCCGGTGGTGATTTATTTGGACCCGGCCATTCTGAACTATGTGGCCATCCGTTTTGCGGGAAGCCCCTCTGAAATGGTGGACCGGGCCCGGGCCGTTTTCAAAAAGTTTTCGACAGAGCGCCCCTATGACTATTCTTTTCTGAGCGATGACATGACCAAGCTGCACGAAACAGAGCAAAAACTGGGAAGCTTGTTGCTGGTGTTGGGCGGGCTCTCCATTTTTGTTTCGTGCCTGGGGCTGTTGGGCATGATCCTCTTTGCCGCCAGCCAGCGTATGCGCGAGGTGGCCATCCGCAAAGCCATGGGTGCATCGGTGCCACAACTCACGTGGCTGCTTTCGGCCGAGTTTGTAGGGATGATTTTGGTGGCGTTTGCGCTGATGGCCGCGCCCGTGTACTACGTAGCGCAACAATGGCTCGGCACGTTTGCTTATCGGGCCGACCAAACGATGGCTGCACTCGTACTGGCCGGGGCATTGAGCCTGACGGTGGGGTGGCTCACGGTGTTGTTCAAGGCGGTACAAGTGGCATTGACCAATCCGGTGAAGGTGTTGAAGAGTGAGTGAGGGTTTGGAGGAGACTTATCGAACGATTGGCCTGCTTGCCCGGATCAATGCTTCAAAATCATGTAGTTCGTTTTCAATAATAAACCCAAAAGTTGAGCCCTTTACATTCAGGAGATATTCTATCTTAAACCCACAATTGTCATTTGAAAAAGTGATAGTGGCGGCCATTAGGGTAAATTGTTTGAAAAGACTAGGTGATCAACTGATGTGCACCAAAAAAATGGCTTCAATGCTGAGCGGTTGGTGTGCAACACCGGGAAAAACGTGGACGCTTAGTTGAGGATGATGATTTGTTTCGGCTCCTGAGTCACGCGAAGCATCCCAAAAAAGGAGGGACACAGGTAGCTGTACGAGGGGATCCTTCGCGGTGTATCCGTTGGCTTTTTGCTTGCGTCTTTAAAGCGTTAATATGTCTTTTGCTCAGGATTGAGGCTTTGAGAAAAAGAGGCTACCACTCCTGAGCAGACAAGGTAGCTGGAATGCGCATGGCGCGCACTTGCTTAAAACAGGTGACCTCAGCAAACGGACCAGCCAGGTGAAGTATTCCCTTGAACGAACCCTCTTTGTGTTCGCTTTTGGCGATCCTTCGCGTATGTGCCGTGCTGTTGTTTCCATTTCAAAAACGGCTCTTGCGTCCTCCGCTCAGGATTGATTAAAAATCTTGAGGCGAGCCGTTACCCTTGAACAATATTCTTCTCCTCCACCAACGGCAGGCTTTTCATGCGCAGGTATAGTTGGGCCACCGCCACCACATCGCCCGTGCAGTATGTTGCAATCTTGGCCAGGTCTTTCTCTCGGTAAAATACGTGGTTCACACGGCTGCCGTCCATCTCGCCTTTGCTGGTGGGGATGTTGAAAATAGCAGCCAACAGATCCAGCGAAGTGTAATGTTTATAGTCGCCAAACTTCCACAGCTCCAACGTATCTAAGTGGGGTACCTCCCACGGCCGCTTGCCCGCCAGGTTGAGCACGGCCGGCAACTCAAGGCCATTCACCAAAAACCTGCGGCTCAGGTACGGAAAGTCAAACTCTTTGCCGTTGTGGGCACATAAGCGCGTGCCCGGTTCCAGCTTATCCAGCAGCGATTTCAACTCCGTGAGCAAACGTGCCTCATCGCCCCCGGTAAAGGCCTTGGTTTTAAGACCCAGCGTTCGTTCATCTACATCAAACAACTTGCCCACCACCACGCACACCACTTTGCCAAACTCTGCGTAAATGCCGGCCCGTTCATAAAACAAATCTTCATCGGTTTGCCCTTCATCACGCTTTAAGAACGTGGCCTTGCGCGCCCATTGGGTTTTAAGGCGTTCATCCAAGTTCGCGTAGTGTTCTACCGCCCCGATGGTTTCGATATCCAAAAATAAAATGTCGCGCAGGTCGGGCGTCATCGGGGTTCCATCTTTTCCAGCACTTCGGTGGTGAAGAAGCCTTCGTTGATCAAGGTCATCAGTTGCTGGGGCGTGGGGTTGATTTGGTAAAACGTATCGTCCTGCCGTTTGATTTCTTTTATGCTAAGGCGTTTACCAAGCCGCTTCATCAGCTCCTTGCGCTTTTCGTCACTTTGGATGTCGATGTACATAAACTCAATATCGCCAGAACTTTTTTTGCGGATGAGCCGCAGCACCCATTGGTTGTCGGCCTTAAGGTTGACGAAGTAGATATTCTCATAAAATTTGACGACCAGCGAGTCGCTGAGCACGCCACGGCCCAGCCAGTCCTTGTCGTTTTTGTCGGCAAAGTGATACCCCCATGATTCGATGATGAGCGTGTCGCCCTTCTCGCGCGTGGTCTTGTCCACGGCTTGGTAGTGGCCGCGTAGCTCAGCCGGCACTTCGGCCAAGGCGGCCATGCCAGCCGGTTGCGTCTGCGGAAAGGAAACCTCTTTGCACGAATACAGTGCCAGGCTCCAAAAAAGTATGAGACCTATGCCTTTTCTTCGAACCATCGTTATCTTTCGTTTGAATTTACTCCTCTTGGGCGTTGCCCTGTTCGGATTCACAAAAAAATGGGCACAGCATTTGTGCCTTCGCCCTTAGCTTGTCAAATTTAACGTTTATGAAATACATTCTTTTGGTTTTCTTTACTTTCTCGCTGCTGGGTGCAAAGGCGCAGTACAACCGGTGGTACAGCACCTCCGGTGGCGAATGGATTTTTTCCGTGCCAAACGTTAGCCTCAATGGCGCAGAGGCCAGCGGGGCAGTGCGCTTCTCGCCTGTCATTAATCTTCAAAACCTGGTCAACTACGATGCGGGCCGGCACATGGGATTCTTCTCGGGGCTTAACATCCGCAACGTGGGCTTCATCTATGACGAACCCAATAGCGACATCCGCAAAAAAGTGCGTACGTACAACATAGGTATCCCGTTGGGCATCAAGCTGGGCGACCTAGATGGCCTGTTTTTCTATGCCGGATATGAGTTAGAACTGCCCATCAACTACAAAGAAAAAACGTTTGTGAACGAACGAAAGGAAGACCGCTTCAATGTGTGGTTCAGCGACCGCACGCCTGTGCAGCACTCGCTGATGGCCGGGGTACAGTTTCCCTACGGTGCCAATATCAAGTTCAAATACTATCTAACCGAATTTTTTGACCGCAATTACACCGAGACACGCAACGGGGTGCAAATAAAGCCTTATGAGCGTTTTGACGGGAATCTCTTCTATGTATCCCTCAATTTCACGTTGTTCCGCAACACGGATTTCTACCTCGACCAAAAAACAGCGGAATGAGAATTTCGTACCTTCGCTCGATCGTTTTCATCTGACAAATCAACTAGCCATGAAAAACAACGGATGGGTGTATGCGGTGGCACTGGCGGTTTTCGCGCTTACCTCGGCCGAGGCCCAGGTGCTCAACCGCCTGAAGCAGCGAGTGGGCAACAATGCCGAAAACAAAGCCGGACAAAAAATTGACGAGCTGTTTAGCGGCAAAGACAAAAACACGCCCCCCGGAGGACAAAACGGCCAGGGCACCGGCAACGGAGGCATGAATGGCGGCATGGGCGGCAACAACCCGGCCAATACCAGCGGAGGCGGTTTGATTTCCACCCCGCCCGATGTGCCACAAAACCTGAGCGAAGCCGAGGCGGCCTACAAGCGCAACAGCTATGGCGAAGCGCGCTATGCAGTGCAGCAGGCCATGCTGGGTGTGGAGTTGGAAATCGGCAATAGGATTTTAAAGTCGCTGCCCGAGTCCATCAGCGGGTTGCCCAAAGAGGCGGCCCGCGACCAAGTGGCCAGCAGCGGCTGGGGATGGGCTGGCCTCATCATCAAACGCGAGTACCAGAAAGGCAACAAGCAACTCACCGTCAACGTGGCCAACAACTCGGCCTGGATGGCGGGCGTCAATGCCTACCTCGCCTCCGGTGGTTATGCACAACAAACCGGTGGCCAGCAAAACTGGAAGCAAACAAAAGTAAAAGGATACCGGGCGGTGATTGAGTACAACGAAGGCAGCGGCTATAAACTCAGCGTGCCCTTGGGGCAATCGTCATTGGTGGTGTATGACGGAATCAATTTTGCATCCGAGCAGGAGATGATGACGGCTGCCAATGCATTAGACTTAGATGGCATCAAAAAAATGTTGGGCGAACAATAAGTTAAAGACTTTATGAAACTGTGTTTGATTGTATTGGTATGCTTCGCGTTGCCGTTGGCTGCGTGGGGCCAGGAGTTTGACAAAAACCTCGCTACCGCGCGCACTTCGTACAGCGCAGGCAACTTAGAAAACACCCGCTTTGCGTTGGAGCAGATGCTCCGCGATTTGGACATGGCCATCGGCCGCGAGGTATTGAAGTTGCTGCCCGCCAAGGCCGGCTCCCTGTCCATGGTGGAAAAAGAAGACAACGTGACCGGAACGGGCGGTGGCATGGGTCTGTACGTGCAGCGCTACTATGGCGCAGCGCCCAAGCGAGCATCTATTGAGATCATCAATAACTCTCCGCTGATCAACACGCTGCAGGCATTCCTGACCATGCCCATGGTGGGCGGCATGATGCGCGATGAAAACCAAAAGGTGATAAAAGTACAGGGCTACAAGGCCCAACTAAACAAGACACTGGACAGCGAAACCAACAAGACGGACTATGAGTTGCTCATCCCCATCAACAACACGCTGGTGACCGTGCGCATGGATGAAAGTACCGAGGCGGAAGTTACGGCCTTTGCCAACACCATACCGCTGCAAAAGATTGGGCAGATAGCGCAGTAGTGGAGTAGACACATCTCCTATGAGCAGCGTTCAGCCGCGTATCACGAAAGGCCGGGTGATTACCATAGGCGTTATCGTTCTTTTAGGAGTTAGCAGTTATTCCTGCACCTCCACCCGTGTGGCCGCCTATCCTCGCGTAGTGGGCCATGTGAACAACGAAGTGCTTTTGGTGACCGATGTGACAACCGAACAAACCGCCCTGAACCGCACCGACCTCATCGCATGGGCCAACGAGGCCATCACGCAAAAACTGCCTTCGCTGAAAACGCGCGATTACATGGAGACCGTGTACCGCGCCCGGCAGCACGGTGTGCACGTGGAGAAGTTGGTGCCTACTGACACGGTTGCGTTGCGAGCCCTTCACCGGCATCTGAACGTGACCTATGCCCTGTTCCCACGCTTGGTTTTGCAGCGCGAAAATGACTCGCATGATCCAAACAGCCCGTCATACGATGTGCGCGAAGCTGTGCTTCAATTGGTGCTGGTAGATTTGCGCAGCCAGCGGGTGCTTTGGACCTGTGTGGCCCGCTCGCGCGTGTCACCGTTAGTGCACGAGGGTCGTACCTTCAACTACTCATTTAATCCTTTGAGTTCCAACCGGGCTTTTACCTTGGCGTATCGCAAAAGCATCAAAACGCTGATCGGGGCTTTGGATTTTTATTATCCTAAACCTGACAGCAGTTTGTTCCGCCATGCGCACAACATGGGGCCAAAATAAAGTCCTGTGCGTGGTCTTCTCTACACATCGCAAATCATCACGGCTTTGCGCAAGGCCCCCAGCTTGTCCGGCTCCGTGGGGATAAACTCTTGCCCCACAAACCCCCTGAAGCCCGTGGCCACAATGGCCCGCATGATGGCGGGGTAATTCAGTTCTTGCGTATCGTCTATCTCGTGCCGGCCCGGTACCCCGGCTGTGTGATAATGCCCGATGTAGCGGGCGTTGGCTTTGATGGTGGCAATCACATCGCCCTCCATGATTTGCATGTGGTAGATGTCGTACAGCAACTTGAAATTCTCCAACCCCAGCTTCTCACACAGCTTTACACCCCACGCGGTGTGATCGCATTGGTAGTCTTTGTGATCCACCTTGCTGTTGAGCAATTCCATGCAAATGGTGATGTTATGCCGGGCCGCCAACTTCACCACCGGCTCCAGCCCCCGTGCGCAGTTCTCCAGCCCCTGCTCGGCACTCAGCCCGTTCGCGTTGCCGCTAAAGCAGATCAGATTCTTCAATCCGTCATGGGCTGCCTTGGGTATGGAGGCGGAATAATCTTTTAGATATTTTTCATGCAGCGAAGGGTTATTGAAGCCCTGGCTGAGGCCCAAATCGGTGCCATAACCCATGGCGCAGGTAAGGCCGTGCTTGAGCGCTATCGGCCATTGCTTTTCGTTCAGCAGTTCCACGGACTTCAACCCCATGTCTTTGCAGGCCAGCACCAGTTCTTCCAGGGGCATAAAGCCGTAGCACCATTGGCTTACCGAGTGGTTGATGTTGCCTTTTAAGGCCGGGCGCGGAGGGTGCGCAGCCGCGGTGGTGGGAAGCATCAAGGCCCCCGCGGCTGCGGTCGCGAGTGTTTTGAGGGCTTGTTTGCGTTTCATTTTGCTTTGATTTAGCGGAGGCGTTTGATTCGAAAGGTAGAAAATAGCGTACCGGCAAAAAACACTTTCTCCGTGCACTGCGCATGGGGGAAGTCCCCAAAAACCGATACCTTTGCACCGCAAAAAAAATCAACCCTATGTTTACGGTATTAGCACAAGCGCAATCAGCCTCGGGCGCGGCAGCCCTTTTTCAATATTTACCCCTGATCGGCATCGTGGTGGTGATGTATTTCTTTATGATCCGTCCGCAGCAAAAAAAGGCCAAAGACCAAAAGAAGTTTATCGAAGAGATAAAGGTGGGCGACCGGGTAGTAACCATAGGCGGTGCCCATGGTCGCATAGCCGAGATGGAAGACGATACGTTTGTGTTGGAGGTAGAGCGCGGGGGCCGCATCCGCTTCAACAAGAGTTCGATCTCGCTGGAAGCATCGAAAGCATTGAATGCAAAAAAATAGTGAAGTCAGTCATGCATAAGAAAGCCGTGAGAGTACCCGCGGCTTTTTTTATGTCTTTTCCCAGCGTGGCCAGTCTACTTCCTTACTTCTATCGCCCCACACCGTTTTTCGCATTGGGCCAAGGCCTGTTCCGCATGCAGTAGCTGTTGTTTGGCTTCCCGTTGATTTTGAACAGAAAGCTCGGCCATTTTCTCGGCCAACATGCGTTGCTCTCTTGCTTCCGTCCGTTGAATGACCGCATACACCATTGAAAGCAGCGTAACGAACAAAGCTGTACCGAGAAAGAGGGCAGTCCACCGTGCCTGCCTGCGTATGTCCGGCTCCATGCTACTTTGCTTTTACCGATCTTTCAATCGCTTCTCGTGCTTGCGCGAGCGCGCGTTGGGACTCCACCAGTTGGTGTATGGCCAATTGCTCCTGCTGTTCGGCTTCTTCCCTCGCCCGCAGGGCCCGTTCCATGGCTGCCACCAATTTCTGCTCTTGGGCACGGGCATACCGATGTTGAGTATAGCCGTAGGTAAGGCTGGCCACCGTTAATATGGCCATGGCGAGCATCGCGATTTTGTTTTTCATAGGTTGAAAAGAACTGTTTACATCTCGAAGGTACGAAAAGACCCGTTTACCAACTGCCACTGGAGCCGCCTCCGCCAAAACTTCCACCCCCGCCCGAAAAACCGCCTCCGCCCCAGCCGGAGCCTCCGCCCGACCAGCCGCCACCTCCATACCAGCCCCCTCCGCGCATGCCTCCGCCCGTTCTTCGGTGACGGTTGGCTTCTTCAAAACGTTTTACGCGCGCTTTGCCCCACGCGGTATGATGCAGCAAAAAGCGCCAAAGGGGCATGCCCACGATGTAGGCTCCCAATCCCCACTTGGCCACCGAGGCCGGCAATACGAGGGGAGGAAAAATCCACACAAAGGGCATGAGAAAAAGGTAGCCCACCCAGCCAAAAAAACCCCGCGTGTAGCCAATGGTGTAGGCAAAGGATCCGATCACAAACAACACAATCAGCGATACAAACCAATCGCCCGCGCCTTCGTTGCCACCCACCTCGGGGTCGGTCATTTTGTACTCTCCCCCAATAGCACGAATGATGGCGTCCACTCCTTTTTGTACCCCTTCGTCATAATTGCCTTGCCGAAACGCGGGGGCCATTTCATTTCGGATGATACGACCGCTCTGGGCATCGGTGAGTGCGCCCTCCAACCCCTTGCCCACCTCAATGCGCATTTTGCGATCCTGGATGGACACGAGCAACAACACACCATTGTCTTTATCCGCCCGGCCCAACTTCCACTCGGATGCCACGCGATACGTATACTCTTCGATGGCTTCGCTGCCAAGGGTGGACAATGTCAGAATAGCGATTTGATTGGAGGTAGTGTCCTCGTAGTGCTGAAGAGATTGCGAAAGCGATTGCACAGTGGCCGGGGAAAGGATGCCGGCCTGGTCGTGGATGCGCTGATTGTTTAAGGGTGGCACCGGCAGGCGTTGCGCCTGGCTACCGACCGCAAGTAAAATGAGAAACCATGCCCCGAAGAAACGCACACCCATCATTCTTCCACGCGCAGGTCATCGCGCAGCTCGTTGGTGTCGTCTGCCGTTTGATGAAAGCCCTTTTCCAACAACAAGTCGCCCGCCCGCTTCACTGCTACGAGTATGCCGTCCACGGTCTTGCCTCCGCGTATTTTTTCGATGATCTGTGACACCATCCTGTCCCATTCTTTTTGCTCTACCACCTTGCTGATGCCTTTGTCGGCCATGACAATCACTTCGTGTTCAAACAGTGAAATAAAAATCAAAATGCCTGTGCGGTGGCGGGTGTTGAATACTTCTTCTTCCAAAAAAGCGGCTTCGGCTCGCTTTCGCGTAGCCTGATCGATGTGTTCCTGCGAAAGCAGCAAGCGTTTGATGGCCGGCACATAGTGTGCTGCCACCGCGCCCACGATGCCGCCTGCCACCGTAAGCAAAAAAATCAACAACGGATCAAGCACCGCCCATTCAATGGAGTAGCGGTCGATCACCACGATGGTCATAAACGTGATGGCGGCCAGACCCAAGGCCCCGCGGTAGTTGGCGATGGTATAAAAGCCGCTGCGCTGCACCACCACAGGCACGATCTCGCCCGAAATTTTGCTTTCCGCTTCGCGCACCGCTTGCTTTACGCGTTCGAGGTCTTCCGGAGTGAATTGCTTAGCCATGGTGAAGGGGTCGTGCTTTCAAAGATACCTTTTTGTCGTCACTTCTGGCGGGCCGCTATCTCCTTGGCAAAAGCAGCCAAGGCTTGTGCCTTTTTGGGCGCGGAAAGCAGCTCCAGCGCGGCAAATCCCTTATCGAAGTAGTGCTGTATTTTCCGTTCCGTGGTTTGCCGGATATTCAGTTTTTCGTAGAGGGCCGTGATGGCGGCTACTTTCTTTCGCTTGTCAAACGTTTTGGCTTTGAGCCAGCGTGCCAGTGCTGTTTTGTCTCTTCCTTTTGCTTTCTCCAGCGCTTTGATGAGCAGGAACGTTTTTTTGTTGGCGATGATGTCTCCCCCCACTTGCTTGCCAAACTTGTTTTGATCAGCAAACACATCCAAAAGATCATCTTTTAATTGAAACCCGATACCGATGTTGACTCCAAAATCGTATAAGGCTTTTCGGTCGACCAGCGGGGCGCGTGCCAGCAGGGCCCCCAGTTCCAGGCTAAAGCCCAGCAATACGGCTGTTTTTAAACGGATCATGCTGATGTACTGCGCCTCGGTTACGCGCGGGCGTGTTTCAAATTCCATGTCCCACTGTTGCCCTTCGCACACTTCTGCGGCCGTGCGGTTGAAAAGGGTGAGCGCTTCCTTGAGTTGATCGGCCGGCAACTCCAACAGCATGTCATACACTTTCACCAACATCACATCGCCCGACAGGATGGCCGTGTTTACGTTCCACTTTTCATGCACGGTGGGCTTGCCTCTGCGCAGGGGGGCCTTGTCCATGATGTCGTCATGCAACAGCGTAAAGTTGTGAAAGGCCTCCACGGCTACGGCAAAGGGAACGATCCGTTGCGCATCTTTTTTGTAGAGCGTGTACGCCAAACATGTAAGCAGCGGCCGCATGCGTTTGCCGCCCAACGCCATGATGTAGCGAATGGGTTCGTACAATGACGGGGGCTGTGAGCCAAATGTTTGACTCCTGATGTAGTCCTCAATCGCTGATGATTCCTTCATATTGACTTATTCGATTCATTAATTTTATCGTGCCTTCCATAAAGGCTCATTTTCCCAGTCTTCGAGAAGGCCCAGTGCAGCAGGGTCCACATTCGGATATTTTTTCAAGAGATTTGAAAAATTGATTGAGAATTGATTTCCGGGTTGAATGATGTTTAGCAAGTAACGTATGCAACAAAGGTGGATATATAGCATTTGAAAGTGTCCGTCATCAGGCACATTCGCAACCCAAGGGGAAGGCAATTTGTTTTGTCTGTTTGTATAGGCCTCCAGTACCCTGCCAATCGATAGTAACTTATCTGCGTTAGAATAAATTCAGCTTTATCGCCCTATTCAATTATCATGCCCCGACTCTTCAATAACTCCACTTGTTGAGAAATAGTAAGCGGCTGTTTACTGAACATGACGTTTGTCGGGCAAGTAAAGGATTGCTATAAAAAGCAAAAGACTCGCCCTGGTACGCTGTTCTTACGGGAAGCGTGGCGAGTACTGTTGATGCAAATATAGTAATTGCCGCCACACAACGCAAGTGCAGATTGAGGCGTCAAAACCTGACTTGGAGTTGTTGTAAATTTACTTCATCTTCAATGACTATCGGACGAAACAGCGCATCAAACGTTCCTTCTCTGGTGGGTGTCGCGTTCTTCCCGAAAGACAGACTGCGATTTCCTGGGTATGATCTCAATCACTTCCATTCCTCAAAAATATCAAAACGCTCGGCCATCGACAAGTCGATCAACCGCCTGTCCACATCGGTTTTCTTCACACGCACATCAATGGTGTCACCCAGGCGGTACGTTTTTTTGCGTCTGCGGCCAATGACGCGGTAGTTGCGTTCATCAAACTCATAAAAATCGTCCTTCATATCCGCCAAGCGTACCATGCCTTCGCATTTGGTCTCCACAATCTCCACAAAAATGCCAAAGTCGGTGACGCCTGAAATGATGCCCGCGTAAATTTTGTCTTCGGCCATGCTCATAAACTCCACCTGTTTGTATTTGATGGAGGCCCGCTCGGCATCAGCCGCGCGTTTCTCGCGTTCAGAAGAATGGATACACTTCTCTTCGTACTCCTTTTTATTGACTGATTTTCCTCCATCAAGATAATGTTGCAGCAGCCGATGGACCATCATGTCCGGATACCTTCGGATGGGAGATGTAAAATGCGTGTAATGATCGAATGCCAGCCCAAAGTGTCCTTTGGCTTCGGTGGTATATTTAGCTTTGGCCATGGTGCGTACAGCCAGCGACTGCAACACATTCTGTTCCGGCTTCCCCTCAATAGCGTCCATGAGCTTGTTGAGCGATCGGGAGATCGCTTTGTCGTCTACATTCAGTTTGTGACCAAACTGGGTGGCGAACTTCGCAAAATCCAATACTTTTTCCGGGTCGGGCAAGTCATGGGTGCGGTACACAAAGGTGTTTTTGTCCGCTCCCTTTTTCATGTCGTAAATAAACGTGGCCACACCCCGGTTGGCCAACAGCATAAACTCTTCGATCAGCTTATGGGCGTCCTTGCGCACCTTGGGCACCACTGCCAGCGGCTTGCCTTTTTCGTCCAGCTTAAATTTTACTTCCGTGGTTTCAAAATTTACTGCGCCTTTCCGGAAGCGCTGCTTGCGCAGTTGGTGATGAATGTCATTCAAAATTCTGAGTTCTTCCGCAAACGTGCCTTGCCCGGTCTCGATCACTTCCTGCGCTTGCTCATACGTAAATCGATGGTCTGAGTGGATGATGGTGCGGCCATACCATTCTTTGTACACTTTCCCTTTGGCGTCCATCTCAAACACGGCTGCAAACGTGAGCTTGTCCTCGTGCGGGCGCAGCGAACATAGCCCGTTCGAAAGCCGCTCGGGCAACATGGGTACAGTTCGATCAACCAAGTACACGGATGTGGCGCGGTCAAACGCGTCTTCTTCCAGCGCGGTGCCGGGCTTTACATAGTATGTCACATCGGCAATGTGCACGCCCACTTCGTAGCGTCCACTCGGCAGTATGCGGAATGAGATTGCATCGTCAAAGTCTTTGGCATCTTCCGGATCGATCGTAAACGTAAGCACCTCCCGGAAATCCAAGCGCTTTTTAATCTCCACTTCGGTAATGCCCTCGGAGATAGCTTCAGACTCACTCAGCACTTTTTCCGGAAAGCGGAAGGGCAAGTCAAACTCGGCCATGATGGAATGAATCTCGGCTTCGTTCTCGCCCGTCTTTCCCAAAATCTCCACCACCTTTGCCTCCGGGCTTTTGTCGCCATCGCCCCAGCGCGTCACTTCAAAAACCACTTTGTCGTTGGTAACAGCCCCGTTCAAGTTTTCGGGGTAGATGAAAAAGTCCTGGTATATCTTTTTAAAGTCGGGCACCACAAACGCATAGTTTTTGGAGGCCTCCAGGCGGCCCACAAAGCGGGTGCGCGCCCGCTTGATGATGCCCACCACTTTGCCCTCGGGATTGGTGCCACTCTTTCGGCCGAAGAGCTCCACGGCCACGGTGTCACCATGCAGGGCCGTGTCCAAGTGCTCGGTTTTTATGTAAATGTCTTTGTCGCCCTCCACGCCCGTCACCACATAGGCAAACCGGAAGTTGACATGATCGACTGTACCGATGATGGTAGCAGCTTTGCGGGTTGAGGCATACCCTCCACTGGGCAGTTGTTTGATCTTGCCCGCCTCTTCGAGTTGTTCGAGGGCGGCAAACAAGTCGTTGTTGTGTGCTTTGTTTTTGGCACCGATGCGCTTGGCGATCTGTTTAAAATCGTACGCGCGACCGGGATTGTCGGTGAACAGTTCCAGCACCTGGTTAAAAATAGAAGACCGCTGCTGTTTGCCTTTGCGTTCTTTTTTTTCGTTGAATTTCTTTTTGGACATACGGTGGTTCATGCGTCCCGCTTGTGGGTGGCGCATACCGTGCTAAAGATAGGCTAAAAAAGGCGTAGCCGAATCATGGCTTTCCGGCAAACACCCGCTTGCCTTCGTCTAAGAAGCGCACAAACGCATCGGCAAACCGCACCGCCCGTCTTTTCTAAACTGCTTTACTGGATCAGGACTTGTTTTTGTGTTTTCTTCCCTTTGTGAATAATGGTCAGGTAATACACTCCTTTGGGGAGAGATTGACTCGGAATCACAAAGGAAACGGAGTTGGCTTTTTGCCGGATGCGTTCCCTCAAAAAATGCGCATCCAACAAAATGATTTCGTATTCAAATTTTTTCTCAGGGGGCCCCGAATACGAAATTGTGACAACGTCAGTGCTCGGATTGGGAGCCACCGACCATTCGCCTTCCGTGGGTGCTATTGAGTTTGCCTCCGGCAAACAATCCCCATAGATGTCCGTGCCACAGCAGCAACCGCCACCCCCTCCGGGGCCACCACCTCCGCCCGGATCACCTCCGCCTCCGGGGTCACCGCCTCCGCCTCCAGGATCACCACCTCCCCCACAATTTCCTTCCAGTTCGCACGGAACTCCATTGATCGATGACACGGTATTAAATGCTCTACTGCCAAAGCTGGTGCCACATTGATTGCTTACCCCAACAGAAATGATCAACGAGTTATCGGGACAGGGCGCCTTGACGCTTACCGCATTATCGGACGGAGAAGAAAGTAACTGCCCGCCAGAGGTTGACCAAAGTTGTCCCGTAAGACCTTGCGCTGAAAAGGTTGGCACATAGATAAGCTCAATGGTTCCTTCTGCACATACTTCCGATGAACTATAGTTGGAATGGATCACAAAATCGGGCTCGCCCACCCACACTGTTTTTGTTACCGGGGCGGCCGGGCACGACAGCGTACCCGTGAGGGTAACCGACCCGCGGGTGGAGCCGACCCGAGTGGCCATGCCTGAAGAATTAACCGTTAGTATGGCCGGGTTGCTGCTGCCCCACGTGACGGACGTCACGCTGGGCGCATTGGCCAGGCCAAAGTTGGCCGAGCCACAAACCACCTCGGGGCCTGTAAGCGTGGGCGGCACATAAAGCGGCACATAGATATCCGATGCCACGGTACTGCCGCACGTCATGCGGATAGTGGCACGTATGTCGGCCGCGATGCCCGCGGTGCCATCCGGATGAAGCGTAATGGTGTTAGCAGCCGTGGTGACGGGGCTGTTTTGAAACAGCCCCGTGGCTGGGTTCAGCCACCGCCATGCAGGGGGAAAGGTCCACTCATAATTTTGGATGCATCCGAGGGGAGAACTTAACACAGAAGTGAATGTAACTGGCGCAGTATTGCAGGCTGTAATACCCGTAAAGCCGGCTTGTGGAAGTACAGCTACCGTGGGGGGAGTTGAATTGAGGACGATATTCGAGGGCCGGCTTCTACTCACTGGCAAATTGGGGCAACTGCGATTATTGGCAACACCCCTCACTGCCACGGTGCCACGCGTTGAGCAGGATCCGGGCACGGGTTGAAGTAATATAGAATTCACATTGGTAGTAACGATGGTACTAACGGCCCCCGTGCTGTTGCTACCTACCTGGCGCCACCCCACAGGCAAAACCCACTCATAGCTGTCCACTTCTGTTTGAACCACAGTACTGCCCGTACCGGTTTTGGGTATATACATGGGGCTGACCGATATGCCTACGTTTCCGGTGCTGCAAAAATCAATTGACGATGGAGGATTGGTGAGAAAAAACGATTCCTCAAATACGGTGCGCAAAATATGGGTAAAGGTTAGGGTGGTTGTTTCTGCTGAGGCGCATGAGCCCCCCGAAGCCCGATACCTTACCACTACTTCCACTTCTACTTTGTTTGGCTTTTGATCGGCCCAAGTAGCATTAAAAGTCTGGTTATTTATGATAGTGTTAGTAATAGTAGTTTGTCCAGTTTTAATACGCCAACTATACGAGCAACCTGATAGCCCAGTAGGGAAATCGACTTGGTATCGTATTGGAGAACCAATACAAACTAATTCATTTGCTGATACCGAGGAACTGAGGGTTGGCTGAGCCGCTGCAATTAGCGAAGACAGTACTCCGCCAAAGAATGTAAGAAGTAGCTTTTTCATTTTCTATCTTTTTAAGGTTAGGCCAATAAGTACTGAGTAAGAATTGTTTTTATAAACAGGTAAAAATGAATATTGCTCACTGGATATATCCGTTATGCCACGTGCGTTCATTACTTGAAGATAGAGGTCATACCTTCCGCTGAGCGGATATCGGTATTTTAGGCTAAAAATCAATCCCGCATCAAAATCTTTTTTACTACTGGTTGATGAAGAATATGAATAATACCGTACAACACCGTTATACAAAACCGTCTGCGTGTTTTCAAAACCCCGCAAAAAACTATAATAGCCACCGATCCCTAAAAAAAACTTGGAATCCATTCCTAATCTCAAGTTGGCAATAGAAGCAATTGTTAGATAGCTTATACCTGTTTCATCTATGGTTGTAGAATTTTGGGCTGGCGATACAGATTGATCAAGTATAGCTTGTTGCGTCTCTGAATTCTTTCTTTCATATAGAACAGAAAGATCTAATGAAATGATTTGTGAAAAATCATGCGATGCCGTTAACCCAAAAACATATCCATTTTTAGCATATCCGTTTTTAGAGAGAAAATCATTACCGTAAGGTTTTGAATAATTAATACCTCCCATAACTTCAATCCTTGAGATCAAATGTTTAGGTGGAGCAATTTTTTCTTGCCCTAACGGCATGTTGGCCTTTTCGGAAGTAGAATCTTGTGCTAGTGCACATGTTGTGGGCAACATCACTAGAAGCAAAATTGTCTTTAATAGCATCGGTTAAGAAAATTAATGTATAGAGGCAAGATAATGATTAAAGACAACATTTTTAAATTGAAATTCCGCAAAAGTCAATTTTAATCGGTAAAGAGACATGAGTTTAACGTGAGGCCCGAAACCTTACCACTACTTCTACCTCTACTTTGTTTGGCTTTTGATCGGCCCAGATAACGTCAAAAAACGAAGCATTTATATCTGAGCTTGTCAATGTAGTGATACCACTTTTCACTGACCACGTGTAAGAGCAGGGGAAAAGACCTGATGGAAAAGTGACACGATACTTCACTGGTTTCCCAATACAAACCAATTCATTGGCAGCAACATCAGCACTAATGGTGGGTTGCGCGATAGTTGCCAGCCAGAGAAGGGCACAACTTGAGGTAGCAAATAGTTTTTTCATTTTATTATTTTTTAAGGGTTATTCCAATCGTTAGTGAATAGGTATTATTCTTGATTACTACAAGTGGCAGCGGGTTGGTAGTGATATCGTACAGCCCCAATGCATTTAGCAGTTGAATAGCCACATCAAATTTTTCGTTGAGCGGGTAGCGATACTTTAAACTTAAAATCAAACCATGGTCTGAATCTTCTGTATCAATTGTTGATGTTGAAAAGCCATAAATTCTAACAACCCCATTGTAAGTAACTGTTTGAGCTACCTCTACTCCTCTCAAAAAGCTGTAGTATCCGCCAACTCCTAAAAAAAACTTAGAAGACTTGCCTATTCGAAAATTGGTGAGAGCAGACAGGGTAAGGTACCTCAAACCATTTTCATCCAAGATGTTGTAGTTTTCCGGAGGGTCTAAAGATTGGTCTAACCTATCTCGTGAGGTGTCGTAATTTTTTGCTTCATAAAGTACGGCTACATCAACTGAAACAATGCGCGTAAAATCATGCGAGGCAGATAAGCCAAACGCATAACCGGTTTTAGGTCTTACAGTCTCCATATTCGCAGAAAAATAACTTCCATAGGGCTTTGAAAGGTTCATGCCCACAGAGGCTTCTAGGCGCGAGATAAACCGCTTGGGCATTCTCAGCTCAACATCTTGTTGAGCCCAACAAGGCAAAGCAATCATCGAAAAGGTAATAACAAAGTAATCTCTGGTTTTCATGGGCTATTAAATTAAGGCCACCTGCAGTAATCCGCGTTGATCAAGTTGCCGTAGCTGCCCCATGGCTGCCCATTAACCGAAAGGATCAGCTCTTCCAAATAAGGTGTTTCAAAACTGGAGTTAGAACAGGTAAACTTGCATCTGATCTTTGCTTTTGCCCCGGGTGTGTCAGGCCATGACACGTCAACGGTTGGATTGTTAGAACTACCAATGATGGTCCCCCCAATCGCCTCCCATTGTCTTGCGCAGCCAATAGGAACAGAATTAAGCCCGTACCTAACGGGTGCGATGGGACAAACAGCCCCCTGTATGGGTGTGGCGGTTTGTCTGACAACTGTGGTCTGCGCATGCAATAGCGACATGGCAGGCAACAAGCAGATGAACAAAGCGAACGTTTTCATATTCTCTTTTTAAGCTTTCTTTGATACGAGACACCCAGGGATGGGATAAGAGCCCGAATAGCAAGGTCATTTGCTTTCAGGATATCGTTTACTCCATGGCGAGCTTGAAGAAATATCTTCAGTTGATGGCGATCGGCCAGAGGTACGGAATAAGTTATACCTAGAGTAAAATTTATGTCAAAATTACTAAAATGCTGACTATCCCTCGTGAACACAACAGAACTTCCAGTAATCGAGTCATTACGTAAAGAAAAATATGTTCTCTTTGAATTTAAAAATGACGCATATCCCACCGTTGCCGATAGCCCCCATCTACGATAAATGATCTGATTAAGCCTAACCTGCCCTACTACATATCTATTTTGATCGATGCCTTTGTCGCTAAAAACATCCTCATCCCCAATAGCTTTTGTTCTTGTTATAAATCCCAGCTGCTCAACCGATACGGCCAATGTCAAGTCAGACTTATCCGAAAGTCGATGTGATAACCCAATCCCAACAGAATAGTACTCGCGGGGTGAGACTTCGTACGTGATGAGGCCACCGCTCCCCTTAAAAAGCCGTTCGCCAAAACCATTGTCGCGCACCACCGTAGCACCCCCGGCTGCGCTGATTTCCATGGCATGGAAAAACCCTTTAACAACTTGCGCAGCCACGCGCGAAGACGCAGCCAAACAACCGACAGACAGCGCAAATAGTACGGTAGCTATTTTTTTCATTTTTTGGGCCAGATCACGGGACTATTTACTTCTGAGTTAATAGCTGTATGTGCCATTTTAGACTAACCAACAACGTTCGTCATGTCGTATAGCCATTTTGGCCGAACAACACATAGAATACCGGCATCGTGGGGAGTTTGATGCCAACTTGTTCGGTATACGAATGTATTACTACTCTTTAAAAATCAAAAGGGATTAGCAAAATTGGTAGGAGCTGTACTACGGTGTTTTGCATCAAACAGCCTATGCACATGAATTTCTGTGATGCGATTTGTGAAATCTACCGAAGGCGGTACCTTTCTATTACGGCTACACTAAAAATGTGGTAAGGCGGATGGTGGGGTTTAAATTCCCCGATGCATACTAACTGATTCCCTCCCCGCAAACACCCGCTGCTGTTTCGGGGCAAAGATTCGTGCTGGGACCTGTAGGAGGAGTGTTCGACTGAGCCAAAGTCATAAAAGAACAAAAAGTGCCAACTATCGTAATTAATGCTGAAACAAGTAAACTGATTCTCATACGTTTTTATGTTTTGGATTGATGAACTTAAGACCAACGACTAACGTGAGTGAACGATAACGCCATGCCGGAAAGCCAAAGCGCTGCCTGAAGTCCGAAACACTCGAAATGCCTTGGTTGGCAAATAACTGAATGGTTGCTTCTATTCACGGTCTTAAGGGGTAGGATGCCCCTACGTTAACCGATGCTCCGTAGCCATACGTATTAAAACCCGGTGCACTGTTAAAAGCCAAAAAAGGCTGGGAGGATTGCACAACCTCCGTTCGGGAAGCAATGAGTCTGGCTACGTACCCACCCACCCCAAGATTACATTTAAATTTCCGACCCATCACATATTGCGGGAGGACATGAACCGAGAGGTACTGGTTGCGTATCCTATCGGAACTTACAAATGTGAGCGACTCCAATTCAGAGTTTGTTGTAAAGCGGATTGAATCCAAGCGCTCGGTGTAGGATTTTTTATCGTAGGATGCCAGAATGCCGACTTCGACTCTTCTCCACAACCGTCTACTAACGCCCAAAGTCACCGCGCCTGACCGGTGTGTTTCCATGGTTTCAACGTAATAACCAAATCCGCTGCCTGTACCTTGGGGAGGCCGAATCTCATAACCATCTATAGAAAACGAACTCATGCCGACATACGCCACATAGGCTACTATTTTTGGTCTTGGATAAAAATCGGAATTAACCATCGAACCCTGACAAAACGCATATCCAGACGGGGCCGCCAATAAGAGAACAAAAAGATAAGAAAATGATGTCCTCATGCTACGGTAGTAAATTCAATGTACTTTGATTTTTTACAGCGGTCTCTTTGACACTTTACAATATATCGTTCTTTTTGCTTTCAAACCATTTCTTTTCGGCAAAAAGACAAGAGCAACGCTGGACGGCCATCCTTGCTCCAAAAGCTTTTTGAGCGTGAGAGAACCTTGAGCGACACTCTGGCGCTCAAGTCAATTTTATCGGTCACAGATCGATATGCCCCAACGCCAACAGCATAGCCCGGCTTTAATAGTCACTTGTTTTTTTACATAATTGTCATTGGCATATTCGCCCCGGTAGTTTTCAATAAACATATTCCCGTGGGTTGATTTCTTACTCCTAGAATTTGACCGTTTGAAACCGACCACAATATCTGACAACTTGTAAACCCAGTTGGTCTTGATACCTGGTATTGAACCCCAACCGTAGGACAGCTAGCTCCGGAAGCGGGGCCCGCAACTAACTTTGTGATAGTCTGTGCGTGGATGGCGAAATGCGCATGGCATAACACTAATGACAAAATGAAAACTGTTTTCACAAGAATAATGGTTTTAGTATTTGGCTGAGCGATGGTAAACATAACTTATGATCGCCAAAGCTGTCAGATTGTACTCCCTTGGCGCGGGGAGCGCAGTAGCGTTCTCTGCATTAACATTGGCAAGCCCAAAATTCCAACCGAGCTGACACTCCAGATTATGTCGCTCGGTTATCTTAAAGCGACAGTTGGCAGCTACAGTAGCCCCAAAATCGTATCTGGCAAACCCTTGAAGCCCCGGTATAAAAGCCACTTGATTAACACCACCGTTGTCATCAAAGGCAACAAGTGTTCTTCCAAAGAAACTCGAAACCGAGCTGGAGTTATTTAGTGTGTTGTTAAAATACTCCGTTGCTTTGACATCAATCAGTTGGCTTATGTAGCCTCCGATTGAAACCCCCCACGGACATTTTTCACCAAGGTGTAGTCTTACCACGATAGGAATAGTCATATAAAAATAGTCATAGTCACTTTTCGCAAATGCCCTTGATGCTGGCCCCAATGTAGTATTCAATTCTGACCGGTAGCCTTTTTGCTCCCAAAGTAGCCGAACATTTAGGTCCACCCGATTAGTTAGGAGATGATACGCGCCTATCCCAAGGGAGTAGGCCTTTTTTGCAAGCCGTCTATTTTCAACGTAGTTGCCGTTATCAAACTCACCCCGGTAATTGTCCACAAACATATTGCCGTGGTTAAGAGAGAAACCCGTACCAGCCACAAATTCAACTTTGTCAACCATGCGCTTACGTAAGTGCCTGATGCGATCCTCTGATTGCTGCGCGCCCACCGAAAAACAGAACAGTAAACCAATACTAAAACAAAGTAATACTTTCATAAAACATGGTCAGATTGATACGGAATTTCCCAAATGATGTCCCGTTGCGAACAACGCATAGTAGAATAAAGGCATCGTGGGGAGTTTGATGCCAACTTGTTCGTTATACGAATGTACCATTGTCCGCTGGTAAATCAAATGCCTTACCTCCCAAATTGGGCAACCGACAAAAGGAAAAATACTATGGCCAGGCTTAGTTGCGCACAAGTTCGATGATAAACCCTTCTTCCCGTTGATTTGATTGCCGCTCTTCAATAACCTTGACAGACAAACCATACTTTGCAGATTATCGAACTAACTTCCATCGATACCAAAATCTTATCATATCAGACCTCAATAAAATCACCTCCACAGGGGTTTCATACCGGCTTGTTTGCCATTCTGCTATGCTATCGTTCTTAACAAGTTAAAAAACGCTTTTGCAGAGCCAATGTGATTGGGTAAGCGTCTGATTTGAGGTCTTAGTCTGCTTTCGTTTCATTGGCCCCATTTCTGATTAGTGCTCTATACATTTTTTTGTATTCTTTTCTGCTAATTTGCTTTGAAACTAGCTGATATTGGAATTCTCCATGATAGGGGTTCACTAATTTGAATTTAGGTCTACCCACAAAGATGCCCCATCCAATGCCACAGTTGAGGTAATAAGACTCTCCCTCTTTGAACGTCATGACGAGGCTACGTTTCGCCTCCGTTTTGGCCCATAATTCCACCTCTTTGCCTGCGGGTATACTTACCTTGAATGCAGTGTTTATTTTAACGGTGCCAATTTTGGCGTTGTCCACAAAAAGATTGTACCCTATTAAAAAACCAAAAATGCGGAAACCGCGGTAAACGTACAGATCTGCTGTGGGTACAGTTTTATCTACCCACCGAACATCGTTTGACTGTACTTCCTGAGCAACTACCAGTTGCAGTGAAAATAAATACACCAAGGTGCACCAAAACATTCTATTCATGTACATTTTTGCCTCGGTTACTTCATTCCAATATATCGTCTTATTTGGATCCCTGCGCATTCATCTCGTACTGGTTGCCAATAGCCCAGGTCCATCACCCCAATTGAAAGTTCATTCATCAACCCTTGCGCACTCCCAACTCTACACTCTAAGCCCCTTGTTTCCGCAACGGTATGATGTGATTTACCCAGCCTGCAGCCCCCGCGAAACAAAACTGTAACGTGTGGACCAGAACAAATAACACGCTCGTGAAACAGGTCGGATAGCATAGCCCTCATTAAATGACACTGCCTCGCGAATAACACACAGACAGCATGGCGGCATCGTGGGGAGTTTGATGCCGACTTTTTCGCTGTTCGAATGTGCAATTATTCTTCAGTAAATCAAAATGGTTTGGCAAAAATTAGTAGGATCTGTACTGCGGGTGTTTTGCATAAAACAGCCCATGCACACATGAATATTTGTGGTACAATATGTAAAACCTGCCGAAGGCGGTACTTTTTATTACGGCTACACTAAAAATGTGGTAAGGCGGATGGTGGGGTTTAAATTCCCCGATGCATACTGATTGATCACCTCCCCACAAACGCCCGCTTGCCTTCGTCTAAGAAGCGCACAAAGGCATCGGCATCCTTGTTGTATCCATACGGAGCTACCAATACCGTCTCATCCGGATGCATGAGCACATAAAACGGTTGAGCGTTATTTTGAAGCCTGCGTATCTGTAGGTCTGCATTTTGTTTGCCAATGGTCCTTTTGATTTTGTTGTCGTAGTCGGACGTGTACCAGGCGCGCTCGGGCAGCTCGGTTTTGTCATCCACGTACAAAGCCACTACCACGTAGTCGTTGCGCAGGCGCTCCAGCACGCGCGGATCGCTCCACACCACGGCTTCCATCTCGCGGCAGTTGGTACAGCCGTGGCCGGTGAAGTCAATAAAAACAGGCTTGTTCTGCTCGCGCGCACAACGCACGGCCTGCTCGTAGTCAAAATATCCGTTCAGTCCGTGGGGCAGGTGGAGGAAGTCGGCATACTTGGGCGGTTCGCACACGGTGCCTCCGCCTGCGTTGGCTTGTGGCGCAAAATCATGCGTGTACATGGGAGGCAGATAGCCCGCCAGTGCCTTCAGCGGTGCGCCCCACATGCCCGGTATCAAATACACCACAAAGGTGAGCAGGGCTATGGCCAGTACCAGGCGCGGCACACTTACCCGGGGGTCTTCGGCATCTTTTCCCGTATCGCCCGGCAGTCTGTACATCTTGAGCAAATACAACCCCATCAACAACCCGATGACGATCCAAAGGGCAATGTTGATCTCACGATCGAGAAGTCCCCAGTGAAAGGCTTGGTCGGCAATGCTCAAAAACTTGAACGCCAACGCCAACTCAATAAAGCCCAACAGTACCTTTACGGTATTCAGCCAGCCGCCCGACTTGGGCAACGATTTCATCCACCCGGGAAAAAACGCAAACAGCGTAAACGGTATCGCGAAGGCGAGTGAGAAAGCGAACATGCCCGCAATCGGCTTGAGGAACTCACCCCCGGCCGATGTGACCAACAAACTGCCCACAATCGGACCCGTACAGGAAAACGAGACGAGCACCAGCGTGAAGGCCATGAAAAATACGCCCACGAGCCCTCCTTTTTCCGCGCGCTGATCCACTTTGTTGATAAACGTGCCGGGCAGCGCAATTTCAAACCAACCAAGAAACGAGAGTCCAAATACTACAAACACAGCAAAGAAGATGACATTGGGCAGCCACTCGGTAGAAAGATGGTTGGCGGTTTCGGGGCCCATGAGCGGGGCCAATGCCGCACCGATAAGCGTATAGATGACCACAATGCTGAGACCGTAGATGAGCGCCTGAAACCGCGAACGACCTTCACCGGTAAAAAAACTGACTGTCATCGGTATCATCGGAAACACACAAGGGGTAAGCAGCGCGGCCAGGCCCGCCAAAAAGGCAATCAGCATAAACCCCCACAGCGATTGCGAGGGGGTGGCGTTGCGCAACTCTTCATTCAATACCGGCCCTTGTATCGCCAGCTCGGTGTCGGGCGCTTTTGCTTGGACGAAGGTATCAATGGGCACAGGTTGGATGATGCTGACGTTGGACGTTTCCTTTTTATCAGGGATGGTGCTGGACGCTTGGCCGCTGGCCGTGGCGGAGACGGAAAACTCATCGCTGCCGGGGATACACCTCCCGTCTATTTCCGTACACACCTGGTAGTCGTACTCGCCATTGATCACCACAGCGGGTTGCTTGATGCGTATTCGCTGGCGAAACTCCGCTTGCTTTTTGAAAATCTTTACATCGCAGTCAAAGATGTCATCGTGCTTGTCGATGGGATTGATGGCGACCAGGGATCCTACCAGTTCATAGCTCGGGTGTTTTTCAAACAGGATGCTCGTTTTGATGGGGCCGTCTTCGCACGGAAACTCGGACGAATACAGATACCAGTCTTTCTCGATGGTAGCCGTAAAGATCAGTTCGGCCTCTGCGCCTACCGTCAGATCATTTTTGTTAAACGCTGGACTCCCCCATTTTGCAGGAGTGAGTATCTGGGCAAATCCTGTGGTGCTGAGACACAAAAGCGCGAAAAACACGCAGAAACGAAGATTCATAGCGGACAAAGGTACGATGAGCCCCGGATTGGAAACGTATATCATGGGGGATTAACTAATTTTTATACAAGAAAATTCCTGTAATTTTCGGGGCTCTCCCGCAACTAACCGCGTGTAAATCACGTGTGAAAGAAGTCAAACCTAACTCAATTCAAAAACCAATTCAATTTTATGAAACGTTTATTCGTAGCCCTTTTTGTTTTTTGCGCGGCCGCAGCCCAGGCGCAAACCGTAGATGAGATATTGGCGAAATACCATGCCAACATCGGTGGTGTCGACAAACTGAAGGCTTTAAAGACGATGAAGGCGATCGGCAAAATGAGCATGCAGGGCATGGATTTGGACTTCAACATGACCATGAAGACCCCCAACAAGCAGCACATGACCATTTCGGTGCAGGGCCAGCAGATCATCCAAGCTTTTGACGGCACCGAAGGCTGGGCCGTGAACCCCTTTGGAGGTGGCAAAGACGCAGTAAAATTGCCGGCCGAACAAACAAAAGAAATGGCTGAGCAAAAAGTAGAAGATGAATTTATCGACTACAAGAAAAAAGGACACGAGGTAAAACTCCTCGGCAAAGAGGAAGTAGACGGAACACAATGCTACAAAGTGGAGTTGACCAAGAACAAGTTTAATGACCAGGAAGATGTGACAGTGGTGTACTATTTCGATGCTGAGAACTACGTGCCCATTATGATGGTCTCGTATGCCCGCACCGGCCCGATGAAAGGGGCGGAAGCCAGAACGTACATGAGCGATTATCAGGAAGTAAATGGCATGATGATGCCGTTTTCGACAGAGGTGAAGGCCAACGGACAAACCGTGCAGAAAATGACCTTCCAAAAAGTGTCCATCAACGAAAACGTGGACGACACACTGTTCGCTTTTCCGAAAAAATAATTTCCTCTTTCCTTCAGAGGCTGCACGAACGTGCAGCCTCTTTTTTTTCACCAATCCCTGTTACTTACCATGAAGAAAGTTTTGTTATGCCTTGTGGCGCTGGCATTCGTCTTGACGGGCCAGGCGCAAACGGAGTTGTCAGGCAAAGCCCTGTTGGGCGGCCTGCGCGCGCGCTCCATTGGCCCGGCCGTCATGAGCGGGCGCATCAGCGATATTGAAGTTTCCGTCAAAAAGCCGGAACTGGTCTATGTAGGCACAGCCGGAGGCGGCCTGTGGAAAAGCATCAGCGCGGGGGCCAACCTACGCCCGGTGTTTGATGAATACACCATGTCTATTGGAAAAGTCACCATCGATCAAAACCATCCGGACACCGTATGGGTGGGTACAGGCGAGCCATGGGTGCGCAATAGCGTGGGTGTGGGCACCGGTTTGTACAAATCGGTGAATGGCGGCACAAACTGGGAGTTCATGGGTTTCAAAGACTCAGAACACATCAGCGACATTCATGTACACCCCAAAGACCCTAACACCGTGTACGTGGCCGTGCAGGGTCAATTGTGGAGTGCCAATAACGAGCGCGGCCTTTACAAAACGACTGATGGCGGCAAAACGTGGACGCGCATCTTATTTGTGGATGACAATACGGGCTGTGCCGATATGGACATGGATCCCAAAAACCCGGACGTATTGTATGCTGCTATGTGGAGCCACCGCAGATATCCCGATTTTTTTGATTCGGGCTTTACGGGCGGCAGCGCATTGTTCAAATCGACTGATGGCGGAAAAACATGGAACAAAATACACAACGGCCTGCCCACCACCACGCTGGGCCGCATGGGCATTGCCGTGGCACCCTCAAACACCAACATCCTGTATGCAAGCATAGAGGCGAAGGGCGATGAAAACAAAGGCTTGTATAAGTCGGAAGATGCCGGAGCAAGCTGGAAGAAAATCAATTCGGATTTCAGCAACACCGTGCGCCCGTTCTACTTCTCTCGTTTAACAGTTGACCCCAACAACGACAAGAATGTGTTGAAATGCGCGTTCGTCCCGATTATCAGTACCGATGGCGGTCTCAAGTTCCGCTCGATGGGCAGCCCGCATGCCGATGTGCATGCCGGTTGGATCGATCCCAAAAATTCGAACCACATCTTGCTGGGCACGGATGGCGGAGTCTATGAGTCCTTTGACCAAGGCTATACGTTTCGGATGTGGGACAACTTGGCCGTGGGCCAGTTTTATCACGTGACGGTGGATGACGAAAAACCTTATAACGTGTACGGTGGCCTGCAAGACAATGGCTCGTGGTATGGCCCTTCGCAAGGCGCGGGTGGGGTCACCAATGCCGATTGGAAGCTGGCGTACTATGGTGATGGCTTCTACACACACCGCCACCCCACGGATAAAAACATTGTATATGCCGAATACCAAGGGGGCGAGATGTCGCGGATCAACACAAAGACCGGACAAGCCAAAGGCATCCGTCCTTTCCCCGCCAAGGGCGACCCCGATTTGCGTTTCAACTGGAACACACCCCTGGTGCAAAGCCCCAACAAAGCAGATCGCATCTACGCAGGGGCGCAGTTTCTGTTCATGTCTGACGACCGGGGTGACACCTGGAAAAAGATCTCTCCCGACCTGACCACCAACGACCCCAAGCGGCAGCGCCAAAAACAAACCGGTGGCCTCTCCATCGATAACTCATCGGCCGAGAACAACACGACCGTCTACGCGGTTGCGGAATCTCCGCTTGACGAAAAACTGATTTGGGTAGGCACGGACGATGGATTGGTGCAAGTAACGGCCAACCAAGGCGCCTCGTGGAGCAACGTGACTAAAAACATGACAGGCGTGCCTGCGGGCAATTGGGTATCGTATGTGGAGCCCAGTCGACACAACAAAAACACCGCGTACGTAACGTTTGATAACCATCGCAACGGTGATAAAAAAACATACATCTATAAAACCACGGACCTGGGCCTTACGTGGACCTCGTTGGCGACACCCGAGATCGAAGGGCACGCCTACGTGATCCGCGAAGACCTGAAGAATCCGAACCTACTGTTTGTCGGCACTGAGTTTGGCCTGTACGTGTCAGTAGATGGCGGGAAAAAGTGGAGCCGTTTTGAAAACAACCTGCCCAAAGTGGCGGTCCATGACATGGTCATCCATCCCACCGAAGACGCGTTGGTGTTGGCCACTCACGGGCGCGGCATCTACATCATTGACGACATCACCCCCTTGCGCCAGGTTACACCGGAGCTGTTGGCAAAACCGTTTGTCTTTTTGGAGACCAAGCCCACCATTTTGAGCGAGGTAGGCGGCAGCAGCCGAAACCCTTCGCCTGGCGATGATGTGTTCTATGCCGAAAATCCCAACCCGCTGCCGCGTGTGGTGTACTACATGAACAAGCGGCATACGTTTGGCAAAATGGCCATTGAGATCTACGACCTGGATGGCACCTTCATGAAAGAAATACCGGCCGGTAAAAGTGCCGGTATCAACATCGTGGACTTGGTGCTGAACCGCGACCGCCCGCGCATTCCCCCTTCCGACACGCGCGAAGCGGTAGGAGGTGCGTTGTTTGGTCCAGCGCTACAGGCAGGCACGTACAAAGTTAAAGTAGTCAAGGGCAAAGAAGAATTCTGGGGGTCGTTCACGTTGGCTTATCCCGAAAACTCAGTGTACACCGTGGCCGAACGGCAATTGCAGGCCGAAACCACCATGAAACTGTACAAACAGGCTGAGCAATTGGCCTATGTTTATGCTGCGCAAACCGACCTACTCACCCAAGCCCGTGAGCGGCTTCAGCGGTTTCCCAAGTTTGGCAAAGCACTCAACCCGCTTATCAAAGAGCTGCAAACCCAAAACGATGTTATTGCCTTCAAAGGGGGCGACTTTTACGTGGCTACCGAGCGCAGGCTAACGGAAGAAGTGGCCGAGTTATACGGCAGGGTGAACGGCTACCCGGGCCGCCCGGGCGTGTCGCAATTGGAGCGGGCCAACAACCTGGCGTTGGAGATCGGAACGGTTCAACAGAAGTTTGATGTCATCAAAACCGAAAAGTTGAAGAAAGTAAATGCCACCATCGCCAGCGATAAACTGGTACAGCCCCTGAAAGTGATCACGGAAGATGAATTCAAAAATGGGCCTTCCTCCGGCTCGGTCTCTCCGGAAAAAATAAAAGGACTGTTGCCGATGATGTGGTTGTACTAAACGCATCGACAAGAGATACAAAAAGCCGAGACGCTGTCTCGGCTTTTTTGTTTTCATGGGTTCGATGGCATCGATCGATCCGCAAAAATGCGTACGCTGGGCTGCTAGCGCTTGGCAAAATGTTTGTAAAACGTGGCAATGGTTTCAATGCCCAGCAAGAAATTCTGAATGCCGTAATGCTCATTGGGCGAGTGGAGCGCATCGCTGTCCAGCCCAAAGCCCATCAGTACGGTATCCAACCCCAACTCCTTTTTAAATAACGCCACGATGGGTATACTGCCCCCATCGCGCGTAGGGATGGGCGCTTTGCCCCACACTTCTCTGAACGCCTCTTCCGCAGCCTTATAGGCGCGGGACGTAGTGGGCGTCATGGCAGGCTCACCGCCATGGTGAGGCGTCACTTTTACGCGTACCGAAGGGGGTGCTATCGACAAAAAATGTTGGGTGAAAAGCTCCGTGATTTCGGCCGGTTGCTGGTTGGGCACAAGCCTCATGGAAATTTTGGCGTGGGCTTTGGACGGCAACACCGTTTTTGCTCCCTCGCCCGTATAGCCGCCCCAAATCCCGTTGCAGTCCAGCGTGGGGCGTATGCCGGTGCGCTCCAGCGTGGTGTAGCCTTTTTCGCCCGTCACTTCGGCAATGCCCAACTCCTTTTTGTACGTAGTCAGATCAAATGGGGCTTTGTTCAGGGCTTCGCGTTCCGCAGCCGTTAGTTCCAGTACCCGGTCATAAAACCCCGGTAGCGTGATGCGTCCGTTCTCATCGTGCAAGGAGGCAATCATTTTGGCCAGAACATTTATCGGGTTGGCCACGGCCCCACCATACACGCCACTGTGCAGATCGCGGTTGGCGCTGGTCACTTCCACTTCCAGGTAGCTCAACCCGCGCAGGCCCACGGTGATGGACGGTTGATCCAACGAGATCAAAGCTGTATCGGAAATCAAAATCACATCGGCTTTTAGCTTGTCGCGATAGTTTTTTACAAAATGGGGCAGGTTGTCCGACCCCACTTCCTCCTCACCCTCGATCATAAACTTCACGTTGCATGCCAGGGCATTGTGTTTCATCAGCAATTCAAAGGCTTTGATGTGCATGTAAAATTGCCCCTTGTCATCACTGGCACCGCGCGCATAGATTTTGCCATCGCGCACGGTGGGTTCAAACGGGGGCGTATGCCATAGCTCCAGCGGATCGGGCGGTTGCACATCGTAATGGCCATAGACCAACACGGTAGGGGCCGCGGGGCCCACCCGTTTCTCGCCAAACACGATGGGGTGGCCTTTGGTCTCCACCAGTTCAACCGTATCGGCACCGGCCTCTTGAAGGCGTTGCCTGACCCACTCGGCCGTCTGGCGCACATCCGCCTTGTGGCGACTGTCGGCACTGACGGACGGCAGGCGCAGCAGCTCGAAAAGCTCTTGGAGGAAACGCTCTTGGTGTTGTTGGATGTATTGCTTGACCATAACGAAAAATAAAATGGGGTGGTAAGTTACGGGAATCTGTGCGAGTCAAAAATGAATCGCACAGTCTATATTTGCCGATAAATACAAATGGTCATCTTATGAAAAATCGATATACCTTATTCTTGTCGATTGCCGTTTTCCTTTCGTGTTCTGCGCCCAGCACCGATTCGGTTACGGTAGAGGGCGGTATAACAGAAAATACTGACATCCCCGCGGGGGCTCAGCGCGAGCCATTCCCCGACAACGCAGTCCTGGAAAAAATTACCCTGCGCGATGGCAGCGGGGCCATTGTTCAATCCGGCACGGTGCTCAACGGCAAACGTACAGGCGTGTGGACAGAATTTCAAAACAATGGAGCCGTCAAATCCATGACCGGCTATGTCGATGGCAAAAAGGAAGGCTGGTATGTGGAGGTGAACAACAATGGCCAGGTGACCCGTAAGATCGAATACCATAACAACCTGCGCCATGGCGAGTACAAAGAGTTCGAATACATGAGCACGAAAGAGGAACGCTTCTACCAAAATGACAAGCTCGAAGGCCTCGTAAAAATTTACTACCCCGGGGGCAAAATCATGGAAGAAGGCAACTACAAAAATGGCACCCGCCACGGCCTGTCCAAATGGTATGACCAGGAAGGCAATGTCACCATCGAATACGAGTACAATGAGGGGCAACTCGTGAAAAAATAGCCGTTTTTAACCTTTCTTAACGTTTTTGGCAGAACTAAACCTGACAGAATTTCGTATTCTAAAGTGTCAGGCACTTTATTTGATACGTAGATGCGAGCGCGGGGGAATCGTCTGACAAAAACAAAACTCCCCCAGCCGCGGGAGACTTAACCAGTAAATACTATGAAGCAATTTGGAAGTTGGCTCTTGGCAGCCATAGCGGGTAGCGTCATCACATTGGCCGTCAATCACTACCTCCAGCCCCGTCAGCCGGGCGTGATCATCGAGCGCAGCGCAGGGGTGCCCTCCGCGCAGGTGGCCTACACCGTCAATGAAAAAGGCGAGGCGGTGCCGTTGGATTTCACGGGCGTGGCCGATAAAGTAACCAAGGCTGTTGTTCATATCAAATCCAGCAGCCAGGGGCGTAGTGCCTCGCGCAACGACCGCAACGATCCGATTCAGGAATTTTTCTTTGGCCCCGGCAATCCGTTTGAGCAACGCGGCCCACGCGTGGGCACAGGCTCAGGCGTGATCATCAATGCCGAAGGGTACATTGTCACCAACAACCATGTGGTACAAGGAGCCGAAGTTGTGGAGGTTACCTTGAACGACAATCGCGTGTTCAAAGCCGAGGTCATCGGCACGGATCCTGACACCGATTTGGCCGTACTCAAAATCAATCAAAAAAGCTTGCCCCATCTTTCGTTTGTCAACTCCGATGAAGCCAAAGTAGGTGAGTGGGTTTTGGCGGTGGGCAATCCGTTCAACCTCAACTCCACCGTCACGGCTGGTATCATCAGCGCCAAGGGCCGGAACATTAATATAATCAACAGCAACCGCAGCATGGAGGAACTGGAGCGCAATGGCAATACCGCCATCGAATCCTTTATTCAAACCGATGCGGCCATCAATCCGGGCAATAGCGGTGGCGCACTGGTCAATTTAAACGGTGGGCTCATCGGCATCAATACCGCCATTGCCAGCAATACGGGGTCGTATGCGGGCTACGGTTTTGCGGTGCCGGCCAACATCGTCAGCAAAGTAGCCGAAGATTTGATTGCCTACGGCACGGTGCAGCGCGGGTGGTTGGGTGTTCAAGTAACGAGTGTCACGCAGCAGTTGGCCAAGGAAAACGACCTGACCGTGAATGAGGGGGCGTTTGTCAGCGAATTTGCCGAGAAAAGTTCGGCCAAAGCGGCCGGCATCGAAAAGGGCGATGTGATTGTGAAACTGGATGAGACCGACATCAAATCCAGCACTGCGTTGATTGAATACATCGGGCGCAAGCGGCCGGGCGACAAAGTGAACGTAACGGTGAACCGGGGCGGCAAAACCAAACTGATACCCGTCACCTTGAAAACCCGGGACGGGGAGATCGGCACCGTGAAGCGGGATGAGAAAGACGCCATCGCCTCGTTGGGTGTCACGCTGGAAGACCTGGACAGCAAGACGCTGAAATCGCTGGAACTGACTTCAGGGGTAAAAGTAAAGTCGCTGGACAACGGCAAGGTGGCGCGCTATACCGACATGCGAGAGGGGTTCATCATCACCCACATCGATGAAAAACCCGTGAAATCAGCCAAAGAGGCAAACGAGTTATTGAAAAACAAAAAACCGGGCGAAGCAATTTTGTTTGGCGGAGTGTATGAAAACTATCCGCGTGAGTATATTTATGCGTTACGTATGTAGAACTTAATCCGAATGACGAATGAGAAGACTGTTTAAAAAGGGCGAACGCGTCCGCAGCAAGGTAGATGGCAAAGTGATGGAGGTGCTAAAGTATTTGAAATCGAACCTGGTGGAGTTAAAGTGGTTTGATCTGGACTCCAAAGAGGTGAGGCTCAAAAAAATGAAAGAAGATAAGCTATCGAAAGCAGCATAAAAAAACCCCGCCTGGCGCGGGGTTTTTTTTGACCCCGATGGCCGATGATTCGCAGGGCAGGCTTTTCTAAACAACCAAAAAAACACAGTACCTTTCACCACCAAATCAGCCGTTATCAAAAAGTTCGAAATACCCGCTCATTACCGGTCCTCCATCACCGGGCGCATCAAGGAAGCACGCAGAAAACAAGATCTGCGCAAGCAGGACTTTTCGCCCGTCACGGTGGATTTCGGCCCGGTCCAGTTCATCTTGCCCCGGCACTTTGGCTTCTGTTATGGCGTGGAAAATGCCATCGAAATCAGCTACAAAGCCCTGGAAGAAAATCCGGGCAAAAACGTGTTGCTGCTCAGCCAGATGATCCACAACCCGGAAGTGAACGAAGACTTACAAGGCCGCGGCATACGCTTCATCATGGATACGGACGGCTCGCAGTACATTCCGTGGGACGAAATCGGGCAAGAGGACGTGGTGATCATTCCGGCCTTTGGCACCACGCTGGAAATTGAGCACCTCCTGCTGGACAAAGGAGTGGAGCTTCAAAAATACAATACCACCTGCCCGTTTGTCGAAAAGGTATGGAACCGTGCCGATAAACTCGGCCAGGATCAGTATACGATTATCATCCACGGCAAACCCAAACACGAGGAAACCCGCGCCACCTTTTCGCACAGCGCCCGCAGCGGCCCGGCTGTGATCGTGCGCGACATGGAGGAGGCGCAGCGTTTGGCCAACTACGTGCTGGGCAGCAAAACCAAAGCCGAGTTCTATGACGAGTTTGCCGGCAAATACTCCACCGGGTTTGATCCGGAAAAGCACCTGCAGCGCGTGGGCGTGGTAAACCAAACGACTATGTTGGCCACCGAGACGCAGGCCATTGCCGACTTTTTTAAACAAATCATGGCCCAGCGGTATGGCGAAGAAGTGATCAAGCAGCACTTTGCCGATACCCGCGATACCCTGTGCTACGCCACCAACGACAATCAGGATGCTACCTACGAATTGCTAAAGACCGATGCCCAGGTGGCCTTGGTGGTGGGTGGGTACAACAGCTCCAACACGTCACACATCGTGGAGTTGTGCGAGCGAAAATTCCCTACGTTTTTTATCAGTGGCGAGCAGGAAATCAAATCGCCCAGCGAAATCCACCACTTCATTTATCATCGAAAAGAAAAGCGGGTCACGCACGGCTATCTGCCCGACACACGCCCCCTCAAAATCATCTTGACCAGCGGGGCCAGTTGCCCCGATACGGTGGTTGATCGGGTTATGCTGCGGTTGCTTGGTTTTTTTCCGGAGGCCGAATCACTGGAAACGGTTTTGGCAGCCTACGCGTAGCCATGGGCCTTTGAGCGTGGGCGGAGAACCGGTATCACAACTGGCCAATATGGCTTACGTCTATAAACAACCAGACAAAAAAAGCATTCAAACAAGTGGCCGATAAAAAATTCAGCCACATGGTGCTGCCATAGTTGGCCGCAGCAGGGTTTTGGTACACGCGATAGAACCAGACTAAAAAATAGATTACTACTGGTGCCAGCGCCAGTAGGAAAACCCCCACATATCGATCGGCCAGAAAAAAGTGAAAGTAGCCGGCATAGGCAACGGTGGCCACCGTAAACACCACCAACACAAACCAAAACGTGCCGCGGATGCCCAACATCAAGCTCAGCGTACGGTCGCCCCGCGCAGCATCTTCTTCGTGTTGATAGACCTGCGTCATCGGGTAGGTGCCCAGCAGCAGCAATGTGGACAACCCCGCGGGCACCAGCACCTTGGCCTGTAGCAAGTTATTACCCCACCCAAACCCGTTGATGCCCACATAGCACATCAAAAACGTAAAGAAACCCTGGAAAACAGATACGGTGATCCATCCCCCAACGGGATACTTTTTCAGCCGCACCAACGGATGGCTGTACGCTTTGGACACCAGGCCGTACACAAACAGCAGAATGGCAAAAGGCGCGTTGATGAAATACCAGCCGAGAACCACGGCCAGCACATCCAAGCCAAGGGCCGCGTAGTACAAACTTTTGTTTACCGGTGGCGGATTTTTTAGTCCTCCTATCGATTTCTCGTCTTTGTCGAAATAGCTGTTGTAGCCGTTGCTGGCCGGATAGAGCAACACATGAATGATGATAAACGACCAGAGCAATCGTTTTTCACCCAGGTTAGGTGAAAGCGCAAGCGCAAACAGATACACCGGCAGCAAAAAGTATGAAAAGGGAAAACGCAAGTGGGCCAGCGTGGATACCATAAACAAAGCAAGAGAACGTGAAAGATAGTTGATTTTTTTGCCTTGTGCCGAAACCATACTCGAAACGCGCGGGTTATTTAGTATAATTGACCACATGAGTTTTATCACCGCGCTCGGCACGGCCACCCCGCCCACCCGTTTGGCCCAATCCACCATAGCCGAGTTCATGGTGAAGGCCATGCAACTGGAGGGAGACGAGGCACGCAAGCTCCGGGCGTTATACCGCGCCACCGGCATCGAATTCCGTCATTCAGTCATTGAAGACTATGGCCGCAGCCAATCCTTTGCCTTTTATGCCAACACCGATACGCTGGAACCCTTCCCCACCACGCGACAGCGGCTTGAGTTGTACCGCACGCACTCGGTGGCCCTGAGCGAACAAGCGATACGCCAAGCCGTAAAAAACCTGGCCGACTTCCGCTGGCAGGACATCACACACTTGGTAGTGGTAAGCTGCACGGGCATGTACGCTCCGGGGTTGGATATTGACTTGGTAAAAGCACTCGGGCTGCGCTCCAGCGTGCAGCGGTTGTGCATCAACTTTATGGGTTGCTATGCCGCTTTTAATGGCATCAAACTGGCAGACACGTTTTGCCGTGCCGATGAAAACGCCAAAGTGTTGGTCGTGTGCACCGAGCTGTGCAGCATTCACTTCCAAAAGGAAAACACCGAAGACAACCTGCTGGCCAATGCCCTGTTTGCCGATGGGTCCGCGGCCGTGTTGGTGGAGGGGAAACCCCGCAAGGGCCTTAACCTGAAACCCGAAGGTTTTTTTTGCGACTTGGCATGGCAAGGCGAAAACGATATGGCCTGGACCGTGGGCGACTTGGGCTTTGAGATGCGTTTGACGGCCTATGTGCCGGGCGTGATCCAACATGGCATCCGCGATTTGACCCACTCCCTGCTTCAACAGTTGAACACATCCTTTGAGGAAATCAGCTACTTTGCCATACACCCGGGCGGCAAAAAAATATTGGAGGCCATCGAAGAAGCGCTGTCCATCTCTAAAGCACAAAACAAACATGCCTATCAGGTGCTTCGCCAGCATGGGAATATGTCTTCCCCCACCGTGCTGTTTGTGTTGCAATCGTTGACGCACACACTCAATGGCGTAGACGGAAACAAAAAGATCTTGAGCTTTGCGTTTGGCCCCGGCCTCACCCTCGAAAGCATGGTGCTTTCCGTGCACAACCACGCATGAACCTTTCGCAACGCAGCACGGAAGAAGAGATCATGGATGACTTGGCCTGCCAGGGCCCCGTGGTGGACCAAACGCTGCGCGAGTTGGATTTCATCAATAAGTGGTTGGGCGGTAATGACGTTACCCTGGCGGCCGTCAAGCGCGTGCTTCAAACATCCCCCGGCAGGCAGTGGACCGTAGCGGACTTGGGTTGTGGCAGTGGCGACATCCTCGCCCGCATCGTATCATGGGCCAAGCAGCAAAAAATCGCGCTGCACGGCACGGGCATTGATGCCAATCCGCACATTGTAGCCTTTGCGCGCGCGCATCACCCGCATCCCGAGCTTTCCTTCGAAGCCCTCAACGTCTTTTCAGACGCCTTCCGGCAGCGTTCCTTTGATTTGGTGCTCGCCACGCTGTTCATGCACCACTTTACCCATGCCCAATTGGCCGAGCTGCTGCGAGCGCTGAAAAAACAGGCGCGGGTTGCCATTGTTATCAATGACATTCACCGCCATCCGTTGGCGTATTACTCGATTAAATGGTTGACGCAAGCTTTTTCGCGATCCGCGATGGTAAAATTTGACGCTCCCTTGTCGGTACGCAGGTCCTTTACACGGGGCGAGTGGGAGCGCATCTTGGCCGAAGCCGGCATTGAACACTATCAACTTCGGTGGCGGTGGGCGTTTCGATGGCAACTGACCATCCCCACCGCGGAAAAGACCTAACGAACGGAATTGATCCGCGACACGGCCATCCCGTACACTTCGATGTGCGGGTTCACCGCCAATAAATCGCGGACAAGCTCTTCATTGTGCTCAGGCGCGATGTAGACCTCTTCGTATTTACCAAAATGGATCACCATGCCACGCGAACCGAGGGCAGGTTTTGTGCCCACCCACAACGTGCGGCCCACGTCCACTTTTCGTATGGAGCGTATGTCTATCTGCCCTTCCAGCCAGCCACAGTGATAGTAAAAAACAGAGCCCTCGATCCGGTACCGGGTAGTAAAAAACATCCACCCCATTACCGCCACGGTAGGCACCAAGGCCAACAACGGAATAAGGGAGCCATCACCGGAGGCATAGCGATAGCAGACCCAGCCCGCAAAAAATGAGGGCAGCAGGATGGCTAGCAGGAAAAACCCACCCTTTTTGGCGCGGTATGTTTTTGGTTGCAGCATCATAACCAGTATGTATGGATACGTATGGAACCCTGAATTGTTTGGCTGAGGCCGCGTGTCTAATGTCGCTTTAAGCCCGTGCCATTCTGGCACAATTTTTTCTACTTTTGGCACGTAAACAACCTTATCCATGAAAAATCTTGTCGTCTTTGGTGCGCTGGCCTTGGTCATCGCTTCGTGCAGTTCGGGCGTGTTGGGCAAAAAAGTGCGCGAGCCCTTTAGCGGCAATGCCTACGAATCGAACAACCGTTTTTTCCGGGGCACCGGCAAAGGCGAAAGCTCGCAGGACAATATTGCCCGGGCCAAAGCCGACATCGAGGCCAAGGCCCAATTGGCGGGTCAGGTAAACACCACCATGAAGCAGGTGGCCGATCAATACCTGGGGCAAACCGAAAATGAAAACGCAGCCGATGTGGCCGACAAATTTCAGAGCCTTGTGCGCCAAACCATGAATACCAGCATAGCCGATCTGCGCAAGATGGGCGAGGAAAAATTCTACAACGAAAAAGAGAAAAAATACACGGTGTTTATGGCCTATGAAATCAAGAAAAACGCCATGTTCCGGTTTATGAAAAAACAGGCCAAGCTGGACAACACCCTCAACGAAAAACAATTGGCGTTAGTCGAGCAGATATTGGACGAACAGATCAAAAAAGCGGACGAGGAGGACAAAGACTGATTTCAGGCCTCCACTTCGCGCAGCAGACGCCTGAGGATTTTGCCGGTATTTGCTTTGGGCAGTTCCGTTTTGAACTCTACATACTTGGGCCGCTTGTAGGCTGTCAGGTTTTGTTTGCAGTATTCTTTTAGTTCGTCTTCGGTAAGCGAGTCATCGCGCTTCACCACGCAAAGCTTTACCACCTCGCCCGAGTGCGCATCTTTAACGCCAATGGCGGCCACCTCCAGTACTTTCGGATGGCTGGCCACTACGTTTTCGATTTCGTTCGGATAGACATTGAACCCCGATACGAGGATCATATCTTTTTTGCGATCCACAATGCGGAAGTAGCCGTCCTCATCCATCTGCGCAATATCACCTGTTTTAAACCAACCACCCGGAAAAAACACCTCGCTGTTGTCCTTCTGCCAATAGCCTTGAAACACTTGCGGCCCGCGGGCACACAACTCTCCCGCTTCACCCATGGGCACAGGCTTCCCTTCGCCATCCACAATGATGATTTCCGTACCCGGAATGGGCAGACCCACCGTTCCTTGTCGATTTTTGCCTACCATATTGATAGTTAAAATGGGCGAGGTCTCGCTCAAGCCAAACCCTTCGAGAATGGGTACGCCCGTTTGTTTTTCCCACCGTTCGGACACCACCGTTTGCATGGCCATACCACCCGCCAGGCACACTTTGACTCGCGAAAAATCGACCTTGGCAAAATCGGGATGGTTGAGCAGCGCGTTGTACAACGTGTTCAATCCAAAAAACATAGTGAAGGGATGCTTGCGCAATTCCTTGACAAACGCAGGTATGTCGCGCGGATTGGTGATCAGCACATCTTTCAGGCCGCGGCTCAACGTAAAGATCAATCCAAATAAGGCCGTGATGTGGTAAACCGGCAGCGGCACAATGCAGATGTCGTCTTCTTTGACGTGCGGATTGTACACCGAACCAAACTGCACCAAGTGATGGGTGAGGTTGGCATTGGTGAGCATGGCACCCTTGCTAAAGCCGGTGGTGCCGCCCGTGTACTGCAACAAGATCACATCTTCGGGACGAAGATCTACTTTTTGAAGCGGCTTTTGCGCGCCCCGCGCCAAGGCCTCATTGAACGAAATGGCCCCCGGCAAATGGAAAGGCGGCACCATTTTTTTGATGCGCTTCACGACAAAGTTGACGAGCGTTTTTTTGATGCCGCCCAATTGATCGCCCAACTCCGTCACGATCACGGTTTGGATGGATGTATTGGCCAACACCTTTTCCAAATTGAAGGCAAAGTTGGCTACGATGACAATGGCCACGGCCCCGCTGTCTTTGAATTGATATTCCATTTCGCGCGGGGTATACAGCGGGTTGGTGTTGACCACCGTGAGCCCTGCCCGCAAGGCACCGATAAACGCAATGGGATACTGAAAAATATTGGGCATCTGCAAGGCGATGCGATCGCCCGGCTTTAACCGCGCTTCGTGCTGGAGGTAGGAGGCAAAGTGACGCGAACGTTCGTCCAACTGGCCATAGGTGAGCACGGCCCCCATGTTGGTGAGCGCGGGCTTGTCGCGATAGCGAACAAACGCTTCTTCAAAAACTTCCACCAGCGATCGGTACGGGTTGGCCGGACATACGTGGGGCACGTTGGCGGGATAGCTGATCAACCAAGGTTTTTGCGCGCTCATCATGATTAGTGGGAAAGGGTGGTGGACCGAAACTGACCGAAGACATGGTTTTGTGCTTCTACCGGATTGGCGAATGTCGAATCCCGACCGAATGTCTCGTTGGAGAAATCGGCCCTGAATTGACGACAATAAAGTGGGTTCCCGTCTATGCATTCAATCTGAGCATAGATGTCGCCTTGGGGCAGCGAGAAAATGCCGCGCACGGAATCGGTGGGGTTGGGCGAGCGGTAGTAAATCAGGTATTCCGGTACGGGCAGCGCAGATACGGTGGCAATGCCACCGGCCGCCAAACCGCCTTGCAATGTGAGCACAGTCAACCCCTTTGCCCGCATGATGGCGGCCGCCCGACTGCTGCGCACACCGGATGCACAAAACACCAGGTAAGTCTTGGTGCGATCCAACTGACTGACGGCATCTTCAAACCCGCTGAGTTTGTAATCCACGTGTAGCGAGCCGGGCACAAAGCCTGCCTCCAACTCTGGCAGCGTCCGCACGTCCAGCAGTTGTGCATATTCTTTCTTAGCCTCCGCCAAAAAAGTGCTCACCGGCACCTCGGTCATTTGGTTTTTGGTGGTGCATGCCACCGTGCCCAAGGCCAATCCGATCAAAAAAAATCGCTTCACAACACGTTGGTTTGCGAAGCCAAAGTACAAAAGAAACGGAGATTTGAACGTGTGGCTTTTTACAGCGCCTTTGCCCACCGAAAGGGAAGCAGCAGGATGGCACCCACCAGTTTAAAGACGGCCTCTAGCGTAAGGCCCACCAACCGGAAGGGCAACAGCAAAAGCCAAACGAGTGGAAAAAGGAATAGCGCCAATACCGCCAGGGGCCAGCATACGGCAAACAATAAAAACCAAATCACCACGGCTATAAATGTCCTCATGCCCGGCCCTCGTGCAAAAAGGCGGCCAGCGTTGCCAACGGCTTTTGCGTTTGTTTGCGGCCTGTTCTCCCGCGTGCTCTGTTCATGACTGAACAATTGCTACGGTTGGTATGGCCATGGGCGAACACCGTTGTTGGAAACTAAAAGAGCCGCTCGTTGGGGAGCGGCTCTTTGTCAGGGTTCAGGTAAAAAAGACGTTATGCAGCGGGTGCAGCAGCTTCCATTTTGGAAGTATAGCGCAGGTGCACCGACTTTTTGGCCTTGTAGCCACAATAGCCGCACTCATAGTGTTTCAGCACTTCGCCATCTTCTGTAGGCGAAGGTTGCCGTACAATCTCTTCGCGGGCTACCTTGAATGTTTGGTAATTGCACTCCGGGCATTGCAGCGCATGCAAATGGCCGGCATATTTTTCAATTTTGATATAACCCGTTTCTTCGTCTTTCCACACGTCATAATCCACGGAGAACACGTTCTCCTCCGCAATCATCCCCTCGTCCATGTAGGCATCTTCTTCCTCTTCGCTGAGCAGCTTCATCGGCTTCCCGGTTTTGGGGGAAATCCGTGGCTTATAGCGCAGTACTTTTAGCCGTTTCTCGATGAAAAAAGGGTAGTAAAATTTGAGCAGGTTTTGCATGATCAACGCGATCAAAATCGCCACCGATACCGTGCTGAAAATGCGCACAAAAAGCCAAAATATCGTGATCCAGTCGCCCTTTACATTGGCGTTGAAAAAGCAGGCGCCACCCATGATCAGCAGGATCACGGAAACCCACAGGGTCTTGATTTCATAACGGTTGATGAAATCGTACTTGTACTTGTTGTCGCCCCGAACAAACAGCAAAACGAAATATCCCACGGCCACAAGTAAGCCCAGACCCCAAAACGCAAAGGCAAATTGCATCATCAGGTCGTTCCATCCAGGAGAAACAGTCATGTTAGTATAAGTTAGGTGTTTTAATCCGCGTTTGACCGATTTGGTAAGCCGTTTAACCCGGTTTGGCGCAGGTTAAACAAAGATAGCGCAAATCAACACAATTTTAGCACAGTTTCGGGCAAAAAACCAAAAAATAGGGGGGCGTAGGGGATTAAATTAACGCGCCAGTAATGTTTTGATGAATGTGGCCGCTGTTTGTGGCTGTTCGATCATGCCCATGTGGCCGGCTTGGGACAAGCGCAGGGTATGGCCCGGTGGCAATGTGTGCTCCATTTTTTGGGCCGCGGCCGCGGGTATCACGGCATCCTGCTCGCCATGAATGAGAAATAATTGCGATGCGAAGGCAGCCGCGGTGGACTCGTGGCTGGGCCGGTCACGCATGGCGCGTGTATATTCCATCACGGTCTCGGCAGGCGTTGCCTCCGCCATGGCAAGCGTGGCCGGGATGGCCGGATGGTCGGGTCTGTGAAACAAACCCGGAATGAGATTTCGGACAAACGGGCCTACCCCGTGTTTGGCCACAAAATCAATGCTTTTGGTGCGCCCCTCTTGCCGCTCCGGTGCATCTGCGAAGTAGGAAGAGTGGAAAAGGAAAACCTCGTTGGCCCAATCCGTGTGCCGGGCCAACAACTCCAGCGCGACATAACCACCCAGCGAATGGCCAATGATGGCCCGTGGCCGCGCGTCCTCCTGGCCCAACCGCTGGGCGATGTGATCTGCGACCTCGGCCAGCGAAAAACCAGACGGCAGGGCACTGCTAATACCAAAACCGGGAAGGTCAATTGCGTGTACCGTGTGGCCCTCCGCAATGAGGGGCGTGAAGGAGTCCCACACGCGGTGCGTCTCGCAAAAGCCGTGAAGCAAAACAACGCTGGGACCGCGGCCCGTTGTTGACACGTGCAGGGCCATGGCGTCAGGCCAGCGAAGGCACACGCTCCAGCATGTGCTCTACTGCTTTTCGGATACCGGCCGGATCAAAGCCGCATTCGGCATGCAGCTCTATTTGTTCGCCATGTTCAATCACGTCATCGGGTATGCCAAGCCGTTTCACAGAGGCCGTGTAATCGTGATCGGTCATGAATTCCACCACCGCGCTGCCCATGCCCCCTTGAATGCAGCCATCCTCCACGGTGATGATCTTTTTGAACTTCGAAAACACTTCGTGCAGCAGTGCTTCATCCAGCGGCTTCACAAAACGCAAGTCATAATGGGCGATCTCAATGCCCTCTTTGGAAAGCTGCTCGCACACGGCTACGGCATAGTTGCCAATATGGCCAATGGTGAGCAGGGCCACGTCTTCTCCGTCTTTGATCTTGCGGCCGGTGCCCACTTCGATTTTCTCAAAGGGCAGGCGCCAGTGCGGCATTACACCTTGGCCGCGCGGATACCGTATAGAAAAAGCCCCGCCTTCGCGCGGAAGTTGGGCCGTGTACATCAAGTTGCGCAGCTCTTGCTCATTCATGGGCGCAGCCACGATCATGTTGGGGATGCAACGGAAGTAAGCGATGTCGTAGGCGCCATGGTGGGTGGGGCCATCGGCTCCGGCAAACCCGGCCCGGTCCAGGCAAAAGTTCACCGGCAGGTTTTGGATGCACACATCGTGAATGACCTGATCGTAGGCCCGCTGCATGAAGGAGCTGTAGATATTGCAAAAGGGCACCAATCCTTGGGTGGCCAGGCCGGCCGAAAACGTGACGGCATGTTGCTCGGCAATGCCCACGTCAAAGGCGCGGTGGGGCATCTCCTTCATCATGATGTTCATGGATGACCCCGAGGGCATGGCCGGTGTGATGCCCACAATTTTGTCATTGCCCTTGGCCAACTCGACCAATGTATGCCCAAACACATCCTGGTATTTGGGGGCCTGCGGTGTGTCGTACGTTTTCTTGTATATCTCCCCCGTGATTTTGTCAAAGGTGCCCGGTGCGTGCCACGTGGTGGCATTGCCTTTTTCGGCCGGGCCATAGCCTTTGCCCTTCACCGTTACGCAATGAAGGATCTTTGGCCCTTTGATGTTTTTCAGGTCATTGAGCACGGCCACCAGATGATCCACATCGTGGCCGTCTACGGGGCCAAAGTAGCGCAGGTTCAAGGATTCAAACAGATTGCTTTGGCTGAGCAGCGTAGACTTGATGCCGTTTTCCACTTTGGATACAATCTCCTGGGCACTCTTGCCAAAGGTGGACAGCTTGCCCAGCAGGTTCCACACCTCGTCTTTGAGCTTGTTGTACGTTTTGGAAGTCGTGATGTCCGTCAGGTAGTCTTTGAGCGCGCCCACGTTCGGGTCGATGGACATGCAGTTGTCGTTGAGGATGATGAGGATGTTGCTGTCGGCCACGCCCGCATGGTTCAATCCTTCAAACGCCATGCCACCGGTCAGCGCACCATCGCCAATCACGGCAATGTGCTGGCGGTCGCGTTCATTTTTGTAGGCCGATGCCACGGCCATCCCAAGGGCGGCTGACACCGAAGTGGATGAGTGCCCCACGCCAAACGTATCGTATTCGCTTTCCTTCCGCTTGGGAAATCCGGATATGCCCTTGTACACCCGGTTGGAGTGAAATGCCTCGCGTCTGCCCGTCAATATTTTATGGCCATACGCCTGGTGGCCCACATCCCACACCAGTTGGTCGTAGGGTGTGTTGAACACGTAGTGCAAGGCAACGGTGAGCTCTACCACGCCCAAACTAGCTCCAAAGTGGCCGCCATAAACCGACACGTTGTCGACAATAAACTGGCGCAACTCTTCGCACAGCGTCACCAACTCGGCCTGACCCAGTTTTTTTAGGTCGGCCGGGCTATTGATTTGGGATAACAATTTACCGGGAGTGATAAGCATGGGGCTTTGGGAAACGTAATGAATCTAAAACAAGACATGAAGGTAAGTGTTTTTTCGGGATTTGCCGACTGAATAAAAAAGGATCCGGGCCATGATCCATTCGCATACCGGATGCGCCTGGTACGTACCCCGATGAACCTCCGGGGTTTCCCGCTGCGCGGCCATGGGGCTTTTTTCTGACGCGAAAGCCTGTTCGCGATGCATTTTTCACGAACTTTACAAACGTGTTGCCCTGGCTGATGATCAAGACTCTTATTTCGCACGAATGGAAACGGCTCACGCGGTCAGCCTCCTTTGGCAAAGAATTGACCACGTCTGTATTGTTGGGCCTCATCGCCTTCATGGCCGTTTTGTATGCGTTGGCCTTTGGTTTTGCGCTGGACGCACTGGTAACGAACGGGCTGGAGCAGCCGGATAGTTTTGCCTTTGTATCGCGGTTTTTGGTGTACTACCTCTGTTTCGAGTTTGTGACACGGTACTTCGTGCAGAATGTACCCGTGCTGGACGTTCAACCCTATCTTCACTTGCCGGTTAAGCGCGGTGTGTTGGTTCATTATCTCTTGGGGAAGTCGCTCGTGCACCTATTGAATATCTTGACCTTGTTGCTGTTTGCGCCCTTTGCATTCACCGTGCTGCTGCCGCGATTTGGTGCGGGCGTGGCACTGGCCTGGTTGGGCTCGCTTTTCGTATTGAGTCTGGTGGTGCATCACTTCCTGCTTCTTTTCAAAAAGCGACTGGACGACACGGCCTGGGGGCTGCTCGCGCTGGTTGGGGTTTTTGGCCTTTTGGCTGCGGCCGATTATTACCAATGGTTCCGGCTGACGGACCTGTCGGCATGGATCTTTGGCGAACCCACCCGCTTGGTGTACGTCTTCTTCTTTTCGCTGGCAGCCCTGGTAGCCATGTATCTTTTGAGCTATCGCCTGTTGGCGGAGAGCTTTTATGCCGATCAGTGGGTGTCCGATAAAACCTCTGCGGGTTCGTGGGCAAAACAGGAGTTTGGTTTCCTTCGCGCCTATGGCATACTAGGCGATTGGATATCGCTGGAATTGAAACTGATCCTCCGCCACAAACGCACGCGTACCATCCTGCTCATGAGCGGCCTGTTGCTGCTGTACGGACTCTTTTTCTATCGGAAAGACGGCCTGGCTGAGCAGCCGGGGTTTATTTTGTTTGTCGGCATTTTTGTTACCGGTATTTTCATGATCAACTACGGGCAGTTCTTGTTTAGTTGGCAAGCATCTCATTTCGATTTCATTTTAACCCGGCCTCTTTCGTTGCGCCACTATGTGGAATCAAAATACTGGCTGATGGGTATCATCACCATCGCGTGCTTCCTGCTCACAATCCCCTACGTTTATTTCGGGTGGCATGTGGTGCTGGTTCACGGGGTGGCGATGTTGTTCAACCTGGGCGTCAACAATTTTGTCATGATGAACATGGCGATGTGGGGGCCGAAACGATTGGATTTGACCAAAGGAGGAACCCTTAATTACCAGGGCGTGGGGGCGGCTCAGTGGCTCATGGGTTTGCCGGTGTTGCTCGGTCCATATGTCTTCTACATGCCCTTTAGTTTAGCGGGCCATCCCTACGCGGGCCTGGCGGCCGTTGGTGCCGTGGGCCTGGCGGGCGTGCTGCTGCGCACGTACCTGGTAAAGCTGACTGCGAAACGCCTGGCGTCAAAGAAGTATTCCATGGCGGCCGGGTTTCGTCACGAATAAAAACAGATATGATAGAAATACGCGCACTTAAAAAATCATACGGTAGCAATGCGGTAGTCGATATTGAATCGCTGACGATCGGCCAAGGTGAAAGTTTTGGATTGGTGGGCAACAACGGAGCAGGCAAGACAACCCTGTTCCGCCTGCTGTTGGACTTGGTACGCCCCACCACGGGAAGCATTTTGCTTAACGGCAAAAGCATGCAGGGCCAGGACGATTGGAAGCACTATGTCGGCTCGTTCCTGGACGAAGGCTTTTTGATCTCGTACCTTACCCCCGATGAGTACTTCCGGTTTGTGGGCAACCTACACGGGTATTCGGATGCAGATATCAAAGCGTTCTACGCGCGATTTGAAGAACTCTTCCATGGCGAAGTGGTCGGGCAAACCAAGCACATTGGCGAGCTATCCAAAGGGAATTTAAAAAAAGTGGGTATTGCCGCGGCTTTTATGGGTGCTCCGCAGGTTGTGGTGCTGGACGAGCCTTTTGAAAACCTTGACCCGACTTCGCAAATCCGGCTCAAGCAATTGCTGGTGGAAGAACGCAAAACACGGTCACTTACCTACCTGATCTCCAGTCACGATTTGAACCACGTCACCGAGATATGTGAGCGCATCGTGATCATGGAAAAGGGACGCGTCATAAAAGACTTGCAGGGACACCAAAATGCGTTGGCCGAATTGGAGGCTTATTTTAACGCTTAATGACCACGCTGAAAATCGATGTTTCAGCAAAAATGAATTGACGGACCCGTTTTGTCGGAGTCTGGCAACCATGGATCGTATACATCACACTCCAATAAACACACCGTCCTCACGCAAGGCGATGGGAAACGTCTCCAGATCGCGACTGCGTTCCAGACTTTCGCGGCCTGTCTTCAGATCGAAACAGTATCCGTGCCACGGACAAATCACTTCCATTCGGTAGTTGACGGTTCCTTTGCTCAACGACTCCCCATTGTGCGTACACCGGTCGGCCACCGCCAGCCATTTTTCCGTGGTGCGCACCAGGCAAATTCGTTTGCCTGCCACCAACGCCAATGCCGGTTTGTTCACCGTCACGCGGGCTTCCGCCTCCACCATGGAGTCAAATAATTTAACCCATTGAAGTGCCACTGGCGAAAGATACATGTTTGATCAAAAACCCGAGCGGTTTGCTACATTTGAAACGAACTCCACGTTACGTATGACACATTGTATAGGCCGGTTGGTTTTCGTTCTTTGTCTGCTGGGCCCGTTGGGATACGCCCAAACCCCCGCCAAATTAAAAATGGCTCTGGATGCCCAAGCACAGGCGTTGGAAGAACAAGTGATTGCATGGCGAAGGCATTTTCATCAATACCCTGAGTTGTCCAACCGCGAGTTCAACACCAGCGCCTTTATTGTGGAACACCTGAAAAAACTCGGACTGGACGTGCAGTATCCGGTGGCGAAGACCGGTATTGTGGCGCTGCTGCGCGGGGTAAGCCGGGGCCCGTGGTGGCGTTGCGGGCGGACATGGACGCGCTGCCCATTACCGAGCGCAACAGTTTGCCGTTCGCTTCCAAAGAGAAAACCACATACGGCAATCAGGAGACAGGCGTGATGCATGCCTGTGGACACGATGGACACATGGCTATCCTGATGGCGGTGGCCGAAGTGCTTTCCAAAAACAAAAGCGAACTCAAGGGCACGGTGAAGTTTCTCTTCCAACCAGCCGAGGAGGGCGCCCCCGAGGGAGAAGAAGGGGGCGCGTATCTGATGGTTAAAGAGGGCGTGTTGGAAAACCCGCGCGTGGATGTCGTGTTTGGGTTGCACATTCAATCGCTGTTGCCTTCGGGAACGCTCTGCTATCGCCCCGAGGGCTTGATGGCGGCCGTGGATGGCGTGAACATACGCATCATGGGCAAAGGCGCACACGGAGCCACGCCATGGGACAGCGTAGACCCTATTGTCGTGTCCAGCCAGGTGATACAAGGCTTGCAGACCATCGTGAGCCGGCAAACAGAGCTGACCAAAGGCGCAGCCGTGATTACCATCGGCAGCCTGCATGCGGGCATCCGCAGAAACATCATTCCCGAAGAAGCCCGGCTGGAGGGCACCATCCGCACCTTTGATGAGGCCAGCCAGCAGCGCGTACATGACAACATCAGGCGCACCGCCACGCACATTGCGGAGAGTGCCGGGGCAAAAGCCGAAGTAGATATCTTAGTGATGTACCCGGTGACCTACAACGATCCAAAACTGACCGAAGCCATGGCCCCGAGCCTGGCGCGAACGGTGGGCGCTGATCGCGTACAAGTGATTTCACCCGTGACGATGGCCGAAGACTTCTCGTTCTTTCAAAAGAAAGTGCCGGGGTTCTTTTTCTTTTTGGGTGCTTACCCGGCCGACATGACGTTGGCAAAACAACCTACCCACCACACCGCTGATTTTATGATCGATGAGAAGGCGTTGGTGACGGGCGTAAAGGCATTGCTCACGCTGACAACGGATTATATGTATCGGAAGTAACTGCGGTTAGCCCGACTGTTGTATTCCGGCACCGATGAACCGTGAAACGCTACCAGTTACGCGCATTGTAAACGTCCGCTAACAGATGTCTTTGTTTAATCGCCAAAGGTTCAGAAAGTAATACAGGTCGTACATCAACCAAGCTAAATAAATGCCTGCGAGTCCGACCGATATTTTGTCGGTTTTTATGAGGACAATAATGAGTCCAATAAATAAGGCAATAAATGGATACAATACCCAGTAAAACACGTTCAATGAGCGGAATCTGAACAAGATGAAATTCGTCAGGCCATTAGCTATCATGATGAGTGTCAGCAAAATAATTGGCAACGTAAGAATGTCTGGCGAGCGGTCAAATTGCCTATACGCGATAACGCCACAAATAATGTAATAAAGGCCGCCAATGACATACCAAAAGGAAAATGAGAACGAATACGTTGGTTGCCGTAAGTTCTCAAACCACTTTTTCCCGTCTTTTGTCGCGGAAACTGCTTCAAGGACGATTGAAATGAGACAAAGTCCTACCGCTTTTGATAACGCTATCCAATCCATTTTGTCTTTGCTCTAAGTGGCCGATTCTGCTGTCATAGGATGGCCGCTAATGTGAGTGCACTCGCAATGTCGGCCTTAGAAGAGCTTGGCAATGAAGCGAAGCGGAACCTGCCTTTGCCTGCAGGCAGTTGTTAAACCTGACCCGTTGCGCCTTGTCGCACGTTACAAATGTATATAATGAAACCGGAAGTTAATGAGGACACCGAACCCCGCCTAGCACAAGCACACTTTTATTGTGGGTAGTGGGGCCTATCTTGTGTTTACTATTTGAACCATCATTTTAGTCCCCAAGGTGTCCCACATAAACCCAACTGATTGTTTGATATTAAACGCTTTCCAATACTCGGCCGAGTAACACACAAAGTTTTTGTCAAATGAGCCTTTTATGTGTTGTGGAACTTCTGTCGAGGTTTGTATTTGTCCCATTTTATATGAATATGTCAAATAGCGGTCACCAAGACCGCCCTTCTTTATGTAACTATCTATTGTCAATTTAGATGAATCCATTGTCCAAGTAGTCGGCATTAAATCAATAACGCTCTTTAGTTTAATTTTATAGGCTTCAAACTCACCTTGTTCAATTGAGTCCATGTGCGCAAGTACAATTTGTAATCCAGTACTTTCAATTCTTCTTTGTAAGTCCTGCAGTTGCTGTTCAGTCATATGGTTCGATACTTCGGTCTGTCCACAGGAACTGAATAAGGAAATTGTCAGAATAAAAATCGTCAGCCTCTTTATCATCTCTTATCTCAATTAAAAGTCTTCTTTGTCCAGCCGCATTAACTCACTTTTGTTCGTGACCGTCTCTTTTGATTTTTCTTAATTCGGTCAATCATTTTAGCTTTCCTTAATTTATCGGCCTTAATAAAGTCGCTAATCATTTTTCTCTCTTTCTCTGTCAGTGGTCTAGGATCAACTACAAAGTCTACGTTTAAAGGTTCATTAATCAGTCCCATATGTCAGTCGTTAAAGTATTTGTCAATAAGTCTTAATGAGGTCTCAAGAGTAATAACCATAAGGGCAGGTGTTAAGCGCGACCTACACGTCACTGTCAACCGTGACCAAACGTAATTTGAAAACCAATGTACAAATAAACACCGAACCCCGCCATTGCACAACCTGCTGTTGTAGCGCGTAGCATCCACTCAACTTATCTCCAATGTTTTCTTTCTAAAGTATGTCCTTGGTCCAACTCTTCTCAGTCCACCATTACCCGCCAATTCTCGTTCTTTCTTTTTAAAATCAATGACGATCTCTCCAAATGTCAACATGAAGTTATGTCGAGAGAGTACGATCAAACTATCTTGTCCTAATTCGTCATGCTTCTCAGTGAACATCTTCACTGTTTCAGCGTTCACCTTTTTAAGGTTTTTCTTTAATACACCATTCTCCAAAGTGTCGACTAGGAATACACTTAGATTTAATCTTAGAATCTCGGCAGTTACATCGTTCAGTCGGTTCAAATTGCGCGCAGTCCTTCTCTCCGTCACTTGCTGAAATGAACAACTTGTCACCCAAAGTCCAATAAAAATTATGTATAGTCGTCTCATGTGTCTTCTGGCCATGCGCTACAACGTTTATGTATAAGCCGTGGCGCTGAGCAAAAATAAAAAAAGGCCGTCCTTATTGGCGCCATGGATTATACATTTTGTTGTGGTGCGTAGTTCTCTACTCTTCGTTTTAGTTTTGAAATGTTTATACTGAACAACGTCATCCATAACGGAAAGATCGTTAGCAAGCCGATCCATATTATCGTTTGCTCAAAATACTTTTCATAGTAGTCGTCAAGATAAAAGAAATACATACTTAGACAGCTTACACTGGAGGCAGCTATACCTATTGCAGCGGGAAATATTAAACATCTTTTAACAGAGAAAATTCTCTGTGCCAATGCCCAATAGAAATTTGACAATAGTACCGCTCCCAAGGTGCTTGCGAAAAGCAGTCTTAGTGGTCCACCGATTTTGTCATTGTTCTTTAGGTCAGTCAAATAAATACAGAGTATATAAATCGCGGTAGACGCGATTAAAAAAGCAATTTTGTTTATCCCTCTTGAGTCATTATTTACAGTAATGAGTACGAACCCGAAAAGAAATCCAGGAAAGATATGAGAAACAATTAATGCAACCGGTCCTGCTTGTCCCAGAATACTTAGTCCACACACGCTAAAGATAACTAAACCAAGGATTAATGAACTATGAACTAATTTATCCTTCATTCGTCTGTCGTTGAACTATGCACCACAACGATCTGTGTTTGCGGTCGGGCGGGAGTGAAGCCTGCGCCTTATCCCGCGAGATAAAATAACTGAAAAGTGCGGCACTTTCAAAACGCACGTCACCCCCGTCTGACGCCTCTGCCCCTATTTTTGAGAGGGCTTCTAATAAATTAATTCGTTAATTCCTGGCTTTCTCTTGGAATACCTCACCGGATATTGGGCTCCCACTACTACTTCTTTTCCTTTTTTATACCACGAAGTACCAATATAGCCCACACCTGCAACTTCGAAACTGAACGCAACCCTTTTATCATTACGCCAATCGACATAAACGGAATCAACGTTTGCCGTTGTGTATTCAGAATAATTGGCTAAGTGATAGTATCTCTCTGCAAATCGTAGAAGCATATAACAGACAAAAGCAATCCCGAACCATGAAAGTATATTCTTTAGTTTCATCGGCTTTGAGTTCTTGCTTTGTCGCCCCAAACTCCAATAATGGTCAAATACCTGTTCTCAGTCAGCATTGAGTTACATAACGGGCAATTAGATTTTCTTTTTGTCATAGGTCACAAATTTGTCCAGGGGGAATGGCACACAACGACCCGTGTTTATGACGGCTGCGGTTTTCGAAACTGCGTCCTGTCCCACGTGCCGAAACGAAATTAAGAAAACTAAACTTTATACCTACACGTCCCCCGCAGCTGGCATAAACTTTTTGTTGTGTGCGGGCCCGCCTTACTCAATCTTTTTATTTACCTCCTCCTTTAGCGCTCTTAAATGTCGGGTTACAATTGACCAAATAATTGAGTCGTCAACATTGTCGTATGAGTGAATCAATCTGTTTCACAAACTTATTGTTTGCGAAGCACTTTTTAAGTCGTTCGTAACTGATTCTTTCAAGAATTTATTAACCGCTTCTCCAATAATACCTAAATGTCGCTCAACAGCCCCTTTAGTCTTGAGGTCTTTCTCGTATTCACCAAATGATCTTAAATCTTTTGTAAAGTTCTCAATCAATTCGATTGAGTTGGAAATGTCAGACAAAAACTTTTTCTCCTTCTCGGTCATAGATTAACTTTTTTGTCCGATTGATATTTGATTTGAGATAAGGATTTCTAATCGAGTCCTCTGTTAATAAATCTACCTTTCTCTTAAAAAGGGCTTCAAGTTTGTCCCATAGTGAAAGTAAAGCTTCTCCGCGGTCAGCTGGATCGTCAATGTCAATTTTGACAACCACGTCAATGTCGCTTGTATTTGGGTCAAAATGGTCGGTAATGGCTGAGCCGAAAGCATAGATTTTGTCCACCTTGTGTGAACGACATAAGTCAACAAAGTCGGTGTACCTCTCTCTTATTAAAGTCATTAAGTCCATGTCCAAATATACTTAAAAGCCATCTCAAAAATGCTTTGTCATGATTACGAAGCAAGAAAGTTGGACG
>ERZ1066137.107-NODE-107-length-78478-cov-29.567844_pt1 | contig 78478 bp, 67 predicted proteins | sample MGYA00382784_ERZ1066137 | MGnify/ENA primary metagenome ERZ1066137 (study PRJEB33369, sample SAMEA5778367) | biofilm metagenome | biome: Industrial cooling water; feature: Water cooling tower basin; material: Biofilm | place: United Arab Emirates | collected... | reverse complement strand
AGTAGTGCATTAGACCTTATTCCCTACCTCTGACACAAACTAATTTACAATCCCTCGGGGTTGGCTATGATCGTTGTCAGCGATACTTCCGCCCTCTCCAATCTTGCCATCGTCAATCATCTCTGGTTGCTAAAAGCTATTTACCAAACCGTGATTATTCCTGACGTTGTTGCCAGTGAACTAGCAGTTGCCAGCAATTCCACCATTTCAGCCATTCTCAAATTGAGCTGGATTCAAACCCAAACTCTTAGCCATTCTCAACTTGCTGACCAACTGCAACAAGAACGGGGGTTAGATGCTGGAGAAGCAAATGCTATAGCCTTGGCACTTGAGCTGCAAGCCGATGATTTGCTCATTGATGAACGCTTGGGAAGGCAAGAGGCTGTTCGGCTGGGGCTGTCTATCATCGGTATTCTGGGTATTCTGCTTGTTGCCAAACAAAAAAGCCTCATCCCTCAAGTTCAACCTGTTATGGATGCCTTGATCAACCAGGCTGGTTTTCGCGTCAGCCCTCAGCTATATCAGCGTGTCTTAGCCATTGCTCAAGAACCTCAGTAAAGAATAAGCTAAGACAACTTGGGGAGAAAGCCAGCTAACTTCACTGTTCGATCGAGACGAATTGATCTGTCTATCTTCTCTTGTAGTTTTAGCGTAGTGTTAAATCTGGGTGAGCAATCTCTAGAAGCGGGTAGCTGAATTGTCATTAAGGGAGCTAAAGCTACTCGTCGCACAGTGGCATCAATCCCTTCCCCCCGCAATATCGATCGCGATCGCTCTGCTATCAACTTTTGGGTTGCCGGACAGGCCAGGAAGGGGGTGAGTTGGACCAGAGTTTGCAGTAATTGGCCTGTCAGTTGATCCAGTTGGGGGCGTAAGGTCTGATTTAGATCGGGCACATTGGCAAAGGAACCGATTTGCTGGTGCTGCCAGGTTTGAAAATCAGCAATCTGGATTAATTTACCCGCCTGAATCTGCCAGCGAAAGAATGCGATCGCCTGTTGCGGATCCATTTGCTTTAATGCAGCCTGCTGTCCCATCTGGTTGAGTAAAGCCTCTTCCCGTTGCGGATCTTCGATCGGTTTTTGCTGATTCCACTTCCAGCGGGCCACCTGATGCTGAATCATCAACCGTTGTTGGATTAAATGCAAGAGGCGATCGATGAGTAAGGCTTGCTCCCTCTCCCCTGGCGGTGCAACTGGATTTTCAACCTGATGAATGAGTGGGGTGGCAAGGGCATCAGCTAGAACCCCATCAACAGGCAATAACAGCAAGGCTGAACTCAGCAGAAAAAACAATCCAGACTGAAGCATCAAAGACCTAATATTTGCGCTCCTGGGGTTGGAATAGCGTAATCGCCACGGGCATATACTGGACATCCACACCAGCAGCAGAGTAGTAGGCCAGAGTGTGTTTGAGGAAGTTGGCATCATCCCGCTGAGGATAGTCTTCGCGGGCATGGGCACCCCGGCTTTCCTGCCGCTGTAGGGCTGAGGTAATGATCATCTCCCCCACCACCATCAAATTGCGTAGTTCCAGGGCCTCGATAATTTCAGTATTCCAAAGTTTTTCTTTGTCATCCAGATAAATTTTTGGATACTTTTGCTGCAGTTGACGGAGTTGCTCCAAGCCCGCCTGCATTTGCTCTGCAGTGCGAAATACGCCACAATATTCGGTCAGGCAATCTTGAAACTGCTGCCGGATCTGAGCAATGCGATAGTCTCTCCCCTGGTCCAGCAAGGCTTGAATTTGTTCTGCGGCTTCTCGTAAATAACGCTGTTCATCCAGGTCAGGTAATTTCTGGTTCTGAACGGCCCTGGCGATCGCTGCCCCCGTCCGCCGTCCATACACCACACATTCAAGCAGGGAGTTACTACCCAGACGGTTAGCCCCATGCACCGATACACAGGCAGTTTCCCCAGCGGCAAAGAAGCCCTGCACCAAACCTTCCGCACTATTACGCACCTGACCGTCCGTGTTGACCGGAATTCCCCCCATGGAATAATGCACCGTTGGCCGTACCGGAATCGGTTCAGTCACCGCATCCACCCCCGCCAGACGATGGGCTTCTTCCCAACAGAAGGGCACCCGACTCATAATTTTTTCCTTGCCCATGTGCCGCAGATCGAGATAGACAAACGGTCCGCCCGCACTGCCATCCAGATTACACCCCCGTCCCGCCCGAATTTCCAGAGCGATCGCCCGTGAGGTAATATCTCTGGGAGCAAGTTCCATCCGGCTGGGGGCATAGGTAGCCATAAACCGATCGCCCGTGACATTGATCAGATAAGCCCCTTCTCCCCGCACCGCTTCTGAAATTAGTACCCCGGCTGGATACAGGCCCGTGGGGTGAAACTGAACAAATTCCATATCCTCCAGGGGTAAACCCGCCAGTGCCGTCATTGCCAGTCCATCCCCGGTGGAAGCAAAATCATTCGAGGTGGTATTGTAGACTCGCCCGTAGCCCCCCGTGGCAAACATAACTGCTTTAGCCCGCACCACCTGAATTTCGCCATCCAGCAGGTGATACATCACAACTCCCTTGGCCCGGTTATCTTCCAGGATCAGGCGCATCACGTACCATTCTTCGTAGAACTGCACCCCGTACTTGAGCAAATTGCTATAAAGTTCGTGCAGGATGGCATGACCCGTTTTATCAGCGGCATAACAAGTGCGGTTATGGGTATGTCCCCCAAAGGCACGCTGGGCAATGCGACCATCCGGTAGCCGCGAAAACAAAACCCCCAGGTGTTCCAGATCGATCACCACCTCTGGAGCTTCCTTGGCCAGAATTTCGACCGCATCCTGATCGGCTAGATAATCCGAACCCTTCACCGTATCAAAGGCATGGCTTTCCCAGGAATCGCTCTCATCCACATTTTTTAAGGTGGCCGCCATTCCCCCCTGGGCAGCAACCGAGTGGGAGCGAATTGGATGGGTTTTGGCCACCAGCGCCAGGTTCAGATCCGGAGCCAGACGGCAAATTTCCAGAGCGGCCCGGCATCCCGCCAATCCCCCTCCAACAATAACCACATCGTGCTCCAGCATGGACAATTCTCTTACTTCAGATGGATTCAGGCTTAACTCAAATTTAACAGAAACCTCTGATCTACAGGTTCAAGCAAAAAGCTTCAAGGTTCACCTTCTGAGCCAGACATTCCAAGCAAAAAGCCTAAAAGACCGACTTTTGAGCCAGACATTCCGAGCAAAAAGCTTCAAGGTTCACCTTCTGAGCCAGACATTCCGAGCAAAAAGCTTTAAGGTTCACCTTCTGAGCCAGACATTCCGAGCAAAAAGCTTCAAGGTTCACCTTCTGAGCCAGACATTCCAAGCAAAAAGCTTCAAGGTTCACCTTCTGAGTCAGACATTCCAAGCAAAAAGCTTCAAGGTTCACCTTCTGAGCCAGACATTCCGAGCAAAAAGCTTCAAGGTTCACCTTCTGAGCCAGACATTCCAAGCAAAAAGCTTAAAAGACCGAGTTTTGAGCCTCTCACTTCAAAACAATCAACTTCAGCTTGATTAGCCGTTATCATGGGGATGAATTGAAAAGTTTTGTAAACTGAATGCTCAACCTTCCCCTCGACCGCCCTGGGAAAGTCGTCTCCCCCTCCTGGCATCAACTGCATCCCCACTGGCAGGGTGACCAGAGCGTAATCCAGCAGGGACTGCCCCACAGTTTGCTGACGCCAGCCTGGCAAATTCTGATTCTGGGCGATGGTTCTCCTACCCGTCATCTCCAACTGTTAACTGGGGAACCGACGGAAGTGGATGTGATCGATATGTCGGCGATCGGCACGGATCTGGATGGCGCACCGGAGCAATTACGCTTTATCCCCGCCCCCCGTTTACGCAGACAGGTGTGGTTACGAACCGCTTCTGGTCAACGCCTGGCCTATGCGACCTCCTGGTGGGAAGCCCGGATTGTGGATCAATACCTCCAGGATCGTTCCTTGCCGATCTGGGCCAGCCTGGCCAAATTGAGGGTCGAACTTTACCGCGATATTCAGGGGGTTTACTGTGGGGATTCCCCAGCTTTAGCGGCTGCCTTTGGTCAGACGGGTCCCTTCTGGGGCAGGCATTACCTGTTCTGGCATGAAGGTCAACCCCTGGCGATGATCTATGAAGTCTTTTCCCCCTATTTGACCCGTTACCTGGGGCCGATGAGTGGAACTTAAACATTGATCTGAAGTGTATGGGGGGCTGGATAGGGGTAGTATCGGAAGGAATCCGTGATAGACACTCCAGCCAAGTATGAAACAACGCAGATTACTGACCACCCTGGCCGCTGGTGGGGCGATCCTGGGGGGAGGTTTAATTTTTTTATCTACCTGGACTCATAACATTGTGATTCCGGAAAGCCGTTTGCAGGAAATGGTGCAACAACTCTTTCCGATCGAGCAAAACATTATGTTTTTCTTAAATATTAAACTTGAAAATCCCCAGATCATGCTGGAGAATAACTCCGATCGGATCAAGTTCAAGTTGGATATTGATGGCTCTTCACCCTTAGGCAGCGATCTGCAAGGAACGGGGCTGGTCTCTGGCAAGGTGTCCTACGTTAAAGAGACGGGAGAATTCTTTATTGTGGAACCTCAGATAGAAAATATTCAAATTCAGGGAATGCCCGCAGATCTTTTCTCCCGGTTTGACCAGACAGCTAATCAACTTTTACAGGATTATCTCCAACGTCAACCCGTTTATAAAATTACTTCAGATACGTTCCCAACCTATCTGGTTCGCCTCACCCTTAAAGAGGTCGAAGTTAAAGATCAAAACTTAATCCTGAGAATGCGCCTGGCTTTCTAGGGATGGGTTTTATCAAAATTTTATATATAGCAATCCTATTTGAGCTTTAAACGGGGTAAAGGGTGGGAACCCCACACCCCCTTGTTCTAAACCTATGTAGGGTCGCCATAGAAATTGATCGGCTCGGTTTCAGCCCTTCGTTACAGACAGCTTTAAGCGATATCCCATCCCCCGCACGGTTTCAATCAGCTCATTGCCCAATTTTTTGCGCAGATAGCCCACATAGACATCCACAATATTGGAGCCGGGATCATAGTCATACCCCCAAACCCGATCGAGCAATTGCTCTCGGCTTAACACCTGTCCAGGGTGGCGAAAAAAAGTTTCTGCCAGAGTGAACTCACGGGCTGACAATTCCAACCAGCGATCGCCCACTTTGACCTTACGGGTTCGTAGATCCAGCAGGACGTTATCGCACTTCAGCACCGATTCTTCCTGTCTTTTTGGCACACCATAGTTGGTTCGCAATCTAGCCTTGACCCGCAGCAGCAGTTCCTCAAACCGAAAAGGCTTGGTGAGATAATCATCAGCACCCCCTTCAAAGCTGGCAATCTTATCGCGAATATCATCCCGAGCGGTGAGGATAATAATTGGCAACGATTCGCCCTGCCCCCGAAGTTGTCCAAGCACCTGTAAGCCATCTTGACCCGGCAGACCGAGATCCAGAATCAGCAGGTCAAAGGCTCCCCCCAGGGCAAGATCCAGGGCCTCATTGGCATCAGTGGCAACGGAGGTGACAAAGCCGTGCGATCGCAAGCCCTTTTCAACAAAGGCGGCAATTCGGGGTTCATCTTCAACGATCAGAATTCGATGCATGGTTAAGGAAAAGACGACGGATTTCTGTGGAAGGCTCTAGAGGTAGGATAATGGTGAAGGTTGACCCGATGCCCACCTGGCTCTGCAGTCTGACCTCTCCCCCATGGGCCGCAGCGATCGCCCGCACAATGGCCAAGCCCAGCCCAGCCCCTTCTGAACGACGACGACTATGGGCAACACGGGCAAACCGTTCAAAAATGCGCTCTTGATCAACCGGAGCAATACCTTCCCCCGTATCCTTGACCCAGAGCAAAACTTTGCCATTGTCAGTGGCCACCCCCAAACTAATCGTGTCGGTTGCACAAGTATGCTGAGTTGCATTTTGAGCCAGATTCATCACCGCCTGGGTAACTCGTTGTCGATCCAGGATCACAGCAGCGGTTGCACTGGACTCTAACTGCCAGTTCCGCTGAGCCAGAGCCGTGGCTTTAGAAAAAAGCTCCTGGGCGAGAACCTCCAGGTTGACCGTTTCCAGGTGCAAAAAGTCGGGACGTTCTGCTTTGGCCAATAAAACCAGATCTTCCACCAGGCGGCTCATCCGGTCCAGTTCATCCATCACCAGCGCTAACGTTTCGGCCTGTTCAGCGGGATCAGTCCCCATCAACTCTAAATGTCCCCGCACGATCGTAATTGGGGTTCGCAGTTCGTGGCCAGCATCATTGATGAAATTGCGCTGGCTCTCAAAGGCTGATTCCAGGCGATCCATCATCTCGTTAAAGGTGGCGGTCAGTTCAGCAATTTCCCCATCTCCCCGCACTGTCAACCGTTGGGTCAGGTCAGATTCACTAATCGACTGAGCGGTAAGGCTGAGCAGGCGCAGGGGTTCCAACACCCGACCAGCAACCATCCAGGATAGGAACAGCGCTCCCAAAAAGGCCACCAAACTCACCTCCACCACTACCATCAAGGCTTCCAGAGCTTCCTGGCGCTCACCAGCGGTCAGATGGGCCACCACAAAAACCCCCAGGGGTTTACCCTCAAACTGAATGGGTTCAGCCAGATAGAGAATACTGTCCTGACTCTCCGTACTGACCTCTTCTCCCCGCTCCGGTTGGGTTAGGCTAAGCCAGCGATTCATTAACGTAGAGCCGGGCCGTAGGGCTGCAGGCAGGCTTCTAGAGCTGGATTTATAGAATTGCTGGTTCAAAATTGCAATCAGATAGGTATCATCTTCAGGTAACTGATGGGACATGAAGATATCAAAGAGGGTGGTTAACTCCTCCAGATTCCTGGGCCTTCCTTGGGGAATCGATCGCCCCTTGGCTCGCAGTTGTTGTTCTAATTCGCGATCGGTCAGAGTTTTCTTCCCGTTCAGTAAAGCCTGAAATTCCGTCATTTCATGGACGAGTTCGGAACGCACCCGATCGTTCACCTTAGCAAACAGGCGTTGCCGCACCATGGGAATGGTCACGATCACAAAGATAGCCATCAGCACTGTGTACCAAACCAGAATCCGGGTGCGGGCTTCACCTAAAAGCCGCCAGCGTCGCCCTCGTGGGTTGGCTTCGGTGCTTTCCTCCTGGCTGTGATATTGGCTCAGCTTTGAGCTAAGGCTGAGTAAGCTTTGGTGTTGGTTCTTACCCTTAGGGTGGTTTACCATCGATTTGATGAGACAGTTCTCATAAAAGGATAATATCAAACTCATTGAAACCGAGAAAACTTAAATTCATAGGGATGAAGCGTTCATCCAATCTAAAATTTAGGAGTTTTCAAGATGAAGGATCACTACTTAGCTCAGCCTCAATCTAGCTTGACAGGTTTACTCAAGCGGGTCGGAAGCCTTGGTTCACTGCTGATGTTGACTCCGCTGGTGGGGGTGTTTGGCCCTGCTACCGAGGGTGCTTTTGCGGAAGAACGGGTTTGCCGTGGCTCTTTGGGAGCAATTACAGTCGATAATCTCCGTGTGCCTGCTAATGCTACCTGTACGCTCAATGGTACACGGATTCAGGGAACGCTAAAGGTGGAAACCAATGCCACGCTGCGGGCCACCGCGATTCGAGTAAATGGCAATATTCAGGCTGAGAATGCCAAACTGGTCAATGTTCTGCCCGGTTCAACCGTTGGTGGCAGCATCCAGATTGTCCAAGGTGGGGCCGCCCGAATTGACACTGTGCAAATCAATGGGGATCTGGAATTTCTTTCTAATGGTCTGAGGTTGGTCGCTACAAAGAACGTGATTGGCGGCAACCTGCAAGCCTTCCAAAACACAGGCGGTCTCTCCATCACCTCCAACCGCATCGGCGGCAACCTTCAATGTAAAGAAAACGCTCCGGCTCCTACCGGTGGTAGCAATATCGTGGAGGGGACTAAAGAGAACCAGTGCCGTCGCCTGTAACCTGATCCGTTTTTAATTTAACCTGGGTATAGTCATTAAGTTCACTTAGTTGCTATACCTGGGTTTTTGCAAGAGTTCGGTCATCTGAGACCATTAAGCCGCCTCGGCAGTGCTTGATTTGCGGTAGAACACACCGGGATGATTACTTAACAAAGCTGCTGTTTGTTGTCCACTTAGGGGTTTGTAACAGTAATAGCCCTGCACATACTGACAACCCAGGGAACGTAAAATATCGAGTTGCTCAGAATTTTCCACCCCTTCCGCGACCACTTCCATTCTCATGTTGTAGGCTAAGTGGATAATAGTGCGGACAATTTCGGTAGCTTCTCGGGTTTGTCCCAACCGTTGGATAAAGGCCCGATCGATTTTAAGCGCATTTAAAGGAAAGTCCTGCAGGCGGCTGAGGGAAGAGTAACCCGTACCAAAGTCATCCAGGTTCAGCCCCACATTTAATTGCTGTAACCGTTCTAGAATCTGATAGACAATTTCAGACTGTTCTCCGATCGCTCCCTCCGTAATTTCTAACTTCAAGCAGCGTGGATTCAGGGCCGTTGCCTCTAAAACATCCTGCACTCGCTCCACCAGACCGGATTTGTTGAGATGTTGAGAGGACAAATTGACGCTGATACTGAGAGAGGAGTTATTATACTCTTTCTGCCATTGCATTAACTGTTCACAGGCCCGGCGTAGCACCCATTGATCCAGTTCCAGAATGAAGCCCGTTTCTTCTGCAGCAGGAATGAACTTAATTGGAGGAATTAAGCCTTGCTCAGGATGAAGCCAGCGAACGAGAGCTTCAAATCCGACGACCTTCAGGCTGTCAACTTCAACGATCGGCTGATAGTAAATCTGAAATTCTTCCTGTTTAAGTGCCCGCTGTAATTTTTCCAGGAGTGGGGTTTCACACAGGGAATCGGATTGGGGTTCTGTGACCGGATTCGTTATACCCGAAGCTGAAAAATCTAAAACCAAACCGGACTGTTTCAATATCTGGTTAAAGTTGCTGAGAACTGTATTACAGCGACGCAGAAAACGATTGACCCATTGCTGAAGATCCTGCAGTTGGGCAGTTGTAGGGATAAAGTCAGTTGCTCCATTCCAGCGAAATTCTGCCGATCGCAGCACTTCTAATTTATCTAACCAGGTTGCAGCAGGACGGCTAATTTGCCAGTAATTGCAGACAATGTGTTGGCCAAGATATCTCTGGCTCAGTTGGCTTAAACGGTTCAAAGTCTTTAAATAAAACTCCAGCTGAATTCCCTTATACTCTTGTTTTGATTGAAGGGTATCATTTACAATATTGCTGGGTTCGACTGCTTGAGAGATAGGGTTTGAAGAACTCAATCCTAATAGGGAAAAGACCTGTGCTTCCAATTCAACGACATCATTGTAAAAATGGCTACCCTGGCTACTCAACCCCTGATGCAATTGAATCAGACGCTCTAATTCTGTGACTTTAACTACAGAATCCAAATTGTTTTGTAGATCTTCTAAAGCCTGATCTACGTCAATAAGAGTAAGAGCATCCAATGGTTGCTGTTGTTCGACCAGTTCCACACTTTTCTTGAGAAGCTTGCGAACATAGTAGCGGCTTACAGGAGAGAGTTGCATTTGGCAAAGCGACATAATCGGTACCCCTAACGGGAACAACCAAAATGTTTGTTCCTGACCTTTCCCAATTGTTAGCTACCAAAGCCCGATTCTCAAGGGGGTTTTACCTTTTCCCTACTTTTCCCACAATGCCCACTGCTTGGTAAGACGACTAGAAATCATTTGATCAGTAGGTTGGACTTGAAAAGAACGGATTATAAAGTTAAAGCAAGAAATTATTTTCAACACTCAGAGGTTTAGGCATGGGTACAGGCTTGCGGTTTCTCAATGCTGCTGCAGACCAGATCCTATGCATCCTGGGCAGGGTGGTCTCCTCGGTGGGTTGCAGACTGGGCAGAGTGAGATCTGTTTACCCCAGTTGATCGGTCTCATCCCCGCCCCTTTGCTCAATGTGTGCTCGGTTATAGTCTCATAGCCGACTGTAAGTTAATTTAGAGTCAATGCTCGATTGGATATGCATGTTTGTCCATCTATGATTTCGTTTATTCAATGGCGTTAAAGCAAAATGGCTGCCGTTTCCGATCCATCCTCTCACCATGACAATGGGACAGACACCTTTGTCAGATTTTGACTTCCTTCAGTATCAAAATCGACTACGCTTTCCAAAAAAATTGGAACAGACCTTCCAGCAGGACTTTTATCAGAATTCCCTCCGCTTTGTTCAGGCGGCGATGCTGATTGTTACCCTGCCCACGGCGGCCTTTGCCATTCTCGACTGTTGGGCCGCGCCCATTTCCTGGCCAATGCTCTGGCTCATCCGGCTCTGTATTGTCATTGCGCTGATAGGCATCTCGCTGCTACTGAAATTACCCCTCTTCAAGCCCCTATTTCCCTGGATGTCCGCTCTGGCAGCACAGTCCTTTGCCCTGGGAATTGCCACCATGATTGCCGTCAGCCAACCTGGGGAAGTGGCGTTTGATGTCTACTACATTGGGCTGGTAATTTCTAATATCGGTGGTCCAGCGGCTTTTGCTTTGCTGTTCTGGCCCACGATCGCTCTGGAGGGGTTAACCTTCCTCTCCTATGGCATGATCGCTCTGTTTGAGCAACATTTACTGGCCACCCCAGAGTCCAGGGTACGGCTGATGGCAGCCCTTTTCTTCATGGTCGGTTCCCTGCAGGTGGGCCTGGTTTCTGGTTATTTCAATGAGCGTCGCCAACGCCGGGATTTTTTACAACGGTGTGTGATCGAGCAACAACGCTTAGAAGCTGAGGATTTGCGGCTACAGGCAGAGAACCTTTTGCTGAACATTCTACCGCCGGAAATCGCTGACCAATTGAAGCAAACCAACGACATTATTGCGGAAGAGTTTTCTCAGGCCAGTATTCTGTTTGCCGACATTGTGAACTTCACAACCCTCTGCGCTGGCATGAACCCCACTGAGGTTGTAAAAATGCTCAACGAGGTTTTTTCCTACTTTGATTTACTGACTGAAAAATATGGTCTGGAGAAAATCAAGACGATCGGGGACTGCTATATGGTGGCGGCAGGTGTTCCCCGTCCCCGTGCTGATCATGCCCATGCCCTGGCTCAGTTGGCATTGGATATCCGTGACTATAGCGAAGCCAATGCTGTACGGGGACACAAACTGACGTTTCGGATTGGGATTAATTCTGGCCCCGTCACTGCAGGGGTAATTGGACGGAAAAAGTTTATCTACGATTTGTGGGGAGATGCGGTAAACACAGCCAGCCGGATGGAATCCCATGGCAGTGGTGGGCATATCCAGATCACCCATTCCACCTATCAGCTGATTAGAGCAGAGTTTAACTGTCAGCTGCGCGGTGTGGTTCAAATTAAAGGCAAAGGAGAGATGAAAGTCTATTTACTTACCGAGCGGAACTGCTGAGCAGGGTTGGTAGAAAGTTGGTCTGGCAAGGGTAAGGATTTGACTGCACATTGGACCATCTCCTCGATCAATTCGCTAGAGTAGATCAGCACTCCCAATCTTGAAACTATGACGCTGCCTGTTGTGGCCATTGTTGGCCGGCCCAATGTCGGTAAATCTACCCTGGTGAATCGTTTGACGGGGGAACGGGTGGCGATCGTCCACGACCAACCGGGGGTGACCCGCGATCGCACCTATCGTCCCAGTTTCTGGCAGGATCGCGATTTTCTGGTGGTGGATACGGGCGGTTTAGTCTTTAGCGATGATACAGAATTTTTACCGTTGATTCGCCAGCAGGTGGTCACAGCTTTGAGTGAGGCCAGGGTAGCCATTCTGGTGGTGGATGGACAGCAGGGCATCACCGCTGCGGATGAGGAAATTGCCCAGTGGTTAAGACAACAATCCCTGCCCGTCCTGGTGGCGGTGAATAAATGCGAATCTCCCCAGCAGGGTTTAGCCCAGGGAGCAGAATTCTGGGAGTTGGGTTTGGGTGAACCCTTTCCAATCTCTGCAATTCATGGCAATGGCACGGGGGAACTGCTGGATCAGGTCGTCTCCTATCTGCCCCCTACGGATCAGCCAGAAGGGGAGGAAGACATTATTAATGTGGCGATCGTCGGACGGCCCAATGTGGGCAAATCCAGTCTGTTGAATGCCGTGGTGGGGGAACAACGGGCGATCGTCAGTCCAATTTCCGGTACCACCCGCGATGCGATCGACACCCTGGTGGAGCGGGATGGGCAACGCTATCGGCTGATTGATACGGCGGGCATTCGTAAGCAAAAAAATGTGGATTACGGGCCGGAATTTTTTGGCATTAACCGGGCCTTTAAAGCTATCCAACGGGCAGAAGTGGTGTTGCTGGTGCTGGATGCCCTGGATGGGGTGACGGAGCAGGATCAGAAGCTAGCCGGTCGGATTGTGGATGAGGGCTGTGCCTGTGTGATTGTAGTGAACAAGTGGGATGCGGTGGAAAAGGACTCCTACACGATCTACGACTACCAGCACCAGGTGGAACAACGGCTCAACTTTATTGACTGGTCAGATCACATTTTTATCAGTGCAGCCACGGGCCAGCGGGTAGAAAAAATATTTGAACGGGTGCATTTAGCCGCAGAACAACATCGCCGCCGCGTCAGTACCTCAGTGATCAATGAAGTGCTGGAAGACGCTGTGGGCTGGCATTCTCCCCCCGCATCTCGCCAGGGCCGCCAGGGCAAAATTTACTACGGCACGCAGGTCAGCAGCCAACCCCCGACGATCGCCCTGTTTGTCAACGATCCAGCGTTGTTTAAAGATAATTATCGCAAGTACATTGACGGGCAATTTCGCAAACAACTGGGCTTTCGCGGCACTCCAATCCGGCTGCTCTGGCGGGGCAAAAAGGTGCGCGAGGCAGAACGCAAAGGGGTCTTAGTCCGCGATCGCTAAAGTGTAAATAGTCTGATCAGGCAAAATTTAAGACCTTAATAGGCACAGATGGTAAAGTCACTGCCCACCCAACAGGCTGCATCTGAGGTCGATCGTTTTGCTGTACCCCATCTAGAGTTAATTCCACTGGTCGTCAAGCCTCTCACTTCTGCTATCCCAGGTTCAGTGATGTAAACGCTGATCATCGACCTGCCAGCAATTAAACCAGAGGGGGCCTGAATGGAAAAACTGCCATTCCCACCGGATTGCTTAAAAATGCATTTACCGCGAAACTGAATGTTACCTGTAGCACCTTTAACAACACAAAAAGCATCACCTGCTTGAGCGGGCTGCTGGATTTGAGCAACCATTAATATTGAAATCAGGGGCACAATAGGCAGAAATTTTGCAATCATATCCTCTTACTTGAATCGAAACAATAACTTAACACTGAAGTTGGAGGGCAATTACTAAAAATAGTTTGCACCACTATATCCTGCACCATGCGATGCACCGACTTTATCGGAGGCAAAGCTGGTCTTGAAGACTCACCCTATCATCTGAAAACTCAATGACCTATCACTCCTGAGTAAAAGTTAGGGGAAGGGAATGAAAAGAATTTGACCTTCGTATTCACCTGGCTGGCTGCAACAAATAAACAAATACAGATCTTCAATGACCTGCCCGATCGGAGCCGTTGCAATCACTTCAACCACTCCAGGCATAGGTAATTCATTTTTAATTCTTTCATAGGCACAGGTAGTAATTGTTGCTACATCATGGGTAAGCAAAATGCGCTGTTCATTGGCTGCCCACTCCAAGATATCGCGATCGTCTGCGTGAATTAAACCGACATCCTGGATACGAACAACATCTAGCGCAGGTAGGCGTCTGATTAAGCCTCGCAATATCGAACCGTTGAAATTCTCATCAGTTAGTAAACGCACCGACTATTATCCTTAAGGCTAACATCGATCAAGTAAATTCTGCCTAAGATTGGCCAAATTATGCTGCTGAACAAGTGTATTGCGTTTTTGCTGAGATTTATGTTGACGTTGTTCCAAGTAGCTATCAATTTCCTGCCGATGGCTGAGATAGTAAGCGATCGCTGCGTATATCTCATCTAGACGGAGGACAGAATACTGAACCGAAATTTCTTCAGGGGTAGAGCCGTTATTATATGAGGCTAAAAGACTATCGAGGGTAACGCGGCTCTGACCAATGCGAATACCCCCAGCTTCATCCCAGCGAAAGGGAGGAGCAGAAACCTTAAATTCAAGTTGAATCGTCATAAGTTCGATTTTAGGAAAGTTATGTTCCTCGATCTCTACCTCGTCTTAATTATACTGAAAAGCCTAATTTCCCAACCCCCTTTCCGACTTTAAGAAATTTAGAAATCTATAGAATGCCTGATCAAACTCCAAACTGACCTCAGTTTGTAACACGTAGATCACAAAACTGCCAATGGAAATTACTTCTACTCGTGTGAAAGGCTCTCTCTTCTTCTAAAACGTTTAGAAACCCCATTGAGACTATCTGGTATTTTATCCATAATTACAATGGATCATTACCTATTTGGCACCATCAATCCTGGGAATCCCGAAGCTCCTGGTATCAGTCAGTCATCCACTGGAGTAAGGGACTCATCCACTGGAGTAAGCGAGTCGTCCACTGAGGCAAGCGGTTCATCCACTGAGGCAAGCGGTTCATCCACTGAGGCAAGCGGTTCATCCACTGAGGCAAGCGGTTTGTCCACTGGAGTAAGCGAGTCGTCCGCTGAGGGGAGTGTGTTGTCTGCTGATGTTAGCCACGCCTTCACTGCAGCAAGGGGCTGATCCGCTGATTCAGGTGAGAATTACTGTACCCTGAAAAAGTCTGGTCATCCAGACCACCGATCGCCTCAGGAGTTAAGTTTCGATGTCCCATAAGTATGCAGCCAAGATTTACGTTACCCTCCGGCCGTCAGTCTTAGATCCCGCTGGAACGGCTGTTCAGTCTGGTTTAAGCCACCTGGGTTACGACCAGATCGAACAGGTGCGGATCGGCAAGTATATTGAGTTAACTCTGGTCGCAGAGAATGAGCAGCAGGCCCAGCAGCAGGTCGATCGCATGTGTGATCAATTGCTGGCCAATCCCGTGATTGAAGTCTATCGGTTTGAACTACAAGAAGTGGCTGAAGCTGCTGCCGTGGGATAGGCTGCTTAGAACCGTTCTCCTAAACCAAAATAGACCAGCACCTCGCCTTGACTACCAAAGCCAACTTCTAGCCGGGAAATGCCCAGACCCGTTTTGATCCGCACCCCTAGCCCACCCCCAAACCCATCTCCCGGTTTATCGCGCACAACACCGGGCTGACCAATGACTGCGCTCTGGCTTCCCAGGGTACTGCCATAATCCGCAAAGAAGACCCCTCCCAGATCAATTCTGCGACCAATCAGCCTGAAGCCAACCAGGGGAAAGCGATACTCCGCCGTGGCCTGAAGAAAGCTGCTGCCTGTACCCACCCCACCCCGGTCGAAGCCCCGTACCGTATCCTGTCCGCCCAGATTGAAAGCTTCGTAGGGAGGAACATCACCCAAAATATGGCCCCCTTGCAAGCTGAAAACAAGGGTGCGTGGTCCTTTGGTAAATCCAAACCCTTTGACTGGAATAAACTGAGTGGCACTAGCACTGAAACGGGTCATGGTAATTGTGCCGCTACCAAGGGGCAGAGACTGATCTAGACCAAATCTCAGCCGGGTGCCACGGGTGGGGTCGGAGGAGTTGTCGCGGGTGTCATACTGCAGGGCTGCACTTAAGAGCCAGAGGTCATCCCGTCCCGTGTCGCTAACCGTCAGCTTATTGCCCAATTCGTCTACGGGTTCCAGACTGGAACTGAAAAAGCCCTCCCGTACGGCAACGGCTTGATAACTGGCCCCAACCGCAAGCGCCAATCTGGGCAAGAGTGGCCGCAGGATTTCTACCCCCGCCCCCAGTCGATCGACAATCGGGTTATTGCCATCGGGCAGATCCACGTCGCGATCGCCCCCCTGAAAGCTAGGCGAATAGGATTGCAGATTAAATACATTTACCTCCAGCCCCCGCTCTGGATTGGTACTGCCCCGGAAGTAATTCAGCTCTGCCCCCAGCACGGATTGCCCTCCCCGCAGTTCTGCCCCCAGCCGATGCTCACCCCAAAAGGAGTACTGCCCCCCCACCTGCAGGTCGATGCCGCCGCGCACATTGTCCCCCGCCTGAACGATCGGCGATCGGGTTGGGCCAGGCAGCACCGTGGGTTCAGGTAGCCGGGAACCAAAATAGAGCCGGGAATAACGCCTCAGTTCCTCCTCCTCCGCTGTTGGGTCTGGGGATGGGGGATTGGTTTGGGTTTGGCCCAGGTGAAGGGCAGGTGGAGAGCTTGCTTGGGGATGCTCTGGCCATAAATCCCTGGCTTGGGTCGAGACCTGTTCCTGGCTAGAAAGCTCCTGGGGAGTCAGTAGTGTAATGGTCTGGGAAACTGAGGGGAGAGCAAGGGGCTGAATGGCTGCAGGGCGATCGGGTGGCCCTGAGGATAACGGCTGGGCTAAGGCGGCGATCGGTAAAAGTGGACCGATCGTTCCAGCTAAAACATATAGAAATGCAGACGAAACCAGTTGATCAGGCTGTTGCACGCCTATCCTCCCTTCCACACCCTCCGTGTTAAAGTTTAGGGTTGCTCAGAGAGATTTGAATCCGGCTCAGGATAGAACTACAGGGGACTGGACTCAGGGCTACTGGCGTCCACATTACAGGGGGGGCAGAGCACGCCGGGACATAGCGGCACACCGGGTCGTTGCTCCCTGGCCCAACTCAGGTATTCGTCACGCAGTTTAGTCCAGTAGGGGGTGCTGGGAGCGATTTGCTGGGCACTCTCGATCGCCAGATCCCATTCCTGGTTAATCAAAGCTACGGAAGCGGTGTTGAGGGATTGATTATTTTGTTGTGTTTCTGCCCGCCACTGTTGCTCTAGATCAAGCGTTTTTGGGCTGAATTGGGTTCCAGTCGGCATGGTTTTGAGTAGGGCGATCGCCTTTTCCGTCTCACCACAGTCGAGATAGAGAGCAGTGGCGGTTTTCAGGATTTTCTCTGCTCTAGAATTCTTGTTAGCTTCCAGCCATTGCCATGCTCCATAGCCTCCCCCCGCCGTCACTAGGGCCAGAAGGATGCCGATCAGCAGGACTGGAGGGCTGCTAGGTGCTTTTTGGGCGGGTGGACTGTTGGAGACCAGAATGGGCATTTGAGCCTGGGTTCCCTCCGGTTCCTCCGGTTCTTTGGGGGAATCTAGCCGTGGGATTGGGATCGGCAGGGGTTGGGTCACCTGGTCGATCTGTAGAGCCTGACAAAGTTCATCTACCGAAGCAAACCGATCCTGGGGGTTTTTGGCCAGACAACGCATCACAACCCTTTCCAGGTCCACTGAGAGGTGCTGACATCCCGGTTGCGATCGCAGGGGGACGGGGGATTGAACTGCATGGGCCAGGGCCCAATCCATGCTATTGGTGCGTCGTCCATCCTGGTGAAAGCCAAAGGGATCAGTCCCACTCAGCATTTGATAGAGAATCATTCCCAGACTGTAAATATCTGAGCGTTCATCCACCTGCTTGGAGCCGCTGATCTGCTCCGGGGAGGCATAATCAAACGTGCCAATGAACATATCGGTGCCGGTCAGACTGCCGTATTCTGGTTGCTGATCTGCACAGACTTTTGCAATCCCAAAGTCCAGAATCTTAACCAAATCCCCCAGCACCGTAGGAACGAGGAAAATGTTTTCTGGCTTCAAATCCCGGTGAATAATTTTAATTGGTTCTGTTTCCTGGCCCTGCCGCCACAGTCGTACCCCCTGATGGGCAATTTTTAACCCCGCACAAATCTGGGTGATAATGGCCACACTTTTTTCAACGGAGAGTTGCTGTTCCCGCCGCAATCGTTGTCCCAGGGTTTCCCCGGTCAGATGTTCCATCACAAAGAAGGGATACCCCTCCTCGCTGATGCCATAGTCTTCAATCCGAACGATATGGTGGCTGTCCAGGGCCGCACAGATGCTCACTTCCCGTTCAAACCGTTTCCTGAACCCTTCATGATCCGATAACTTGGCATTCAGCAATTTGAGCGCCACCTGTTTCCCCAGCACCGTATCCTTGGCCAGAAACACCTGCCCCATCCCACCACTACCCAGCAGGGTATCCAGGCGATAGCGTTGGTGCTCACCAATCAACCGACCAATTGATTCATGGGGGGAACTCATGATCCCAAAAACACTAGTTGCAGCCTTGATCTAAAATCCCAATCGCCCCCCTGAAGGAGCGTCCCTTTATATTAATATTATTTATCCTTGTGCTTTAGGGCGATCGCAAATTCATCCCTGGATTTTCCCTGGGGATTACCCACCAGAACCAGGTGCAGACCCCTTAGCAGCTACCCAACTGGCCGGGACAGAGGTCAACACCATCTGGCGAGGAGGATGGGGCAACCGGGGCGGGTGGGGGTGGATTATAGGCAGGTCGAGCGGGTGCTACTTCCACTGGGGCAGGCTGTCTGAGTTGCCGTTCCCGCGCAATTCGTTCAGCTTCAATCCGATTCAATTCTGCCTGGGCGGGATTCACGATCGCCTCTCGCCTTTTTTTCCAGTACGGGGTGTCTGTTTTAACTTTATTGGCACTGGCGATCGCTGCTTGCCATTGTCTGCTGTCCAGAGCCGCGCGAGCCGCCTCCAGGTGTTGGGTGTTGGTTGTGGTTTCCTCCTGCCACTGCTTCTCTAGCTGCACTGCCCGCTCACTGGTGCTACTGCCGGAAGGAATGGTACGCAGCAGGGCGATCGCCTTGTCGGTCTGACCAGAGTTAGCATAGGTGCTCGTGGCCAGTTTGAGAATACTACCAGCCCATTGGTTCAAAAGCTTTTCCGCTTCCCCACTGAGGGGATCGCTGGGCGGAATTAAACGAGCAGCTGCGATCGCCTCCGCCAGTTTACCAGTCCCAGCCAGTTGTTTAGCCCCCCCCAGACGGCACTGGTTTAAAACCCGCTGGGCTTCGTTGTAGGCTGTTGTGTCCACTGGAACGTCGCTTCCTTTCTTGATGCAGTCAGCATATTGCGACTGAGCATGGAAGGCCACCATCGCTGCGAGGAGTTGCTCGGCATTTTCGTTTTTAGTGCGTTGCTCTTGCCATTGCCACCAACCGTACCCCCCCCCAGCTGTCAGCAGGATCACCGCAACTCCCACCCCAGTCATGAACAGCGGTTTCTTGCCCTGTCCCACGGGTTTGGGTTGAGCTGGAACACGGACAACTGGAGGCGAACTGGAGGACGCTGCCCCCGGCCCATCCAGGACTCCCACGGTCTGGCTTAAATCCGTCAAGGCGGGGGGAGGTGAAGCTGGAGGTGGGCTAGCGATCGTGGCCGCAATGGCACCTGCGTCGATCGGCAGCGGTGGAGCTGGTTCAGCGGAGGGTTGAGGGGGCAACTTAAGCTGGGAACCATCTAATTCGGTAGGGGCCAGTGTAGCTTCAGGGGACTTGAGGGAAGGGGTTTCCGCCAGGGTGTACTGCTCTTTAGCCTCGACAACTCCCAGTACAGGCTTTGTCGGTCCAGTTCCAGCACCTTGCTGCCAGGGAGAAGGTTCGGCGATGGTTCCGGTGGGCTGGACTGGACTGGAGGAACGGGTGGCCATCTGCAGAGCCTGACAGAGTTCATCCACGGAGGCAAATCGTTCCCTGGGGTTTTTATCTAGACAACGCATCACTACTCGTTCTAACTCTGCTGGCAGGCTTTTTGCACTGTCTTGCGATCGCAGGGGTTCGGGGGGACGGGTCGCGTGGGCCAGGGCCCAATCAATCCCAGTCATGCGCCGTCCTTCTCGGGCAAAGCCAAAGGGATCGGTCCCACTCAGCATCCGGTAGAGGATCATTCCCAAACTGTAAATATCTGAGCGTTCATCCACCTGCTTGGAGCCGCTGATCTGCTCCGGGGAAGCGTAATCAAACGTGCCAATGAACATATCGGTGCCCGTCAGACTACCGTACTCCGGTTGCTGGTCTTCACAGATTTTTGCAATCCCAAAGTCTAGAATTTTGGCTAAATCCCCCAACACGGTGGGAACAAGAAAAATGTTTTCCGGCTTCAAATCCCGGTGAATGATTTTAATTGGTTCCGTTTCCTGGCCCTGCCGCCACAGTCGCACCCCCTGATGGGCAATTTTTAACCCCGCACAGATCTGGGTGATAATGGCCACGCTTTTTTCAACAGAGAGTTGCTGTTCTCGCCGTAGCCGCTGTCCCAGGGTTTCCCCGGCCAGGTATTCCATCACAAAGAAGGGATAGCCCTGCTCTGTAATCCCGTAGTCTTCAATTCGCACAATGTGTTGACTGTCCAGGGCCGCACAGATGCTGACTTCCCGTTCAAAGCGTTTGATGAAGGCTTCATCATCGGTCAACCTGGCATTCAGCAGTTTCAGAGCCACCTGTTTCCCCAACAGCGTATCTTTGGCTAGAAACACCTGCCCCATCCCTCCAGCACCCAACAGGGTGTCCAGACGATAGCGTTGGTGCTCACCAATCAAACGACCAATGGCATCGTTGGGGGAACTCATGACCATAAATTCGCCTTAACTTTAAAAAGTCTTGATTCTTAGCTCTATATTGCCAGACGTTAAGAATATCCCATCATATTAATATTTGCGATCTGAGGAGGCAAGTTGTAACGATCGCGGCGCCAGTTTGAGTACAGTCTCCACCGGAATGGCCCAGCTAGACCTGATCAGTAACCCTTTGAGCTGGCTGGGGGGATGGGAGCCATCGACAAAAACGTAGGGATCACCCCAGAGGGGATAGGCATGCATCCCATTTACGGCAACAAGCATGCCCTGGGAATTGAGCACCGGACCGCCACTCATCCCTTTTACCACCCGGTTGGAGTACCCGACCTGGTAACCCCCTTCAAAGGCTTTATCCATGATCAGGGAGACTTGCCCCCGGGTGAACTGAAAACCATCTCTGTCCTGCTGGGGTTCAGTTTGAAAGGGAAAGCCAGCGGCAAAGACCATACTTCCCACTCGCAGGTTGAGGGATTGCCCCCAACTGGCGATCGCATACTGCTTGGGGCTTTGAAATTTTAACAGGGCCAGATCGTTGGGCTGAAACGGCTCGACAGGGTAGGGAACAGCAGGATAAATTTTGCCATCGGGGGTTTGGATTTGGTAGCCTTCCCCAGCCTGGAGAACGTGGTGATTGGTGAGAACGACGTACTCTCGCTGTTGTCGTTGTACCAAAATTCCCGACCCCCAACTTTGTCCAGCCAAAACTTTAACGGTAATGGAGCGAGCCCGCTGCTTGAGAAATTGCAGAGTCCGGTCAGATTGCGGCGATGGGGACGGTGATACCGAAGGAGGGGAGGGGGGAACTACCCCAGCAGATTGACCAGGGGATTGAGCAGAAAGCTGTAAGGGTTTGAGTGCCTGGCTATACCATCCCAGTCCCAGGGCCATACCGGCGATCGCAAAACAGAGAACAGCTAAACTGCGTTGCATAGTTAAAGATTGTTGCCTTGCCCATCAGAGGGGCATTGATAGAGGAAATGAGCAATATCAATGTAGATGTCTGAGTTCAGGTCAAAGTTAGGTTTGGCATAGCAATTATTGATCAGGGGAGGTGCCCCCGCATACTTGCTCAGATTGAGTAGCCCGACCAGAAACCGTCGCGGATTTTCACCGGGTCTGAGGGTAAAGAGTAAACCATCCGACAGGCAACCCCCATTCCGCTGCCCTGCCACGCAGATCACCTGCTGACCATTCATGGTGCCACTGGTAATGAATTTGAGCGTACGATTTTGGGCATGGGTTTGAAACCGCCCTGAAACAATTTCACAGCGTTTTTGGGGGTTAAAGTCACCCATACTTTTCATCCACTTGATCACCACAACATCGGCATTGGGAAGTTTGGCCACGGTGGTGGGAGTACCATCCTTGTCTTTACCGCAAACATAGCGGATTCCTCCAGCGGAGGAAGGATTTTGGGCTTGAGCAGCTTCAGTTGAGCTGGGGGCAATAAAGCCGGGAGAAAGATTGAAGACGGATAAAACCGCCAGCAAGGGGGGGAGGAGAATTGAATATTTCATAGCGTTAGTATTAATCTTAAAGGATAACTCAATTATGGAATCGATGCTGTCAGAACCGCCAGACCTGGATCACAACTGGAGGTTAATCTGATCACAAGGATTTACGCCTTTTGATTTGAACAGAGATCAAACAATTTGGAAGTAAAAACAAAAACTCTAGCTGTGGTCTAAGGTTGGGAAGGGTTTTCCTGATCCGTTACGGGGCACTGATAGAGTAAAGAATTCATATCCAGATAGAGATCTTTGTTCAGATCAGGGTTGTCTGCGCTAAATTTCTGCTGTTTATTCACACAGTTGTGCAACAGCGGGGGAGCACCAACATACTGGCTTAAACCCAGCAGACCGATCAAAAACTTTTGCGGATTGTCACTGTGCCTGAGGGTAAAGAGTAAACCATCTGGAAGGCACCCGCCATTTTTTGTCGCTGCGACGCAGATAATCGGTTGCCCATTCATGGTGCCACTGGTAATGAATTTGAGGGTTTGATTGCGGGCGTGGTTTTCAAAGCGGACTGAAACCAGGTCGCAGCGAAGCTTGGGGTTAAAATCACCCATGGCTTTCACCCACTTAATTAACACCACATTGGCGTTGGGCAGCTTAGCCAGGGTAATGGGTGTCCCATCCTTATCTTTACTACAAATGTAGTTAATTCCTGTGCCCAGGGAAGTGACAGGCTGGGCTTTAGCCCCATTACTCAGGTTGGGGACAACACTGCAGGCTGCGGTAATGGCCAGCAGGGGAGAGAGAACGGCATGTTTCATTTGCACAATACCAGAAATTCAAGACAAAAGTAATAATAAATGTGGACAAAGTGATAATGAATGAGAACAGAGGATCGGCCCTGACGAAACCTGGCTAATAGGCTCATAACAGGGCGATCGGTGAGATTGGGGGATGAATACCCAGGGGGGTGAGCACGTCCAGGTATGCATTTGGGGGTTCCCCTACCATTCCACAAGCCAAGCCTTAAGGTTGCCCCTCGGGATTTGGGGCCGCAGGCGGACATTGATAAAGCAATTCAGCAATATCAACATAGACCTCGGCGTTGGGATTGTAAACCTGCTTGGCTGTACATTCGTGCAGAATGGGTGGACTGGAGGCATACCGGCTGGTATTCGCCAGCTGCACCAGAAATTGACGGGGATTTTCACCAGGTCTGAGGGTGAACAGTAGACCATTCGGCAGACAACGCCCATTTCTCTGGGTGGCAACACAAATGATCGGCTGACCATTCAGGGTGCCACTGGTGATGAATCTAAGGGTCCTGGCGTTGGCGTGGCTTTGGAAACGGGCACTAACCATTTCACAACGGGTGCGGGGATTGTAGTTGCCCATCGATTTCACCCATTCAACCACCACGACTTCAGCCCCACCAGGGGTTTTGGCGATCGTGGCAGGTACGCCGTTCACCGTCCCACAAACGTAGGTTACTCCACGAACTGAACTAGGTTGGGCCAGGGCTGGGGCAGGCAGATTAAGCGGTATTCCCAGCAGCGCCAGGCTCAGGGTTGTCGTTACAATTGAGGCTTTCATTTTCAGATCAATTTGACGCAAAAATATATTGAATGTAATGAGCTGACTGGGAATTCAATAGTTGACTGTGCATTAGTTTGGTAGATCAATTCAGTCAATCAGATCAATTCAGCCAGTAATAAAATTATGCTATTGCTCCCAATACATATATTGTATCAGAATCACTCCTTTCCAAGGAATTTGATCACAGCATTGACCGATCTTAATCACAAAAATCCATGGCTGCGATCACATTTTGCTCCAAAAATTCATCGAAAATGAATGGGATAAATGTGGCTGACGCAGGCCACTTTCCTGGCTGGATAGCTTTAAAAGTGGAGGAACAAAATGCCAGGGTGGCGGGCCAAATTTTATGTTCTGGAAAATCTACGATCGAGGACCTGATTCAATCTCAGCCTGTGGTGGGATTGACCCGTAGACAACAAGTATCCGTCCCAACATTGACGCGGGTACCAGATGTGATTAGGATTATCAAACAATCCCGAAAAAGCCACCCTGAGACATTTGCTCAACCTGGCTGGATCACACTTCAATGTCATTAAAGAATAAATTATGACTGATGCTCCCCTTGTTCTAGCCCATCTAGCCATCAGTAAGGATCACAGTCCTCCGATCGATTTCCCCATCTCTACCGATACCGTAACGATTGGGCGTGCTAAGGATAATCTCCTTTGTTTGGATGACCCACTTATTTCCAGGTATCATGCTCGCCTCAGCCAGGACAGCAGGGGATGGAGTCTCACGGACCTGGGGAGTGCAGAAAAAACTATGGTAAACGGAATTGAGGTTTTGCCTCGCACACCCGTACCTCTGGACGAGGGGGATTTGATTGAGATTGGCAGCTTTGAATTGCGCTTCAGTCAGGAGCAGCATGAGGGGGTTAATGCCACAGGAACGGCAGTGACGATCATGGCCCAACAGGCCGCAGAAGGGACAGTAGTTGCAGCTATTCCGGTCGTTCCGATCCTGCGGGTGGTGACACCCAATTGGACCAAAGACTTTCCGATGGAAAAAGATCTGATTCTGCTGGGACGCGATCCCCAGAGCGATATTGTCATTGATGCGCCTGTTGTGTCATCTAATCATGCTCACATTAAACGCACACCAGCAGGCTATGAGATTTTGGATTTGAATAGTTTGAATGGTCTGGCTTTTAACGGGCGGTTAGTTAAAGAGCGTTTGTTGCAACTGGGGGATGTTATTTACATCGGCACCAGTGTCACCCTGCTTTACGAGACGAAGCAGTTTCAGGAGGATAGTGAGCCTGTTAAACTCTTGAATCTGCGCGATCGCGATCGCTGGACGTTGGGGCGAGACCTGCAAAACGATATGGTGATCGATCACCCCATGGTGTCCCGCTGCCATGCCCGGATTGAGCGCAAAAAGAATGCCCTGGTGCTGACTGATCTGGGGTCCACCAATGGCACCTTTGTCAATGGTCAGCCGATTACTGCGGAGTACTTCCTCCAACCAGGGGATACGATCAACATTGGCCCCTCCCGGTTTGTCTTTAACCTGGATGAGACGATCGTTCATCACGTTGAAGGCAATAATCTCCGTCTGGATGCAATTCACCTCAAAAAAGTGGTGGGTGAGGGCACGATCCTGCTCAATGATATTTCTCTTTCAATTCTGCCCAGGGAATTTGTGGTGATTGTGGGGGGAAGTGGTAGTGGGAAATCAACCCTGCTTGATGCTCTCAATGGCTTTCGTCCAGCCACCAGTGGTACGGTGCTGCTGAATCAAGTCGATCTCTACAAAAACTTCAACGCCTACCGCACCGCTCTGGGCTATGTTCCCCAGGATGACATCATCCACATGGAGTTGACGGTGACCGAAGCCCTGGACTATGCGGCTCAGTTACGGATGCCCCCCGACACCACGGTTCAGGAACGACGCAAGCGGATTGAAGAAGTGATTGAAGATCTGGATCTAGGGGCGCGGCGGGATGTGCAGGTACGGAGGCTGAGTGGGGGGCAACGCAAACGGGTGTCGATCGGGGTAGAGCTGATCACGAAACCGGGGTTATTCTTTTTGGATGAAGCCACATCCGGTCTAGACCCCAGTACAGAAGAGCAGATCATGCGCTTGTTACGCAAACTGGCAGATCAGGGGCGAACCGTGGTTTTGATCACCCATGTGCCAGACAACCTGATGTTGTGTGACGAGCTGATTTTTCTGGCTTTTGGGGGAAGATTAGCTTATTTTGGTCCCCCGGATCAGATCACGGAACACTTTAAAGTTAAAGAATTAAAAGCGATTTATCCCAAACTAGAGAACGAGAAATCACCGGATGAATGGCAACAAATCTATTTCCAATCTCCCCAGTATCAGAAGTATGTTGTGGAACGGCAAAAACATTTGCAATTAAATGCTGCCGCTCCTGGTCAACGCCCGAAACAGCAACTGCCCCCGACCAAAATTAAGCAGGCTTCTGACTGGCAGCAATTCTGGATTATGTGTCGGCGTAATCTGACGATCCTTTCTCGCGATCGGGCCAGCTTGATCCTGATGTTTGCCGTTGCTCCGATTCTGGGTTGCTTTAATTTCTTCCTCGGTTCACGGGATACCTTTGATGCCGCGGAGGGGGATTTGAGCCGTTCCATCCTCTTGCTGTTTATTATGTCCATGACCCCTGTGATTGTCGGCAGTTTGGCCACCATGCGGGAGTTAGTCAAGGAGTCAGAAATTTACAAACGAGAGCGGATGATCGGCCTTAAGCTGCTGCCCTATCTCTTTTCTAAGGTGGGTGTAGCGGCCTTGTTTGCCCTTTATCAAGCAGCGGCTTTCCTTTTATTAGCCTGGATTTCAGTCAATCCTCCTGGGGGACTGGACGCTTATTTGGGCATGTATATCACTTTGTTCCTCGCAGTTCTGGCGGGCATGGTGATGGGCTTGCTGGTTTCCGGAATCTCTCCCACCCAAAACGTTGCCCCCCTGCTCACCGTTGTTTTCCTGCTGCCTCAGATCTTCTTTAGTGGTGGCATGATTGCACCCAACAATTTGCCTTTGCCCGGACAGATTCTCAATCAGGTCAGCATTATCAAATATCCGTTTGAATCCCTGGTAACGCTGACGGGAATTGGGCGAGACATTGCCGAGGATGTTTGCTGGCAGAAGTCTGGGACAGAGCGGTCAAAGTTAACCAAGGTGGAACTGCAGAAGTGCCAGTGTTGGGGTACAAATATTTTTCAGCAGTGCGCTGTACCTGGGATCAGTTCAGAGTATAAAAAGCCCGATAAAAAAGCGGCCCTAGAGCGTAAGGAACCTGCTAAACCTCAAGATCCAGGACCTTTCCCCGATGATCTATCGCTCCTGCAAAGCTATAAGGACAAAATGAACAAATATCAGGAGGATATGAAGAAGTATCAGACTGACTATGCGGATTGGCGCAGCGATCGCGATGAGGTGATTAAAGGGGCAGAAACCCAGATCGATCGGTTTCAACAGGACTTTGGCAGCATGTTGAAAGTGAACCTCCTGCAACACTGGCTGCGGTTAAGCGCCATCATGGTAGTCATGTTTGTGGCTCTGATCGTCCTGCAAAAGCGCAAAGATGTGGTTTGAATTTACTGTACTCAACTGATGGGTGTGCGGAGCATTCCAGTTGAACAGCCAGCAGGTTGCCTGAGGAAAGAGGAGGTGATGGACTGGGAGCCTCCTGGGTCGAGAGGTGTTGCTCCAGACTATTCCTGGTTGCTCAGAGGCAGGAAACTTCACGGAAGGTGACTGAGCCTGGAAACTGATTGAAGCCAAAACGGTTTTAATACAAATTTTCTTCGGATTTGCCTTGCCAGCGTTTACACTAAAGTTTTGCCAGCCCAATCACCTCCTAAGGGATGCCAGGCAAAATCTGTCTGTTGGTTGACCTTAGCTTAATTGTGGAATTAGCTATGCTAGGACTCAAGCATTTGAGTATTAAATCCAAGCTACAAATCATGCTTTTGATTGTTAGTTTGGGATCAATTGCGGTTGTTTCTTATCTCAGCTTGAGTAAAGCTCAGCAAATACTCACTGAACGCATCTTTGCTCAACTCACTAGTGTGCGAACTGCTGAGGCTGATCAAATTGAGTCCTATTTCAGTACCTTACGACACCAGATTGAAACCCTGAGTGAAAGCCGCATGGTGGCAACGGCTATGCAGAACTTCGATCGAGATTTTAAGCAACTTAATGATAAAAAAATACCTCCTGCCTGGGATCGAACAATCGAGAGTTACTACAATCAAGAATTTCTACCACGATTATCAAAACATATTGACGGTAAGCCCATCTTTGAGACCTATCGAACTACCAGTCCAGAGTCTCGCTTCTTGCAATATCAATACATTGCTCAAAATCCCAATCCAGTTGGCAAAAAAGATGAATTACTTCAGCCCAAGGATGGGAGTAACTATAGCAAGGCCCATGCCCTTTATCATCCTTTTTTCCGTAATCTGGTCCAACGGTTGGGCTATGAAGACTTATTTTTAATTGATGCTGAAACTGGGGATGTGATCTACTCGGTCAAGAAGGAAACTGATTTTGCTAGCAATCTCTATACTGGGCCCTATCGTGATAGTAACCTGGCAGCAGTCGTCAAAGAAGTGCGAAACAATCCCGATCGAGGTGCAATTCAACTCGTTGATTTTCAATTCTATCGTCCTTCCTATAATGCACCTGCAGCCTTCATGGCAGCTTCAATTTTTGATGGGACTCGTCGTGTGGGCATTTTAGTAGTGCAATTATCTAGTGATGTAATTAACAAAATCCTGACTGGAAATCAGCAGTGGAAACTGCAGGGTTTGGGTGAGACAGGAGAAACCTATATTGTTGGAGATGACTTCCGCTTGCGATCGGTCTTGCGTCTTTTGATCGAGCAGCCCTCGGCTTATTTCAGTGGGTTGCGGCGAGAAGGGGTTAGTCCAGAAACCATCCAATCCATTCAACGCCTGAATTCCTCTCTCTTACTGCAACCCATTGAATCAGTCGCGGCCCAAGCAGCTTTGCAGGGGAAAACTGGAGCCCAAATTCTGCCAGGCTACCGTGGCTCTCCAGTTCTGGCCTCCTATGCCCCGCTCAATATTCGTGGGGTGAACTGGGGCATTATTTCAGAAATGGCCCTCTCTGAGGCCTTGGCTCCGATCAACACCCTGCAACAATATCTCTTACTGTCTGCCATCATTATGATTTTACTCGTCACTTTATTTGCGGCGATCGCTGCCCAACGGTTTGTCCGACCGATCGACCTGATGGTGCAGCGTTACGGTAACTGTGGAGCAGGCCCATTACCAGATGGAGGGGATGTCGATGGAGAGGAGGTCAGCGGTTTGAGGGAGTTGAAGTTTGGCTCGCAGGATGAACTCAGTGAACTTGCCCAAATTTGCAACGGCATGGTGGTTCAAATTCACCAAAAAGCTGCCGCAATTGCCGAGAAAGAGCAGGAAAACGAAACCCTACTCCTAAACATCCTGCCCCGCCCAGTGATGGAACGATGGCGCAAGGGGGAGAAGCAAATTATCGATCAGGTGCAGCAGGTGACTGTGATTGTGGTTCAGATTGTGGGGTTGGAACGGGCCATGACCCAGCCCGATAACCAGATGATGGCAGAGGGTTTGAATGAATTGATTACCCTGCTCGATAAGAAGGCGGATAAGTTTGATGTTGAGCGGTTGAATTGTTTTGGCGATCGTTATGTAGCCGTTTGTGGATTAACCAAGCCCCGTCTCGATCATGTCAAACGAGGGGTAGATTTTGCTCAAGACGGATTACAACTGATTAAAGAGGTGAACCAGAAATACAGTCTCAACTTGAACTTACGCATGGGGATTCACACCGGCCCTGTCACCGCTGCTCTGATTGGGCAAAAAAAATTCTGCTATGACATCTGGGGAGAAACCGTCAGTATCGCCACGCAATTAGCCCAACAGGCAGAGACTGATACCCTCAGAGCTACGGCAACCGTATGGGATAGTGTCCCTGACTTGTTTCCGTTTGAGCCGGATAAAGCCATTGTTCTGGCCGATCGACGCACCTTGCCAACCTGGGTATTGCGGAAAACGGGGATACGGGATTTGATCAGTGAGCTGACCTGGGGGCTAAGTTTTGACGATGAGGATAGCCCCAATCGTCCAGAGGAGGAAAGGCTATGACTGCTCTAGACAATACAACGACGGTTCTGCAGGGATTGGCGATTATTTTGGGTTTCCCCCTGTTAGTGATTGGTCTGGGGGAGCTGATTGAACGCTCTAAGCGGGATCATAATCCCTTCACCCAGGTGTTAACGGTGATTCGCAATTTGCTGTTTCCACCCTTAGCCCTGTGGCTGCTGCTACGTCAGTTCTTTCAGGTCGCTGAAGATGGCATTGCCCTGCGTGTTGTGGGTAGTCTATTTTGGGTTGCCTTAATTTACCTGCTCCTGTTATTTCTGAATACTACGCTGACCGCAGGTAAACAGCAGAAATCCTGGCAGCTTCACCTTCCCAATTTGTTATTTCAGTTGCTCCGTGCCTTAGTCGTGTTGGGCGTTCTTGCTTATGTGTTGGGGAATATCTGGCAGGTTGATTTAACTAAAATCATGGGTGCCCTTGGCATTGGTTCTCTAGTTATTGCCCTGGCTTTACAAGATACACTCAGCAACTTGGTTTCAGGTTTTTTACTGATTATTGAAAGTCCGTTTACCGTAGGGGATTGGATTAAGGTCGGGGAGCTGGAAGGAGAGGTCATTGAGATCAATTGGCGCGCCGTACGGATCAAAACCCTGGACAAAGATATTATTATTATTCCTAATGGAAATTTGGGTAAGGAAAACATTTGCAACTACACCCTGCATGATCCGTTACATGTGGTGCGGATGTATATGCCTATTTCCTATGCAGAGCATCCCGATCGAGTGATCCAGGTACTCCAGGATGTCGCCCTTTCGGTCGATGGGATTGAGTCACAGCCGTTACCTGATATTGATCCCCAGGAATATAAAAATAGCTATATTGAATATGAAATTCGCTTTTGCATTAGCGACTATGCCCGTCTTGAGGAAATTAAAGGGGATTTTTTCCGGCGTGCTTACTACGCGATTCACCGCCATCAGTTTAATATTCCATTTCCAGATAAGGTTGAGTACCAGATTTCTAATTTACCCCAGGACCCTGAAGCTACGGCTGAACGCTTAACAGAAATTCTGCGCTCCCTGCCCCTATTTTCCCGCCTGGATGCCCGCACCCTCTTAGAACTCAAACAACATGCCACCCTTGAGCGGTTTGCGGTTGGAGAGCGAATTATTGATGCAGGTACTCTCAACCAGGCGTTTTATATCTTGTTAAGTGGCCAGGTCATGCTTTCTCTGGTTGGCTCAAGGGGGGAGGCACAGGAAATTGCCCATTTGACGGAGGGAGACTTCCTGGGTGAAATGGTTTTTTTGCCCGGAGAAGCCAGCCCTGTCTATGGGACGGTGACCGAGACTGCAAAAGTGATCCGCATTGCCCCAGGGGCGATCGTCCATCTGATTCAACACCATCCCAAATTTGCGGTAGAAATGAGCCAATTTATTGAGGAGCGCAAGAAATGGATTCGTCTGGCCCATCGCTAAGCTAGATCATCAGGGAGACCCATGGCACGTACAGGAAAAGCACTCAACCTCTGGCTACCCGATGAAGTGATGGCAGCTCTCGATACCTTTGCCCAGCAACAGGGGATGACTAAAACCCAGGCGGTGATCCGGGCGATCGCTCTACTGCAGGCGCAACAACAAGTCTCCGCCCAGGAGGTGCAAATTGCCATTGCAGAACTGCAGGATCGCTTGGAAAAAGCCGAAACTCGCCTGAACCAGTTGGAACAAAAGAAAAAAAAGAAGTAAGGTCTCTCTCTGTCCTCAGGTCAGCGGTGCTGATCCGTGCAGCTATTCTTCTGATTCCAGATAGTTCAGCATCCGTCCCAATCGCTCCAGATTACTCAGATCCCCCACTAGTCGGCGCACCGGATGGGGCCAGGCCTTCACCAGCGTCGGTGTAGCAGAAACCTGATCCAGTTCCGCCTGTTCCGGTTGTTTGGTCACATCGATCACCCTGAGGGTATAGGGGTGTTTGAGATGGCGAGTCAGGAGCAGGTGTAGATTTTTCAGGATTTGCTCGGTCGCTGTACTGTGTCCGGCAACAAATAAACGCAACACATAGCCCTGCATATCCCGTTCCGAGGGCAGTTCAGCCACTTCAGCCGCCGATGACAAGGCCGGGGCGGGGGCAAGGGTCGCAGGAGGGTTGAGGGAATCCAGCCGGACCACAAGGTTATGGTGCTGCCATAATTGGGGGAACTGCTGGCGATAGCTATTTAAAACCAGGGGATCGCATAGCCCTTCAGGACAGCTCACGGATTGCCAGACCAGATGGTCGATCGCAAAGATGGCATTCAGAACCGCTTGATGGCGCAGAACCAGGGGGTAAGCTTCAGCGGCAATGCGGAACTGTTGGGTTTGGGGGTCAAACCAGGTATCCAGGGTGGCGGTATAACAGGGGGTGAGAAAGAGGGGGATTTCTGGTAAATTGAGGAGTTCCTGCAGAGCGGCACAGAGATGATGATGCCAGCGTCCCCGCTTGGTGGAATCCAGGCAATAAACCACATCTTCCCCCGGCGTAAATAACGCTAAGCCCTTGTAAAGGTATGGGGCTGTCAGGCAGGCATAGGTGGAGCTGTCTATATCCGTCCTCGCAAAATTTGAGCCATTTCGTTCGGTTTGGGTGAGTTTTCTAAAGCGGTTTCCTCGTCAATTCGACCGGCTTCGTAGAGTTCGTATAAACACTGGTTCATTGTACACATCCCGTCGTAGGTACATTGGGGAATAATCGCCTCAATTTCCTCTACTTCACCCCGAAGAATATAGTCCTTGATCGCCTCCGTGTTGATCATGATTTCATGGATTGCAGCCCGTTTCCCATCCGTGGTCCGCACCAGGGACTGAGCAATGACAGCCACCAGGGATTCCGCCACCTGCACCCGCATCGGTCCCTGTTCCTCTGGGTTATAGAGGTTGAGAATCCGCTCGATCGTTTTCACCGCACTGTTGGTGTGTAGGGTACCAAAGACTAAGTGCCCGGTTTGCGCTGCTTTCAGGGCCGTATTCACGGTTTCCCGATCGCGCATTTCTCCAATCAGAATAATGTCTGGATCTTCCCGCAGGGAGGCTTTCAGCGCATTGTCAAACTTGAGGGTATGAATACCCACTTCCCGCTGCCGCACCATCGCTTTCCGGCTTTGATGCACAAATTCGATCGGGTCTTCAATCGAGATAATGTGCTTGGGCATCTCTGAGTTGATGTAGTCCACCATTGCCGCCATTGTGGTGGATTTCCCGGAACCCGTGGGACCCGTGACCAGAATCAACCCCTTGTGATAATGGCAGAGATCTTGAAACACGGGGGGTAAGCCCAATTGCTCGATCGTCAGAATCTTGAGGGGAATGAGACGCAGCACCATGGCTGGACCCTTGAGAGAGACAAAGACATTGATCCGCACCCGCGCCATGCCTTCATACTGATTCGCGCCATCAAACTCCAGATATTCCCGAAACTGGGCAATCTGGTGGGGCTGCAAAATTTCTTCCAACCAGGCATCAAAAGTGGCTTCATCCGTGAGGGGGTGACTGGAGGGTTCCAGACGACCGCGATCGCGAAAACGGGGCACCTCACCCACTCCCAGGTGAATATCAGAAAACCCTTTTTCATAGGCTTCCCGGACCAACTGCTCCATCGTCGGCCCCGTTCGGGTACGTACCGTTGTGGTCACCGTGGTTGCCGGTGGGGGTGACATTGCAGCCGGGCTAGGGGCAGAGGAACGGGGTAGCGGTAAAGTCTGGGAATTGGGCTGAGCGGAGCCTGGCATCCTGGATGGGCTGGGGGGTGGGGGTGGGGGAGCCACCGGGGGGCGAGGCACAGCAGGGAGGGGAGGTTGGGGATCTGGCATAGGACTCTCGGAGTTTCAACGGGTAGAGTAGCTATAAACCGGAGATTGCAGCTGAACTTAGCTCAAAAATTATAACCGTACATTAAAGTATGAACAGATCAGAGGTGAAAATTAACTATGAAGCTGTAAGTAAACGGACTGAAATTCAGAACAGCTCAATTGAAGTTGATTGAACTCAGGTTAACCTAAAGCTGCGATCCATTGATGGTATGAGGCTATCAAAGGATTTACAAATTACAAACTGTAGCCAGAACTCATCTCCCTTCCATGACCAAACCACCTCTTCGTGTCTGTATTACCCTGGGAACTCGCCCGGAAGCAATCAAACTAGCTCCCGTTATTCAAGTGTTCCGTCAAAGCCCAGCTTTTACCACCCAGGTGATTTTAACCGGCCAGCATCGGGAGATGGTTGAACAGGTCATGCAACTCTTCAATCTGCAGGCCGATCAGGATCTAGCCATCATGCAACCGCAACAAACCCTGACCGAAATCACCTGCCGCAGTTTACAGGGGTTAGATACCCTTTATCGCCAAGCTTGTCCCCAGATTGTGCTGGTGCAGGGAGACACCACAACTGCTTTTGCCGCTGCCCTGGCCGCCTTTTATCAGCAAATTCCCGTCGGCCATGTTGAAGCAGGGTTACGCACCGATGATCTGTTTAATCCCTACCCAGAGGAAGCCAACCGCCGCTTAATCTCTCAAATTGCCCAACTCCACTTTGCTCCCACTCCCCAGGCTGTTGAGAACCTGCGCCGTTCTGGGGTCACCGGCAGGGTTGAGCAAACGGGGAATACGGTGATTGATGCCCTGTTAAATGTTGCCGCCACAGCTCCAGACTGCCCCATTCCCGGTCTGGACTGGCAGAAGTATCGCATTCTACTGGCAACCGTCCATCGGCGCGAAAATTGGGGCGATCCACTGCAGGACATTGGTCAGAGTTTTCTGCAGATCCTGGAAAAATTTCCTGACACCGCTCTCCTGTTACCGCTTCACCGCAATCCCCTGGTGCGAGAACCGCTCCAAGCCATCCTGGGCAACCATCCCCGCGCCTTTTTAATCGAGCCTCTGGACTATTCTGCCCTGGTGGGGGCCATTCAACGCTGTTATCTGCTCCTGACCGACTCTGGTGGTTTACAGGAAGAAGCCCCCAGTCTGGGTAAGCCAGTCTTAGTGTTACGGGAAACAACTGAACGCCCGGAAGCGATCGCAGCGGGTACCGCTAAATTAGTTGGCACCCTGCCCGAACGAGTTGTTCCTGCAGCCAGCGAATTGTTGACCGATGTTCTGGCCTATCAGCGCATGGCCAATGCCATTAATCCCTTTGGGGATGGCCAGGCTGCCCAACGGATTGCCGGAATCGTTGCAGATTACTTTAATTTGCCCCTCGAAGATGGTTCGCTGCAGAGGACTTCTGCCACGGTGGGTACCCCAGGTTAGTCTCCACGGCTAGAGGCTCGAAAATTAAATCCTGATAAAATCCATAAACCCCATGAGGTTGCCGGATTATACTCAAAAATGAAGGACTGCTGAGCAACCCCCAGGTTAATGCCCGGCCCCTCCGATCCAGCTGCCCAGTAAGGAGATGAATGTAATGCGAATTGCAAACGATGTAACAGAATTAATTGGCAGAACTCCCCTGGTGCGGTTGAATCGCATTCCTGCCACTGAAGGCTGTGTAGCTGAGATTCTGGTCAAGCTGGAGGGGATGAATCCCGCTGCCTCTGTCAAGGATCGGATCGGCTTCAGTATGATTCAGGTGGCAGAAAAGGCTGGTTTAATCAACCCAGGTCAAACCATTCTGGTGGAGCCAACCTCTGGAAACACCGGAATTGCCCTGGCGATGGTGGCGGCGGCCAAGGGCTATTCCCTGATCCTGACCATGCCAGATACGATGAGCCTGGAGCGGCGGGCTATGTTGAAAGCCTATGGTGCTCAGCTAGAACTTACTCCCGGAGTAGAAGGGATGCGGGGGGCAGTGCAGCGGGCAGAAGAAATTATAGCTTCCCTTCCCAATGCCTTTATGCCCCAACAGTTTAACAATCTTGCCAACCCCAAAATTCATCGGGAAAGCACCGCTGCGGAACTCTGGGACGATACCGACGGGCAGATCGATATTCTCATTGCTGGGGTGGGCACGGGAGGTACCATTACTGGCGTGGCGGAGGTGATTAAATCCCGCAAGCCCAGTTTTCAAGCGATCGCCGTGGAACCCCAGGAAAGCCCGGTGCTATCCGGCGGTAAGCCTGGTCCCCACAAAATTCAGGGGATTGGAGCTGGTTTTGTTCCCGGTGTGCTGAAACTCAGTTTGATTGACGAGGTGATTCAGGTCAGCAGTGAGCAGGCGATCGCCTATAGTCGTCGATTAGCCAGAGAAGAAGGATTACTGTCGGGTATTTCCTCCGGTGCGGCTTTGTCTGCAGCTATCCAGGTGGGGCAGCGACCGGAAAACAAGGACAAATTAATTGTGATGATTCAGCCCAGTTTTGGGGAACGCTATCTCAGCACCATGCTGTTTAAGGATCTGCCCGAGGTACATTTTGCCTCTCTCCCAGACTCCGATCGCAATCTGGCTCCAGTTAGCTAACCCCATTCCCTGGTGCGCGAGTGACCCCCAACCGCAGTTCAGATTACACTCCCGTTCTGCGCCAACTGATGCAGGCGATCGGGGTGGAGAGTTTTCAAAGCCTTTCTAGCCTGGGTATTTCTCAGTACCAGGTGAAATGTCTGCGACGGGGTCAGATTCAGCAGTTTCAGTTGAAAACCCTGTCCCACCTCAGCCAGGTCTTGAGAATTTCTCTGCCAGAGTTAGTACAAACGTTTTCTACCCTAGACCAGTCCACTGCTGAGCCAGAGGACGATCCGTTGCAAAGACTTCAGCGGGAGTACCAGCGGTTAGCAACCGAACTGCAGCAACAGCAACAAACTCTGCGGCAGGATTTGCAACAGGAAGTTTTACAAATTCTGGAATCGTTTTTGCTGCAATGGCCAAATGCTGTCTATGCGGCCCGCAACAATCCCCAACTCCCTGCAGTTAACCTCATACCTCTGACTCGGCCGATCGAAAATCTACTTCAACATTGGGGGATTGAACCGATCGGTGAAGTGGGGGAAGTCGTTAACTTTGACCCACAGTGGCATCAACTTTTAGAGGGGGGCAACGTTGAACCGGGAACACCAGTGAAGATTCGCTATGTGGGCTATAAGCAAAACATTGGCCCAAATTTCCCCATGCAGGAGCGATTACTGTATCGGGCGAAGGTGGGGTTGATTAATTAAATTTGTAAGCAATATAGAAATATAACTACGTTCAAGTGATCCCAATTTCTGCCTGCTGGTCATTCCAGAGCTTCCAGCGTTGATAAATGTCCTTCAGCGTCCCATCCTGCTTTAACGTCTGGAGAGCCTGATCAATTTCCTGCTGCAGTGTGGCTGCCTTTGGATCACTTTTGTTAAAAGCAATCACATAGTTGTTCAGGTAAAGCGGTTTCCCAACTGGTTTCAGAGCTGGATTGGGCTTACCCTCTGGGCCTGCTCCCAGCACGTAATAGGCCACCATGGGGATGTCAATCAGAATGGCATCAATCCGCTTCTGGGCCAGGTCATCAAAGGGCAGGTTACCGTCATAGGCACGGGTTTTAATTTGCGGATCAGCACGGAGAATTTCTTCTGCTTTAAAGCCCAGTCCCGTTCCGACCGCCATCCCAGCCAGATCTTTCAACGTAAAATCACTGGTTTCATTCACGTCTTTGAAGCGGGGATCATCGGATCGCACCACAATTTGCTGACCATAGCGATAGTAGGGCTGAGAAAAGATCTGTGTTTTTTCTCGATCGGGTGTCACTTCCCAGCCATTCAAAATGAAATCAAATCGTTTGGCATCCAGGGCTGCTGCCAGTTGGGGATAATTGGTTTGCACCTGCGTGGCCTTGGCTCCCATCAACTGGGCGATCGCCTCAGCAATTTCGACTTCATAACCGACGAGCTGAGAGGGATTGGTGGGATTATTGAAAACGTAGGGTGCACCGGCAACAGAATCTGAACCCCATTGCAGTAGACCGGGCGATCGCAAACCACTACTGCTGATCAGATTACCCTGGGGAGAAGCAGTGGAATTAGCTTCTGGTGTTGAAACATTACCCGCACAAGAAAGCAAAACAGGCTGCATCCCGGCTCCGAGCAGAAACAAGCCAGAGGTTTGACCAATTCGACGGAGAAATTTACGTCTTTTCATCATTCTGCCCTCCCAACCTGATCGCTTCTCATCCTTCTATCATCCCATTAGCCGCTCACCCAACCACACTCCCTGCCCGGACTATGTACCCGGAAGGCTGCTCAGATCTGTCCCCATATAAGCCCGATCGCCTAAAATCTCTAGCCGGGGACCATGGGTATCAAACTTCACCATACTGACAGAGCCAGCCAGGGTATTAATTCGATCTCGGTAACGACCCAGATCAATTCCCAGGAGACTGCAAAGAATAATGCGGATCGTGGCTTTGTGGGACACCACCAGAACATTGCCGCTGAGATGGTTTTGCTCAATTTCACTGATCACTAGAGCAGCCCGACTGGCAATTTGGACAGCAGTTTCACCCCCCGTCGGTGGATTCCAGGCCGGTTCTGTCAGCCAGCGGACATATTCCTCACCGTAGGTTGCCTTGACGTACTCGTTGGTCTGGCCCTCCCAGGCTCCATAGCTAATTTCCCTCAAACCATCACGAACCTGGGGGGACAACCCGATCGCCGCACAGAGGGGTTGGGCCGTGGCCAGCGTTCGTTGCTTGGGGCTGGCATAAACCGCTTCCCAGGGCAGTTGGGCATAGGTACGGGCAAAGGCGGCGGCCATCTGCTGACCTGCAGGCGTAAGTTCGGGGTCTAGATCGCCACAGTACCCGCCCGAACGGCTGTAGATTGTTTCTCCGTGGCGTAACAAATATAAGTTTAAATTCGTCACTTTTTTAGCCCTTCCACTTTTTTAACCTTTCCACTACATTTACCCTTGAGTGCCCACAGCATTGATAATAGTGAAGCTTGTCTGTTCACAATAGAGTTAGCTCGTGAAGTTAAGCTTAAATTTTTGCAGAGTTGCACGCATAACCTCACTGGTGAGGAAGGCTGGAACTCGCTCCCTGGGCAATCATTGGCTTAAGTTCGGGGTGCAGGCTCTCCTGACGCTGGTTTGTCTGGTTTTTCTTGCTCAAATAAATCCCACCCTGGCCCAAAGCCCGGTTTCAAACTCAGAAATTCGGGGGGTATGGCTAACGAACATTGACAGTGATGTGCTTTATGCCCCTACCAGTCCAGACCCAGGCCAACCGCAGCTCCATCAAGCACTCAAACGGCTTGCCAGACTAAATTTCAATACCATTTATCCAACCGTATGGAATTGGGGCTATACCCTCTATCCCAGTTCAGTCGCCGCTGCTGCGATCGGACGCTCCGTTGATCCCCATCCTGGCTTAAAGGGCAGAGACTTGCTCGCGGAACTGGTACAGCAGGGGCATCGGCAAGGCTTAGCAGTCATTCCCTGGTTTGAGTTTGGCTTCATGGCTCCAGCGGATTCAGAGTTAGCCCGGCGGCACCCGGATTGGTTAACCCAGCGTCAGGATAGCACCCAGGTGATCAAAGAAGGCCAAGACGATCGGGTCTGGCTCAATCCCTTTCATCCCCAGGTGCAGCAGTTTATCCTGGCCCTGCTCAGCGAAATTGTTCAGAACTACGACGTGGATGGGATTCAACTGGATGACCATTTTGGTTTGCCGGTGGAGTTGGGTTATGACCCCTTGACTGTTAATCTTTACCAGCAAGAACATCAGGGTAATCCTCCCCCATCAGCCCAGACCCCAGAGTGGATGAAATGGCGGGCCGATCGGCTGACAGATTTTATCGTTGAGCTAACCAAAACGATTAAAACGGTTAAACCCGATGTCCTGATTTCCCTTTCTCCCAATCCCCAGGCATTTTCTTACACCAACTTTTTGCAAGATTGGTTTACCTGGCAGCGCAGGGGGTTAATTGATGAGTTGATTTTGCAGGTATATCGCCAGGACATGGAGCCATTTAGAACGGAATTATCCCAACCAGAGGTACAGTTCACTCGCCAAAACATTCCCGTCGGCATTGGCATTTTGGCCGGACTGAAAAACCGGATCACCCCGATCAATTTAATTGCCACACAGGTACAAACCGCTCGCCAGCAGGGCTATGCCGGAGTCTCTTTCTTTTTCTATGAAACGATCGGCAGCGATCGCGATCCAGATTTTAAATCCTTATTTCCCACCCCATCTCCGCGCCCCCCAATAGTTCAAGTATCCCAGAGAATGACTTCAAAGAGGAAAGTCTGAACTCCAGATATGAATAGCCCGCTGGGCAAAATATCGTTGCCGTTCGGCAAGGGTGTTCGGAGTCCATTCCTCCGCTAGAATATTGCGAGTCAGAGAGTAGACGCTCTGCTGATAAACAGCTTGTTTATTTTGATAAGACTCATTGCCAACCAGACGATTAAGATGAGGTTCCAGAGGAGTCAGATTGCCGAGACGATAAACCATTTCTTCTATTTGGGAATCCGTAAAATTTCGTCGCCAGTCGTCACTCGGAGATTCGGGCAGAATGTGTTCGATCGAAAAACTATCTTCATTCACCTCTATATGGGACGTATCTGCCTCAAGCTTAGTCAAAATATATCGTGCCAGTTTCTTTTCCTGCCCTTTTGTGGAAATTGAGAGCAGAGCAAAGTCTTGAAAGAACTTCTGATCTGAAACATAAACTGGGCGGAGGCGATCGAACACCTGTTTAGGAGTAGTAATTGAACCGTTGGCGATCTCAATGGCTACACTATTATAAATTCCTTCTAATTCATTAGGATTGAGGCTACTAACAACCGTATAGCGAAAAGATACAATACAAACTAACTTTAATAGGCGAGTAAAGTTTTCAGAAGTAAATTTCTCGAAAGCGATAAACAGGACTGGATAAGCCTGCTTCACTCGAAATAGCTGTAGTTCACGGATATAGGGGCGGTTTTCTGGAATATCTCGCCAAAATTCATCATTGGAATTACCAAGGGCAATAAAAAGAAAACTATAGTTTTCCAGACGATCAAGTAATTCAAATGCCTGCTGAGCATCATTAACAGACCTACGCACAATCTTAAATAGTCTTTCTCGCCTCACTCTTGACTGCTTAAGGCTGAGGTAATAGCGCAGAAATTCAGGAAACTTTTCCATCTGGACTGTATCTAAAATCCTCTTCCATTGTCTCTGAGCCTCCTGTAGATCATCCGGCCCTTGAAAAAGTGAAAACAAATAATTTTTGAGTAAATCTGTCGAACTGAGTTCTATCCCTCTAGCATTTAAGGTTTCAAAAAGCGTATAGGCATTCAATTCATCTTGAACATTAATTTGAATAAAAAGAAGCCTTTGAGCCACAATATTCGTCAAAAACTCAGCCAAACTTTCCCCGCTCGCGATAACATCCTTAAGTTCTTCTAACTGAGCCGAGAAATATTCAAATGCTTTCCAGAGGAGTTGATTCGATTTTGGTAATGCTCGAATATTTAATGGCTTTCTCAGATTTATCAAATTACTTTGATAAAAATCATTATTGTTCTGATTGAGAATAAGCTTGCTTGAATAACGCAGCGAACGGGGATCTTTATCACTGAGGTAAGTACGCCTGAGGATTTCCTGCCGTTCCTGATTTGCTTCTTTTTGCTGTTCTCGCTCTACTAATTTCTGGATCTTTTCAAGTACAACAATAGCAATAATACTTAGTGTTGCCAGCCGTTGCTGACCGTCAATAATTGTAAATGCCTTATCTGAACTGCTGGAATTTTGTAAAACCAGTGCCCCCATGTAGTGGCTGGATTCAGGCTCATCGTAAAGCCCAAGCATATCCTGCCAGAGATCTTCCCAATTCTCCTCATTCCATGAGTAATCCCGCTGAAAAGGTGGTACCCGATAAATCTTCCCGTTGCTGATCAATTCACCAAATCGGGTCGTTCGAGTATCCAGCAAATTAAATTGAGCCATAAATCAAAGTTATTCACAGGACTCAATTTCTAGAGTATCAGCAGTTAGTCAGACCATTGGTTTGTTTTATGCGGCCGAATAATTTTCCTCTAGTCCAGCTTTTTCCTTAACTGGTAGAGATTAAATTTTAGAGCGATCGGTCAAAATTTCATAGCCCGTTTTTGTCACCAATACAGTGTGCTCAAACTGAGCTGAGAGGGCATTATCTACGGTTACCGCTGTCCAGCGATCGGGAAGAATTTTCACCTGTTTTGACCCAGCATTGAGGATCGGTTCGATCGCCAGGGTCATGCCCTCCCGTAGCCGCACATTTCTCATCTCCTTAGTGCGGACATTAAAGACGGAAGGTTCTTCATGCAGGTTGCGGCCCACCCCGTGTCCGGTAAAATCTTCGACAACTACAAAACCATTTGCTTCAACGTGATCCTGGATGGCACCCGCAATATCCATCAGGTAATTGCCCTCTTTGACCTGCTCAATCCCTTTGTAGAGCGCTTCTTCTGCCACCTGGATCAGCCTGGCTGCCTCTGGAGTCACACTACCCACGCCAATGGTGATGCAGGAATCGCCATGAAAGCCCTGAAAGTAAGCACCCGTATCCACTTTCACCACATCCCCCTCCCGAATTACCTTTTTGGGACTGGGAATGCCATGGACAACTTCGTGGTTAATACAGGAGCAAATGGAGGCCGGAAATCCCTGGTAGCCCTTAAAGCTGGGAGTAGCTCCCATGTCTCGAATCCGCTGTTCGGCGTAGGCATCCAGATCGGCGGTGCTCATCCCCGGTTTGGCGATCTCCAGAACTTCCTTCAAAACCGTTGCCACGATCGTTGCCGCCTGCCGCATGATCTCAATCTCTCGCTTGGATTTAATTTCAATCCCTCGCCGTTGTTTGACAGCTACAGGTTGGGGGGCGGGTTGGGAAAGCAGGTTCGTGAGAATGTTCATGCGTTTAGAAATTCAAGAACAGGTGAAATTCAGGGAAAGATAACAATTCAGCAACCGAAGAGAGTGTTAACTTTCTTCTAGAATAGACTGATTGCTTAATAATTGGCAGGCGAAATTGCCGAAGAACGCCAGGAAATAGTTTCCCTAGAGAAGCAATTCTTCCAGGGCATCGAGATCGAGAATGCAAAGAGTATCCTGGTCTCGCCGGATCACCCCTTTCTTTTCCAATTTGCCCAGCACCCGTGTTACCGTTTCCCGCGCCATTCCACTCAAACTACTCAATTCTCGGTGAGGCAGGTTAGGAATTTCGACCCCCCGCTGACTTTTTCTTCCCTGCCCCTCCGCCAGAAACAACAAAATATCAGCAATCCGAGAGGTACTATCCGATTCCCGTAATCTTAAGCGACGGTTTAATTGGCGTAAGCGGCGGGCCATCAACTTGGCAAGGCGAATTCCAGCCTGGGGTTCTGTATTCACCAGACGGACAAAATCCCCAGCGGGCATATTGCCGATCTCAGTGGGGGTCAGGGTAATGACATCGGTAGAGCGGGGGGCTTCATCCAGGGGGGCCATTTCGCCAAACAGTTCCCCCGGTCCCAGAATGTTCAGGGTGACTTCTTTACCGTCAATATTGTAGGTGCGAATCTTTACCCAGCCTTTGAGAATAAAGTAAACCGAGGTGCCCCAGTCGTTTTCTAACAGAATGACTCGATTGGCCGGGTGAGTGCGGGTAACCACATGGGCGATCGCTTTATCCACGACAATATCCGGGAGATCCTCAAAAAAAGGGGATGTGCGGAGAATGGCTTCGACTTCGCGTGAACTTTGGCGATCGTCCATAGAGGGAGAACATACCTTTCGCTAACAGAAGCAATTGTACCATGTCCGTTTTGTCTGGCTAGAGATTGCCTGTAATTCCTTAAGCTGCAGGATTACCGGGAACCACGGGTTGAGTCCAGGGATTCGCCGCACAGGCATCCATGATCCCCTGATTCTGAGCGATCGTTTGGGTCCAGTTGCGAAAGAGGGATTCATTGAAACTGCGGGGATCCATTCTAGAGCCAGAACGATCGACGGCTTTATGGGTGGTGATGCGATTGGCAGCAACCCGTGTACAGGCCGCCAGCAACGACAATGACTGATACTGAGCCTGAGTATAACCACTGTGACTACGGGCGTTGTTATTGCCATCCGGTGGAGTTTCCAGGGAAATGTGGTAGGCAAAATTATTCACCGAAGCCGGGAAGCGGGGATGGGTTTTGACAGCTTCTGGCCCATTTGGCCCCATAAACACAGAATTGCCCGCACCAAACGCCCGCATTCGAGGATCAACCAGGTAGACGATCGTCCCATCCCGCAGAATTAAAGCATGGTAACTGGCCTGCCTGGTCTCATCCGGCTGGGGGGAACGGAACATATTAATCGCGCCAGCCCCAGATCCCACCGTTTCGTGCAGTACCACCAGCGGGGCATTATGAACCGTCCGACCATAGACATCCTGGGTAAACCGGAAACCAAAATTAGTCGGATGGGCCAGGATCACCTGCTGACGAATTGAATTGCGGGCCAGGGTCAGGCTACCAAGGGGGGAAACCAGGTTGGGCAGATCGGAGGGGGTGGCAGGGGCGGAGGATAGAGGCTCTAATGGAGCAGTCTGAACCTGAGGAAAATCCTGGATCGAGACCGGATTGGGGTTGGCCCAGAGCGGACTGATCAGCGCTGTCAAGCCAAGGGTCAGGGCAAATAGCAAAGCCAGCAGGGGACGAAATCGCAGCAGCATTTCTGAAGCCATGGATCAGCAAACACGCTCATTATCCACAAAAACCTCAAAAACGTTAACCGGGGATGAGAAGTTTTTGCTAAGACTTATGAGTTACTGGAGTCAAGGGACAAACCCTCTATGCTCAGGGGCGGTAAATGCAGAAAATCCACAATCGCCTGAGCTTCTGTTTCGATCTGAGAGGTCAGAGAACGAGCGATCCAGATACAGCCAGCAATTGGGTTAACTTCAGCAGGGTTGGCCGGGTTACTGGCCCCCGTTAAACGCAATTCGTACCGATACCAATCTCCGTGGGGAATCTTGATCAATTCCGCAGCTTTAATGCTTTTCAGATTAAATCGTCGATCGCCAGGGCGGGGAAATAGGCTAGCGGTTCTGACAATGAGCAATTGGCGACTGCGATCAAAAATGTAGGACTTTCTCACCAGCACAGCATCAATGAGCCACAGACCAAAACCAATCCAGGCGATCAATACTAAGCCGATCATCGGGACAATTTCTGCTGGAATCATACCGGGATAGGTTTGAGTAAAGGTTTGGGCCTGGGAATCGCTAAAAAAGAGCTTCAGGGCTGGATCAACCGGAACTTCTGCAACCTTTTCACCAAAGGGGGGAACCGTGAGGAAGTAGCGATCGAACTCTTCCTGTGCTTCCAGGTTTGAACGGGTTCCCACGACAACCCCCTGCACTTGAGGAAACTGGACTGGAGGAAGTTGGTTCATTCCAAAAAATCTAGTTTGAAGCAATTCGCACTTGAACTGCTGTTTTTTTATCCGTTCACAGCTGATTGTCTGAGTCCCTGATTGCTGAACGATAAACAGTAGGGCAGTTAAACCAGAACCAGCAAACAACAGACCGGGAAGCAGAGCCAGTAGTGTTAGTAACAGGTTGAGTCCGGGCTTAACTCTCAATTGAGTTTGAGTCTGTTGAATTGACATATTCAGAAAGGTGAGTTTTCTACAGTTACACCCATCCAACTGGTTGAGGCATTACAAGATAGTAAAGTTGCATCACTGGATCATCGGCGGCGAAGGTTTAGATCGCCTACATTCTCCCCTGAAGATCTGCAAATTCCACTTCAAATACATCGGGTTCGTATCCGTCCACGATCGTTCCTACCCGTTCTTTATACAGGTTTAATTCTGCCAGAGTGTTAATGAGAGCGACAACCTCCAGTAGCTTCATCTACTGATACTGAGAATAGAATTTAGAGCATTTTCAAGATTCGGTAGTCTCACGGTTTACTCTCCGAATATATTTTATCTTGTCTTTAGTTAACCGAAACGTGGTCAGGGTTTCGCGGTCAGGTGGGAGTGGTAAAATACGGACAATATAAAGTTACAGAATAATTACTGTGGTTGCCAATCTGCCTTCCCCCACTGAAGCTTTGCACGAACCAAGCGATCGCCAACTGAATACCCTGGCCGATCCCAGCCCCCAACTACAAACCTGGTTAAATGAACTGGCTGATCGGATCATATCCGGAGAAAAACTCGATCGAGACACGGCGATCGCCCTGACGGAGATTGAAGGCGAGGAGAAAATTTTAGCGTTATGTGCCGCAGCGGATCGAGTCCGGCAAGCCTGCTGTGGTAACACGGTGGATCTGTGCAGCATCGTCAATATTAAGTCGGGCAACTGTTCGGAAAATTGCTCTTTTTGTGCCCAATCTGCCCACCATCCCGGCCAGGATTCTCCCATCTACGGTATGAAAACGCCGGAAGACATCTTAGCTCAGGCCAGGGCAGCGGCGGCGGCGGGGGCCAAGCGGTTTTGTCTGGTCAGCCAGGGACGGGGACCGAAATACAACAGCCCAAAATCCACCGAGTTTGAACAAATCCTGGCAACGGTGCGGGCCATTATTGCTGAAACCAACATTAAACCCTGCTGTGCCCTGGGGGAAGTGACTCCAGAACAGGCTCAGGCCCTCAAAGCAGCGGGGGTCTCCCGGTACAACCACAACCTGGAAAGCTCAGAAAACTTTTTCCCTGAAGTGGCGACAACCCATAGCTGGCGCGATCGGGTGGAAACGATCAAAACCCTCAAAGCTGCAGGGATTCAAGCCTGTACGGGGGGTATTCTCGGTCTGGGTGAATCCTGGCAGGATCGGGTGGATCTGGCCCTGGCGCTGCGGGAGCTGGAGGTGGAATCTGTCCCCTTAAATCTACTCAACCCCCGTGCGGGTACGCTTTTGGGAGAGCAATCTAAACTCGATCCCTTCACAGCGCTCAAGGCGATCGCAATTTTTCGATTAATTTTGCCTCAGCAGATTATCCGTTATGCTGGGGGGCGGGAAGCGGTAATGGGAGAACTGCAGGCTTTGGGTCTGAAAGCCGGGATCAATGCCATGCTGGTGGGCCACTATCTCACCACAATGGGGCAACCCCCGGAGCAGGATCAGGCTATGCTGGCTGAGTTAGGACTGCAGGGAGGAGAAGCCCCCATTCCCGGTGAGTATGTCCGTGAATCTTAAGTTCGTGAACTGTAAAGCCGTACACTATACTGGGGCTGAAGTGACTACACCCTCTGCCTAGTGTCTGCACTGGATCAAAGTAAACTTTCGGGACTGGATAAATTTCTGTGGGCGGTGATCGGCTTGCTCCTGACGATCGCTGGCACCTTTATCCCGGCCAATCTCGCCTTACCAATTATTCTGCCTCAAGCGGGCCAAATTCCCCTGCGCCTGGAAGCGGTTTATACCTATCCCCTGCAGGTTACCTATCAGATTGGGGCAGTCCTACTGGTGGGATGTATGGGGGGAGCAGAGGCCGCCACCCTGTCCCAAATTGCCTACCTCACCCTGGGGTTAAGCAGTTTTCCCATTTTTGCCTACGGGGGCGGGTTAGGCTATTTGCAGGAACCTACCTTTGGCTATTTGCTGGGGTTTATTCCGGCGGCCTGGTTGTGCGGTTCCCTGGCTTTTCGTCAATCCGCCCGGTTGGAAACCTTAACGCTCAGCAGTTTTGCAGGCTTGGTGGTCATCCACGCGATCGGACTGGTTTACCTCAGCGGTCTGGTGCTGTTCAAAATTGTGCCCCAACCCTGGTGGTCAGCGGTGACTCAGTATTCCCTCCATCCCCTCCCCGGTCAGTTGATCATGGTCTGTATTGTCGGGGTCGTTGCTCGCTTCCTGCGTCTGATTTTATTTTATTAATTTCTTGGAATCAAATCAGCGATCGGGCTGTAGTTGGTCAAACAGGCAGACCCAGTCACCGGGTTCACAGCCCCCCTCTCCCTCCGCCACTTCAAAGGTGCAGTTATGGGCCTGGGGTAGTTTGAGGGTCTGGACACAGAGTTCGGCAATATCTTCCCGGCTGACTTTACCCTTGAGGTTATCGCCCTGGTCAAAGCGCAGTCGTTGCTGGTCTGGTTCCTCCGTTAAGGCACAGGGACGAATAATTGTATAGGGTAGACCACTCTGGCGCACCAAGTCTTCTGCGCGTAACTTCCAGGTCAGAATTCCACCCAGCTGCTGATTCAACTTCACGGCTGGCGGCTCCTCCTCTAAATTCAAACCGGGACGATCGGGACGGGTGACTCCAGCGGAACTGACCATGATCCAGCGGGGAGGCAGTTTGCTACTGTAGGCTTTGATCGATTCAATTTGGAGTTGAAAACGTCCGGCCCGGAAGCGAGGATTCAACTTGCCATCGTACTCAAACTTACTCAACATCAATTGCAGCGAACAGATCCGGCTCAGGTCCAGCCCAGGGGCATCGTTCATTGTGCGGGCCCGAAACACCGGAACCAGTTGGTTAAATGGAATGCTCACGGTCATCCACAGGTCGGGAACCGTATCAAACGAATGGGCATAACCCACCCCATCCCAGCGATCGTCGGAGCGAAGAAAGAATTTATAGCGTTGCCCATCTCCCCGCAGGCGCAGATCAATCCCTTCATAACCAGTTAAATCAAGGGCTGGAGTAAGATTGCGGGTCCGAAGGGAGGCAAACCCCCCGGAATTGGCTGTGGAAACATTCCCCTCAAAAGCGGCTGCCCCATTGTGCCATTCCAGCGTGCTTTCACTCACCCCCCCCATCACCACATCATCTAAGGCTCCCCAGACCTGTAGAGCAGGGCTATCGGAGGAGCGAAAGTCAAAAATCATTTTTTCACCATAGGTTGGGAGGGCCGCCAGGTGAGGTTTGGCCATCGCCAGCAGGTTTTGCACCCCCCGGTATTCCACGGCTTCCGGTGTGTCCCCCACAACTTCGGGTTGATAAAATTTGACACCCTGATAGTATTTGGCCCGATCGGGGGTATCCCCTTCCACTGGCTGCACACGGGGACCCAGACAGGAAATCACGCCGACCACTCCCTCCATCAAGTCTGCGGTCAGGGTTTCTGGACGGGTGACATCCCCAGGGAAAAGTTGAATCCCCTCGCTGGGGATCTGCTGGGCAGTAGAGGGATTTCGCACCAGCGCCCGGACGGCATACCCCTGCGATCGCAACCGCTGCACCACCCGTTTTCCAACTCCACCCGTTGCCCCCACAACCAGAATAATTTTGCCCGTTTCTACACGCTCAGGTTGGGGGCTAGATTGCGGAAATAAACGCTCCAGAGATTCCCGGACCCAGCTAAAGCTACCCAGCAAAGGGATGGTCTCAAAAAAAGCTAAGGTGCGAACAAAACGACCGGCATCCCAGGACGATGAGGTTTGCTCAGGCATGGCTCTTGCTCCTTCAACTCACGGGGGGCAGGATAGCTCCCTTTTCAAGCTAAATCATTTATCAAGCTTTAGCCACGGCGCAGATATCTTTGCGATCGCCCCCGAACCTCTAGAGCCACAACAGGATGTCTATCTTTCCTGAAGATTGAACCAGAGAACGAGCCCATTCACCTGCTGCCAAAGCGTTTGAGCCTTACGATATTACTTTAATCTCACCCCTACCCCTACCATGAGCATCTTTATAGAGACTTGCTTCAGAACCGCAGAACAACTCTAGCCAGTCGTTGAAGAAACCTGACCCCTGCCTGTGGGTATCAGCACTATTTCTATAGGCTTTTGCTCTTGCCTGAATCTGGAGCTACAAGTATGGGTAATTGTGTTAAAACAATCTAAATCAATGTCCACCCGTACGGAACATTACCCTACAGGAGGGGGATAAAATGGTTGCAACAGCTTGCCGGATTGGCATTATCGGGGCTGGCACATCAGGGGTGTATCTGGCCAGTCTACTTTCCAGGCAAGGTTTTGAGGTGACGTTGTTTGAGAAAGCCCCCCATCCCCGCACTGAAGGCTGTGGCATTCTCCTGGTTCGCGCCGGGATGGAGGCTCTACAGCAAGGCAATCCTCAACTTTGTCAACAAATGATTAACGCGGGTAGTCCGGTACAAAGGTTTGAGTTCCGCAATCTCCGGGGTGGTCTGATTAATGCTGAAAACGTAACTTACGAGGAAAACGAACTGCCAGGGTTGCTGATCCATCGCACGGCGATCCTTTCTGCCCTGTTGGAACAGTTACCGCCGGGTTACCTGCACTGTAATGCCGAACTGGCATCGGTCAGCCAGACAGAGGATAAAGTAATGGCCTATTTTAGCGATGGTAGCCGCTGGGAAGGGGATCTGCTGGTGGGAGCGGATGGGATTGGCTCAAAAGTGCGTCAATTTGTCGTATCGGGAGTAGACCTTTGCTATCTCGGCGATCTGGTCTGGCGGGGTGTGGTGAGCGATAGCAGTTTTTGTCCACCGGGCCACTTTATCGTTTATGTTCGGGGTAGGGGAATTTACGCTAATTTCTTCCATCTGGGTCATGGCCTCACCCACTGGGGATTTTTTGTTGAAACCGAACTGGAGGAGGCTGAAATTGGGGTTTTGCGTCCTCAACACCCAGACATTCCCCCGCTGGAACTGGCTAAATTACCGGAGGATGCCCGTGCAGTGATTGCAGCAACGCCGGCAGAACAAATCACGGCCCGCTATTCCTACGACATTGATCCACTGCCCCACCTCTATCAGGGTCGAATTGTTTTGATCGGGGATGCGGGTCACGCTAAAAGTCCAACTCGCGCCCGTGGGATGACCGCTGGATTTGAAGATGCGCTTTGCTTAGCCCGGTATCTTGGCGAAAGCGTGGACATTGGCACAGCCTTACAGCAATTTGAGGCGGAGCGTCTACCGATCGTCCATGAATATCAGCGCACCAGCCGCCAACAAAGCCAGAGAATTGGTCGTCGTCATCACAAAAGTGCCGCCTAGTTATGGAACCAGCTCACCCCAGTCCGCTCACTTCCGCCCCCAATACCGTTCCAGAAATTTTTCTCCGCCACATCGGCACCTGGGAGGGTGAATATATCAAGACCGATACCCGTGGTCAGTTTCTCCGCAGCTTTTTTGGCAGCTTTACCATCGCCATTACTGGCACTAGCTATCACCAGGTCAACCGCTATCAGTACGCCGATGGCAGCCAGTTGCAACTTGATTTTGCCGGGGAGTTTGTCAATGGCATTCTGCAGATGACCTCCACCAGTTATTCAGACTTCGCGGCGATTGCCTGGGATGCGGGGCAGGACACCATTTGCTTTAAAGCCACCAAAACTCAAGAGGGTGCTCTAATTACCTTTATCGAAACCATCACCCTGCTCAGTGACGGCCACCGGGTTCGCAGCACCCATGCCCTCAAAGATGGCCAGTTTGATGGAATCTCCTTTATTGAGGAAATTCGTTTACCCATGTCGATCGCTTAGGTTCCTGGGTAGAAACCAACGATCTGGGCTTAAAGATTAGCCTGCTGATCCTCTTCATCCTGTTTCTTCTTTAATTGTCTGATACTTTCCTGAGCCGCTCCTACCAGTAGTCCCGTAATCCCGCCGACAACAGCATATTTAGGCTGGGGTTCTTGATAAATTGCACTCTGGAAGCGAGTTTTGGCAATCTCAGAAGTCGCCACCCCAAGCATGGCACCTACTAAAGCTGTTACAAAAGCAGAAAAAATAATCAATTTAATCTTCATATCTCTTCTCTCTAAAAACATTGAATTGATGATTTGGATTAGAAGTGGTTTTATTGTGACCATCATCCCTGAATTCAATTATCTCTATTTCTATTCCCAAATCGTAATAATTTTCAACTCTTGTAATATTCTTCTCATCCCCCCATTGCCGAAACAGCGGACATAACGCGATAATACGGGTTATTTCCAGGCTTAAGTTAATTTCAATCCCAAGGCAGTGAGTCCCTTATGGTCAGGCTGAATGCGTGGCTAAACCAGTTCCAGAACCGTGCCTTAACAGAGGCTTACCAGGCGGCGGTGGCAATTAAAAGCTTGGAAGAAAACCATTTCGGTGGCAATAAAATTGAAACGACTGAGCAGGGTAAGACTGTTACAGATTACCTCCAGGCTCTACTGAATCGCCAACTGGCACGGGTACGGTTTAATCTGGCCCAGGTGAAAGTGAGTGGTTTTCTGCTCAACCGTCCCTCTGCAGATACTGAGTGGGAAGGGGGGGAGGTGGATGCCCAGGTCCTGGAAAAGCTGGCTTTCATCGAGTCGATCGTCGGTAAATACCGGACTTCAACCGAGACGGAATGGCCGTCTTTAGCTACCCCTGACCCTCCAGAAGAGGGAAGTGAAGAGAGCGGTTCTTCCCCCGCAGCGGCTATTGTTCAGACCAGCCCAGAGTTGCCCAGTGAAATCATTCCCGTTCCCCCCAGTATCAAGCCCAAAAGCCGTAACTCTGGTTCTTTTTTGGATACCGCTGCCCAGATTCGCAAAGAACTCAGCCCGAAATACGAGCAGGAAGTGGTACGGGAATTACGATCGATTCGCAAAAATCAAACCACCGCCCTTCGCTGGTTGTTAATTTTATTATTTGTTCCTCTGCTAGTGCAGGCATTCACTCGCAACATCATTTTTGAACCACTCCTGGATCGCTATTTTGATGCCAATCCCACCGCCATTGCCCTGAACCAGGAATTAGCGGAAGAGTTTTTACATGAGTTCGAACGGTTTAAATCCAGCCTGGAAGTACGGGAATTGTTAGGTTTAGTTCCGGCTGCTGCAGAAAATGGTCAGGAATCTGGAACGCAGGAGAAGTTAAAAGAAAAAGCAGCTGAGCTTTATCAGGAGGCTGGCTATCGCACCCTGGATGGATGGAAAAATTTGTTGGCTGATCTGTCCGGTTTAATGGCATTTACAGCTCTGGTTTATTTTGGCCGCAATAAGCTAGCGACGCTCAAAACGTTAACCACTCGGGCTTTCTTGAGCTTGAATGATCCAACCAAGATCTTTTTACTGATCTTGTTTACCGATATGTTTGTCGGTTTCCACTCAGTTGAGGGTTGGGAAGTCATTTTAGGGGGAGTGATGCAGCATTTTAGTTTGCCAGAAAATGACACCTTTGTTAAGAGTTTTATTGCTACAGTTCCGGTGATCATGGATGCCTGTATCAAATTCTGGATTTTTAACTTCTTAACCCGCTCCTCTCCCTCCGCTGTAGCTATTTTAGAGAAGATGAATAAGTAACAACACGCATTCAGTACTCAGAACCATGTCCCCCTTCCTCCAACTGCTGCTGGGCGGTGCCTGCTTTGTGATTATTGTGGCTGGCATGCAGGCGGCTGCCTCAATTTTGAATTCCTTCTTTCTGGGCCTGCTGATTGCGATCGCCACGACTCCATTGTTGGGCTGGCTGAGGCGACGGGGCATTCCTACTGGCTGGGCTCTTTTGCTCACTGTTCTGGTGGTGGTCGCCACAGGAATTACCCTGCTAGCTTTTCTTGGCCTCTCCGTCTCGGAGTTATTACAAATTCTCCCAACTTACGAAGACCGCATTGCCAGTCTGCGGGATAGCAGCCGGGACTTTCTGACAGCAACAGGGATAGACATTGGCCAGACCTTTGATCTGGATTCACTCCAACCGGGCACCCTGGTCAAACTGATTGCCCAATTTCTACAAAGAATTGGCCGGGCGATCAGTGAGTCCCTGCTGCTTATTTTCATTGTTGCCTTCATGCTGCTGGAGGGGATGGGATTTCCGCTCAAGTTGCAAAAGGGACTTAGCCCCAATAGCCTTTTATCCAACCAGTTTGCTGCCTTTGCTCAAAGCATCCGCAGTTATATCTGGATTACCACCTGGACAGGAGGGCTAACAGCGATCGTCGATTTTCTGATCCTGTCGCTGTTGGGGGTCGATCTGGCGTTACTCTGGGGTGTTTTGTTTTTCCTGCTCAATTTTATTCCGGCAGTTGGCTTCTTGCTGGCTGTCATTCCTCCCATGTTCCTTGGTTTGCTGGAATTTGGCTGGGGCAAGTCTCTACAGATTTTTTTCCTGTGCTGGCTGGTTGATAACATCGTGGACAAAGGGATTAAACCGCGATTTATGCAACGGAGCCTCGACTTATCCCTGCTGGCAATTATCCTCTCGGTTATTTTCTGGAGTTGGGTTTTAGGGCCACTGGGGGCACTGCTGGCCATTCCCCTGACGATGATGATTAAGACCGTTATCCTGGAAAGTTCTGAGCAAACCCGCCTGCTCGCCAACCTGCTGAGTGGGGATGTCAGTGAGAATGCCAGTACTGCCCCTCCAGAATCAGAAGATCAGTTCTAAGGAGATTCTCCCTGCAGGTGAGGGTTAGCAGGTATTTCCCCAGCATCTAGCTGATGACTATCTGGCTCGATCGTCGGATCAGGTGAAGCACCCGTCGAACCTGGAGATTGAGGGGGTTTGTTATTCCCAAAAATACTATCTGCCAGGAGTTTGATCACGACATAAAGGACGGGCACCAGTAACAGACTTAAAAAGGTTGCCACCAGTAGTCCACCAAACACAGCGTAGCCCACCGACCAGCGGGAATTTGCACCTGCCCCCTCCGCCACCAGCAGTGGAAAGAATCCTGCCAGACCGGAGAGTGCTGTCATCAGAATTGGGCGTAGGCGTTCCTTACAGGCATGGACTGCAGCCTGGGTATAGTTCATTCCCGTACTCAGGGATTGGTTCGCCAGCTCCACAATCAGAATCGCGTTTTTGCTGGCCAGTCCAATCAGCATGATTAAAGCAATCTGACAGAAGACATCATTTGCCAGACCCCGCATCAGGGTAAAAGCCAGGGCCCCCATCATCGCTAGAGGCACCGTCAGCATGATGATAGTTGGGTCAATGTAACTTTCGTACTGAGCAGACAGCACCAGAAATACAACCACCAGCCCCAGCCCGAAGATGACCGGGCCCAGCCCCCCCGCCGCCAATTCCTCACGGGCTGGACCAAACCATTCAAACCCAGTTCCGGGCAAAGAATCCGCTTTAAAGATGGACTGGAGAGCCTGGATCACCTGACCACTGGTACTTCCCGGTGCCGGGCCACTGACAATATCTGCTGATCGATAAATATTGAAATGGTTAATCACCTGGGGACCCGTGGATTGCTGCACAGTGACGAATTCACTCAAAGCAATCATCTTGTTATCCAGGGAACGCACATAAATTTGGCTCAGATCCTCAGGGGAATCCCGGAATTGGGCATCCGCCTGAACATAGACCCGATAGTAGCGCGGCCCGAAGGAGAACTGATTGACAAAGTTAGACCCCAGATAGGCACCAACGGTATTCATGGCCTCGTTGAAGCTGATATTCAGGGCCTGCAGGCGATCGCGATCGATATCCACAGTCAACTGGGGGGCACTGGGAGGCGTGGGTGTAAAGACTGCACCAATGGCAGGATCTTTTCTTGCCGCATCCATAATTCGATTCATGGCGGAATCGGGATTACTGATAAATTGATCAAAGCTCAACCGTCCCCCAGAGCGGTCCTGCAATTGAAACTCTAAACCGCCATAGTTACCCAACCCAATGATGGCGGGAATATTCACTGCCCTCACCTGAGCATCGGTAATGGTGGCTAAATCTCGGTTTACCCGCCGTAATAAACCATCAATTTGTTGATCAGGCTGCTTGCGGTCTTCCCAGGGCTTGAGAGATGCATACATGGTGCCGACGTTGGGAATGTTACCCTGTGTGCTGGTACCCGGTAGAACCGTAACAAAATCAATTTCCGGGTAGTTCTTTAATTTCTGCCAGATCTCATCGGCCACCTTATTCGTATAGGCAAGGGAAACGCCAGGAGGGGCATTGATCACGCCAATAAATACTCCTTGATCTTCCTGGGGTACAAAGGCAGTGGGTACGGTCTTGAACAGGAAGATGGTCAGGGCTAGACCAATCCCAAACACCGCGATCATGACATAGCGAATCCCAATCAGGTATTCTACCAGAGCCGTATAGCGGGATTTGAACCAGTCGAAGCTGCGGTTGAAATGTCCAAAGAACCAGCCCAGAGGACCGCCCATTTCCCCCTCTTTGCGGCGTAGCAATAAGGCCCCAATACTAGGACTGAAACTGAGGGCATTAAACGTCGAAACGGCAATGGAAAAAGCGATCGTCAGAGCAAATTGCTGGTAAATCCGTCCCGTTGTACCGGGGAAAAAAGCCACAGGCACAAACACCGCCATCAGCACCAGAGACGTACTGATCACCGCCCCGCTCAGTTCATTCATCGCTGCCAGAGCTGCTTCACGGGGAGTGAGTCCCTGCTCAATCTTTTCCACGATCGCTTCTACGACCACAATCCCATCATCCACCACCAGCCCCGTAGCCAGAACCAATCCCAGCATCGTCAGAGTATTGAGGGAAAAGCCAAAGACAAAGGCAAACGCCAGGGCCCCAATCAGGGACACGGGAATGGCAATCACAGGTACGACCAGGGCCCGCCAGTCTTGCAGGAAGATGTAGATAGAGAGGGATACCAGAAAAATGGCTTGCAGCAGCGTGATCAGCACATCCTTAGTGGAGGCGTTCACAAATAAAGTGGTATCAAATACCGGTGCAACAGCCAGTCCGGGGGGAAAACTCTGCTCTAACTCAGCTATTTTTTCCTTAACAGCATTCGCCACATCCAGGGCATTGGCATCAGCAGTTTGATAGATCAGCATCGTTTGGCCCTGGTGCAGCTTGGTATCAGTACCAACTTTCCCCGTAAAAGCTGCTGTAGTATAGCTTTGAGCTCCCAGTTCCGCCCGCCCCACATCTTTGAGCTTCACCAGGTCACCGTTTGGCTCAACTTTCAAGACCAGGTTTTCAAAATCTTCGACATCCGTAAGCTGGGTGGCGGAAGGAATAGTAAACGAAAAGGTCTGTTCATCCGGAGTGGGGGGTTGACCAACGCCGCCCAGACCAATCAGGGGGTTCTGCTGTTGCAAGCTCCGAATCACATCAGAGGCCGTTAAACCTCGCCCAGCCAGAGCATTGGGATCAAGCCAGATCCGCATTGAATACAGGAGCTGACCGCTGTAGTTAATCAAAGCGATCCCGGGAATACGGGTAATTTCGTCGTTGATATACAGGTCAACGTAGTTACTGATGAATTTGGGATCGAGGGAATCGTCGGGGGAATAAATCCCTAAAGCCAGCAGAATTGCCGGAGAGGTTTTCTGAATCAACACCCCCTGTTGCTGGACCTGAGTCGGCAGTAACGGCGAGGCAATGGCAACCCGGTTCTGCACATCCACCTGAGCCAGGCTCTGATTCTGATTCGGGCTGAAGTAAGCGGTAATCAGAGATTGCCCCGTCGCCGTACTGGCTGAGGTCATGTACTCCATATTGGTGGCCCCGTTGATCTGCCGCTCGATCGGAGTCGTAACAGTGTTTTCAACGGTTTCTGCATCCCCACCTGTGAGAGTAGCGGACACCTGCACGGTGACAGGGGTAAGGGGAGGCATGTAGCTAATTGGCAGCAGCGGAATACAAATGGCCCCCGCCAGCAGGATCAGAAGGGTGCAAACCGTGGCCAGAACCGGGCGTTTAATAAAGTTTGTGGCGATCGACAGCAATACCATTGAGGCGCACTCCTAAGATTCTGGCTTGATTGGAACACCATTCCTCAGGTTGATAATGCCGGAAACCGCAATGTTATCTCCAGGCTTTAACCCCTGCAGGACTTGATAGCTTTGACCCTGAACGGCACCCAATTCCACCAGTCGCTGGCAGACAATTTGACCGCTGGGATTCGGGTCACCCTGCTTGCAAGGGGTGTTTTGAGCAACAAAAACAAAATTTTGACCACTGAGGGGGGCAACTGCGGTAACAGGCACTAAAACCCCAGGTTGTTTGCTCCAGATTACCCTGGCTTTAACGTACTGACCATTCCGTAGCTTGCCACTACTATTGGGAAAACGGGCCCGCGTCAGAATAGATTGGGCACTATTGTCAACGACCGGCGAAACAAAGAAGATACTACCCTGGGACAAAAGTTCATTGGAGTTAGGGTCCAGCAGTTGAACCGGCACTCCCTGCCGCAACTGTTTGCTGTAATTCGTGGGCACGGCAATCAGCAAATCAAAGAACGCATTCTCGGTAATGGTGGTGAATGACTCACCGCTTCTCACATAGTCGCCGACTTTAACATTGATATTGCCAACCACTCCATTAATTGGGGCAGTCACCTGCTTAAAGCCAAAGGGAACCTGAGCTGTACCTACCTGAGCCTGGGTGGCTTTGAGATTAGCCTGGGCCTGCTTTACGGCAGCTCGATTGGCTTGAATCGTTTCATCTTGAGCCTCAAGTTGAGCTTTGGAGACTCCCAGGTTGGCGGTCTGTTCATCAAGCTGGAGGGCCGAAACAGCTCCCTGGTCAAATAATACTTTGGCCCGCTTGTAATTAACCTGGTTCAAGTTCAACTGCGCTACAATTGTTCCCCGCTGGGCGATCGAGGCACTTAAATTAGCCTCTGCTGTTTTCAGAGCCATCTGGGCAGCATTGGATTGAGAGATGGCTTCTGCCAACTGGGTAGCGGTTTGATCCGGTTGCAGTTGCAAAATTGGTGTTCCCACTTTGACGAATTGGCCATAGTTTACTGGGATCGAGGTAATTTGGCCATTAATCTGGGCAACCAGTTGAACTTGCTTCACCGCTTGCAGATTACCCAAAAACTCCCTGCTGTCTTCCAGTAAGCCGGAATTGAGTTGCTGCAATTTGACTGGAACGGCTTGAGGTCCCTGGGCGGTTGATTCCTTGCCCGTACAGCCCGCCAAGGGCAATAACAGTAGCAAGAATCCCAGGAACATGGTCAGCCTACTGGAATGCGGATGGAGGAAATCTTTATAAATTAAGTATTTCATTTCATCAGTAACTGGCTATTGATGGACACCCACCCTGAGAAGTGAGACGATCGTTTTGCCTGCAGGATACCCTGGTGCAACGGCCGGGGAAGTTTAAAAACACATTCATTGAAGTCTGCCTTCCCAGACATAATACCTTTTTGTCCCTCGAATAAAACCATCTGCCGTACATTTGAATGAAAAAAAATGGCTCTACCCCAGGATAGACCTGCAGAATAGCGGTAGTAGTAGAAAGGATAATGGGTTTACCCAGCCGGATTGTTCCATTCCCCGCGGGGTAAGAGCTGACCTCCCAGGGACAGAATGGTGGGACGCGCCATCAGGTATCCCCAGGCTATTCCAAGGGGGTAGTGATCGGGGGTATAGATCTGAATCAGTTGGCGATAGTAAAGATTGTCACCAGGGGCACGCTCAGGATCGTAATCCTCATAAGCATCCAGCTGGGCCAGGATTTGTTCATCTTTGAACTCTAGCACAACCCCCCGTACCCATCCCTCCTCAGGGGCCATGGCTGGATAGCCAGCGGGTAAGTGGTAAAGCTGGCCCACGGCGATCGCTGGCTGACTGGCAATGACCTGATTGAGGCAAAACTGGCCATAACCCACCCCACCGGGTTTGAGGGTGCCATAGACAAAGACCCACAATCTTGCCATGGACTTTCCCCTCAATAGATTCGTTCTAAACGGCGAAAATCCTCGTTGACAGCGGCCCAGAGGGAACGATTGTGCGGGTCGGTGTGCAGTGCTTTTTTCAAATAGACGCGAGCTTTGTCCACCTGTCCCTTGCTAATTAAATCTCTTGCCCAACACTGATAGGTAATGGCCTGCCACTGGCGCACTTCGGCATCATCGGGCAATCGCTGGGCCAGTCCTTCCACCAGAGCAATGGCGCGGGGAAACCGCTGATACTTTAATAATTCCTGCAGTTGCTGATAGGAAACCTGTTTGAGGTGCTGGTCAAAGGGTGAACTTGGGGGCTGACGGACGGATTGGCTGCTGGGAGTCTCCTTAGGTCTGGGGGTGGAATTAACAGTAGATCGATTTGAGGAGACCACGGTAACTCTGGTGCGGCCAGGACTGGGGACCGGGTCAACGGCGGCAGGGGGGGCAGCGGTGGGAACGGGATCAGCGGTGGGAACGGGATCAGCAACAGATGTCCCAGGGGGAGCAATCTCGACCAAAATTTTGTAAGCTTCCGTCACTTGAATAAATTTGTCCTGGGCCTGCCGATCGCCGGGATTAACATCGGGATGGTAGCGGCGGGCCAATCGGCGGTAGGACGCTTTGACCGCAGTCAGATCAGCCTGGGTGGGTAACTCCAATAAACGATAGCAATCGGCAATGTTCATGCTGGCTCAACAGGGAAGCCCGTTAAGGTTGAGTTAACGATTTTTATCATCTTCAATTTGTAAGGGTAGGGCCATGATTCCGTCAACTGGTTAACGCTCATTTCCATGCACCTATACCCAAACTGAACCTGAACTCAACCCTCAGGCTTCCTTTGCTTGCTCTGTTCAGATCGCCGTTGCTGTTGCTGATCCTTAGGATCGGTTTCAGGTGGTGCGATCTTCAATCACTCGATCGATCAGACCGTAGTCTTTGGCTTCCTGGGCAGACATAAAGTAGTCGCGATCGATATCTTTTTCGATCTTCTCCAGGGCTTGGCCCGTGCGATCGGCGTAGATCTGGTTCAGGTGATGGCGAATGCGGATGATTTCTCTAGCTTCGATTTCAATGTCAGAGGCTTGGCCTCGGGTTCCCCCAGAAGGTTGGTGGATCATGATGCGAGAATGGGGCAATGCTAACCGTTTACCGGGGGCACCAGCGGCCAGCAAAAACGATCCCATGGAGGCGGCCAGGCCAACACAGATCGTCACCACATCGGACTTGATGTGCTGCATCGTATCGTAAATGGCCATGCCAGCGGTGACAGAACCCCCAGGGGAGTTAATATACAGCACAATATCCTTGCCCGGATCTTCAGAATCCAGATAGAGCATGACGGCGACGATTTGATTGGCAATCTCATCATCCACTTCCTTACCCAGGAAAATGATCCGTTCCCGGTAAAGACGGTTATAAATGTCAATCCACTGGGTGTAGGGTTCCCCAGGCATGCGATAAGGAACTTTAGGCACACCAATCGGCATAGTTGGCTCCAGTATTGATAAGAAATGTAGAGGTTCAGAGCAGCAGAGGGTTAATGAGCCGCAACGGGTAAAGAAGTGGGCAGGCTCTCTTTTTCCAACACCCGATCGATCAGACCGTACTCCACCGCCTGCTGGGGAGTCATATAGAACAGCCGATCCATATCTTTGCTGATCTTTTCGGGGAGCTGACCTGTATTGCGGGAGAGAATATCGATCATGATTTCCCGATTAGCCAGGACTTCACGGGCGCGGATCTGAATATCGGTGGCCTGACCGCGGGCATAGCTGCGAGTTTGGTGCAGGACGATCGTGGCATTGGGCAGGCTAGCTCGGCACCCTTTTGTCCCGGCAGAAAGCAACATGGCGGCCATCCCCATAGCCTGACCAATACAGATGGTATGGATGGGGGGTTTGATGTAGCGCATGGTGTCACAAATCGCAAACGCCTCAGTTTCAAACCCGATCGGCTCGCCATCATAGCGGGAGGTGCCGGTGGAATTGATATAGATCTTGATCGGCTTTTCCGGGTCGTCGTATTGCAGGAAAAGTAACTCGGCAATAATCAACTCAGTCACCGCTGGCACCAGGGGCATTCCCAGATAAACGATCCGCTCCTTCAACAATAGCGAAGGCAGATCCGGGGGTGGGGTGCGATAAAAAGCGTCTCCATAGTAGGGGGACTGAACAGCTTGAATCGGAGATCTCATAGGCGGCCTGGCGATAGACAAAGCTGACTCCACTCTAGCAATTTTCTGTCAGCGGTATCCCTGGCTTTCTTTTGCACAGTATTCAATTTTAGCGATAGGTTCAATTTTGGCGATGATTCAATTTTGGCGATGGTTATTGCTGTAGGGAATGCGGGCCCCGGCCCAATGCAATTTCTCTCGCAGGGTGCGGTAAAAAGAATATCGTTCCTCGCTAATTAAAATAAATTGGGCCTGACAGTCGGCCATCGACACATCCACCCGTTGTCCGGGCCAGATCGAAGTGGCCAGCACCCCATCCATCCATAATTTCGTACTCAAATCCCGATCCTGCAGCGGCCAGATACTGACTACCGAACCGGGGGGCAAGACAATGGGGCGGCTGGATAGACTGAGGGGACAGATCGGCGTTACCGCGATCGCCTGCATGCCTGGATGCATAATCGGCCCATTGGCAGCTACGGTGTAACAGGTGGAGCCGGTGGGTGTGGCAACCAGCAATCCATCTCCCTGATACTGGTCCACTACGTCCCCATCAATTTCCAGTTCCAGGATGGAAGTGATCATGCGATCGGCGGAGGCGGGCTTAATACACATTTCATTCAGGGCCAGGTAGCGATCGCTGACGGGTTGATTTTCCTGTCGTACCCCTTCAAAGACCCTGGCCTGTAACATCATCCGTTGTTGCACTGCATAGCGATCCTCTTGCAACCGTTGCCAGACCTGTGCTGTATCACTGAAGGCGGTCAGGGATTCGGTCAGAAAGCCCAGATGCCCCCCCACATTCACCGCCAGAATGGGAATGCCCGCTGGAGCCAGATGTCGGGCCGCTGCCAGGGTGGTGCCATCCCCCCCCAAAATCACCCCCAGATCAATCTTGTGACTAACCGAGGCCATGAAAACGGGATAGGGGTTATCCTGGGGGCCGCTGGGGCCAAGTAAAACCCGGCAGTGCTGCTCCTCCAGTTGCCGGGCCACTTTTTCTGCCCATTGCTGGCTGAAGTAATCTCCGGCTTTGTAAACAACGATCGCTTGCTTGAGTTGCACCTGAAATCCTTCGCTGCAATCTGTTACTGCAACTTTACCCCTCTTTCAACTTTATCCCTCTTCAAGGTTAGCCTGTACACCCCTACCCCACTTAAGATTGCTTCGCTTTAATCCATGCCTGCAATCCCAACTTTACGCGGAGTCAAACACCTGCCAGATCCTCAGCAAAACCTGATTGCAGAATAAAAAACCCTCTGGATCAGTGAGATAAAGGTGTTGAGTGGAGGGGTTCAGCCCAATCCAACCCTGTCCTGCCCCGGTATTGTCTAAGCAACCTTCTAATGCTTTTAACAATTGGCTCACTTTCTGCTCCCCAAACTGAGCCGCCAGAACTTCCAGAGATAATCCTTCAGCCAGACGAAGACCCATCATTAGAGTTTCTAACCACTCATCCAGGGGAGTGACTTGGGGTTCATCCATCCGGCCGTCGGCGGCAGTTAAGGCATTTACCCACTGGTAATACTCACGGCGAGTGCGGGGACGGCTGATGCGTTGGTGATTCACATAACTGGTTGCTCCCATGCCAAAGCCGTAATAGGGGCGATTTTGCCAGTAAGTCCGGTTGTGACGGCATTGATAGCCCGGTTGGGCATAGTTAGAAATTTCGTAATGCTCATAGCCTGCTGATCGCAATCGCTCTGCGGCCAGTTCATACATTTGGGCGCTGATCTCATCCTCTGGCAGGGGGGCATGGCCAGGGCTATAGTTTTTGCCGAACACTGTGCCCGGTTCCAGGACTAAATCATAGGTGGAGACATGGGTGGGGTGCAGATCAATCGCGCATTGCAGAGAGGTTTCCCACTGCTCCAGGGTTTGACCGGGTAAACCGGAAATCAGATCCAGTCCAAAATTCGTCAAACCCGCCTGACGGATCATCTCGACCGCAGCATAAATTTCTGCAACGGTATGAGTCCGCCCCATTTGACTGAGTAACTCTGGCTGAAAAGCCTGGACCCCCAAACTGAGCCGATTCACCCCCCGATCGCGATAGCCGCTCATTTGTGCAAGCGTAAAGGTGCCCGGATCAACTTCCAGAGAAATCTCTGCGCTGGTGGCAATCCCCAGGTGATCCTTCACGGTCTGAAGAATATGGCCAATTTGAGCCGCGTCCAGGAGGGAAGGAGTGCCACCGCCAAAAAAAATGGTCTCTAAGGGCTGGGGGGGCACCGGCGCGAGTTGGATTTCCTGGCAGAGCACCTCAATATAGTGATGGATGGCCGGTATCTCTCCCCTGGAGCGATCGCCAAGTACGGAAATGGGAAAATCACAGTAAAAACAACGGCGGCGGCAGAAGGGAATGTGGATATAGGCTGCCGTGGGCAGGTCAGGGGGGGATGACGGGAGCATTGGGGGCATCGCGCTTGTAGGTAAGGGCGTTTGTTTGCTATATGAAATGCATGCAGCACGCCCCTTTCTTTCCAGTCTTACATCGAATCCTCAAACCCCTCTTTCCCGGTTGCCTCTGGCTCGGTGATCCGCAACGGCGGGAAATTGCTCTCACCTTTGATGATGGCCCCCATCCCCGCTATACCCCTCCCCTCTTGGAAGTTTTAGATCAGTTTGGGGTAAAAGCCACCTTTTTTTGGTTGGGTTGTCAGGTGGAACGATCGCCGCAGTTAGCCCGCACCATTTACCAGCAAGGGCATGGGATAGGGTTGCACGGCTACGAACATATTGCCTTTCCCCGGCTCAGCCCGGCCCAGCTCCAGTCCAGCTTAATTCGCACCCAAACCGCCATCGCCACGGCCTGCGATCTTCCTCCCCAACAGGTCAAGGATGTTCGCCCCCCCAATGGTCTGTTTACGCCCCAAACCCTCCGTCTGCTCAAGCAATGGCACTACTACCCGGTAATGTGGAGCGTGGTTCCAGAGGATTGGGTCTTACCAGGGGTTGATGTCATCCGCCGCCGAGTGTTAGAACAAACAGGCAATGGTTCGATCATTGTCCTCCATGATGGCCCCCAGGGAGGAGCAGCTGTGGCTGAGGTAACGGCCCAAATCCTGCCTCTTCTCCTGCAAGCGGGCTATCAGTTTGTTACTATCGATACATTTCGTCGATCGATGTAATTTGAGCCAGGGTTGAGGGTAAACTAACCTCAAAATCAGCCTGGCTGGAGGTCGTTTTTTAAAAAATAAATGATTGATTGGCCCCGCTGTGGTTGCCAGATCAGCTAATTTTTATGAATAGTTGCTGTCTTTAAAAAGACATCGTTAAGCTTAAGATGGGTGTTCATTTACCCCCGAACCGACAGCCGCCTAAACTTTCCCTCGGAATCCCGGATAATTTAACCAAAAACCGGACAACTTTTGTTAGAGAGGCTACAATCGGGGAGGTCTTGGATAGAATTGGACAGGGACAGAATTAGACAGCAGTTTGCGATCGGTCAAAGCTACCTCTCCTTCAGTTTTGAGCGGACGGGGTCAGATCCATAAGCAAACCTGATGGTTTCCACCATTGAAGTGGACAACCCTTCCAACTTCTGCAAGCTTCAACTGCTTTCAAATGACAGACGCTTAGCGTTCTCCTCAAAATTGTTCACTAGGGAGTTATAGAGGGATACGGCATGACCCAGGCCAACAACGTACTTGAGGTACTCGTCGAACAACCTGACAGCGAATTTGAAACCCTGCTGGCAGACGATCTGGAGACAGATGATTCCGAAGAACTGCTGGACGAAGAAGCCGCCGAGGATGGCGATGGCAAAGCTGGTAAAGGCCGGAGTACCCGCCGTCGGAGTCAAGCCAAGAAAAAGCATTACACCGAAGACTCTATCCGTCTTTATTTACAGGAAATTGGACGGATTCGCCTGCTACGGGCCGATGAGGAGATTGAGTTAGCCCGGAAAATTGCTGACCTGCTGGAACTGGAACGGATTCGGGAGCAACTTTACGACAAGTTGGATCGGGAACCTCAGGATCAGGAGTGGGCCGGTGAACTCGATATGCCCCTACAGTCCTTCCGCCATCGTTTGCATATTGGACGGCGGGCTAAGGACAAAATGGTGCAATCCAACCTGCGTCTGGTGGTTTCCATTGCCAAAAAGTACATGAACCGGGGGTTGTCCTTTCAAGACCTGATTCAGGAAGGTAGTTTGGGGCTGATCCGGGCCGCCGAAAAGTTTGACCACGAAAAGGGCTACAAGTTTTCTACCTACGCTACCTGGTGGATTCGCCAAGCCATTACCCGCGCGATCGCCGATCAATCCCGCACCATTCGACTTCCTGTTCACCTCTACGAAACCATTTCTCGGATTAAGAAAACGACCAAACTCCTCTCTCAGGAAATGGGGCGCAAACCAACGGAAGAGGAAATTGCCACCCGGATGGAAATGACGATCGAAAAGCTGCGATTTATTGCCAAATCGGCCCAGCTCCCCATCTCTTTAGAAACGCCGATCGGTAAAGAAGAAGATTCTCGTCTGGGCGACTTTATTGAATCCGATGGTGAAACCCCGGAAGATCAGGTGTCCAAAAACCTGCTGCGGGAAGACCTGGAAACCGTACTTTGCACCCTCAGCCCCAGGGAACGGGATGTGCTCAAACTGCGCTATGGACTGGATGATGGGCGGATGAAAACTCTGGAAGAGATTGGACAGTTGTTCAACGTTACCCGCGAACGGATTCGCCAAATCGAAGCCAAAGCTCTGCGGAAATTGCGTCATCCCAACCGCAATAGTGTTTTGAAGGAGTATATTCGATAGAACTCCCATTCGCTAGATTGGGTGAGTCCATCCCAACGCTAACTTGCTGTTCATGACTTCTGCTGACGATTTTCTTGGCTCCCTCAATCCCTCTCAGCGGCAAGCAGTAAAACATTACTGTGGGCCCTTGTTGGTGGTAGCGGGAGCCGGATCGGGAAAAACCCGTGCCCTCACCTACCGGATTGCCAATCTGGTGCTTACCCATCGGATTGCCCCGGAGAACATTCTGGCGGTGACCTTTACGAACAAAGCTGCCAGGGAGATGAAGGAGCGGATCAAAAAGCTGTTTGCGGAGCAGCAAGCCCTGCAGCACTATGGCCAATCCATTGCATCCCTGAAACCGTTTGAGCGGAACCGGCTGGAAACCCAGGTCTACAAAACCATTATTCGGGATCTCTGGATTGGCACTTTCCATAGCCTCTGTGCCCGCATTCTCCGGTTTGACATTGAAAAATACCGAGATAGTAAAGGGCGACAATGGCAGAGTAATTTTTCTATTTTTGATGAATCCGATGTCCAGAGCTTGATCAAAGACATTGTGGTCAATCAATTGCAATTGGACGAGCGCAAATTTGAACCCCGTTCTGTCCGCTATGGGATCAGCAACGCCAAGAATCAGGGCTGGTCTCCCCAGGATTTGGAACGGGAGCAACCCAATTTCCGCGGTCGGGTGATTGCCAATGTCTACGGGATGTATCAGGATAGCCTGGCGGCCAATAATGCCCTGGATTTCGATGATTTGATCCTGATGCTGGTGCAGTTATTTAAACAGAATGAGCAGGTGCTCAGCTACTGGCATCAACGCTTTCATCATATTTTGGTTGATGAATATCAGGATACCAACCGCACCCAGTATGAATTGATCCGCCTGCTGGCCACGAATGGTGCCGAGCCGCAACAATATCACACCTGGGAAGAGGATAATCGCTCGATCTTTGTCGTCGGCGATGTCGATCAATCCATTTATTCTTTCCGTGCAGCCGATTTTAAGATTCTGCTCGACTTTCAACAGGACTTTGGCGATCGCCTCCCGGATGAGCGCACCGCCACCATGGTCAAACTGGAGGAAAATTATCGATCCACAGAAAACATTCTGCAGGCGGCCAATGAGCTAATTGAGAACAACACTGAGCGGATCGATAAGGTGCTTAAACCGACACGGGGTTGTGGTCATGCCATTTACTGTCATCGGGATAATGATGAAATTGCTGAAGCTGAGTTTGTAGTTGAACAAATCCGCAGTTTAGTGCATCAGCCTGGATTTGACTGGAACAGTTTTGCGATTCTCTACCGCACCAATGCTCAATCCCGTCCCTTTGAAGAAGCCCTGGTGCGCTGGGCCATTCCCTATACAGTGGTCGGTGGGTTGAAGTTTTACGATCGCAAAGAGATCAAGGATGTGCTGGCCTATCTGCGCCTGATCATCAACCCAGCGGATAGCCTCAGTTTGCTACGGGTGATCAATACGCCCCGGCGGGGAATTGGCAAAACCACCCTCGATCGGCTCACGGATGCGGCCAAAGCCCTAGGGGTTCCGCTGTGGGAAATTATTCAGGATGAAACCTCGGTCAAAACCCTGGCAGGACGATCGGCCAAACCGATGCTCAGCTTTGTTGGCTTGATCCAGCAATTAACCGCTCAGGTGAATGAGGTGTCCGCCCCAGAGGTGGTGCAGGCGGTGCTGGAAGGGTCCGGCTACCTGGAGGATCTGAAATCCCAGGGCACGGATGAGGCGGACGAACGGTTACGTAACGTGCAGGAACTTTACAATGCGGTGCTGCAATTTGACGAAGAAAATGAAGGCGGCACCCTGAGTGAGTTTTTGGCCAAAGCTTCCCTGGCCTCTGACCTGGATGACCTGGGAGAAGGCAAAGCCACGGTTTCTCTGATGACGTTGCATTCCTCCAAGGGTCTGGAGTTTCCCGTCGTCTTTCTGGTGGGGCTAGAGCAGGGTCTGTTTCCCAATCTTCGCGCCCTGGATGACCCCGCCTCCCTGGAAGAAGAACGGCGGCTCTGCTATGTCGGCATCACCCGCGCTCAAGAGCGTCTATTTATTTCCCATGTCCGCGAACGACGGCTCTATGGCAACCGGGAACCCGCCAGTCCCTCTCTGTTTTTAGGGGAACTCCCCCGTGACCTGCTCACCGGTAATGGCGCTGGAGGAATGGGTGGGCGTTCAACCGGGCGATCGCAACCCTCCTTAAGCAGGCGTGGCCCTACGGCTAATCGAGTTACAGACCGTCAGGTTTCCGCTAACCAGGTTGGGTCTAATCCAGGGGACTGGCAGGTGGGCGATCGGATTATCCATCCCAACTTTGGACCAGGTCAGATCACCCGTATCTTTGGGCAGGGCAACAAACTTTCCCTGGCAATCCAGTTTGCCGATCCCGTTCCCAAAATCATCGATCCAAAACTGATTGCCCTGCAGCGGTTTGAATCCAATTAAACTGGGGCGCAGATTGATCAATTGATCAATGTTTTTAGCGGGCCGCCCAGAACAGCAACCATCCTCCCGTTAAAAGTCCCACCAGGGGGGATAACCAGGCCGCTAGCAGGGGAGACAGTAAACCGCCTTCTCCCAGGGAAATACAGGTGGAGTTGAGCAGGTAATAGGCGAAGATCATTGCCAGGCTGAGACCAAACCCTCTGGAAGTCTGGCTGCGATTGTAGGAGCTTAATCCCAGGGCCGCCCCAATCAAGCCAAAAACCACACAGGTAAAGGGAAGGGCATTCTTTTCCTGAATTCCCACCTTCCAGCGGCGAATCCATTTCTGGTCCCCAGTTTGTTCGATCGCCTGAAGGAATTGGGTGGCCTCCCATCGGTTCATCTGCTCAATTTTGCGGGTTTCCGTGGCCAGTTGCAGGGGGGTGGAGGGTAGGGGCAATTGGGTCACCTGAAAGGGCTGGATACTCGTATAGGAACTACTCTCGGTGTTGGGGGTGAGGGAATAAACGGTGCCCTGCTGGAAATCCCAGTGTTTCTGCTTTTGATCCCATTCCGCCCCATTGGCCACAATAATCTGGTCCAGCTTACCCTGGTCAAAGTTTAAGATCGTAACCCGCTGCATCTGCTGGCCATCAAATTGCCGGGCATAGAAGATGCGAGACAGTGTATTGTCAACAAATTCCCGATAAAATATGTTTTTTTCACGAAATTTTTGTTGAGGTCGTCTGAGCGCTGCCGTTTGAATCTGCAGGGCCTGGTAATTGGTTTGGGGAGCGATCGTCTCATTCAAGCCAAAGGTCAATCCCGCCAGCAAAAATCCGACCAGCAAAATAGGCAAAGCCAGGCGATAAACACTCACGCCACACCCCTGTAAAGCCACCAGTTCACTCCGCCGCCCTAAGGTGTTAAACACCAGCAGGGGAGTCAGCAACATCGACATCGGCAGAGCCAGGATTATAAACTCAGGCAGGCGCAGAACCAGGATTTCCAGAGCCACCGCCAGGGTGAGCCGATTATCCGCCAGCCAGCGCAGCAGATCAAAAACCACACCAATGGTTGCGGCCAGAAGCGTAAAAACAGCCACCCCAAACAAAAACGGCATGGCCATTTCTGCCAGGATGTAACGATCGAGAATTGCCAGTCGGGGTCGTCTCAACATGCTTTCTTAACCTTTCCAGAGATGCCCCAGTTTGAGCGGTCCTGGTCCTGATCTTGAGATGTCTTTATTGAGGAGAGGCGATAGAGTGAACTACTGCTTATCATCGCTATGCAATAAATAAGCAGCTTCCCATCTCAATGGCAACCGCCTCTACAGATGACTTTCGCCCCCGCTTTGGTCTTACATTGCCTCCTTGGGCAGTAACGCTGGTTCCCAACGCTAATACTCGTAAGCCTTCATCTCGAATATTGATAGCTGCATTTACGTCCCTGTCGTGCTTCGTTTTGCAGGTGGGACACTCCCAATTTCGAACATCAAGAGGCAAGCTATCAACTTGATTAAGGCATATATGGCAAGTTTTGCTAGACGGGAAGAATCGACCAATCTCAAGATAGGTTTTTCCGTCTTTTTCAGCCTTATACTTCAACTGCCTGGTAAATTCCGACCAACCACAATCGCTAATTGATTTTGCTAAATGGTGGTTTTTTACCATGTTTTTGACGGCCAGATTCTCCACAACGATGACTTGGTTTTCGTTCACCAGCTTGCGAGAGAGTTTGTGCTGGAAGTCTTTGCGAGTGTTGGCAATCCGCTCCTGTACTCGCGCTACAATGCGCCTTGCTTTAGCCCGACGCTTTGAACCCTTTTGCTTGCGAGATAGCTTCTGTTGCTTACGTTTCAGATTCTTCTCTCGGTTTTTAAGCGGCTTAGGATTGTCAAACTTAGAACCGTCAGACGTAATGGCAAAATGGGTCAATCCTACATCAACCCCAATGGCTTTGCCCTGACTGCTTACCTCAGGTTCCGGCTGTCCATCCTCAAAGAGCAGAGAAGCATAGTATTTGCCTGTTTTGCTCATGCTGACGGTAACGGTTTTCAACTTGCCATCAAAAACACGATGAAGGTTTGCTTTGACTTCACCAATTTTAGGCAGTTTAATTGCTTCCTCCAAAAGCTTGACGTGTTGTGGATACTGAATCGATTGTTTGCCGTGCTTGCGCTTGAAGTTAGGATATTGAGTCCGTCCCTCAAAGAAATTGATAAACGCCTGTGATAAGTTCAGGGATACAGACTGGAGGACTTGAGAATAACACTCAGCCAACCAAGGAACCTCTTTTTTGAGTTCTGGTAAGCGATCGTTATATCCCTGTCTTGACAGTCCTTTCCCAGTCGCTTTATAGGTTTTGTTGTTCAAGTTTAGGGCATAGTTCCACCACCACCGGGCACAGCCAAATACCTTCGATAAGGCTATTTGCTGCTCAGCAGTTGGATAGATTCTGACCTTGACAACGTTTCTCATGCTCTTACTCTAGAACAAAAAGAATCAGTCAGTGACCGCCACGTAAACGAGGCAGCTTGTCCCTAGCCTGAAGGCTGAGACGTTAGGCCAACTGACAGTGACCCACTAGCAGGAGATATACCCCCACCAGCAAGGCTTTTGAGACGAATATTTCTAGCTCCGTTGAGATCCGCATTTAGTTCATAACTACACTGACGACACTTAAAAACAGCCTGGGAGCGACGATTAGAACGATGACAATGACCGCACTTACTACAGGTTTTAGAGGTATTCCGCGGGTCAATGAAGACGACTGAGATTCCCTGCTCCTCCGCTTTGTAGGCGATAAAGTCAGCCAACTGAGCAAAACTCCAGCCGTGAAATCGACGGTTTTGCTTGCCCTTGCGCTGTTTCGCTCGTTTACGAATATCGGTCAGATTCTCCAGGACAATTGTGCCGCCAGATTGCGTGTTCTGAACAATGCGTTTACTAACAACGTGGTCGTGATCTCTGCGCCGCCGAAGCTGTTTCCCAGAGAGCTTACGGAGATGCCGCTTCGCACTCTTTGTACCTTTGGCTTGCAAAGAACGCCTCAATCTAAAAGTTCGATTCTCCAACTCTTTCCAGTGCTGCTGACCCAGAAACTTATTGTTACTGGTAACGGCCGGGCGAGTAACTCCCAGATCAACCCCCACCACTTCGGTAGAGGGTTCAACTTGTGGAGTGGGAAGATCAACCACAACGTGCAGCCAAAGTCGCCCCTTTTTCAGGATCAAGTCCCCCATCACGGCCTGGTGAGGTTGACTCAGATACTTGGAGGCATAGGCTGGCACGGTAAAAGGGAGTTTCAGTCTTCCCGCCACACTAGACAGGTTGACTTCTCCCTTGATCCAGTCCACTCGGAAGGTGTGGTTGTTGTACCGAACTGGACACGAACGACTGCGGGGTTGTCCAACCTTGCGGCCCTGTTTCTGACGAGTAAACGCAGACTTTACGGCTTCGGTTGCCTTCATCCTGGCCTGAATATGCAGGTCACTCACCAACTGCGGATATTGCTCCTTCAGTGGGTAGTAGGTCGCGTGGTGAAGTTTGACCCCGTTCTTTTCCTCAGAATCCCATCCCACAGCACACACCGAATTAAAGCACTCGGTAAACTGCCGCAGTGTCTCGCTCAGGGCTTGATGTTGCTCTGGGGTTGGAGTAAGGAGAAGTTTGATCGTTCTGTGCATGCAGATATTATCCCATATATGAGGACTTTCTGCATGATGTTCACACTTATTGGCAATCTCCGGGGCATCGTTCGCGCAGCGTGCCGTAGGTATACCGCTTGATTGACGCGCCTCTCATCTCACGTCGATCGGGACAAGCGGAGAATTCCCGGCTTTTTGTTAAATTGAGGCAGTGGAAGCAGTGATTTAATCCTCCTATGACTCTTAATCCCGGAGATAGCGCTCCAGATTTTACTTTAGCTGATGCCAGCGACAACCTGGTCAGTTTAGCAGCCCTACGGGGCAAATGGGTGATTCTCTACTTTTATCCCCGTGATAATACCCCCGGTTGTACCAAAGAAGCCTGTGGGTTTAGGGAGATTTACGGTGAGCTTCAGCAAAAAAATGTGGTTCTGCTGGGGGTCAGTGGCGATGATGCCCGCGCGCACCAGAAGTTTGCCCAGAAGTATGACTTGCCCTTTCCTCTCCTCTGTGATCCTGAGGCCCTGGTGGCCAAGGCTTATGAAAGCTACGGTCCGAAGAAATTTATGGGCAAGGATTTGCAGGGAATTTACCGCCAGACCTTTATTCTGGCTCCCGATGGTAAGATTGCTCGGATCTACCCCAAAGTCAAGCCCGAACCCCACCCCGCAGAAGTGTTAGCCGATCTGGACGAGTTACTCGCGAGCGAAGCCCAAGCATGAAAAGGTGGTGGCAGTGGGGACAAACGGTGTTGCGGGTGATCTTTCGTCATCCGGTCACAGGGGTTGCAGTGATCGCGCTCCTGCCCAACGATGGGGCCAACCCTATGGAACGGATCGTCCTGGTGAAACGCCGGGATAACGGGTTGTGGGGGCTACCGGGGGGACTGGTGGAATGGGGAGAAGACATTCCGACCACCGTGCAACGGGAATTGCGAGAGGAAACTGGTTTAGAGCTGGTGCAAATTTGCCGATTGGTCGGGGTTTACTCGGCTGCCGATCGCGATCCTCGCTTGCATTCAATTTGCGTGGTGGTGGAAGCGCGGGTAACGGGTAACCTGCAGGCACAGGATGATCTTGAAATTGTAGCAGCAGCAGCCTTCAACCCAGACGAGATTCCCCCAACGGAACTGGCCCACGATCATGCCCGCCAACTCCAGGATTATTTTCGGGGAGATACTACCCTAGCCTGATGAGGCACACCAGGTTTGTAGCACTTTACCCTGCAGGGTTTGATCTAACCAGGGGGTATTACAGGAGTGGGATTGGAGGCTGTCTGGGTTAACGGACCATTGCCGCTCAGGATCAAACAGCAGCAGTTCACCACCAGCCAGGGTGGGGGGAGCCTGTCCTAAACAATGAGCTGGCCGGGTACTGAGGGCTTGCCAGAGCTGCAGAGCGGTCCATTCACCTGTGGTGACAAATCTTTGCCAGAGCAGGGGTAAAGCCAGTTCCAGTCCGATCGCCCCAGGGGGAGCTTCGGCAAAGGCCAGGGTTTTTTCTTCGTAGGTATAGGGCGCATGGTCAATGGCAATGGCATCAATCACGCCGGTTTTGACAGCCTCAATTAAAGCCTGTTGATCCACCGGGTTACCCAAAGGGGGGGCTAAGCGCAGGTGGGGGTTGTAACTGGCGATCGCGTCTGTGTTTAAGAGCAGGTGCATCCAGGGCGTACTGGCGGTGATGGGCAATCCCCTGGCTTTGGCGGTTTGAATTAACTCCACCCCCCGAGCCGTAGAAATTCGCATCAGGTGTACGGGGGTTTGAATCGCCTCCACCAGTTCCAGCAAGGCAGCCAGAGCAGTGGTTTCTGCCAAAGCCGGATCACCGGGCAAGCCCAGCCGCAATGACACCAGCCCCTCCCGCATCACCCCCTGGCCGACTAACTGGCGATCGCAGGCCCAGAGGGCAATGGGTTTCTGTAAGGGTTTGAGGTATTCCAGTCCCCGCCGCAGTAAGGTTAAATTAGCGATCGGAACCCCATCACTGAAGCCTGCCACCCCAGGGGCTAGCTCTGCCAGTTGGGTCAGTTGCTCTCCCTGCAGTTTTTGAGTGAAAGCACCCCAGACTTGCACCCGTAAAGGTTGATTCGCCAATCTGGCCTGGAGTAATTCAATTTCACCGGGGTACTCCAGGGGAGGCACGGTATCTGGCAGCAGAGTTAAACGGGTAAAGCCACCTGCGATCGCCGCTGCCCCTAAGGAACTCAGGGTTTCCCGCTCTTCAAACCCTGGCTCACCAGAATGGCTGTACAGATCCACCAGACCTGTTCCCAGCACCAGTCCCCGGCCATCTCTGACCTGCACACTGCTATCGCTTGGATCGATGTGATCGGCAATGTGTTCAACTTTATCGCCAGCGATGAGCACATCTCCCACCCGATCAAGCTGATTGACGGGGTCGAGGAGGCGGATTTGCTGGAGCAGCTCCCTCACAGAATTAACTCCATCACAGGATTAACATTGACATATTCACGGTGACACTGCTGTTAGAGAGCTCCGGCAGCGGTCCGATCGAGCACCCCTCCCAGATGGGTGGTAATGTTGGTGGACTGTAACAGGGCTGGCCCTTCCTCTGCTAACGGGTAATCGATCACACTCACAGCCCCATTGCCCTGCTTGAAGCTCCAGAAGTGCTCTGGGGTTAATCCCGCCACATGGCAGAGAATGACCTTATTAATGGCATCGTGGGCCACCACCAGACCCAGTTTGGGTTGACGCGGATCGGCCTTAGCCGTATTCACAATATCTGTCCAGGCTGCGATCGCCCGGTCCCAGACCTGCTGTAGATTTTCCCCAGCGGGCATCTGCACCTGAGCTGGAGTGTCTCGCCAGCGTTGGAGTTCTCCCGGAAATTGCTGTTCAACTTCAGGTTCTAGCTGGCCTTCCCAAGCCCCATGGCTAATTTCCCGCAGGTCATCCATAAACCGGAGAGCCACCTGGGGATGATGGTGCAGGATTGCTTCAGCGGTTTCGCGGGGACGCAACATGGGACTACTGACCGCAAAATCCAGGGGAACGGAACGGAGAAATTCAGCCACCTGTTCTGCTTGCAACCGTCCCGTTGAGTTCAGTGGCACATCGATCTGACCCTGAAACCGTCCCTGCCGATTCCAATCCGTTTCCCCATGCCGCACCAGCAGCAATCGCAGGGTTTGATCGCCAGTCCGAGGTCGGGGTAAAGGGTTACCAAGATGGCTGGTCAAATTGAGGGATTCCAACTGGGCTGGCTGTTCCCATCCCTGGGGAAAATTCAGCACACTGATGGCGCAATTGGCTTGTTGCAAAATCAGGTAGTGCTCCGGGCCCAATCCCAGGGCTGTCCCCAGGAGAGCGCGGTTGATGCCACTATGAGCCACAAGCAGAATGGTGCTATCCGGGTGCAGGGGTAAGAGACTTTGCCAGCAACGGCGGGCCTGCTCATATAATTCTCTAACTGGATAGAGGATTTGGGTTCCCGTGGCAGTGGGCAGGTCCATCTTGAGCTGATGGGGGTGGAACTTCCAGTTCAGATAGCCATCTGGATCTTTAACCTTGACCTCCTCAAAGCGCATTTCCTCCCACAGCGGCAGTCCAATTTCAATCAGGTCTTTGACGATCTGGGGTTGGGGCAGGTGGGGATTGGTCTCGCTGGCTTGCAGGATTGTGTAAATTTCCTGAGCCGTTTTTTCAGCCCGTTGCAAAGGACTGGTATAGATCGCGTTGAACGTAATTCCTTTTAGCACTTCTCCCACCTGACGGGCCGTGGCCAGACCTAGGGAGGTGAGGGTAGAGCGATCGCTATGGCCCTGTACTCGGCCTTCAGCGTTGTAGGTGCTTTCACCATGTCGAACCAGAATGACGCGGGTAGCCAGGGTTTTGTCCTCCATCAATTCAGAAGCATTTTAACCTGTTCGGGAGCAGTGTAGCGGACCGACACTCTGTAAAATAAGGCAATCCGCCAGGTTCAGGATTGCTCACTGATGACCTTGAAACGCCTCCTCCTCACCGGCCTAACGCTGCTGGTCACCCTGTTGATTACGCTGGAATTATTGAGTAGCCTGGCTAAACCCCAGGTGCAGAGTCAACTGGAACTTTATCAAACGAATCTCCTCCTCCAGGCTTCCGAATGGCAGGGATTAAAAACAGAGGACTCCAATCCTCCCGTCAGCCAGGCTTTGCTGGGGGATATGTCCCTTCAGAGTGCCATTGAACAGTACGAACAGGCCCGTGCCAGCTTAAAAACCACTTTACAGGAGCTTCCCTCTCCCCTCTCCCCGTCCCGTCTCCCCCCCGACCTGGCGGAATCCCCCGCTATTGAGCCGAATTCCCTCTCCCAGGTTCAGCCCGAGCCGCCCGCAAACCGGGTGAGAGCAAATCTGGAACAACAGTTCGATCGTCTGGATCTGCGCCTGGGATTGCTTTATGTCAAATCAAATCAGGTCGAGTCAGGACTACAACTCTGGCAACAATTAAGTGAATCTCCCCGCCGCGAACCGCAAAGTGCAGCGATCGCCACCACCGCGGCCGTGCTCAATGGGCTGTGGAGTAACCCCCCGCAGTTGCTTCCCCAAGCTAATGAAATGCAGTTGCAGCAAGTCCTGACGGGTTGGTTTCGCTATCAGGCCCTGAGCCAGCTTTATCAACTGCAGCAACGTCAATCAGCCTTACTCACCTTAGAAGCAGAGGAACAACAACAGGCTGAGCTAGCCTTTGCACGACTGGCCCTGTTGGGAGGACTGCCGGCCCTGGGTTGCTTGCTGGGCATTGGGGTACTGCTGTTCTGGGCAGGACGATCCTTACTCCGCCGCCATCACAAAACCCCTATCCTTGAAGCGACAACTGACAATCCAGGTGAATCCGGTCTGTTGCAGCCCACCCTGTCCGTGCCCTGGGATGGGGAAATGATTTGGCAGGTGATGGTGTTATGGTTTACCGCTTTTTTCCTGGTTAGTTTTATTGTGGTTCCCATCATTAGCCGGGGATTGAATCTCAATCCGGCAACCCTGACTGGCCGCACCCAGGCCTTGCTGGCTCTATTTAATTACAGCTTATTGATGGTGACCGGGCTATCGATTCTGTTTATCAGCTTGAGACGCTTTGAACCTTTGCGCTGGTTTCCCCTGCGTCTGCGGGGCGGCTGGTTCTGGTGGGGACTGGGGGGATATTTCGCGGCCCTGCCTCTGGTGATTCTGGTCTCTCTTTTAGGCCAGCAGGTGTTACGGGAACAGGGGGGAGGTAATCCCTTGCTGGAAATCATTCTGCAGAGTCAGGATAATTTAACGGTTATGATTCTGTTTGGCATGGTGGCTGGACTGGCACCGCTGTTTGAGGAAACCCTGTTTCGTGGCTTTTTCCTCACCTCCCTGACCCGCTATTTACCTGCCTGGGGGGCGATCGCCCTGAGTGGGGTTGTTTTTGCCATTGCCCACTTAAGCCTGGCAGAAATTCTACCCCTGACCGTCCTGGGGATGATGCTGGGTTATGTTTACTTGCGCTCCAGAAACTTACTGGCTTCGATGCTGCTCCATAGCCTCTGGAATAGTGGCTCCTTCTTAGGACTCCTCCTGCTCAGTGGTGGCTCCTAGAAAATAAACGAGGTAGGGACTCAGGACCAGATAAATTGTTTATTCAGCAATATTAAAATAAAATGAAATTTTTTTAACAAGTAACCAGGTTTCCTCTAAATTTAGATCTAATTTCGTAATTGATGAGAAAAAATTATAAGATTTTAGGATGACTTTGATAAGACCGGACAGGGTAACGACAGCGTAGTTGGGTCCACTACTCGGAGCAATAGGTTTTTAAGTGAGAATTTTACATACGTAAACGATTTTTCTTGCCCAATCTGGTTGATGTGGGGTAAAATGTTTTCTGCTCGGTAAAAGCTTGTGTTGTTCATAATATAGGAGTAGAGTAAATGCCGGTATCTACAAATTTTTTCAATCTTTTATTTGACTTTTCCTTTTCCAAATTTATTGGAATCAGAGTTGTTGGTCTTCTTTATGGCATAGGTATCTTTTTCATTGGACTATCTTCTTTATCTATCATAGGGGGTGGCTTTCAAGCAGGTCCAGGGCAGGGTATATTGGCCCTTTTTCTATCTCCCTTGGTGTTTTTTCTGCTTATAATTATCCTTCGTATTCTTTTAGAAGGATTTGTGGCTGGGTTGAGAATTGCCGAAAACACATCACAACTTGTTGAAAATTTCAAACGCTTTCCTTGAGGTTGTATGAAGTCTAAGGTTCTATTGCACGGTTTTCATTTTTCAGGCAATTATCTCTTTCTGCAAAAGATTAGCATCAAATCTGTACTTCACTAGAATTAGCAATTTTTCCTTGTCAGCCTTATAGCCTGGTTGTCCTATGGCGATTGGGCGCCTCCACTGGGCAGTATAGTTTTCCAAGTACAGCTATGCCATGCCTAACACGTTGGCTCAGCGTACAGGGGTGCGTGTCACCTTATTGAGAGAGAAATTAGGCTGAGAGAGCAGTCTACCCCT
>ERZ1066137.100-NODE-100-length-83235-cov-11.669464_pt1 | contig 83235 bp, 73 predicted proteins | sample MGYA00382784_ERZ1066137 | MGnify/ENA primary metagenome ERZ1066137 (study PRJEB33369, sample SAMEA5778367) | biofilm metagenome | biome: Industrial cooling water; feature: Water cooling tower basin; material: Biofilm | place: United Arab Emirates | collected... | reverse complement strand
GCGGCGGGCTCCTCAGCGGCGGGGGCCTCCGCTGCGGGAGCCTCGGCGACCGGGGCCTCCGCGGCGGCGCTCTGCTCGAGCAGCTCGCGCTCCCACTCGGCCAGCGGCTCGACGGCCGAGACGTTGCCCTCGGCCTCGGGCTTCTGGTGCTTCTGGATGAGACCCTCGGCAGCAGCATCCGCGATGATGCGCGTCAGCAGGGCGACCGAGCGGATCGCGTCGTCATTGCCCGGAATCGGGTACGCCAGCTCGTCGGGGTCGGCATTCGTGTCGAGGATGCCGATGACCGGGATGCCCAGCTTCTTGGCCTCGTCGATGGCGAGGTGCTCGCGCTTGGGGTCGACGACCCACATCGCGCTCGGGGTCTTCGTGAGGTTGCGGATACCGCCGAGCGACTTGTGCAGCTTGTCGAGCTCGCGCTTCTTGATCAGCAGCTCTTTCTTGGTGAAGCCCTTGGTGGTGTCGTCGAAGTCGAGCTCCTCGAGCTCCTTCATGCGCGCGAGGCGCTTCGACACGGTCTGGAAGTTGGTCAGCAGACCACCGAGCCAGCGCTGGTTGACATAGGGCTGGCCCACGCGGGTCGCCTGCTCGGCGATCGACTCCTGCGCCTGCTTCTTGGTGCCGACGAAGAGGATGGTGCCACCGTGGGCGACCGTCTCCTTGACGAAGTCGTAGGCCTTGTCGATGTAGGCGAGCGACTGCTGCAGGTCGATGATGTGGATGCCGCTGCGCTCGGTCAGGATGAAGCGCTTGACTTTCGGGTTCCAGCGGCGGGTCTGGTGCCCGAAGTGCACGCCGCTGTCGAGCAGCTGGCGGATGGTGACGACGGCCATGGCCGTACTCCTTCTGTTCTCAGTTGTCGCCCCGCCCGACGGGAGGGGCCCTGGTGCCCGGCGCTGCTCCCGACCGGCAGGCCTCGAGCCCGATCTCTCGGGAGGCTGCGGACTGATGGGAGTGTGCGCCATGCGGTGGGCACGCGAAGTCAGCCGTGGCGCGCACGACTGCGTCGGCCAGCATACCACCGCTCCCCCACGGCGGCCGCGCCGGGCAGCGGGCTCCCCGGCCGCGCATGACGCGAGAAGGGGATGCGCTGCCGCGTGCCACCCTGCCCGCATGTCTCCGCACGCCCTCGCGCTCGCGCCCCTCGTGATCGGCCTGCTGCTCACCGCGAGCAGCGCCACCGCTGCCCCGAGCGCGCGCGACCCCGGCTGGGTCTGGCCCGTGGATGGGCCGCGCGTCGTCGAGCGGCCGTTCGTCGCTCCGGCCGAGCCCTGGTCGGCCGGGCACCGCGGCGTCGACCTCGGCGCCCCGGCAGCAGGAGTGCCCGTGCGCGCGGTGATGGCGGGCGTCGTGCACTTCGCCGGGGTCGTCGTCGATCGGCCCGTCGTGACCGTGCGCGACGGCCAGCTGCTCGCGACGGTCGAACCTGTCGAGCCGATCGTCGTCGCCGGCGACCCGGTCGCCGCCGGGCAGGTGATCGGCACGCTGCTGCCCGGTCACTGCGCGGCAGCTCGCCGGGCCGGGCCGTGCGTGCACCTCGGAGTCCGACTCGCGGGCGAGTACGTCTCGCCCTTGCGCTATCTGGGCGGGCTGCAGCGAGCGGTGCTGCTGCCGGTCGCGCCGAGCGGCCCGTGATGTCCGCTCGGGCGCGGCCCCCGAGCCGGGGCTCAGGCGCGGGGGTGGGCCGTGCGATAGGCGGCGGCGAGCCGCTCCGCGCTCACGTGGGTGTAGATCTGCGTGGTGCCGAGACTCGCGTGGCCGAGGATCTCCTGCACGGCCCGCAGGTCTGCGCCTCCGTCGAGCAGGTGCGTCGCGGCCGTGTGACGGAAGGCGTGCGGCCCGGAAGGACCGCTGCCCGGCACCTCCGCGAGAAGTGCGGCGACCACGCCGTACACCGCCCGCGTCGAGAGGCGACCGCCGCGCGCTCCGAGGAACAGTGCGGGAGTCGGCGAATCGCCGAGCAGCGCCGGCCGCCCCCGCCGCAGGTAGTCGTCGATCGCCCGAGCCGCGGGCACACCGTACGGCACGACGCGCTCCTTCGCTCCCTTGCCGAGCACCCGCACGACGCGGCGCTCGGCGTCGAGGCCGCTGAGGTCGAGGCCGACCAGCTCGCTCACGCGCAGGGCGCTGGCGTACAGCAGCTCGACGATGGCCAGGTCGCGCACAGCCACGGGGTCGGCGGTCGCGGCGCGGGCGGCCAGGCCCTCGAGCAGGGCGTCGACCTGCACCCGCGTCAGCACCCGCGGCAGGTGGCGGTCGGGTCGGGGGGCGCGTAAACGCGCTCCGGCATCCGCGGGCGCGCGGCCGGTTCGGGCGAGCCACGCGGTGAATCCGCGCACAGTCGAGACCCGTCGCGCGAGGGATGCGGGCGCGAGCCCGGCGTCGGTGAGGCTCCACACCCACTCGCGCAGCAGTTCCAGGTCGATCAGCGACGGGTCGGGCTCGGCTCCCCGCTGCTCGATGAACGAGGCGAGCGATGCCAGGTCTCCGGCATATGCGCGCAGGGTGTGCGGGCTCGCGCCGCGCTCGAGCTGCAGCGACCGCCGGTACTCGGCGGCCGCTGCGCTCAGAGCGGAGTCGGCCAGCTGCACCCCTCCAGCATGCGCCCTCGGACTACCCGACGGGCGTCGCCTCGCGGGTGTCCGCCGCCGACCGTTCCTCGGCCGGGGCGTCGGGCATGCGCTCGGCCTGCCCGTTGGCGCCGCGGGCGGCGGCCTCCGCATCCGACAGTTCGGGCCGGCGGGGCCACCAGAAGCGGTCCTTCGCGATGAACGTCATCGCCGGCACGATCACGGTGCGCACGAGCAGGGTGTCGATGAGCACACCGATGCACACGATCACGCCGACCTGGGTCAGGGCGATGAGCGGCAGCACGCCGAGCACGGCGAACACGGCCGCGAGCAGGATGCCCGCGCTCGTGATGACGCCACCGGTCGCCGCGAGGGCGCGGATCATGCCCTCCGAGGTGCCGAGCGTCGGCACCTCCTCCTTCGCCCGGGTCACGAGGAAGATCGAGTAGTCGACGCCCAGCGCCACCAGGAAGATGAAGCTGAACAGCAGCACAGTGGTGTCGATGCCCGGGAACCCGAAAACGGTCGTGAAGAGCACCGAGCCGATGCCCACGGCGCTGAAGAAGCTCGCGACCACGGCGATGAGCAGCAGCAGCGGTGCCACCAGCGCCCGCAACAGCACGATGAGCACGAGCAGCACCAGCACCAGCACGAGCGGAATCACCAGGTTCTGGTCACGCGCCTGCGCATCGCGCTGGTCGAGCGCCGCCGCATCGTTGCCGCCCACGAGGGCCTGACCGTCGCCGAGATCATCGAGCGCGAGACGGAGCTCCTGGATGAGCGCGAAGGCCTCCTCGCTCTCCGGGTCGGCGTCGAGGATCACGCTGATGCTCGCGAAATCGTCGTTCTGCGCCGCGATGGTCGCCTCCGAGACGCCGTCGATGTCGAGCAGGCCGTCGAGCACCTCCTCAGCGGTGTCGGCCGCGGTGATGACGGTCGCCGGCGCCGAGCTGCCGGCTGAGAAGGCCTCAGCGAGGCGCTCCTGGCCGATGACGGCCTCGGGCTTGACGATGAAGCGATCGTTCTGCGAGAGCCCCACGTTCACGGTCGCGAGACCCGCAGCCATCGCGCCGAGCACCACGAAGCCGCCGATCGCCACCACGACCGGGCGCTTGCTGACCGCACGACCGAGCTTGCCCCACGGGCTGCGCGACACCTTGTCGGGCGAGCCATATCGCGGCACCAGCGGCCAGAACAGCCAGCGGCCGAAGACGACCAGCGCGGCGGGCAGCACGAGGAGCGCGTACGCCATGGCCACCACGATGCCGACGGCACCGGCGAGGCCGAGCGAGCGGTTGCCCGAGAGCTCGCCGAACAGCAGGGTCGCGAGCGCCAAGGCCACGGTCGAGCCGCTCGCGATGATCGCTGGGCCGGCACCGCGGAGGGCGATCGCCATCGCGACGCGACGGTCGAGGTTCAGCCGCAGCTCGTCGCGGTAGCGGGCGATGAGCAGCAGGGCGTAGTTGGTGCCGGCACCGAAGACGAGCACCGACAGGATGCCCGTCACCGAGCCGTCGAGGGTGATGCCGAGCGCATCGGCCACCAGTCGAGCGACGATGCCCGCGATGAAGTCGGCCACACCGACGACGGCGAGCGGCACGATCCAGAGGATGGGGCTGCGGTACGTGACGATGAGGAGCACGGCCACAACGAGAGCGGTGAACGCGAGGAGGACGAAGTTGGCACCCTCGAACACGCCGGCGATGTCGACCGCGAAGCCCTCGGCGCCCGTGAACCAGACGTTCAGACCGTCGGGCAGACCGTCGGCGGCGATGGCGCGGATCTCGTCAGCGCGCTCGGCCTGAACCGATACGCGGTCTTCGACCTCGAGCGGCAGCACGACCAGGGCGGTCGTGCCGTCGTCCGACACCGTCGGCGGCGGCACGAAGCCATCGAGCGACAGATCCGCCAGCTCAGTGGTGCGCTCGGTGATGGCCGCGATGTCGTCGTCGGTGAGGTCACCGCTCTCCCGTCCGAAGATCAGGAATCCGCTGGTGGTGCCCTCCTCGACGAACTGCTCGGCGAGCGCGGAGGCCTGCACCGACTCGGCCGAGTCGGGAAGGCCGACCGGGGGTGCGGCATCAGCGGTCTGGTAGCCGGCCGCGATGAACAGGCCAGCGGTCGCGGCGATGCCGACGACGAGCACGATCCACGACGTACGGGCTGCGGTGATGAAACGCGTGATCGCGCTCATGGGGCTCCTCGGGGGGTGATCCGCTCTCGCGGGATGGGACGCAACAGGTCGTCAGATCATCAAGTTATTCGACCATCGAACAAAGTAGCGGTAGAGTGGAGGTGTGGACGAATCAGTTCAGCAGACTCCCAGCTTCGGCGAATCGCATGCCGCCACGCTGCTCCTGCGCGAACTCATCGACGTCACTGACGACTTCGAGCGGGCACTCGGCGATGAGCTCGCCATCAACGCCACCGACCTCACCGCCATGGAGCACCTGATCTCCGCGGGGCCGCTCAGCCCCACCGTGCTCGCCGAGCGACTGGAGCTGTCGACCGCTGCCGTGACCACCGTCATCGACCGGCTGCAGGCCTCCGGGCACGCACGCCGGGTGCCGAACCCCGACGACCGGCGCGGCACCCTCGTCGTCCCCGAGCCCGCCTCCATCGGTCGAGCGATGCGACGCATCGTGCCGATGGTCACCGCGGTCGACGACGCGATCCGCGCCTTCCCGCCGACAGAGCAGGAGGTCATCGTGCGGTACCTGAGCGCCGTCGTCGACGCGTACCGCGGGCATGCCGGAGCACCCGACCGCCCCCGATCCTGGCGGCGCTCGGCCCCGGATGTTCCTCCGGCGCAGGAAGGGGCAGCGGGCACGACCGACGCGGGCGCGCCCGCGGGGCCCGGCTAGGTCTCGCTGGCCGCGGCCTCGTTGAGGTTGAGCGGCGAGCTCTTGCTCGACAGCTGCTCGTGGCGGACATCCGGCGGCATCGCCTCGATCATCGGGCGGTAGTCGACCGAGAACCCGGTCACCTCCGGGAAGGCCGTCGCCGGAATGGTCGACGAGACGACCCGGTCGGCGTAGACGTGCACGAAGTCGAACGACTGCCCGCCGTCGACACCGCTCAGCAGCCGCTGCGCGTCGGCGCCCAGGTCGAGCGTGTAGCAGGTGGCGGCGGCGACCGACACCGGGATGCCCGCGAAGGTGCTGTGGGTCGAGTAGTGCAGGTGGCCGCCGAGGATCACCCGAACATCGCTGCCCTGCAGCACCTCGGCGAGCGCCGGCTGATCGTGCAGCTCGAGAACCGCCATGACCTCGAGCGGCGTCGGCACCGGCGGGTGGTGCACGGCGAGGACGCTGCCGTGCGGCGCGGGCTCGGCGAGCACGCCGGCCAGCCAGTCGAGCTGCGCCGCGGTCAGCTCGCCATGGTGGTACCCCGGAACGGTGGTGTCGAGCGAGATGACGCGCAGCCCGCGGATGTCGTGAACGCGGTCCTGCGGCGCGTCGGTCTCCGGCTCATCGAAGAGCAGCGATGCGTAGGGTGCCCGCTCGTCGTGGTTGCCCATGACCCAGACGAGCTCGGCGCCCATGCGCTGGGCGACCGGCTCGACCGCCGCCCTCAGGCGACGATAGGCGTCGGGCTCTCCGAGGTCGGTCAGGTCACCGGTGAACACGAGGGCGTCAGGGCGCACGGGGCCCGCTTCGAGACGCTGAAGCGCGGCGACGAGGCGCTCCTCGACCGGAACCTTGCCGTAGAGCGAGCGCCCCTCCCCCAACAGGTGGGTATCGGAGATGTGGGCGATGACATGGCTCGCCGGAGGGTACTGTCCCATCTGCGTCATGCCGACAGGGTACCTGCCGAGCGTGAACCCTGATCAGGATGCTGTCCGCTCGCTCGCGCGATCGGCAGCCCGGCGCCACAGCCCGTCCTGCCCGTGCGCGACGTCGCCGTCGAGCTCGAGCTCGCCGAGAGCGCCCCGCACCGTGGCAGGACTCTCGCCCACCGACCGGGCGACCTCCTCCACCAGCATTCCGCGTCGGGGCCGGAGCGCGTCGAGCACGCGGACGTGGAGCGGGTTGCGCGCGGCGAGGTGCCCTCCGCTGCCGCCGTCGAGCTCGTCGACCGGCAGCACCCCGTCATCGCCGTACGCGAGACGCATAACGTCGGCGACACCGGTGATGAGGGTGGTGTCGAGCGTGCGGAGCAGGTGGTGGCATCCGGCGCTCGCCGCGCTCGTCACCGGGCCGGGTACCAGGCCGACCGGTCGCCCCATCTCGAGGGCATGGTTGGCGGTGTTGAGCGCGCCGGACCGGCGACCGGCCTCGACGACCACGGTGGCATCGGTGAGTGCCGCGATGAGTCGGTTGCGCTGCAGGAAGCGCCACTTGGTCGGCGCCGACCCGCAGGGTGCCTCGGAGACGAGGAGCCCCTGCTCGGCGATGCGGGTGAGCAGCGCTTCGTGCCCGCTCGGGTACAGGCGGTCGAGCCCTCCCGCCAGGACGGCAACGGTGGCGCCACCGCTCGCGAGAGCGGCGCGGTGCGCCATGCCGTCGATGCCGTAGGCGCCGCCGGAGATCACGACCGCATCCCGCGCCGCAAGGCCCGCGGCGAGCTCCATCGCCACGTGCTCGCCGTACCCGGTCGCGGCCCGCGCGCCGACCACGGCGATCGCCGGTCGCCGCAGCAGCCGCGCGTCGCCCCGCGTCCACAGCAGCACCGGCTGCTTCTCGGTCAGGGCCAGCAGGCCGTCGGGCCAGCCCGGATCACCGGGCACGAGAAGCTGCGCACCGCAGCGCACCGCGCCCTCGAGCGCCCGCAGCATGTCGGGCCACCGCATCCGCGGTCGCCAGCGCGCGAGCCCCGACTCGGCCTCATCGAGCGTGAGCTCGGCGGGCAGCCGCCTCACCAGGTCGCCAGCGCTCGCGCCGCCGATCACGAGCATGGCCGACTCCGCCTCCCCGAGGCGATCGATCAGCAGGCCTGCGACGCGATCCCCCGGTTCGACCAGCACGCTCCAGACGACACGGGCGACGAGGCGATCGAGCTCGTCGGTGTCGTCAAGTCCATCCGCGTCGTCAGGCCCGTCCGCGTCGTCGAGCCCGTCCTCGTCGTCGAGCCCGTCCGCCGCATCGCGTCGCACGAGCGCGAGCAGGGCGCGCAGTCTGTCGTCGTCGATCCCCCACCGCTCCATCAGATTCCCTTCCTCAAGTACAGCGCTCGACCGAGATGGTCGGCTCGCGGGCGGTCATCGCCCTCCAGGTCGGCGATCGTCCACGCGACCCGCAGCACGCGGTCGTACCCGCGCATCGTGATCGCCCCGCGCTCGAGCGCGCGATCGAGCGCAGCGCGGTCGGCGGCCGGAAGCCGCCAGCGCGGCGAGCGGAGCAGTGCCCCCGGGGCCATCGCCGTGACCGGGCAGCCTGCGTCTCCCCAGCGTTCCGCCGTGCGCGCTCGGGCGATGGCGACCCGCTGGCGAGCCTCGAGGGTGGTCGCGCCGGGCGATCCACCCTCGGTCAGCTGAGCAGCCCCCACGCGGCGCACAGTGAGATGCAGATCGATGCGGTCGAGGAGAGGCCCGGAGAGCCGAGCGAGGTAGCGGCGGCGGGTCAGCGAGCTGCACGTGCAATCGTCGCCGCCGCCCTGGCCGCACGGGCAGGGATTCGCGGCGAGGACGAGCTGGAAACGTGCGGGGAAGCGCGCAACGGCGCGGGCCCGATGGATCGTGATCTCTCCGGTCTCGAGCGGCTGACGGAGGGCGTCGAGCACGCTGGCCGAGAACTCCGGAGCCTCATCGAGGAACAGCACGCCGTGGCTCGCCCGCGAGATCGCGCCCGGTCGCACCAGACCGCTGCCGCCACCGACGAGGGCCGCCATGGTGGCACTGTGGTGCGGCGCCTCGAGGGGTGGCCGCGTGACCAGGCTCGGCCCGATCGGCAGGCCGGCGAGCGACCGCACCGAACTGACCTCGACGGCCGCATCGGGGTCGAGATCGGGGAGCAACCCCGGAAGACGGCTCGCGAGCAGCGTCTTGCCCGCTCCTGGCGGGCCGAGCATCAGCAGGTGGTGCCCTCCGGCTGCGGCGATCTGCAGCGCCTCGACCGCCTCGGGATGGCCCACGACGTCGGAGAGGTCTCCCGGCTGCGAGGGCGGCGCGACCGCCGTCGGCGGCTCGAGCGCCTCGACCGGCACCGGATCGAGCCGCGCCCCGTGACCGATGAGGACGTCGCGCAGCGAGGCCGCGGCGATGACGCGGATGCCGGGCACGAGCCGCGCCTCATCGGCGTTGCCGCTCGGCACGACGACCGCCACCGCCCCCGCCCGGCGTGCGGCGAGCACGCTCGGCAGCACACCGGCGACCGGACGCAGCCGCCCGTCGAGCGACAGCTCACCGACGTGCACCACGCGGTCGATGGCCGCGCTCTCGATGACGCCGGTGGTCGCCAGTGCCGCCACGGCGATGCCGAGGTCGAACCCTGAGCCGTGCTTCGGCAGCGACGCCGGCGAGAGGTTGACGGTCACCTTGCGCGGCGGGAGGTCGCAGCCGGAGTTGACCGCAGCGGACCGCACGCGGTCTTTGGCCTCGCCGAGCGCGGCATCGGGCAGCCCGATGATGGTGAAGGCGGGGAGCCCGTTGGCGAGGTCGGCCTCGATCTCGACGAGCGCCCCGTCGACGCCGTGCAGGGCGATGGCGAGGGTGCGGGCGACGGCCATCAGACCACCGCCCGCAGGTGGTCGAGCGTGGTGCCGTGGCGACCGACGACGACGCCGATGACATCGAGTCGCACCCGCCGCGACCCGGGATGGTGCTCGCACCAAGCGCCTGCGAGCCGACGTAGCCGAGCGAGCTTCCGGGGCGTGATCGCATCGAGCGGATGACCGTAGTCCACGCTCGACCGCGTCTTCACCTCCACCATCACCGTCGTGCCGCCGTCGAGCGCGACGATGTCGATCTCGCCCTGCCGGCAGCGCCAGTTGCGGTCGATGACCGTCCAGCCGAGTGCGGTCAGATGCTCGGCCGCCAGCTGCTCGCCGGCTCGGCCGAGGTCGTCCTTGTGCGCCATGTCCCCTCCCGGAGGAGCGGGTGCACCGGTCGCGCGTCGCGCGGCACAGCCCGGACGCGCGCCGGGGTGCGCAGCCTGTTCGTGGCGGCTTGGGGAGGACGGGCTCTAGCGCGCGGCGGTGACCGTTGAGTGCGACGGATCGAGCGGCTCCGCATCCGGGTCATCATCACGGCCGGTGACGCGGAGCACCGCCCACAGCGCCAGCACGACGACCGCGAATCCGCCCATGACGAGCAACCAGAAGCCGACGTCGATCGCCTCGGTCTCGCCCTCCGCGGTGGGCAGGACGACGACTGCGAAGAGCGTCGCGACGACCGCGAAGCACGCGATCCACAGCGCGCGCGACTGCTTCGCGATCTCATGACCCGCCAGAAACCCGAGCGGGAGGAGCGATGCGAGCGCCGCCGTGAGTCCTTCGGCGGCGGTCGCGACGAGCGCGTCGCTCACGAGCATCTCGACCCAGCCCGGCTCGCCCGCGGTGAGCGCGACCATCACCGAGAATCCGATCCAGCCGAGGAGGGCAAGGCCGACGGTGACGGCGAGGTTGGTGACGAGCGCCTTGACGCGATAGGGCGCACCGACGCGGGCGAGCACGTCGAGTCCGATCACGAGCCCGATCAGGAACCCGGGCGAGAACTCGAGCAGCCGCGCGAGGATCACACCGACGACAGCGAAGAGAAGCGCCGCCGGTTGGAGGCCGACCCGGCACGGGATCTCCCAGACGCGCTGCACGATGCGTCCGCTGATCCAGGACGCCACGTAGGTCACGACGAAGAGTCCGAGCGCGAGCGACACCGTCATCCGGAGCGACACGGGGTCGAGACCGTAGTCGGGATCGACGAACCCGAAGACGACTGCGGTGATGGTCACCAGCAGGCCGGCCGCGATCGCGCGCGACCGCGTGATCTGTGCGAACCACTCGGTGAACCGTTCGAGACGGTCATCGAGCGCCGCGTACCAGCGGCCGATGCGGCGGCTGTTGGAGGCGATGGTGTTGTTGAGCAGCTCAGCGGGGAACGCGACAAGCAGCAGGAGTGCGAGCGCGAGCCCTCCGCCCGTCACGAGCAGCAGCGGCGTGCGGAAGATGCGATCGATGGTGGGGATGCTGTCGCTGATGGCCGAGGGTGCGGCCGGGTCAGAACGGTCCGCGGCCTCTCCCCGCCCGCCCGAAGCGTCCGGCGAGGCGAACGGATCGCCCGTGCCGGGCGCACCGGCGCCGTCGTCCACGGGGTCGATCGCCAGGACGGTGACCGGAATCTGGACGGCGGACGGCTCACCCCCCGGCGGCGTCGCGATGCCGACGAGCGTGTGCTCCCCCGGCTCGAGATCGAACGGCACCGTGACGTCGAGCGCGACGAGGCCGAGGTCGCTCGCCCGTGCACTGCCGAGCGTCTGCGGCGTCGAGCGGATCTCGATGACGACCTCGGTCTGGGCGGGAAGACCGCGCGCGCTCAGCGGCAGCACCTGTCCGGGGGTGAGCGGGCTTCCGTCGTAGCCCTCGAGCGTCCAGACGAGCGGAGTCGTGGCGACGACCGGCGGCGCAGGCGCTGCGGGCACACTCACGGCGACGGGCGCCGTGTAGGCCGAGAAGCCGTCGTACGACGCGATGGCGCCGAAGAAGCTGGGCGGATCAGCCACGAAGCCCTGCGACCGCTGCTGGGCCCGCAGCACGACGTCACCCGCGACACCGGAGACCGGGCAGCTCCAGGTGCCCGTCGAGGAGACCGTGGTGGAGCATCCACCGGCCCCACCGAGCTGCTGCACCAGAACGCGGTAACCGGGGTCGCCGGTGCCGCTCGCGACCACCTGATCGGCGCCCGTGACGCGAGCGGTGAGCGTCGGCCGTTCGGGGATGAGCACGTAGTGGTCGAGGTAGTCGCTCTGATCGAAGTAGTAGTACTGGGTGGCGTAGATGTTCCAGACGCCGGGGGCCAGCCCACTGAACAAGCAGTCGTCGACCACGGACGGACTCGTGGGGGGCACGGTACCGATCAGACCGCCCTCGCCGCCGTCGGGCAGACCGCACCCCGCGACCGCGGTGCCGTACTGGTAGGGCTCCCCGGGCACGACCTCGACCTGGTACAGATCGAGCTGCACGGCACTGTTCGGCAGGCCGACAGCGCGCACATCGATGGATGCGGGGCCCAGGCCGTACGTCATGGCCGGCGGTGCGACACCACCGGTCGCGGGGATCGTCGTGCCCACCGTCGCCGATCGCGCCGATGACCCCCCGGCATAACCGCCGACCTCGCCGAAGCCGACACCCGGGTCGAATCCGAAGCCGACCGCCTGCGCTTCGGCCGTGAAGCTGTCGGTGCCGGGCTCGAGCGCGGCGGCGCACACCCAGTCGCCGCTCAGCAGATCGGCCTCGGCGCCGCAGACCGCCTGGTCAGCGGCATCGCGCACGACGACCTCGAGCGCATCGAGCCGAGAGCTGGCGATGGTCAGCTGCTCACTGAGGGGATCGACCGTGCCGCGGAAGATCGCCCCGCCGGGCACGGCCTCGACGGTGAGGCTCGGCGTGGCCGGTACATAGAGCGCGTCCTTACGGCCGTACGTGGCGGTGCCGTTAATGAACTGCCCGGATTCGAGGATGTGGATGCCGGCCGGAAGAGACGGGAAACCGCACGTGACGCTGTTGCCGCTCGTGGGCGGGGCCAGCGGGCTTCCCGACCACCCCGCCGGACAGTACCCGGCGCTGGTCGGCGTACCGAAACCATTGAGCAGGAGCTCGCCCCCGACGTTGGAGGTCGGCTCGCCGGTCACCGTGAACGCCGCGGCAGCGGGAGCGGCGGATGCGTCGACCGCGGGCTGCGGCGCGGGGACGACGATCGAAAAGGGGCCGCCGAGCGCGGTGATGGTTACCGGCAAAGCCGCGACATCCCGTGCTTGAACGCTGATCGTCCACTGGCCGTAGCGGGGGCTCGGGAGGGTTGCCACGCACTCGTACTCGCCCGAGACCGGCACTCGCTCGATGATGCACAGGTTCGTGGCGACGGCCGGAGAGACGGAGGTCGCGCTGACGACCACGCGGCTCATCGCCGGCGCTTCGCCCTCGACGGTGACGAGCAGTGATTCCTGCACCTGCTGCACACCGGTACCCAGGTCACCACCGACCGTGACGGGCACCGAGGCGGCCGACTCCCCGACAGGGAAGACGCGGGAGTCACTGGGCACGCTCTCCCCGGTGCCGTCGTCGGCTGTGACGAACAGTGTGTACTCTCCGAGCACGCCCGGCGGGAACGACCCGGAGCAGTTTCCGCCGTTCGTACCGGACGCGGCGACGAAGAAGTCGCAGAAGAGTTCTCGCTCGGCCTGATCGGACACACCGGGTCGCAGGTACCAGACCCGCACCGTCTGATCGAGGTCGTCGTCGACGATGGCGGTGACGATCGTGCCCCCGGTCGTCGTGCCGAAGATGGATCCGACGATCATGATCGGCTGCCCCGGAGCGGCCGTCGCCGCGGTCGATACAGCGACCGCACCAGAGGCTCCGAGGCAGAGGGCGACAAGCGCGACGAGGGCGCGGCGGAACGGCGAGCGGGATGCCGTCATGGTTATCAACCTCGAGCTGGGGCACCCTCGGGTGGGCGCGGTGGGTCGATGCTAACCCGAGAACGTTTCGAACGTATGACGATTGTCGAGGTTTTCACCTTCGCCGTCGCGCCGGTCGCGGCCGGTGAACTGCAGCACCGCCCAGAGGCTCAGCGTGACGACCGCGAAGATCACCATCACGAGCATCCAGAACCCGATGTCGGAGACCGCCGCCGTCTCGCCCGCCGCCGTGGGCAGCACGATGAGGGCGAACAGTGCGCCGACCGAGACGAAGGCGGCGATCCACATCGGGCGGGAGTGGCGGAACACCTCATGGCCGGCCAGGAAGCCCAGCGGGAGCAGTGACGCGAGCGCCGCCGTCAGCCCCTCGGCCGTCGTGGCGACCAGAGCATCGCTGATGAGCAGCTCGACCCAGCCGGGCTGCCCGCTCGAGAGCGCGGTGAACGCCGAGAAGGCGAACCACGCGGCGACCGCGACCCCGACGACGACGCCGGTGCTGAGGATGACGACGCGCGCCCGCACGGCGGCGTCGACCCGGCTGATGAGGTCGAGCCCGATGACGAGACCGATGAGGAAGCCCGGCGAGAACTCGAGGACGCGCGCGACGACCACCCCGAGGACAGCGAAGAGCAGGGCGACCGGCTGCAGCGTGACCTCGGTCTCCACCCCCCAGGTGCGGCGCGCGATCGCCCCGCTGATCCACGCGGCGACGTAGGTGATGAGGAACAGGCCGATGGCGAGCGACACCGTCATGCGCAGCGAGACCGGGTCGAACCCGTATTCCGGGTCGACGAAGCCGAAGACTACCGAGGTGAGCGCGACGAGCACCGCGGCGGCGATCGCCCGCGTGCCGGAGACCCGCGAGAACCAGTCGGTGACCTGCTCGGTGCGCTTCTCGAGCGCGACGAACCAGCGGCCGAGGCGGCCGGTGTTCGACGACAGGGTGCTGTTGAGCAGTTCGGCGGGGAACGCGACGAGCAGCAGGATGGCGAGTGCGAGCCCGCCGGAGGCGAGCACGACCCACGGGTCGTCGAAGATGCGCTGCAGCGTCGGGATGCTTTCGGTGATGGCCGACGGAGCGGCCGGGTCAGCTCGTACCGCACCCCCCTGGCCGGGCGATCCACCGACCGCGGTCGGCTCCTCGGCGGCCTCGGCCTCCTCCTCGACCGCTTCCTCCGCGGGAGCGAGGGCGGGGACCACCTCGACAGGGATCGAGACCACCGACGCGGCGCCCCCGGGCGGAGTCGCGGTCGCGACGAGCGTGTGCTGGCCCGGAGGCAGGTCAGCAGGAACCGTCACGTCGAGGGCGAAGGCCCCGTCGTCGCCCGCGACCGTCGAGCCGAGCAGTTGCGGGGTCGAGCGGATCTCCACGTCGACCGTCGTGCCGGGCGGAAGCCCCTCGGCGGAGAGGGAGAGGGTCTGACCGGGCTGCAGCGGCGAGCCGTCGTAACCGAGCAGCGTCCACGCGATGGGGCTCGGCGTGGGTTGCGGCACCGGAGGAACACTCGCCGGCGCCGGGGGCGGCGGGATCGTGAGCGATCGTGCCGATGAGAGCGCCGAGAAGCCATCGTGCGACGAGTCGGCCACGGATTCGCCGGGCGGTGTGGCGACGAAGCCGACGGACTGCTGGAGCGCCCGATAGCTGGCCGTGCCGACCGGTCGGTTCGCGGTGCACTGCCAGGATCCGGAGCCGGAGACGATCACCGAGCACACGTCACCGCCAGATGCGAGCCTCACGATGGCCCGCTGGCCGGGTGTCCCGGTGCCCGAGAAGACCGCTGACCGGTCGTCGCCGACCCGGGCGCTGAAGCCGCCGACCGGTTCGGGGATGAGAACGTATTCGTCCAGATAGCGCGTGCTGACCTCACTGACGTCCTGCGAGGTGTACAGGTTCCAGATGCCCGGCTCCAGGGCGGTGTACGAGCAGTCGAGCAGCGTGAGATCGCCACCGGGTTCGCAGTCGGCGACCGGGAAGCCGTAGAGGTACTCGTCTCCGGGAGGCTGGGTCACCTGGTAGAGCTCGGAGTACATGAACGACCCGGTCACCCCCGAGGCCGTCAGCCCGATGCTCGCCGGGCCGGGGGTGATAACCGTCGACGGGGGTGGCGGAACGAGGTCACCGCCGATCTCGTCGTCGTAGCCCATCGACGTCGGGGCGCCGACCAGATCAGTGCCGTACACCTCGAAGTACACGTACTGTCCCCACCCGGCGAGCGGGTTCGCCGGCGGCACGCAGCTCCACGTGCCGTCGAGGGCGACGGGCACAGCGATGCAGTAGTCCGCTGACTGCTCACCGCCGCCGTCACCGGGGTTGTACCGCATGACGACGCGCACCGTGCCGAGCGCCGGACCTGTGCCGCTCAGTGCCGGCAGGAGCGTCTGCCACTCGTTGTTGAAGCCGGTGAAGTTGGTGAACAAGGCGGCCGACGTTCCCCCGACCGTGACCGTGACCGCGTTGCTGTCGTTGCTCCAGTCGCCCTCGCCCGGCTCAGCGACATCGCTGTGCTGGGCGACGACGGTGTACACGCCGGGCGCGGGCACGGACGAGGTGCAGGAGAAGGTCTCCTCCCCGGGCGCGAGCATCTGGAAGCACTCCTCCACGACGGTCGCCCCCTGGCGCCACTGCACCCGCAGGTAGTCGTAGCCCGCTGGGACGGCGAGATCGCCCGACACGGTGAGGTCGGGGCCGACGGTGTTGACAGCGCCCGCCGGGCTCGTGATGGTCGGCGCGTCGGGTGCCGCGATGGCGGGTGCCGCGACGAGCAACCCGCTGGCCACCACGCCGAGCAGGGTCGTCGCAACGAGCGCACGGCGCAGGCCAGGGAGTCGGGTTCGAGCAGGGGTGGTCATGGCAACCTCGGCACGCAGACAAGCGCCGTCGGGTTCGGCGCGTTGCCGGAATCGTAACCCGGATTCAATTCCAACGTATGACGAATCTGCTCCGAGCAGTGCCGGGCCTACTCGTCGAGCGCGAGCTCCTTCGGCAGCTTGAGCTCCTTCTTGCCGAGCTCCTCGACGTTGACGTCCTTGAAGGTCAGCACCTTGACGCTCTTCACGAAGCGGTCAGCCCGGTAGACGTCCCACACCCACACATCGGTCAGCGTGAGCTCGAAGTAGAAGTCGCCGCCCATGTCGCGCACGACCTGCTCGACCTCGTTGGCGAGGTAGAACCGCCGCTCGGTCTCGACCACGTACTGGAACTGCGACACGACATCGCGGTACTCGCGGTACAGGGCGAGCTCGACCTCGCGGTCGTAATCGTCGAAATCCTCGTCGTCCATGGCCTCACGAGTCTAGACCGTCGAGCAGGGTCGGGCCCCGCAGCCAGGTGACCCGGTGGCGCGGCGAGGCGCCGTGCGCGGCCACCGCCGCGAGATGCTCGGCGCTGCCGTAGCCCTTGTTGCCGGCCCAGCCGTACTGCGGCCACCGGTCGTGGTCGGCCACCATGAGCGCGTCGCGATGCTGCTTCGCGACGACGGATGCTCCCGCCACGCTCGCGCAGTCACGGTCGGCCTTCACCCGAGTGACGACGCGCGGCGGCAGGCTGAGCGCGGGCGTCAGCCAGTCGTGGCTGCCGTCGAGCAGAACCGTCGCGCCTGCGACCGGCACCCCGACCTCGTGCAGGGCGATGAGCGCGCGCCGCCCGGCGAGGCCGAGGGCGGCGACGATGCCGAGGTCGTCGATCTCGGCCGGCTCCGCCTCCCCCACCGCCACCGCCGCCGCCCAGACCCGCACCTGCGGCTCGACCTCGGCTCGGCGCGCGGGGCTGAGCAGCTTGCTGTCGCGCAGGCGCTCGGGGGGAGCATCCGCCACCGACAGCAGCGCGCACGCGCCCACCGCGACGATTCCTGCGATCGCACCGCGACCGACCTCGTCGATGCCGATGACGGCGGGAGCTCCGTCGGCGAGCAGAGCGCCCTCGACCTCGAGCGTCGGCGCGGCCGTCACGCCCGAAGCCTCACTCGGCGCGCTCGACGCCGTCGAACACCAGCGGATAGTTGTCGATCCACTGCCAGCGGTCGATGGGCCAGCTGATGACGACCGCCCGGCCGACGACATCGGCGATCGGCACGACGCCGTTGATGCGCGAGTCGGAGGAGTCGTACCGGTTGTCGCCCATCACCCACAGCGTGCCCTCGGGCACGTCCTCCTGGAAGTCCTGACCGCTGACCGCGACCCGGTCGGGCGGGAGCGTGACATAGGGCTCGTCGATCGGAACGCCGTTGATGCTCAGCTGGCCGAGGTCGTTGCAGCACGTGATGCGGTCGCCCGGAAGGCCGATGATGCGCTTGATCAGGTGCTCGTCGCTGTCGGAGGCGCTGAGACCGACGAACGTCAGCACCCCGTCGACCGCCTCCTCGAGCGGCGTTCGAGGAGCCTGCGGCACGGCCGTCAGCCACCCTCCCGGGTCGCGGAACACGACGACATCGCCGCGCTCGAGCGGCACGACCTCGGGGACGAGCTGGTTCACGATGATGCGGTCGTTCACCAGGAGCGTCGCCTCCATCGATTCGGAGGGGATGTAGAACGACCGGATCAGGAAGGTCTTGATCAGGAAGGAGATGACGAGAGCGGCAGCCACGATCACGACGACGTCGCGCACGAACAGGAGCACGCCGCGCCCGGCGGATCGACGGGACGACCGACGCGCGGTGTGTGCTCCGCCCTCGGCGGTCGCGGTCTGCTCTGTCATGACTCCCCCGTGCTCGCTCTCAGTCTAGGGGCGCGCGGGGCGAGGACGGCCGAGGGCCCCGCCGACAGGTCGACGGGGCCCTCGCACAGCATGGGGAGCGGGAGCTCAGCTCTCGCGCTTCTCCTTGATCTTCGCCTTCTTGCCGCGCAGGTTGCGCAGGTAGTAGAGCTTGGCGCGGCGGACGTCGCCGCGGGTGACGACCTCGATGTGGTCGATGACCGGGGAGTGCACCGGGAAGGTGCGCTCGACGCCGACCTGGAAGCTGACCTTGCGCACCGTGAAGGTCTCGCGGATGCCCTCGTTGGAGCGGCCGATGACGACGCCCTGGAAGACCTGGATACGGGAGCGGTTGCCCTCGATGATGTTCACGTGCACCTTGACGGTGTCGCCGGGGCGGAACTCGGGGATGTCAGTGCGCAGCGAAGCGGCGTCGACGTGATCGAGGATGTGCATGGTCATTCGCTCTCTGCGACCGCCACAGGTCGATCGCGGCTCTGGGGATATTCATCAGATTCGCGTGCCCCCCGCAGAATCACGGCTCCCCTGTGGCAGAGGCGCGCCGAGGCACAAAGAGAAATGATGCCACAGTGTGCGCTCCTCTCCCAATCAGTGGCACGATGGAGGGAACGAGCCGGGTCATCGGGGGATGACCCGAGGGGGTGCACCGCTATGAACACGACGACGATCCTCGCCACCGACAAGGTGGTCATGCGCACCGAGCCGGTGCAGCAGCGCAGCGCCGAGCGCATCGCGCTCCTTCTCGACGCGGCCGCCGCGCTCATCGACGACACGGGCATCGACGGCGTCACGACGAGCGCGGTCGCCAAGCGCTCTCGCTCGTCCGTCGGCGTCGTGTACCGCTACTTCCCCAACATCCAGTCGCTGCTGCGTGCCCTCGCGGCCCGCAACATGGAGCGCTACCTCGAGCGCGTCTGGGAGGGCGTGGAGAACTCGCCGCCGGAGCCCTGGTCGTCCTTCGACGCCACGCTCGACGCCTTCGTCGACATGACGCGCCACGAGCCCGGCTTCCGCGCCCTGCGGTTCGGCGATGTCATCGATCAGCGCTTCATCAGCCCCGAGCTCAGCAACAACGCGATGCTCGCCCGCGCTTTCGCCGACCAGGTGGGCCGCACCTACGGCTTCACCCCCGATGACGACCTCGTCTTCCACCTCGAGGTGGCGATCGAGATCGCCAGCGGCCTGCTGACCCGCGCCTTCCAGCTCGACAAGGACGGGGATGCGCGCTTCATCGAGGCGACGCGCGACCTCTGCGGCACCTACCTGCGCACGCACATCCCCCTGCCGAGGAGCTAGATGATCGAGCTGCGCACGCCCGCCGAGATCGAGGAGATGCGACCGGCGGGCCGTTTCGTCGCGAGCGTGCTCAGCGCGACCTCCGCCGCGGCCGACATCGGCGTCAACCTGCTCGATCTCGACGCGCTCGCGCACGAGATGATCCGAGCAGAAGGTGCCGAGAGCTGCTACATCGACTACCACCCCTCCTTCGGCGGCTCGCCCTTCGGCAAGGTCCTCTGCACCTCGGTCAACGATGCGGCCCTGCACGGGCTCCCGCACGACTACCGGCTGCGCGACGGCGACGTGCTCTCGCTCGACTTCGCCGCCTCCGTCGGCGGATGGGTGTGCGACTCGGCCATGACGATCGTCGTGGGCACGGCCCGACCCGACGACCTCGCTCTGATCGACGCCACGGAGAGGGCCCTTGCGGCGGGCATCCAGCAGGCCCGCGTCGGCAACAGGATGGGCGACATCTCGGCGGCCATCGGCGATGTCGCCGAGGCCTCCGGCTACCCGGTCAACCTCGACTTCGGTGGGCACGGGGTGGGGCGGACGATGCACGGCGACCCGCACGTGCCGAACGACGGCCGACGCGGCCGGGGGCTGAAGCTGCGGGCCGGGCTCGTGATCGCGATCGAGCCCTGGTTCATCGCCGACACCGATGAGATCTACACCGACGACGACGGCTGGACCCTGCGCAGTCGGACGGGCTCCCGGGCGGCGCACTCCGAGCACACGGTGGCGATCACGGCCGACGGGCCGATCGTGCTGACGGCCCGCGACTAGCCCGCATCGGGCGCTGCGGCATCGCCGGCCCCGCCGGAGCCCGCGGCATCGCCCGCTCCGCCAGACTGCGCCAGCGCCGCGGCGAAGTCGATGACGATGTCATCGGTGCCGGAGCCGCGACGGGCGGGGAGGCGCGAACCGGGGTGCAGCAGGGGCAGGGCCGCGGCCGGCACGGCGTTGCCGACCTGCACCTGGTAGGGCACCGCGTCCCCGTCGATGATCGTCGCGGTGACGGCGTACACCCGATCGCCGGTCGGGCCGGTCATGTCGAGCGGTTGCGCCTGCACGAGGATCGCCTCGACGGGGGTGCCGTTGGCGAGGATCCACGCGGCCCCGGTCTCGCCCTCCCCCGCGGCGACCTGCACCTCCGGTGCGGGTACCGAGAAGTCGACCACGATGCGTCGCGGGTCGGCCGGGTCGACGCGCACCGCGACCCAGGCGCCCCCTGACGCGAGCTGCGGGATGTAGACCTCCTGAACGCGCTGGGTGGTCGTCGTGTCGTAGGGAGCCTGGCCGTTGCGGTACACGCGCACGGTGAGTTCGCACTTGCGCTCGACCAGCCCGTTGGCGATCTGCATGGTCATGCCGGTCGCGGTGACTGCCAGCACGTTGCCGCGGGCGAGCTCGCCCGTGCGGATGAGGTCGCCGTCAGGAGACCCGAGAAGGTTCGAGAGCCAGTTCATCCGGAGTTCCTCCGTCTGTGGTCGGACGACGCGAGCGGATCGTCGTGGAGACCATGGTCGCGAACGCCGTCGCGGCGGCCGCGATGAGCAGGGGCCACAGCAGGTAGCCCAGGAAGAGCAGGTCGGGGCTCGGCGAGATGGCCACGATCGCCACCACGAGCACGTACTCCACGATCAGCAGCAGCTTCTCGCCGACCGTCAGCAGCGGCGGGCGCCGCAGCATCACGGCGACGTGGTTGATGATGAGCGACAGGGCGAGCCCGGGCAGCACGAACGAGCCGGTGATGAGCGCCTGCAGGGTAGGCAGGGCACTCACGTCGCCCACGAGCTGCAGGTACCAGGCGCCGGCGCCCGCGAGGGCGGCGACGGCGGCGACGAGCGGCTGCGACCAGAGCCACATCCGCTCGGCGGCGTTCATCGCTCCTCGATGTGCTCGGCGAGCTCGGTGCCGTGCGGGGCGAGCAGATCGGGCCGTACCGCTCGCGTGCGCGCGAGCCGCTGCTCACGACGCCAGGCGGCGATGGCGCCATGGTTGCCGCTGAGCAGAATCTCGGGCACCGCCAGCCCCCGCCACACCGGCGGCTTGGTGTAGCTCGGGTGCTCGAGCAGACCGCCCTCGTGGCTCTCCTCGGTCAGGCTCTCCGGGTTGCCGACGACACCCGGCACCAGGCGCCCGATCGCTTCGATCATCGCCATCGTCGCCACCTCTCCCCCGTTGAGCACATAGTCGCCGATGCTGAGCTGGCGAACCTCTGTGCGCTCAGAGTAGTGGTCGATGACCCGCTGGTCGATGCCCTCGTAGCGCCCGCACGCGAACACGAGGTGCTCGCGGGTCGCGAGCTCGCGCGCCAGCTCCTGGGTGAACGGATGCCCAGCCGGGCTCGGCACGATCAGCACCGACCGCGGGGTGACGAGGGTGTCGAGCGCTTCGCCCCACGGCTCGGGCTTCATGACCATGCCCGCGCCGCCGCCGTAGGGGGTGTCGTCGACCGTGCGGTGGCGGTCATGGGTGTACGCGCGCAGGTCGTGCACGTCGACCTCGATCAGCCCGGCCGAGCGGGCCTTGCCGAGCAGCGACACATCGAGCACCCCGAAGAACTCGGGAAAGATCGTGACGATGTCGAGGCGCACGCTCTGCAGTCTAGGCAGAGGGGGTTCCGGTGGCGGGCGGCGCAGGCGGCTGCTCGTCGTCGGCGAGGTTCTCGAAGAGTCCGGGAGGCGGGGTCAGCGTCACAGTGCCCGCGGCGATGTCGACGACGGGGACGATGACGCTGACGAAGGGAACGAGCACCTCGCCGTCGGGGGTGCGGATCACGAGCAGGTCGTGCGCCGGCAGGTGCTCGACGCGAACGACCGTGCCGACCTCGACGCCGTCGCGGAGGGCGCGCAGGCCGACCAGCTGGTAGTCGTACCAGGCGTCCGGCTCGGCCGGCTCGTCGACCGGCTGGTCGATCCAGAGAATCGCTTTGACGAGGCTCTCGGCCGCGGTGCGGTCGGTGACGCCTTCGAAGAACGCGACGGGCTGGCCGTTGTACCACCGCAGCTCGACGAGCGTGAGGCTCGTGCCGTGCCAGACCGACTCGGTCGGCACCTGCAGGGTGAACTCCGCGCCGGGCACGAATCGACGATCGGGGTCGTCGGTGTACAGCTCGACCTTGAGGGCGCCCTTGAGGCCGTGAGCCTTGAGCAGGCGCCCGACCCGCAGCTGCTGGGCGGCAGCGCTCACTGCTGGCGGGAGTCGTCGAGATCGGTGTCGACGACGTCGACGCGCACGCGGCGGCCGTCGGCGAGGGCGGTGATGACGGTGCGGAGGGCCTTGGCGGTGCGTCCGCCGCGGCCGATCACGCGGCCGAGGTCCTCGGGGTGCACGCGCACCTCGAGGACCTCGCCGCGAGCGGAGCTCTGCGCGACGACGGCGACATCATCGGGGTGATCGACGATCCCCTTGACGAGATGTTCGAGCGTGTCAGCGAGCACGGATGTCAGGCCTTCTCGGCCTCGGGCGCGTCGGCGGCGTCGGCCTCGACCGGGGCGTCCTCGGCGGCAGCCTCGGCCGCGGGGGCCTCCTCGGCGACCTCAGCGGCGGGGGCCTCAGCGGCCTCGTCAGCCGCGGGAGCCTCCTCGACCGGAGCGGCCTTCTCGGCGGGCTTCTCGCTCTTGGGCTTCAGTACCGGCTTCTTCTTCTCGTCCATGACGAAGGCGGCCTTCGGCTCGGCGGTCTTGACGGTGCTCTTGGCACCCTTCTCACCCTTGAAGGTGCCCCAGTCGCCGGTGAGCTTGAGGATGGCCAGCACCTGCGGGCTCGGCTGCGCGCCGACGCCCAGCCAGTACTGCGCGCGCTCCGAGTCGACCTCGATGAACGAGGGCTCCTCGGTGGGGTGGTACTTGCCGATCTCCTCGATCACGCGACCATCGCGCTTGGTGCGCGAGTCGGCGACGACGATGCGGTAGTACGGCGCACGGATCTTGCCCATGCGCTTGAGGCGGATCTTGACAGCCACGATTCTCCAACAGTGTGTGAACGGATTGAGTCGCGGTCGGTTGCGTGGGGCACACTCGACGCGAAAGCTCGCGAGCGGTGCTCGCGGCGCCTGATTAGAGGGTCGGGCGCGCGAACGCTCGACCGCCTATTCTGGCAGACTTTCGCGGCCGTCGCCGACACCGGCGTCGCCCCGGGGCGGCCGTGCGTCTCGATCGATTCGCGGGATGCGCTGCCTAGCGGTGCCCGTCGCGCCAGCTCAGCCACTCGCGCACGGGGGCCATGTCGAACTGCGGCCCGTCGAGCCCGAGCGTGAACAGGGTCGCCCCGACCGCGTGCAGCTCGTCGGCCTGCTGCATCGTGCGCTCACGGAGCTCGACCGAGATCTCGACCTCGCTCACGTCGCGGCCGACGTCCGCGCCGTGCTCGGCGAGGATGCCGAGCTTGCGCTCGAGCGTCGGCACATCGGCGAACGAGTGCCAGATGTCGGCGTGCTGCGCGACGATGCGCAGCGTCTTCTTCTCGCCGCCGCCCCCGATGAGGATCGGGATGTCGCGGGTCGGCGCGGGGTTCAGCTGCGACCAGCGCCCACGGATGACCGGCAGAGCCTCGGCGAGAGCATCCAGCCGCCCGCCCACGGTGCCGAACTCGTAGCCGTACTCGACGTAGTCGCGCTCGAACCAGCCCGAGCCGGTGCCGAAGATGAAGCGGCCCGTGCCGCCCTTTGCGCTGATGTGGTCGATCGTGCGGGCCATGTCGGCCTGCAGGTTGGCGTTGCGGTAGCTGTTGCAGTTGACGAGCGCGCCCAGCTCGGCGCGGGTCGTCTGCTCGGCGATCGCGGCGAGCATCGTCCACGACTCGAAGTGCAGCCCGTTCGGGTCGCCGTACAGCGGGTAGAAGTGGTCCCAGTTGAAGATGACGTCGACGCCCAGCTCGTCGAGCTCGGCGGCGGCGTCGCGGATGCGCTCGTACGGGGTGTGCTGGGGTCGCAGCTGCACGCCGAGGCGCACGGGTCGAGTGGTCATGCCTCCGAGCCTACGGCGGGTGTCGGTGCCCCTGCCGACTGCGCGACGGTCACGCGGCCGGAGTCGGCGCCGTGCGCGGCCACGGCGCGGCCTCCTCGAGCTGCGCCGCGAGCGCCAGCAGCAGGGCCTCCCCGGCGCCGTCCTGCGCCGGGTGGGCGACGAGCTGCACGGCGAGCGGCACGCTCGCCGTCTCGTGCCAGCCTGCGGGCACGACCGCCGCGGGCCAGCCGAGCAGGTTCCACAGCGCGGCGTAGGGGGCGTAGCCGATGTTGGCGCGCAGGTTCGCGACCCAGCCGCGGCGGTGCCACCCCTCGGCCACCGGCCCCGGCTGCGCGAGACCCGGCGTGAGGATGACGTCGACGTCGGCCGTCGCGGCCTGCACGCGCGCGCGGAGGCGGTCGACGGGGTCGGGTCGCAGGGCTCCGAGGCGCCGCAGCACGCGGCCCGCGCGCACGTGGGCGCGCACGCGCGGCTCGAGATCGCGCGCCGTCAGCCCCTCGTGCGCCGCGTCGTCGGCCGCTCCGGCGAACCAGCGGGCGAGCACCGGCACGGGGTCGGCCGGGTACGGGATGGCGAGGTCGACCACCTCGTGGCCGAGCGACCGCAGCACGGCGGCCGTGCGATCGGCGGCGGCCTTCCACTGCGGATCGAGGCGCGCCAGCGGCGTCGGAATGCCCGTCGCGAGCCCGACGCGCAGCGGGCGGCCGGGCAGGCTCGGGCGCGCGAGCTCGGGGCGGCCCGCCATGACGGCGAGCAGGAGCGCCGCATCCGCCACCGTCGTCGCGAGCGGGCCGTTTTCGCTCATGCCGAACCAGCTGTGGGCACCCATGTCGGCGGGCACGAGGCCCGAGCCGGGCTTGAGCCCCACGAGTCCGCAGTTGGCGGCGGGGATGCGGATCGACCCCATGCCATCGGCGGCATGCGCGACGGCGACCATGCCGCTCGCCACCGCGGCGGCCGAGCCGCCCGATGAACCGCCCGAGGTGCGCTCGAGGTTGTGCGGGTTGCGCGTCGTGCCGTAGACCGAGTCGGTGGTGCCGAAGACGCACAGCTCGGGCACGCGGGTGAGGCCGACGACGATCGCGCCCGCGGTGCGCAGTCGCGCGACGACCGCGTGATCGGCGGGGCGAGGCTCGGCGCTCGTCGCCGCGCTGCCCTCGCGCATCGGCTCGCCCGCGACCGGCACGTTGTCTTTGATGGCGATCGGAACCCCCGCGAGCGGCAGCTCCTCCCCCGCGGCGCGACGGGCCGCGAGCGTCGCATCGAGCGCGGCCGCCTCGGCCAGCGCCGCCTCCGATCGGACCACCTGGAAGGCGCCGAGCGCCGGGTCGAGGGCAGCGATGCGATCGAGAGCGGCCCGGGTCTCCGCGACGGCTGTCGTCGTGCCGTCGAGCACAGCGGCCGCGGTCTCCACGGCGGTGAGGAGCGTCATGCGCCCACCCTACGTCGCGCGCGAGCCCGACCGACCGAGGGTCAGCGGCCGAGCATCCGCTGGATCGTCTCGAGGTCCTGCGGTGAGGGCTGCGCGCCCGCCGCCGCCCCGCCGCCGAGCCCGAAACCGGCTCCGGATGCGCCTGCCGCCGCGCCGGGCTTGAGCCCCTGGGCGCGAGCGGCCTCCTCGGCCGCGCGCTTCGCCGGATTGCCCGACTTGGATGCGCCCTTGCCCTTCTTCTTCGCCTGGGCCTTGCGCAGCGACGCCGCACCGCCCCCACCGCCCATGCCGGGCATCGGGCCCATGCCCGGAACCTGCGGCACGCCGCCCTTGGCGACGGTCTTCATCATCTTCGCGGCCTGCTCGAAGCGGTTGACGAGGGCGTTGACCTCGGTGACCGTGGTGCCCGAGCCCTTCGCGATGCGGAGGCGGCGCGAGCCGTTGAGCAACTTGGGCAGGCGGCGCTCGGCCGGCGTCATCGACTGGATGATCGCCTCGGTGCGCGTGAGCTCGCGCTCGTCAAAGTTGTCGAGCTGCTCGCGCATGCCGCGGGCGCCCGGCAGCATGCCGAGCATGCCCTTGAGCGAGCCCATCTGCTTGAGCTGCTGCATCTGGCCCAGGAAGTCCTCGAGCGTGAAACTGTCGGTGGCGAACTTCTCGGCCGTCCTGCGGGCGTCCTCCTCATCGAAGGCCTTCTGCGCCTGCTCGATGAGGGTGAGGATGTCGCCGAGGTCGAGGATGCGGCTCGCCATGCGGTCGGGGTGGAAGGGCTCGAAGTCGTCGAGACCCTCGCCGGTGCTCGCGAACATGATCGGCCGGCCGGTGACGCTCGCGACGCTGAGCGCGGCACCGCCGCGCGCGTCGCCATCGAGCTTCGACAGCACCACCCCTGTGAAGTCGACGCCCTCCTGGAAGGCCTTCGCGGTGGCGACCGCGTCTTGCCCGATCATCGCGTCGATGACGAACAGCACCTCGTCGGGGTCGACGGCCGTGCGGATGTCGGCGGCCTGCTTCATGAGCTCGGCGTCGACGCCGAGGCGACCGGCGGTGTCGACGATGACCACGTCGTGCACCTTGTCGCGCGCGTGCGTGAGCGCGTCCTTCGCGACCCGCACCGGGTCGCCCTTGCCGTTGCCGGGCTCGGGCGCGAACACCGCGACCCCGGCCTGCTCGGCGACGACCTGCAGCTGCTGCACGGCGTTCGGGCGCTGCAGGTCGGCGGCGACGAGCAGCGGGGTATGGCCATCCGCCTTCAGCCACTTCGCGAGCTTGCCCGCGAGCGTGGTCTTTCCGGCACCCTGCAGGCCCGCGAGCATGATGACCGTCGGCGGGTTCTTCGCGAACTGCAGGCGGCGCTGCTGCCCGCCGAGGATCGTGATGAGCTCGTCGTTGACGATCTGCACGACCTGCTGGGCCGGGTTCAGGGCCTTGTTGACCTCGTCGCCGAGGGCCCGCTCGCGCACGGCGGCGGTGAAGTCTTTGACGACGGGCAGGGCGACGTCGGCATCGAGCAGCGCCTTGCGGATCTCGCGCACGGTGCCATCGACGTCGGCCGGGCTCAGCTTGCCCTTCGTGCGCAGGGCGCTGAAGGTCGCTGTCAGCCGGTCGGAGAGGGTGCCGAAGGTCGCCATAGTGGCCCCATTCTAGGCGGCGGGCTCTGGTTGACTGGGCAGACCGACTTCGAGGAGGAACCATGCGTCGCGCGATCTTCGGCCACGAACCCCAGGTGGATGCGGAGGCCTGGGTCGCCCCGAACGCGACCCTCATCGGCCAGGTGCGCATCCACCCGCGGGCCTCGGTGTTCTACGGAGCCGTGCTGCGCGCCGACCGCGACCTCATCGAGCTCGGCGAGGGCTCGAACCTGCAGGACAACGTGACCGTGCACGGCGACCCGGGCAAGCCGACGATCATCGGTCGCGGCGTGAGCGTCGGGCACGCCGCGATGCTGCACGGCTGCACCATCGAGGACGACTGCCTCATCGGCATGAGCGCGACCGTGCTCAACGGTGCGGTCATCGGGCGCGAGTCGCTCGTGGCCGCGGGTGCTGTCGTGCTCGAGGGCACGGTCGTGCCGCCGCGCTCGCTCGTGGCCGGCGTGCCCGCGAAGGTGCGGCGCGAGCTGACCGACGACGAGGTCGCGGGCATCCGCCGCAATGCCGAGACGTACCTCATGCTCGCGGCCGAGCACGCCGCGCTCGACTGATCGTCGGCGCTCGGGGCAGAGCTCGTCTGCGCCCTGGTCAGGGCACCAGGCTCGCGGCGAACACGTGCGGGGTGAACCCCGTGAGGTCGCCGATGCCCTCCCCCTGCCCGATCAGCTTTATCGGGATGCCCGTTTGCTGCTGCACGCGCAGCACGAAGCCGCCCTTCGCCGAGCCGTCGAGCTTCGTCACCACGAGGCCGGTCACGCCGGCGTGCTCGATAAAGGCCTGCGCCTGAGCGACACCGTTCTGCCCGGTCGTGCCGTCGAGCACGAGCAGGGTCTCGGCGATCGGCGCGAGCTTCTCGATGACGCGGGTGACCTTGCCCAGCTCATCCATCAGGCCCGCCTTCGTCTGCAGGCGGCCCGCCGTGTCGATGATGGCGATATCGATGCTGTTGTCGATCGCGAATTGCACGGTCTGGTAGGCCACGCTCGCCGGATCCTGTCCGGGATGCTGCGGTCGCACGACCTGCGCACCCGCGCGCTCCGCCCACGTCGCGAGCTGATCGACCGCCGCGGCGCGGAACGTGTCGGCCGCGCCGACGACGACCGAGCGCCCGTATCCGGTCAGGAACTTCGCGAACTTGCCGATCGTCGTCGTCTTGCCGACGCCGTTGACGCCCACCACGAGCACGACCGCGGGGCGGTTACTGAGCGTCAGGGTCGGGTCCTGCGCGGCGAGGCGCTCCTCCAGCGCCTCGCGCAGCATGCGCTTGAGATCGGCGGGGTCGGTGGTCTTGAACTGCGCGACCTTCGCGCGCAGCTCGTCGAGCAGCTCATCGGCGAGGTCGGGGCCGAAGTCGGCGCCGAGGAGGGCGGTCTCGAGGTCGTCCCAGGTGTCGTCGTCGATCGTCGGGCTCGAGAACAGGCCGCGCAGGGCGCCGCCCAGCGACCATGCACGCTCAGCCATGCCTCCAGCTTAGTTGTGCCCCTCCGTGTGCACCTCGTCGACCGAAGCCGGGCATCCCCTTCGCCCGTCCGGCGCACTCCGGCGCACTCCGGCGCACTCCGGCGCACTCCGGCGCCCGCACGCCTGCACGTGCCAGCGCTGTCGTCAGTTCGCGTCGGAATGCCTGCTCCATGTGACGCGAACTGACGACAGCGAGGTCAACGGTGGAGCGGTCGAAGGGGTCGCAGCTGCCAATGGCGGTTCGGGCGCCAGCCACGCTCCCGCAATCGCTTCTCCATGCGATGCGTGAACTCGTTCAGCTCCTCGAAAAGGTCGAGCCTGGTCGCCCGCACGGCAACCCATCCGCTGTCGTGGTAGCGCTCGAAACGCCGCAGATCGTGGGCGAATTGGCGGGGATCGGTGCGGTGGTGATCTCCCTCGTACTCGACCAGCACTCGGTACTCGGGCCACGCGAGGTCAGGGGTCGCCCTCCACCCCGGTTCCACGACCGAATATCCGACCGTCGGGGAAGGAAGTCCGGCGCGCATGAGTGCGATTCTCATCAACGTCTCGGGTCGCGACCGTGCACCGGTCACCGAGAGCGCCCACGCTCGCGCAGCGCGAGCAGAGCCACGACGACCTTCGGCGAGTGCCTCGCTGATGTCGATCGAGCGGGATCCCTCTGCCGCGCGGGTGCGCAGCGCATCGGCGACGACGATGAGGTCATCCAGTGACAGCACAGTGGCGAGCGTCGCGAACAACCACGGCTCGGTCAGTACCGGAACGAATCGCTGCTCGGCCGTGCTCGGCAGGATGATGGGCCACCGCGCGATGGCCTCCGGCGGCAGACGGTAGGCGTGACCGCTGACGCCGGTGAGGCGGGGTGAACGGTCGGGGTGCCGCACGGTGACGTGCACAAGCCTGTGGTCGACGGCGAGCGGAAGGGGCAGTTGTCGGATCGCCGCACCCGTGACGTGCGAGAACCCGTAGTCGGGCATACCTCGGCGGGCAGACAGCGCGACGGCCCGTGATACGACATCGTCGAGCGGAAAACCCTCGGCGACGACTCCGCGGAAGGGCCGATCGATGTCTGCCCGGCGAGCGCGCTCGGCGCCGAGGCCCAGTTCGACGAAGCGCGCGACGGGCGCGACGTCGCCTCGGAGTTCGAGCGGCAGGGTGCGGGGCACTCGGGGCATACGCACAGGATGCGTGGCTTCGGTCGACACTCCGTCTGAGCATCCGTCGCTCGTGGTGTCGTCAGTTCGCGTCGCAACTGGTGAGGAGAAGCGACGGAAAGTGGCGACACCGTTCAGGGGAGGCGTGGGGTCGCGGGCGCGGGCGCCGAGCGGGGGAACAGGCGAGGCTACTCGTCGCGCATCTTCTCGTAGATCTTCTTGCAGTCGGGGCACACCGGAAACTTCTCGGGGTCGCGCCCGGGCACCCACTTCTTGCCGCACAGTGCGCGCACGGGCTTGCCGGTCAGGGCCGACTCGATGATCTTGTCTTTGGGCACGTAGTGCGAGAAGCGTTCGTGGTCGCCGTCGTCGAGCTGCTCCTGGTTGAGCAGCTTCTCGAGCTCGCGGTCGAGAACGTCGACGCCGCCCGCGCCGCCGCCGTCGCGGCCGGGGCCGCCCGGTTCGTCGAGAGTCGCCATGCCCTCAGTGTACGGCGGGGTGGATGCCCAGGCCGGGCCGCGACGCCCGCTCAGCCGCGCAGCGCGAGGTCGAGCAGCTCGGGCGCGCGAGCGCGGAAGGCCCGGCCTCCGATGACGAGACCGAGCAGCAGCATCCCCAGGCCGGTGGCGGCACCCGCGATGCCGCTGACCACGAACCAGGCGGGGTCGGTGAATCCCCAGACGCCCGTGAGCAGTGCCGGGGTCATGAGAGCGAGGATGGCGACGAGCGAGAGGGCCTGGCTCCAGCCGGCGCGGGCGCCGAGGGTGGGAGGCTGCTCGAACGGGCCTGCACCGGGGCGGGCCGCCGGGTAGGCGCCCACCGCCGAGGCGACGCTGGAGACGCCGACGCCGGTCAGCAGGAGGCCGACGGTGATGCCCAGCAGCGCAGGCAGGGCGCCGTCGACACCCGACCACAGCACGAACAGGGGTGCGGGCGGAAGCAGCAGCAGGCCGATGAGGAGCGGCGGCACGCTGCGGCCCCAGCGATCGGCGACGGCGGGTACGGGGGCGGCGACGTGCACCCAGAGCGCGGTGCTGTCGTAGGCGGCGTCGTTGTGCGGGAACCAGCCGAGGAAGAGGGCCAGCACCGGCAGCGGCAGCAGCCACAGCGGCGGCAGCGGCGCTCCAGCGGTTGCAAGGGTGAGCATCATGAGCACGGGAGCCAGCGGCAGCACGAGCAGCACCAGGCGATAGCGCGGGTCGCGCAGCCAGTAGAGCAGGCTGCGCGCGGCGATGACGCCGGCGGGCGTCGCGGGGGCGAGGTCGAACCAGCCGAGGCCGGTCGTCGATGCCTCCCGCTGGGTGCGCTGCGGCGCTTCGAGCAGGCGACCGACCACCCAGGCCCACCCGAGAGCCATGACGGCGAGCATGACGAGCCCGCCCAGCAGGCGCGCCAGCAGCGGGGCGAGCTCGCTGCCCGGAACGGCCCACAGCATGCCGACCGGGGTCGAGCCGAGCACGGCCGCGATGGGCAGGAGGGTGCCGGCGGCGGCGGGGTCGCCGACAGCGAGCACCGTGATGCCCGCGGCGCACAGTGCCAGTGCCACGACGACGCGTGCGCCCGTCGTGATGACGCGGCGCGCCGCCGACGAGACGGCCAGCTGCGCCCCGACCGCGACGAGGAACTGCGACGTCAGGATGATCGCGAGGGCCGCGAGAACGCCCGCGGCGATCGCGGCGCCGGCCGTCGGGGTGCCCGCCCACGCGAGCTCGAGGCCGATGCCGAGCACTGCGGCGAGCAGGCCCGGGATGCCGATCGCACCCGCGACGGCGAGGGAGAGGGCCAGGCGCCGCGGAGCGATCGGGAAGCTCGCGAACCGGCGGGGCTCGAGCGCTGAGCCGAGGCCGGCGCTGAGCGGCGCGACGGCGATACCCACCGAGAGCGCCGTCGCGACGATGACGAGGGCGGCCCGATGCTCGGGCAGCGCGGGCTGCACGACCGACGCGAGGGCGAGCACAGCCCACACGACCGCGGCGGCGAGCGCGATGACCGGCAGTGCTCGAGCGAGGTCGCGGCCGGGTCGCAGTGCCGAGAGCAGCAGCGCGAGCTTCAGACGGAGAACGTGGTCAGCCACTCCAGCCCCTCCACCGCGACGCGACCGCCGGCGAGCTCGACGAAGCGCTGCTCGAGGCTCCGGCCGTCGCGCACCTCATCGAGGGTGCCGGCCGCCAGGATGCGGCCGCCCACGATGACGGCGACCGCATCGCACACCCGCTCGACGAGGTCCATGTTGTGGCTCGAGAGCACGACCGTGCCGCCGGCGGAGGCGTAGCGCTTCAGGAGGTCGATCGCCTGGGCGGTCGACACGGGGTCGACGGATTCGAACGGCTCGTCGAGCACGAGAACCGCGGGCGAGTGGATGAGCGCGGCCGCGAGCGAGATCTTCTTGATCATGCCCACCGAGTAGTCCCGCACCGGACGCTCGAGCGAGCCGTCGAGGCCGAGGGCGACAGCAAGGTCGTCCGCCCGCGCGAGCGCCGACGCGCGATCGAGCCCGTGCAGCACGGCCGTGTAGTACAGCATCTGCGCGCCGGTGAGCCGATCGAACAGCCGCATGCGATCGGGCAGCACCCCGATGAGGCTCTTGGCCGTGCGCGGCTCGCCCCACACGTCGACCCCCGTCACGCGCACACTGCCAGCATCGGGGCGCAGCAGGCCCGCGGCCATGGAGAGCGTGGTGGTCTTGCCGGCCCCGTTCGGGCCGACGAAGCCGAAGATGCTGCCGCGGCGCACGGTCAGGCTCACACCGTCGACCGCCGTAGCGCGGCCGAAGGCCTTGCGCAGGCCGTCGATCTCGAGCACGACCGGAGCGGGAGGGGCCGGCTTCGCGGGCCTCACCGTCTTTCCCGCTGCCGACTTTGCCGACGCGGTCTTCGCCGCTGCGGTCGACGCCGCCGGTTTGGCGGTGCGGCTCGGGCGGGGCGTGCGGGCGGGCTTGCCCGAGCGCGAGGGCGAGGCGGGCGAGGATTCCACGCGTCCACGCTACCAACGGCCCCGCATCCGGCCCCGGATGCGCACCGCGCGCCTCGCCGCCTGCATCACGGTTCGGAAACAAACGGTGAACGAGACGTGACCGGCAGGGGTGCTCCCGGCTACCCTGGAAGGGCACAACGGTGTGTCCACACTCTTTCCTCGACACATCAGGAGCCTCACATGACCACGCAGGTCGTCATCCTTGCCGCCGGTATGGGCAGTCGCCTCGGCCGCGAGCTGCCGAAGCCGCTCACCGAGCTGAGCGACGGGCGCACCATCATGCAGCAGCAGCACGACAACATCGCCGCCGCGTTCGGCACCGACGTGACCATCACGACGGTCGTCGGCTACAAGCTCGAGCACATCATCGACGCCTTCCCCGACGTCGAGTACGTCTACAACGAGCAGTACGACCAGACCAACACCTCCAAGAGCCTGCTGCGCGCGCTCAAGGCCACCGGCAAGAGCGGCGTGCTGTGGATGAACGGCGACGTCGTCTTCGACCCGCAGGTGCTGGTGCGCGTCGCCGGCCTCGTGCACGCCGACCGCTCCTTCGTGAGCGTCAACACCTCCGCTGTGAGCGACGAGGAGGTCAAGTACACGGTCGACGCCGAGGGCTTCATCCAGTCGCTCTCGAAGACCGTCGTGGGCGGCCTCGGCGAAGCCGTCGGCATCAACTACATCTCGAGCCGCGACAAGGCCGTGCTCATGCACCACCTGACGCGCTGCGCCGACCAGGACTACTTCGAGCGCGGCATCGAGCTCGCGATCGAGCACGACGGCATCCGCGTCGAGCCCGTCGACATCAGCGACCTCTACGCGGTCGAGATCGACTTCGCCGAAGACCTCGAGCGGGCCAACCTGCACGTCTAGTCCGCGCTCCGGGCGCGCATCCACCGTCGCGATCGGCATCGGAGCGGCGAAGCGGGGCGGCGCGCGCTAGCGTTGTGCAACGTGACCACCGCCCTGCCACCGCGCCCGGCGCGCACGCCTGCGCAGGTGTACCGGCAGTCGTTGTGGCTGCTCACGGCGCGCGATCTCAAGGTTCGGTACGCGACCTCGTGGCTGGGCTACGTGTGGTCGGTGCTCGACCCGCTCGTGATGGCGATCATCTACTGGTTCGTCTTCACGCAGATCGTCGACCGCACCATCGGCGAGGCGCCCTACATCGTCTTCCTCCTCGCCGGGCTGCTGCCCTGGATGTGGTTCAACGGTGCCGTCGGCGACGCGACCCGGGCGTTCATCAAAGACGCGAAGCTCGTGCGATCCACGCGCATCCCCCGCACCGTATGGGTCAACCGCATCGTGCTGTCGAAGGGCATCGAGTTCGTCGCGGCGATCCCCGTGATCGCGGTGTTCGCCGTGATCTTCGGCGCCGAGCTCACCCTCGGCGTGCTGTGGCTGCCCGTGGCGATCGTGCTGCAGGCCGTGCTCACCGTCGGGCTCGGCCTGATCATCGCGCCGCTCGTGGTGTTCTTCCGCGACCTCGAGCGGGCCGTGAAACTCATCCTCCGCTTCCTGTTCTACGCCTCGCCGATCATCTACGGGCTCTCCGACCTGCCCGCCGGTCTCGGCCTGTGGGCCTCGTTCAATCCGCTCGCGGGCATCATCTCGCTGTACCGCGCCGCGTTCTTCCCCGACCAGCTGGATGCCCGCGCCGTGCTCATCGCGGCCGCCATGAGCATCCTCATCCTCGGGGTCGGCGTGCTCGTCTTCCGGCGCATGGTGCGCGCGGTGCTGAAGGAGGTCTGATGGCCGCCCCCGAGAGCGCTGGTCGGGCCGACGTGGTGATCCGCGTGCGCGGAGCGGGCATCCGCTTCCGGCGCAATCGCCGCGGTCGCCGCTCGTTCAAAGACCTCTTCGCCGGGCGCAACCGCCGGTCGCGGCCGGGCGAGTTCTGGGCGCTGCGCGGTGTCGACGTCGAGGTGCGAGCCGGTGAAGCGATCGGGGTTGTCGGCCGCAACGGCCAGGGCAAGTCGACGCTGCTGAAGCTCGTCGCCGGGGTCATGCTGCCCGACGAGGGGTCTGTCGACGTGGTCGGCGGGGTGGCGCCCCTCATCGAGATCACGGGCGGCTTCGTCGACGACCTCACGGTGCGCGAGAACGTCTACCTCACGGCCGGGCTGCACGGCATGGCCAAGCACGAGATCGACGCGCGCTACGACGAGATCATCGACTTCGCCGAGCTGCGCGACTTCGTCGGCACGCCCTACAAGCACCTGTCGAGCGGCATGAAGGTGCGGCTCGCGTTCTCGGTGATCTCGCGGCTGGAGGAGCCGATCCTGCTCGTCGACGAGGTGCTCGCGGTCGGCGACAAGGCGTTCCGCGACAAGTGCTACGCGCGCATCGACGAGCTGCTCGCGGGCGGGCGCACCCTGTTCTTCGTCTCGCACAACGAGCGCGACCTGAAGCGGTTCTGCACGCGGGGCCTCTACCTCGACGGCGGCGCGCTCGTGCTCGACGCGCCCATTCGCGACGTGCTCGCCGCCTACGGGCGCGACCACGGCGGCACGGCTGTCGCCGAGTAGGGCTCTCGTACACTGGGGCGACGACCCCCAGGAGGCCGTCATGACGATCGTGCCCCACGAGCACGACCCCCTGCTGGTGCGCGGGCTGCGCGCGGCGATGTCGGCGCAGCGCCCGGCGGTGCTCCTGCACATCCGCGCGATCCGACGGCAGTACCCGCACGCCACGCCCGAGCAGGTGGTGCGCATCCTGGAGCGGCGGTTCCTCACCAGCGTGACGCTGACCGGAGCCGGCAGCGGTGCGGCCACGCTCATCCCCGGCATCGGAACGGCCCTGGGGCTCACGGTGATCGGTGTCGAGACGGTGGCGTTCTTCGAGATGACCGCGCTGTTCGCCCAGTCGGTCGCCGAGGTGCACGGCATCGTCGTCGACGACGAGGAACGGGCGCACAACCTCGTCATGGCGCTGATGCTCGGGGGCCCGGGCAAAGACCTCGTGCAGCAGTTCATCGGGCAGGCGACGGGGTCCGGGCCCGACCGCACCCAGTACTGGGGCGAGTCGATCACCGCCGGCATGCCGAAGGCCCTCGTCGGTCTGCTCAACAAGCGGCTGCGCGACGAGCTCGTGAAGCGCCTCACCGTTCAGCAGGGCGGCAGCATGGCCGGCCGACTCGTGCCCTTCGGCATCGGCGCGGTCATCGGCGGCGCGGGAAACCGGCTGATCGGCACCAAGGTGGTGCGCACCGCGCAGGCCGCCTTCGGCCCGGCACCGGCGGCATGGCCGGCCGAGCTGGCCGAGATCAGTCGCCCGTCGGCGCCTCGTCCTCGTCGTCCTCGTCGTCGAAAGGGTTCGACTCCGACGTGATCGGGTCGCTCGCGTGCTGCGCGGCGACACGCTCCCACTCCGCCGAGAGAGCCGCGACCGCAGCGTGGAAACGGGCCGTCGCGGCACCGGGCGTGGTGTCGCCGAAGTAGCGGGTCACCCAGTGGGTCAGCTTCTCGTGCGCCTCGGGGCTGGTGAGCACCCGGTCGATCACGGGCACCACCTGGGCGGCATCCTCGGCGTGCAGCCACTCGCAGTCGCTCAGATAGCCCGACTCGTCGATCTCGGCCTCCGCCGACGACGGCCGCGCGATGATGATCGGTTTGCCCGTCGCGAGCCGGTCGTACACCATGGCCGAGATGTCGGTGATGGCGACGTCGGCGGCGGCGAGCTGCCAGCCGAGCGCGGCCCCCGTGTCGTGCACGTGCTGGGCCGCGGGGTCGGCGGCGTTGGCGCGCTCCAGAGCCTGCACGATGCGCCGGTTCGCCTCGCGGTAGTCGCGGCTCAGCACCCCGCTGCGCGGGTGCGGACGGTAGATCACGCGGTGACGGCCGGTCGCGAGCAGAGCATCCACGAGGGCCTCGCCATGGCTCGCGATCGAGCCGTAGGCGGCGGCAGGCCGGTCGCCCTCCCAGGTGGGGGCGTAGAGCACGACGGTGCGGTCGTCGGGCGCGTACGGGGTCTCGCCCGCGAAGTGGTCGGCCTGCGGGCGGCCGATCTCGATCGTGCGGTGCTCGACGTCGTACGACCACAGCTTGCGGGCCAGGCGGTCGCGGGCGGCCTGCCCGGCGACGAAGGCGTAATCGTAGGCCTTGTACTGATTGGTGGTCATGTACATCTTGTCGGACTCGCCGTGGTTGATGAACACGTGCCACATGCGGCCGTAGCGGAACATCTGGAAGTTCTTGGTGTTCTGGTTGACGTAGAACACCATGCGCAGGGGCTGCTCGGCGACGAAGCGCTCGAGGTCGGTCACCTTCCGCAGATACACGGCAGGCACCGGTGACTCGTCGAGCAGCGTCATCATCGTTCCGGGGCTGCGGCTGATGATGGCGATCGGATGCTCCCGGGCGAGCTCGGCGAGCGGCGCGTACCACTGGCGAATCTGGTAGAGGTTCACGCGGGTGTCGGCGAAGTAGACCGCGATCTCGATGCTGCCGGGGGCCGGGGGTGCTCCCTCGTGCTCCAGCCGCTGCGCGAGCAGGATGCGATTGCGGCGCGAGCGCATCAGGTCGCGCACGATCCGGCGCGCCGTCTTGAACTGGCTCACGATCTTCACTCTGCCGATTCTCCCAGCGACCTCCCGAGCGGCCCGACCATTCGGCGACACCGTTACCGACTTGTTCGCAATTCAGGCTGAACCGACGGATGTGACGCGCTTCTCGGTCACGAATGTCGTCGCAGCCTGAGTTGCGAACGGCGGCGAGATGACAGAATCGGGCGCGATGGCCCGCTTCACGTTCAGCGCCGGCAACGCGCGCGCTCTGGCTCGCGCCCCGCTCTACGCGCTGGGGGCGCTGGGGGCGCTGCTGGTGCCGCGCAGCCCGCGCCGCTGGGTGCTCGCCTCGGGCATCGGGCTCGGCGAGGGGGCGCTCGCACTGCACGAGCACGTGCGCGCCGTTGACCCCGCGCGGCAGCTGACCTGGCTGGCGTCGAGCCGCGCCGAGCTCGCCGCGGCGCGCGCTCGCGGCCTGCGCGCCCTGCCCAAGCGCGGGCCGCGCGGGCTCTGGGCGACGCTGCGCGCGGGCGTTGTCGTGGTGACGCACGGGTTCGGCGACGTCAACCGCTTCGGGGTGAGCGGCGCGCGGGTCGTGCAGCTGTGGCACGGCATCCCGCTCAAGCGCCTGCACCTCGACACCGGAGCCGCCCTGCGCCTGCCGCTCATCGGCAGCCTGCCCGGTGTCGCGCGGTTCGTCGCCGCGCTGTACCGGCGGGCGGGGGCGCAGATCGCGCTGTTCCCAGTCGCGTCGGAGCGGGTCGGCGCGCGCATCCGCACGGCATTCGGCCTGCCCGCGTCGCGGGTGCGGGCGATCGGCGACCCGCGCGACGACGTGCTGCTGAGGGGCACGGCTGACGAACGGCGAGAGGCGGCACGGGCTCTCGTCTCGGACGCCCTGCGGGCGGCGGGCGATGCGGGTCTGCCGGATGCGGGCCCCGTGGTGCTCTACGCCCCCACCTGGCGCGACGGCGCCGTGGATGCCGCGATCCCGACCCCCGCCGAGTGGCAGGCGATCGCGGCCTGGGCCGACCGTGCCGGGGCGACGCTGCTGATTCGCTCGCACCCACTCGGCCAGGGCTCGTACGCGGAGGGCGCCGCGCGCTCGCCGCGCATCCGGCTGCTCGGCCGCGATGCCCTCACCGACGTGACCCCGGCGCTGCCGGCGGTCGACCTCGTCGTCACCGACTACAGCTCGATCGCCTTCGACGCCGCCATCGCCGACGTGCCGAGCGTGTTCTTCGCCCCCGACCTGCCGCAGTATCTGGCGACGCGGGGGTTGTACCAGCCCTACCGCGAGTTCAGCGGTGGCGAGCCCGCCACGACCTGGGCCGAGACGCTCGACCGCGTCGACGCCGTGCTCGACGGCCCGGGTCGGCAGGTCGCCCTCGCGCACGCCCGCTGGCTGCGGGACGAGCTCGTCGACCACCTCGACGGCGGCGCGACCGAGCGCGTCTACGCCGCCATCCTCGAGCTGCTCGGCGAGCCGGCTGCGGTAGACGCGGCCGCCGACGACCCCAGGCACCCGGCCGACAGCGACGACGGGCGTCCATCGGTCACTCGTTACCGCTCGCACCCGAACAACCTCGCAACGAGTGACCGATCGACGCCCGGGGGGGCGATCACGCGGGCGCCCCGACGACTGGTCATCACCTACGCCGAGATCGACCACACGACGGTCACGATCCGCGGCATCGCACCGGCTCGCATCGCGCGGATCTCGCTCGCCGGCCCGCGTCAGACCATCCCGCTCGATTTCGACCAGGTCGGCGACGGGTTCTCGGCGTGGTCGAGCCTGTTCGGTGAGCGCTGGGGCATCGCCGACCTCCCGCCCCGCAGCGACGACTACCGGCTCGAGGTGCAGTTCGAGGGCGCCGAGCGCCCGAGCACGCGCGCGACGGTGGAGGCTGCGCTCGACCCCGCATTCCGCACCGACTGGCTGCGGGCCGAGCTTCGCGCCGACGCGGGCACCCTCGTGCTGCGCGTCGAGCCGCCGCTGGCCGAGAGCGAGCGGGGAGCATCCGCCCAGAAGCGTCTCGAGAAGGCCTACCGCCGCCGCACCGCGACCCCCGAGAACGCGGTGTTCTTCGAGAGCTTCTACAGCCAGACGGTCGCGTGCAACCCGCTCGCCATCGACCGCGAGCTCGCCCGCGTGCGGCCGGACGTGACCCGCTACTGGTCGGTCGTCGACCGCTCGATCGCCGTGCCGGAGGGTGCGATCGCGGTCGTCGAGGGCTCGGCCGAGTGGTGGCGGGTGCGCGCCGACGCCCGCCTGCTGGTCGTCAATGACTGGCTGCGCAAGCGGTGGATGCCCCGGGCCCACCAGCGCGTGCTGCAGACCTGGCACGGCACCATGCTCAAGCGTCTGGCGCTCGACCGCGAGGGCGTGGGCCTGCGCACCCGCATCGCCGTGCGGCGCGAGAGCCGCCGGTGGGATGCCCTGCTCGCGCAGAACGACTACGCGGCGGCGATCTTCCGGCGCGCGTACGCCTTCCGCGGGCCCGTGTGGGTCGAGGGCTACCCGCGCACCGACGCGCTCGTCACGATGTCGGCGGAGGATCGCGCGGCACTGCGCGCCCGGCTGGGCGTACACCCCGAGCAGCGGGCGGTGCTCTACGCCCCGACCTGGCGCGACGACACCGCGCAGATGGTCGACTACCTCGACCTGCCCGGCCTGCCCGCTGCGCTCGCCGAACTGCCCGGCGACCACGTCGTGCTCGTGCGCGGCCACAGCCGCACGCTGCGTCACGGCCGCGACCTCGACGCCGAGGGGCTCATCGACGTCACGACCTACCCCGACATGGCCGACCTGCTTGCCGCCGCCGACGTCGTCATCACCGACTACAGCTCGCTCATGTTCGACATCACCGCGGTCGACACGCCGCTCGTGCTGTTCACGCCCGACCTCGAGCACTACCGCCGCGAGCTGCGCGGGTTCTACTTCGACCTGCTCGCCGAGGCTCCGGCGCCGGTGGCCCGCACGAGGGACGAGGTGCTCGACGTGCTGGCTTCACTGGCCGCCGCACCGGCACCGGCTGTCGCGAGTCCGCAGCTCGGCGCGTGGCGTGATCGGTTCACCCCGCGCGATGACGGTCGGGCCGCCGAGCGGGTCGTGGCGCGCATCCTGGCCGAGGGGATGCTGCCGCCGGAGTGACGCGCGTGCGGTGCGGCAGGGACGGTGCTACGACTCGATGCGCGACCGGTCGACGGCGTCGCGCGCCCCGACGGCGACGCCGCGCAAGAACCCGGCACCCCAGCTGAGGTGCATGACGACGATGACGCCGACGAACGTCAGCCGATCGGCGAATCGCGGCCCGCTCGACCGCGACAGCAGCAGCACGACCAGCAGCGCGATGTACAGCACGGGCCCGAGGTAGACCAGCGACAGCAGCCACGCCACCCAGCCCGAGACGACGCCGGTGAGCTCGAGCACGAGCAGCACGAGGCTCGCCGCGAGCGAGAGCACGAGCACGGGCGGGGCGAAGTAGCGCAGCGAGTTGCGCCCGCCGAGCCGCCGCACGAGCTCGCCGCGCCAGATGCCGGTCGCCGTGAACTGGCGCGCGAGCTTGCCCCAGGTGTCGCGCGGCCAGTAGGCGACCCGCAGCGCGGGGTCGAGCCAGACCAGGTGGCCGGCCTCGCGCAGCCGCAGGTTGAGCTCCCAGTCTTCGCCGCGCTTCAGGTCTTCGTCGTAGAGCCCGACCTGCTCGAGCGGGCCGCGACGCATGATTCCGAGGTACGCGCTCTCGGCGGGGCCTTCGGATGCTGCGCCGTGGTACGCGCCGCCCCCGAGCCCGAACCGGCTGTTGTAGGCGCGAGCGACGGCCGACTGCACGCGCCCGCGCCCGGTGGCGACCATGAGGCCGCCGAGGCTCGCGGCGCCGGTGCGCTGCAGGGCTGCGACTCCGAGCGCGGTGTAGTCGGCGGGCAGCTCGGTGTGGGCATCCACGCGGATGATGATGTCGTTCGCGGCGGCGCGGATGCCCTGATTGAGGCTCACCGGAATCGACAGGTGCGTGTTCTGCACCACGGTGATGCGCCGGTCGGCGGCGGCGCGGGCGGTGACCGCCTCGGTGGTGCCGTCGGTGGAGGGGCCGAGCACGACGACGAGCTCACGCTCGCCGTCGTAGCGCTGGGCGAGCACGCTGTCGATCGCCGCGTCGATGTACGCGGCCTCGTTGTAGACGGGCATGACGTAGCTGACGGCGGGATGCGTCGCTGCGGCCTGGCCCATAGTTCTCGAGGCTAGCGCCTGCGGGTCGCCTGTCGCGGCCCTGTCGCGACCCGCGACGGCCCCAGCGCGACACCCGCCGGAGCGGGCGCCGGGCCGGGGCCGGAGCGGCGCGGACGGTCGGCGCTGCTACTGCAGCTCGCCGAGGGTCACCGTGACCCGCTGCTCGGCGCTGCCGCGCACGTAGACCAGCTCGGCGCTCGCCCCGCCGGGCAGCACGCGCACCTGCGCGGTGAGGTCGACGCTGCCCGTGATCGGCACCCCGTTGAACTCGGTGATGATGTCGCCCGACCGGAGGCCGGCCACGTCGGCCGCCCCGCCCGGGACCACGCTGTCGATGAGGGCACCGTTGACGGTGCTGCTCGGGTCGTTGAGCGCGTCGGTGACGGTCGCCCCGAGCAGTCCGTGGCTGGCCGTGCCGTTCTCGATCAGCTCGGTGGCGATGCGCTGGGCGAAGTTGGAGGGGATCGAGAATCCGACCCCGATGCTGCCCCCTTGGCCCTGGCTGTTGCTCGCGGTCGCGATGGCGACGACGATGCCGATGAGCCGGCCCTCGTCGTCGAGCAGCGCACCACCCGAGTTGCCCGGGTTGATGGCGGCGTCGGTCTGGATCACGGGGAGCGACACCGTGCCCGAGCTCAGCGGGCGCGGGTCGGTGCCCTCGGTACCGGGAACGTCGAAGTCCCAGAAGTCGAAGGGAGCATCCTGCCCGTTGTCGGGCTGAGGCGCGATGTCGAGCTGCTGCCCGGGCACGGCCGACGACCGCACGGTGATGGAGCGGTTGAGGGCCGAGACGATGCCGTTCGATACCGAGCCGGCGAGCCCGAGCGGGGCCCCGATGACGACGGTGCGGTCTCCGACGTTGAGCGCGTCAGAGTCGGCGAACTCGATCGTCGGCAGCCCTTCGGCGCCCTCGAGCTTGACGACGGCGAGGTCGGCGATGGGGTCGCTGCCAACGAGGGTCGCGTCGAAGATGCGGCCGTCGGAGAGGGTCACGCGGATGCTCGGCTCGAGCGTCGCCCCCTCGAGAGTCGCGACGTGGTTGTTGGTGAGCACGTACCCGTCTTCGGAGAGGATGACGCCGGAACCGTTGCCGGCCGAGCCGCCGCCGCCGACGCTGAGGGTGACGACGGCCGGCATGGCCTTGGCGACGACCGCGGTGACCATGGTGGCGTCGCCCGGGTCGTTGACGGTGATGGTGGTGGGTGCCGCGGGCGCGCCGGCCACGGCGCCCGGCTGGGTCGCGAGCACGGCAGCGACGACACCGCCGCCGGCGACCCCGCCGATGAGGGCGCCGACGGTGAGCATGCCGAGGAGGGGCGCGAGCGCGGGCCGGGTGCGGGCCGCGACCGGCGCCGCCTCGGCGGCCGCCGGTGCGGCGGCGATGGGCTGGTCGGCGGGCGCTGCCTCAGCGGGCGCGGCCTGTGCGGGCGCGGGGTCTGCGGGCGCTGACTCTGCGCTGACTGCGGGTGCGGGCGGCTCGATGCCTGCGGAGGGTTCGATGACGGGCTCCGGCACCTCGGGGGTCTCGGGGCTGGTGGTCATGGGAGGGCTCCTTTCGCCGATGTCAGCGTCCTCCGCAAACCTGTGCATTCTATTTGCCGCGCCTTGGTGCCCTCCGACCCTTCGCTCAACCCTCGCCCGGTCAGCAGCCGGGTCCGCGCGGGGAGCGGCTGCAGTCGCGGTCGACCAGCACGGTGACGGCGTCGCCGGCGGTGGCGATCAGGTCGTTGGCCGGCAGCACGATCACGCCGGCGAGGCTCTGCCACGCCCCTCCCGCGAAGCGGTATTCGGCGCTGAATTCGACGTCGAGCTCGATCACGTAAGTTCCGGATGCCCGGTAGGTGTGACTCGTCGGCGTGGTGTCGAACTCGCTCAGGCCGAGCGCGCTCCACGGCGCACCCGGGGTCGTGAGGCGTGCGGCTGCGCCGTCGCCGTAGCGCCAGCGGTAGCCGCTGGGCGTGAATCGCACTTCGGCAGGCTGCCCGAGCAGCGCCCCGGCGACCACGTGCCGCCCGGTCTGCGCGATGAAGTTGGTCGGCAGCCCGACCACCATCCAGCCGTCGGGCTGCATCGTCTGCCGCGGAACCTGCGGGCGGAAGGCGGCGATGTCGCTGATCGTCAACGGGGGGATGCCCGCCGCGTCTTGCCCCTCCCCCGGCTTGCCCTGCCCTTCGCCGTAGCAGAGGCCTGCGAAGACCTCCTCGCACGGCAGGGGCGGCAGAGTGGATGCGCCACCGCCCCCGGCGCCGGAACCCCCGCCCGCCCCGGAGCCACCGGGTCCGCCGCCGGTGCCGCCCGGGATGCCCCCGACCGTGAGGTTGCCGTCGAGAACAGCGCTGTCGCCCGAGATCTCGCCGCCCACGTTCGGGCAGCCCTCTCCGAACTGACCAACTGCACCGCAGGAGGATGGGTGATGAACATTGGCCTGGTAACCCGCCAAGAGGCCAATCCCCAAGAGAAGTGTTGAGGTGACTCTCAGCACGAGTCCGCGTTCTCCCAGAACTCCCGGCTAACCACAAGCGAGTTCGAATCGCGGAAGTCAACTTGGACTTCAAGGACCGTGTAATTCGGTCGGTCTGGCGTGGTTAGCGAGTTGCCTTGTCGATCGAGCAGCACGACATCGCTGATGTCTTCGCAGATGTATGCGATCACGCTCGCAACATCATCTGACTGGAAACTCTGTTGAAGGGCAGCGTGACCGATTGAGCGCACGCCCTGCAAGGAGTAGCCCTCGACTAGAAACTCACGAAGGGATTCCTCGAATTCAACCAAGGCCTGGCCACCTGCGGGTACCAAGTACTCAACCTCACTACCAGGGTCGGCCAGCGCAGAGTCGACGGCTGCCAGGTACTCCTCGTACGCGGCCGTCGCGGCCGCGAGCGCCTCCTCGTCGGAGGCGAAGAGGGGCTCGCCGGCGGCGGGCGGCTCGGGCGGGGGGAGGCGCGTCGACTCGGTGCAGCCGGCGAGGGCCAGAGCGAGCAGCAGCGGGGCGACGGCGAGGGTGAGGCGGCGCGGCATGGGTTCGACGGTAGGGGTGCGGCGAGCATCCTGTGCTCGTTGTCCACACCGCCGGCGGGTGCGCCCGACCCCGCGTGTACCCCGGCCGCTGTCCCCAGAAAACGGGGTGCACAGAATCGTCTGGGCGCCGCCTACACTGGCGGAACCACCGACCCACGACCACCCGGGGGCCACACCGCAATGACGCAGTCACACCTGACCGACGTCGAGACCGTTCTCGATGCCGCCAGCGACATCATCCAGAACGACGGCTACTCCGCGGTGACCCTGCAGTCGATCGCGTTGCGCGCCGGCGTGAGCGTCGAGGAGGTCGAGGCGATGTTCCCGACCGCGAACGACGCGATGGTGGCGATGCTGAACCGCGAGTTCCACGGCATGTACGGCCTGATCGTCGAGAACATCGAGCGCGACCCGCGGGGCGGCCTGCTCTCGCGCATGTACACGTACATCCTCAGCGCGGTGTACGAGCGCCCGCTCGCGCGCACGCTGTTCGTGATCGACCGCGAAGCGATGAACTCGATCATGCGCAACTCCTCCAGCTACACCTACGCCCCGACGGTGGGGATTCGCGGCGAGCTGATCGAGGCGCTGCAGGAGGCCGGCATGGTGCGGGCCGACGTCGACGCGCGGCAGGTGTCGAGCATCCTGTCGGCATGCTCGGCGGGCCTCGCCCTCACCGCGCCGCACGACGACCTGGGCCTCATCATCGACGGGCTCTCCACGCTGCTCTCGCGCGGTGTCGACGCCGACGTCGTCGACACCTCCGCGGGCAAGGCCGTGTTCTTCGACTGGGCGACGAAGCTCACCCTGCCGAAGCGCGAGACCGACTAGACGCGGGCGCGCGTCGCGGCCGTGACCGCCGCGATGACACTCTCGAGCGAGTAGGGCTTGGCGATGAAGCCGCTGATGCGCTCGCGCACGGCCGCCGGCAGGGCCGAGCGGGTGAGACGACCGCTCGTCAGGATGACGGGCACCGTATCGGCGCGGCTCTCCAGGGTCTCGACGAGCCCGATGCCGTCGAGCCGGGGCATGCCGATGTCGCTCACGACGGCGCTCACCGTGTGGCGCTCGCGCTCGAGCACGTCGAGAGCCTCCGCACCATCGGCGGTCTCGACCACCACGTAATCGTGCCGCTCGAGGGCCGTGCGCAGCACGTGGCGAATGGCGCGGTCGTCGTCGACGACCAGCACCGTACCGCGCGAAACGTTCACCACGGGTACACCGTGCGGCATCATGGCCGCACACGGCAAACAGTCAGGACGCACGGTGTTCGCTTTGCGAGCATCCCTATGCGTTTTCATGTTCTGAGGCTGAACGCCCGCGCCGGATACGCTGACGCCATGCAGGTCGACGACGGTGCCGCACCCCTCCGCCCCCGCGAGCGACCGTGGCAGCGGGCCGCGCGCGCCGCGGGCCTCGTCGAGCCCGACGGCTCGGCCCGCCCCACGATCTTCGCCGAGATGTCGGCCCTCGCCGCGGCCCACGGCGCCGTCAACCTGGGCCAGGGCTTTCCCGACGACGGCACCCCCGGTGCAGTGCTCGATGCCGCGATCGCGGCGATCCGGGCGGGCGACAATCAGTACCCGCCGGGCCGCGGCACTACCGAGCTGCGGCAGGCGATCGCCGAGCACCAGCAGCGCTTCTACGGGGTGAGCCTCGTCCCCGACACCGAGGTGCTCGTCACGGCGGGGGCGACCGAGGCGCTCGCGGCGAGCATCCTGGCTCTCGCGGGGCCGGGGGACGACGTCGTCACCCTCGAGCCCTCCTACGACGCCTACGCCGCCGTCACCGGGCTCGCGGGTGCCCGGCACGTGACGATCCCCCTCACCGAGCCGGGGTTTCAGCCGAGCCCCGGCAGCATCGACGCCGCCATCACCGACCGCACCCGGGTGATCGTGCTCAACTCGCCGCACAACCCGACCGGATCGATGCTCGACGCCGAGCACGTCGAGCGCATCGTGGCGCTCGCTGCGCGGCACGACGCCGTCATCGTCAGCGACGAGGTGTACGAGCACCTGGTCTACGACGGCCGCCGCCACGTGCCGGTCGCGACCCATCCGGGTGCCGCCGACCGCACCCTGACGATCTCGAGCGCCGCGAAGACCTTCGCCGTGACCGGCTGGAAGATCGGCTGGGTCACCGGGCCGGCCGCCCTCATCGAGGCGGTGCTCGGGGTCAAGCAGTGGCTCACCTACGTCAACGGCGCCCCCTTCCAGGGCGCCGTCGCGACCGGCCTGCGGATGCCCGACGAGACCTTCGCCGCCCTGCGCGCCACCCTGCAGGGGCGCCGAGACCTGCTCGCCGCCGGGCTCATCGACGCCGGCTTCACCATCAGCCCCACCGCCGGCTCGTACTTCATCGTCGCCGAGCCGCCCCCGCACCTCGGGCTGGGCGACGCCGCGTCGAGCGCGCGGGCGCTCGCGGCCGACCCCGGGGTCGTGGCGATTCCGCTCAGCGCCTTCGGCCGCGCGGGGGGCCCGGTCAGCCCGACGGCACTGCGGTTCGCGTTCTGCAAACCGGAGGCGTCGATCGTCGAAGCTGGTCGACGCCTGCGGGCGTTCAGCAGCTAGGCCGGCGCGCCGGGCTCCACGCGGAACCGCCGCAGCCGCAGCGCCGGGTTCACCCCGCGCACCTCGTCGAGGTGCTCGCGGGTGAGCGCGGCCACCACAGCGTCGGTCTCAGCGTCGAGCTCGGCGAGCAGCTCGCCGCGAGCATCCACGATCATGCTCGCCCCGACGCCGACGGGCGGCGGGTGGTCGGCCGCGGCCAGGTACACGGTGTTCTCGATCGCGCGGGCGGTGACGAGCGTGCGCCACGCGTGCAGCTTGTGCGGGCCGGCCACCCACTCGCTCGGCACGAGCACGAGCTCAGCCCCCGCATCGACGAGGCGGCGGGTCACCTCGGGAAACCGCAGGTCGTAGCAGGTCTGGATGCCCACGCGCAGGCGCTCGGGCCCGAGCTCGAACAGCTGCGGCGGCTCGATCGCCCCCGGCTCGGCCCACGCCGACTCGGTCGCGCCGAACGCGTCGTAGAGGTGCAGCTTGCGCGAGACGGCGAGCAGCGCACCGTCGGGCCCGACGGCCGCGATCGTGTTGCGAAACCGGTCGGCTCGGGTGCCCGCCTCGATGAACCCCGCCACGATGATCGCGCCCACCTCGGCCGCGATATCCCCCAGCCCGGCGACGAACGGGCCGTCGAGCGGCTCGGCTGCGGCGAGCCAGTCGGGGCCCATCGTCGGCGTGAAGTACGACGCGTACTCGGGAAACACCACGAGGTCGGCGCCCTGCTCGGCGGCGCGCAGGGCGAGGGCGCGCATCCCGGCCAGGTTCGCGGTGCGGTCGGCGCCCGGCGCGAACTGGGCGACGGCGACGGATGCGGAGCTCACGCCTCCCAGCGTACGCCGCACCCCGCCCGCCACACTGAGGGCATGACCGCCTCCCTCGTCGTCCGGCACGCCGCCCGCTGGCTGCTCGGCCTCGCGCTGCTCGTCGCCGGAACCGGGCACCTCACGGTCGGGCGCGAGGAGTTCCTCGCCCAAGTGCCGCCGTGGCTGCCGCTCGACCCCGACCTCGTCGTCGTCGCGTCGGGGGTGGTCGAGCTCGTTCTCGGTCTCGCGCTGCTCATCGCGTGGGGTCGGGTGCGGGTGTGGGTCGGCTGGGCGGTCGCGCTGTTCTTCCTCGCGATCTTCCCCGGCAACATCGCGCAGTTCACTGAGGGGCGCGACGGCTTCGGGCTCGACACCGACCTCGCTCGGGGCGTCCGGCTGCTGTTCCAGCCGGTGCTCGTCGCGTGGGCGCTGTGGTCGACGGGCGCCTGGCGGACGTGGCGCGAGCACCGGGCCGCACGCTCCGCTGTGGGCGCGCGCTCTGCCACGATGGAGCCATGACCGCCTCGCTCATCGTTCTCGGCTCCGCCAACACCGACTACACGGTTCTCGTTGACCGGCACCCGCTGCCCGGCGAGACGCTGCTCGGCGACGAGCTCGTCGTCGCGACGGGCGGCAAGGGCGCCAACCAGGCGCTCGCGGCGGCGCGCTCGGGCGCGATGCCGGTCTTCCTCGGCGCGGTCGGCGCCGACGGCAACGGCCGGCAGCTGCTCGACGCCCTCGGCTCGGGCGGGGTCGACGTGTCGAGCGTCGCCGTGGTCGATGACGCACCGACCGGCATCGCCCTGATCACCGTCTCGCGCGACGGCGAGAACACGATCGTCGTCGCCGCCGGGGCGAACAGTCGCGTCAACGCGCACGAGGTCGAGGCGGGCATCCGCGCGGTCGGGGGCGCCGGCACCGTGTTGCTCGCGCAGCTGGAGATTCCGCTCGCGGCCGTGCGCACCGGCGCCGAGACCATCGCCGAGCTCGGCGGGCGCACCGTGCTCAACCTCTCCCCCAGCCGCGCTGTGCCCGACGAGCTGCTGGCGCTGTGCGACCCGCTCGTCGTCAACGAGTCAGAAGCCCACGACCTCACCGGCCTGCCCGTCGGCTCGATCGACGAGGCGCGCGCGGCCGCGACCGCGCTGCGCGAGCGCTGCCGCAGCGTCGTCATCACCCTCGGCGGCGACGGCGCCGTCTGGGCCGATCAGGCGGATGCGGGGCACCAGGCCGCACCGCGCGTGACGGTGGTCGACACCACTGGGGCCGGAGACGCCTTCGCCGGCGCCCTGGCTGCGGCCCTCGCCGACGGCGAGGGTCTCGACTCGGCGGTCGAGCGGGGTGTTGCCGCCGGGGCGGCCGCCGTGCAGTGGCTCGGCGCGCAGCCGCCGCGCGACTGAGCCGCACGGGTGCTACCGTGACGCAACCCGTCGGGAGCATCCGGCGCACGAAGGAGTGACGTCATGGCGACAACGGTCTACACCCCCGAGCAGCAGATCGACCGGCTGCGCGTCTACAACATCGTGGTGGGCAGTCTGCACCTGCTGCAGGCCATCGGCTTCGCGGTGATCCTGACGATGCTCAGCACCCAGGTGCTGTTCGCCGTGACCGCCGACTACCTGGCCGGCCCTCCCGGGGTGCCGCTGCCGCCCGAGCGCGTGACCCTCTTCGACGTCAACATCGGCGTCGGTGTGGTCGCCTTCCTCGCGCTGAGCGCCTTCTTCCACTTCCTGATCTCGAGCCCGTGGTTCTACCCGCGCTACAAGAACGGGCTGCTGGCCAACCGCAACTACTTCCGCTGGACGGAGTACTCGCTCAGCTCGTCGATCATGATCTGGCTGATCCTCGCCATCAACGGCGTCACCGACGTCGGTGCCCTCATGGCCGTGTTCGCCGTCAACGCGGCGATGATCCTGTTCGGTGCGCTGCAGGAGAAGTACGAGCAGCCCGGTTCGGGCGGCCTGCTGCCGTTCATCTTCGGCTCGATGGTGGGCCTGGTGCCGTGGCTCGTGATCCTCGTCTACTTCCTGCGCATCGGCAGCGAGAGCGAGGTCGAGACGCCCGGCTTCGTGATCGGCATCGTCATCTCGCTCTTCGTGTTCTTCAACACGTTCGCCATCAACCAGTGGCTGCAGTACAAGCAGGTGGACAAGTGGAAGAGCTACCTGCAGGGCGAGCGCAGCTACATCACGCTGAGCCTCGTGGCGAAGACGGCGCTGGCCTGGCAGGTGTTCTCGGGCGCGATCATCCCGGCGATCGCCAGCTGACGCGGCGGCCGCAGGAGCATCCGATGGCCGCTCGCCCTCGCCACACGGCCGCGATGGCGACGGAGCCGACCCTCCGCGTCGACCCCGCGGAGGTCGCGGCCGCGCAAGCGGACTACGTGGTCGATCTCGCGGCGACCTGGGACTTCGCGCTGCCGGACGCCACGATCGACCAATACCGGGCGGGCGACTATTCTGCGTACTTCCCCGACGATGTGCTGGTCGGGCGCTCGAGCACCGGAGCGGTCGTCGCCTTCGCGATGACCGGCGCGCGCGCGAGCGCGATGTTCCTGTGCATCGACGAGCAGCTGCTGCTCTTCTGACGGCTCCGCATCGGGCGGAGGTGGTCGGTGCCCGGAGCCAACCCGAATGGCTCGGGGCACCGACCTGGCCGGGCGGCGTGCTGTCACGTACCTGAAGGGGGGCGATCGCACGCCGGGGCGGATCCCCGAACCCGGCATGACCATGCTCCCCGCCGCGACGTCGGCCAGCAAGCGACGGCCGGTGCGGGAGTTCGCTCAGCGAACATCGACCCGGAGACGGCGAAGGCCCGGTCAGAAATGACCGGGCCTTCGCCCACCGGATGACCGGCGACTGGTTGCGGGGACAGGATTTGAACCTGCGACCTCTGGGTTATGAGCCCAGCGAGCTACCGAGCTGCTCCACCCCGCGGCGTAACGCCAGGGTAGCAGGCCGGGAGGGGCGGCCGCGAATCAAGCCACAACTGAGGCCACCGGTGCGCTCGATGCCGAAGCCGCCGTGGGGCTTGCGATGACCGGGCTGGTCGGTGCACCGGCGATCCAGGTCGGCACCGCGAGCGACTGGGTGTGCAGGGCCTCCTCGACCTTGTCGGCGAGGCGGCGGAGGGTCGCCAGGTCGTCGGCGCTGGTGTGGTTGCGCGGCTTCGTGTCGATGACGCACAGCGCGCCGATGCGGCGGCAGAACTCGTCCTCGATCGGCACACCCGCGTAGTAGCGCAGCCCGGCATCGGTGACGAGCGGGTTCGCGGCGAAGCGCGGGTCGTGCGGAGCATCCGGAACCACCATGCCGTCCTCCTGCCGCACGGCGACGGCGCAGAACGACTGCTCGATCGGCACCGACTCGAGGTCGAGACCGAACCGGGAGACATGCCACTGTGTGTCGGGGCCGAGCACGGTGACGACGGCGGTGGGCACGTTGAGCGCGGCGGCGGCGATCGTGACGATGCGCTCGAGGCTCGGTGCGCGCTCTTCGAGGATGCCCGCGATGCGCTCAGCGTCGTCGACCCCGGAGGTGAGCCGCTCGACGGGGCCGCGGCCACTCTCGCCGTCGCGCAGCGGCGCGGGCAGGTGCTCGGCGAGCTCGGCGGCGAGCTGCCCGGCCCAGAGCGTGTAGGTCTCGGTCGTGACGCGGCCGGCGCGGCGCTGGGCGAGCGGCAGGATCGTGGTGAGCACGGTGAGCCGCCCGCAGGCGGGCGAGGTGCCGCGAGCGGCGACGGCGGCTTCGACGACCTCCTCGGTGATGGCGTTCAACGACGGCGAGAACGCGTCGACGAGCCGACCATGGGCGACACCGACCCCCGGCTCGTCGCGCAGGGCGGGGATGCCCGTGACCAGGAGGGCCCGTGAGTCGCCCACCCGCGCACGCCACACATCGACGACCGTTGCGACGCGCTCGCGCCACTCGGCGACGCCGACCCCGCGCAGGGCATCGACGTCACCGACGGTCGACACGACGGCGTCGTACCGATCGAGCTCGGCCGTGGTGAGCACGGCGGCGAGCCCGGCGATCGTCATCGTCGGGTCAGCGATCACGTCAACGACCGCACCGCGACCGGTGCGCGCCCGCAGCGCGCGCGCCAGGGCGCCGGGCAGCGCGAGATCGTGCGAGGTCTGCCCGCGACCCACGGCGGCACCGCCCCCGATGAGGAGGATGCGGTCGGCCGCGGGCCCGTCGGCGACCGCGCGAGGCTGGTCGACCGGGCGCGGCTCAGCGGCGAACGCGCGCGTGGCGTTCTCGGCCCACTCGGCGATGGCCGGACGGGCGATGTGCAGTGCAGCGGCAGACAGTGCCGACACGAGGCTTCCTTCCAAGCCCCCCTTCGCCCTCCACGGTACGGCCGGCTGAGCGCCGCCATCAGCCCCCGAGGGGGTCATCCCCGGTCGGGGGACAGACCGATCAGTCTACCTGTCGGATGGGTCTGCCGGTCGCCGCGTCGCGCCGAGACTCATCCCCAGCGGCAGCCACGCCGTCGCCGGCCATTGCCAGAGGCCGTCACCGCGCGGCACGAGCGCCGAGAACATCGGCCACGGCACGGCATCGTGCTCGTGCACGAAGTCGAGGGTCAGGCCGGCGTCGATGAGGGCGGTCAACGTCTGCCCCAGCGGGTGCATGAACTCGATGGTGCGCGAGACCTCGAGCACCGCATCCGGATCGGCGTAATCGGCCGCCTCGTCGAGCTGCAGCGGCGCGGTCTCGAAGTACGAGAAGCGCGGCGCCGGGAAGAGCGCGGGGCCGCCGTCGAGCAGGGCCGCGGGCGCGCCATCGGGCACCTCGTCGAACACGAAGGCCGAGGGATGCCCGTCGGCGAAGTACAGCCGCCCGCCGGGCTTCAGGAACCACGCGATGATGCGCGCCCACTCGGCGATGTCGGGCAGCCAGCCGATCGTGCCCCACGTCGTGTAGACGACGTCGAAGCCCTCCGGGTCGGGCAGGGCGTGTCGGGCGTCGTACACGTCGGCGCAGACGAAGCGGCTGCGGTCGGCCAGCCCCAGCTCGTCGGCGAGCGCCCGCGCCTGCAGCACCGCCGGCATCGAGAAGTCGAGCCCCACCACCTCGGCACCGCGCTGGGCGAGCACGAGGGTGTCGGCGCCGAAGTGGCACTGCAGGTGCAGCACGCGCAGGCCCGCCCAGCCGTCGGGGGCGATGCGCGGCAGCTCGGCTTCCTCGATCGGGTACAGCCGGCCCTCCCCCGCCCGCAGTGGGGCGAGGTCGTAGAAGTCGCTCGCGACGTGCACGGGCACGACCGAGTCCCAGTGGGCCCGGTTGAGCCGGGCCCACTCGGGCTCGTCGGTCTGCGCCATGAGTCGCGTCGGGTCGTCTGCCGGTCGGGCTGCTCGCCTGGGCTACTCGCTCAGCGCGAGAGCCCGCTCGAGAGCCTCCTGCAGGCGCTGGTCGGCCTCGGCGGCCGCGACCAGGTCGTTGTCGGCGTAGGCCTGCTGGCGCTCGAGCAGGGCCTGGCGGGCATCCTGCAGCGCCTGAGCGAGCGCCGCCGAGATCTCGACGCCCGGCTCGGCCGGCTCAGTGGGCTCGGTCGGGTCGGTCGGCTCGGCGGGGTCGGTCGGGTCGGTCGGGTCGACGTCGCCGTCGCCGGCGTTCGCGCCCGAGTCGCCACCGAACAGCACGTCGAGCGCCTGATCGAGGGTGTCTTCGAAGGCGATCCGCTCGCCGAAGGCGACGAGCACCTTCCGCAGGAGCGGGAAGCTCGTCTCACCCGTCGAGCGCACGTAGACCGGCTGCACGTACAGGAAGCCGCCGCCGACCGGGAGGGTCAGCAGGTTGCCCTGCAGCACCTCGGTCTCGCCGCGCTGCAGCAGCGCCAGCTGGTTCGCCACCTCGGTGTCAGAGTTGAACTGGTTCTGCACCTGCCCAGGGCCGGGGATCGTCTGCGACGGCAGCGTCAGCAGTGTGAGCTTTCCGTAGTCGGGGCCCGCATCCGCGTTCGCCGCGAGGTAGCCGGTGAGCACGTTGCGCTCGTTCTCGCTCGCGGTGCGCGGGATGAAGGTCGAGTACAGCGTGAAGCCGGGGGCGTCAGCGCCGGGCACCTGCATGGTCAGGTAGTACGGCGGCTGCAGCGTGGGCGCCGCGGCGAGCGACGTCGGGTCGTTCGGCGTGCGCCACTCGTCGTCGGTCGAGAAGAACGAGCCCGGGTCGGTCACGTGGTACGCACCCAGGATGTTGCGCTGCACCTTGAACAGGTCGGCCGGGTAGCGAACGTGCGACAGCAGCTGCTCGCTCATCTCCGACGCCGGCTCGAGCGTGGTCGGGAAGATCTTCTGCCAGGTCTGCAGAATCGGGTCTTCCGTGTCCCACGCGTAGAGGGTCACGCTGCCGTCGTACGCGTCGACGGTCGCCTTCACCGAGTTGCGGATGTAGTTGATCTGGTCGAGCGGGAAGGCCGGGGCCGGGGTGTACGTGTCGGCGATGGCCTGGCTGAGCGCCACCGTCGTCGAGTACGGGTAGTTCGCCGAGGTCGTGTAGCCGTCGACCACCCACACGATGCGCCCGTCGACGATCGCCGGGTACGGGTCGTTGTCGAGCGTCAGGTACGGCGCCGCCTTCTGCACGCGGTCGAGCGGGTGACGGTCGTAGAGGATCTGCGACTCGTCGGTGACAGCCTCCGAGAGGAAGATCTGCTCCGACTGGAACTTGATGGCGTACAGGAGGCGCTTGAACACGTTGTCGAGCGCCGGGCCGCCGTCACCGGTGAAGGTGTAGGTGGCGTTGCCCTCCTGGTCGGCGCTGCCCTCCGACGGGAAGTCGAGCTCGAGGTTCTCGCCGCCGCCCACGATCGAGTACGCGGGCGAGAACTCACCGAAGTACACGCGCGGCTGGTACTCGCCGAGCTCCTCGGTCAGCAGACCGCCGGCGGGGATGCCGCCCTCGAGGAAGGCGGGGCGCCCGTCGTCGGTGCGCTGGTTGCCGAAGGCGGCGACCACGCCGTAGCCGTGGGTGAAGACGATCGTGTTGTTGTACCAGTTCTGCGAGGTCTGACCCGCGGGGTCGAGCTCGCGCAGCGAGATGACCGTGTCTTGCGTGCGGCCGTCGATCTCGTAGCGCCCCACGTCGAGGAACTCGGGGAACTGGTAGTACTGCCGGAACTGCTCGAGCTGCGAGAACGCGTCGGTCACGAGGGCCGGGTCGATGATGCGGATGTTCGCGGTGGTCTCCGCGTCTTCCCGAAGTGCTCCGGCCTCGGCGTCGGTGACCGCGTCGTACGAGATCTCCTCGAGCCCCGAGACGTTGTAGGCGTCGCGCGTTGCCTCGATGTTGCGCTCGATGAACGGCGCCTCGACCGTGCGGGCGCTCGGCTCGACCTGGAAGCGCTGCACGATCCACGGGTAGACGCTGCCGATGAGGAGGCCGCTGATGACGAGCAGCGCGGTGCCGACGATCGGCAGCCGCCAGCGGCCGATGACCGCGGTGACGAGGAACAGCACGGCGACGAGCATGGCGATGCCGGCGAGGATCGCCCGACCGGGGATCGTCGCGTTGACCTCGGTGAAGCCTGCGCCGATCGCGAGGAAGCCGTCGCTCGGCTGAATGACGGTGGCGTACTGGTCGAGCCAGATGCTGACACCCTGCAGCGCGGCGTAGAGGGCCGCCATGATCGCGAGCTGGATGCGCGCGGTGCGCGAGATGCGGATCTCGCGCCCGTTGATGCGCAGCGCGCCGTAGAGGTAGCTGGTGGCGAGCGCCGCGAGCCCGGCGAGCAGCACCACCGCCGAGGCGAAGGCGACCACGCCGCGCCAGAACGGCAGCTCGTAGACGAAGAAGGAGATGTCGAGACCGAACTGGGGGTCGGTCTCGCCGAACGGGGTGCGGTTCCACCACTGCAGCACCAGCTGCCACTGCCCGGCCGCGGTCACACCGGCGAAGAGGCCGAGCACGGCGGGAATACCGAGCATGGCGACCTTGCGCAGCGGCTCCACGACCTCCTGGTAGCGGTCGAGCTGCGAGTTGAGCTTCGCGTAGACGGGCCGCGAGCGGTACGCGATCTGCAGGCTCGCCCACACCGGCAGGAACATCGCCAGGAAGCCGATGAGGAACATCGCCCCGGTGGCGATCCACTGCGTCGTCAGCACGTTCAAGAATCCGAGCTGGTCGAACCAGAGGATGTCGGTGTACACGTTCGCGAACACGAAGAACAGCACGACCAGCGCACCGACGATGGCGGCGGAGATCGCGAGGGTCGAACGGGAACGGTTGGCGGGCGGCGCTGCGGTGGTCGTCACGAGGGGCTCCCAGAGTCGGCGGGCGAACCTTCCCAGACTATCGGGCGGAGTCTTGGAACCACCCCCGACGACGAGCCCTGTTCGCCGTCAGCGTGCGCGGTCGGCGACGCCGGTCAGCCCTCGCAGCGCGCGAGCTCGTCGAGGCCCTCGCCGTCGGCGATCGCCTGCAGCACGCCGATCGATTCGTCGAGCGTCGCCACCGCGAACACCTCCAGACCGTTCGGGATGCTCCCCGCCACCTCATCGCAGTTCGCGACGGGGGCCAGGAACCAGTCGGCGCCGGCCCCGAGGGCACCGTGCATCTTCTGCACGATGCCACCGATCGGGCCGACCGTGCCATCGGCGGCGATCGTGCCGGTGCCGGCCACGTCGGCGCCGCCGGCGAGCGAGTCGGGCGTCAGCTTGTCGATCACCCCGAGTGCGAACATCATGCCCGCGCTCGGGCCTCCCACGTTCTCGAGCTCGATCTCGACCTCGAACGGGAAGACGTACTCGCCCGCGATGAGCACCCCGATCACCGGCACGCGCGGCTCGGCGTCGCTCAGGCGGGGGACGACCTCGACCGTGCGCTCCGAACCGTTGCGCTCGATGCGCAGCGACGCGGGTTCGGCCGTGCCGTTGTCGGCGATCGCGGCGCGCAGCGCCGTGACATCCCGAACCGGCTCGTCGTTCACGGCGAGGATGATGTCGTCGGCCCGCACCAGGCCGGTCGCCGGGCTGTCGTCGAGCGTCTCGACCACGCGCAGCTGGCTCTCGTAGGGCTCGCCGAGGGCGCGCAGCGCGGCGGCCACGGCCTCCTGCTGCGAGTTCTCCATGTCGATGCGGCTCTGCTCGCGGCGGTCTTCGGAGGACACCCCGGGCGGGAAGACCGCGTCGATCGGCACGACGGCCTGGCTCGGGTCGACCCAGGCCCGGATCACCTCGAACCAGGAGGGCGGCTGCTCCCGGTTGCCGTAGATGTTGACCGTGGTCAGGCTCAGCGAACCGGGGGTGTCGTAGGTGGGCTCGCCCGGGATCGAGATGAGGGGCAGCTCGTCCTCCCCGACCGTGACGGAGCCGAGGGTGTTGAACACCGGGCCGGGCCGCTCGATGACGTACGGCGAGGGCAGCACCGCGAGGCCGAAGACGCCGAACAGGGTGAGCGCGAGCAGCAGCCAGCCGACTCGGCGGCCCCGCTGACGCGCATCCAGCACCACGGGGTCGTCGTCGGGGTCGAGCGCGTCGCCGCGGGCATCGACGGTGAACAGGCTCACCGGGCTCCTCTCGAGGGCTCTGCGGGGCCTCGACGGGCCTCGGGCGGGTGTTCGCCCACGGCGCAGAGCCGCGGGGGTCAGCCTAGGCGAAAACCCATCGGGCACCGAGGCGTGCGCACTAGCGTAGGAAGCATGGCTGAGGATCCCCTAGGCGGGCCGGACGACGAGTTCCGCGAGCTGCTGCGTCGCTTCCTGGCGGGGCAGGGCGACCTCGACCCGGCGAAGCTCGCGGGGGCGGCAGGCCTGCCCACCGACCCGCTCATGGTCGCGCGCCTGATGGGGCAGCTGCAGAAGGCCATGAACGCCAGCGGCGACGGCGTCGACTGGACGCTCGCTCGCGACGAGTCGGGGCGCATCGCCGCCCAGGGGTCGATGCGCAGCAGCGCCGCCGAGCTCGAGCAGCTGCGTCAGGCGCTCAACGTCGCGGCGCTCTGGCTCGACGAGGCCACCTCCATCACGCAGCTCACCGCGGAGCCGACGCTCATCACTCGGGCCGACTGGGCACGCCTGACGCTGCCGGTGTGGACCCAGCTCGCCGAGCCGGTCGCCACCTCCATCGCCTACTCGCTCACGGCGGCCCTCGACCAGCAGGTTCCGGACGAGCTCAAGGGCATGATCGCCAACGCCGGGCAGCTGATGCGCTCGCTCGGCGGAACCCTGTTCTCGCTGCAGCTCGGGCACATCGTCGGGCAGCTCTCGGCCGAAGTGGTGTCGGGCGGCGACATCGGCATCCCGCTGCTGCCCGGGCGCGACGACACCGACGTGCAGGCAGCGCTGCTGCCGCAGAACGTCGCCGCCTTCGGAGCCGGTCTCGACATCGCCGCCGACCAGGTGCATCTGTATCTCGCGGTGCGCGAGCTCGCCCATGCGCGCCTGTTCCGGCACGCCCGGTGGCTGCGGCAGCACCTCATCAGCGCGATCACCGACTACGCCCGCGGCATCCGCATCGATACCGAGCGCATCGAGTCGCTCGCCGCCGAGTTCGACCCGTCGAACCCCGAGAGCCTGCGCGAAGCGCTCACCAGCGGAGCCCTGATTCCGCCGAAGACCGACGCGCAGCTCGCCGCGCTCGCCCGCCTCGAGACCACGCTCGCGCTCATCGATGGCTGGGTCGACGTCGTCACCGCTCGTGCGACGGCTCGACTGCCGAAAGCCGATGCCATCGCCGAGACCGTCCGTCGCCGTCGAGCGGCCGGCGGCCCCGCCGAGAGCGCCTTCGCCACGCTCGTCGGGCTCGAGCTGCGCCCGCGCCGATTGCGCGAAGCGGCCGCGTTCTGGGCCCGCATCACCGACGAGGCCGGCGCCGACGCGCGCGACGGCCTCTGGGCGCACCCCGATCTGCTGCCCACCGCCGACGACATCGACGACCCTGGCCGCGTGCTCGCGGCTCTCGCCGGCGGCGCGGCGGCCGCACCCGACGCGCTCGACGCGGCGCTCAGCGCGCTGCTGGCCGACGAGAGCGGGGAACGTCCCATCGAGCGCGGGCCCGGAGAGGCACCCGACGAGCCCGACGGGCCGGCCGAACCCACCGCCTGAACGACCCCGGCGGGCGGCCCTGTGGAGGGCGCGCCCGGTCGAGCGCCGCTGCGCCGATCATGTGCGGCATGACCGACCAGACCGCACCCCCCTCCGCGCCGCTGTCGGCGCTCCCGCACCCATCCGCGCCGCTGCGGCTCGACGCGCGCCGGCCGCTGCTCTGGCGCGACCCCGCCACCCTCCAGATCGGGGCCGACCCGGCCGTGGCCGTGCTCGAGCGCATCGATGACGATGAGCTGCGGCTCATCGAATCGCTCGCCGTCGGGGTGACCGTCGAACGCCTGCACGGGCTCGCGGCGCACCTCGGGGTGCGGCGCGAGCGGGTCGACGCGCTGCTCGCCCTGCTGAGTGCGGCCCTCGAGCCCGAGCCGGTGCGCCCCTCCGTCGACGAGACGCTCGTCGTCGTGGGGCACGGTCTCGGGGCCGAGCGGGTCGCGGCGGTGCTGGCCGAGGGCGGGCATCCGGTCACGATCGCCGCACCGGCGGCCGCGATCGCGACCCGGGCGCGCACCGCCGTGCTCGTGAGCCCGCACGTCATCGACCCGCTCGAGCACGCCCGCTGGCTGCGTCGCGACCGGCCCCACCTGGCCGTCGTCTTCGGGGAGGAGGCCGTGACGATCGGCCCGCTCGTGCAGCCCGGCACCAGCGCGTGCCTGAGCTGCGTCGAACGCCACCGCGCCGACGATGACCCTGCCCGCACCGTGATCGCCACCCAGCTCTGGGGCCGAGCCGCCGCCGCCGAGACCCCGACAGCCGCGCTCGCCGCCGGGCTGGCCGCCCTGCGGATGCTGCGCACGGGCCTCACCGGAACGAGCCTGCGCATCGACGCCCGCACCGGCGCGACAGCCACCACCACATGGACCGCTCAGCCCGACTGCGGCTGCCAGGGCCTCACGCTTCGCGCGGTGCCCGCAGCTCGTCGAGGAAGCGGCTCGGAGCCCGCTCCGGCCGCGTCGGTGCCGCGCGCTCGGCCCACGACAGCTCGAGCGAGCGCCGCGCCCGCGTGATTCCGACATAGAGCAGGCGCCGCTCCTCGTCGATGGCGTCGAGCCCCTGCGCGAAGACGATGGGCAGCAGCCCCTCGGCGAGGCCGATGATGTGCACGGCGTCCCACTCGAGGCCCTTCGCCGCGTGGATCGTCGACAGCGTGACCGCCGAGCGGGTCGGCGCGTGCTGCTGCTCCTGCCGTCGCTGCAACTCGCGCACGAAAGCGGGCAGCGTCGTGCCCGCCGGCGCCTCCTCGGCCAGCGTGAGCAGGGCGTTCAGGGCCTCCCACCGGGCGCGCTCGGCGCCGCCGCCCGCGGGCGGGTCCTGCCGCCAGCCAAGCCCGCGCAGCACGTCGCTGACGCTCTTGAACAGCGGTCCGTCGGCGATCGCGATCGACGCGCCGCGCAGCAGCAGGATCGCCTGGCGCACCTCCGGCTGGTCGAAGTAGCGGCTGTCGGCCCGCGACTGCGTCGGCACACCGTGCCGCGCGAGAGCCGACTCCAGGGCGATCGACTGCGTGTTGATGCGGTACAGCACCGCGATCGACTCGGGCGCGGCGCCGTCGGCGATACGGCGGGCCACCGCCGAGGCCACCGACTCCGCCTCCGCCGCATCGTCGGCGAAACGGGTGATCGTCGGGCTCGGCCCGCGATCGGCCCCCTCCCCCGCCGCGTGCAGGGTGAGGGCGCCGGGTCGGCCGCGCATGAGCCGGTTGGCGAGCTGCACGATCGGGCCGGTTGAGCGGTAGTTCTCGTCGAGACGCACCATGCGGGCCTCGGGGTAGGCGGTGCCGAACCGCACCAGGTAGTCGGCCGTCGCGCCCGCGAACGAGTAGATCGTCTGCGAGGCGTCGCCCACCACGCACAGCTCGCGCCGGCCGCCGAGCCACAGCGTCAGCAGATCGTGCTGCAGCGGCGAGACATCCTGGTACTCGTCGACGACGAAGAAGCGGTACTGGGCGCGCACCTCCTCCGCCACCCGCGGCTCGTTCTCGATCATCCCCGCGGTTGCCAGCAGGACGTCCTCGAAGTCGATCTGCCGGCGCTCGTCCTTGAGGTTCTCGTACGCGAGCTGGAGGGCCGCCATGGCGTCGACGCTGAGCCGGGCCGGCAGGGTACGGCTCGCCGCGGCACGCGCATAGGCCTCCACCGAGAGGCGCGAGACCTTGCGCCACTCGATCTCGGCAGCGGCATCCCGCAGCGCCGCCGTGTCGAGGGCGAGCTTCAGCGACGAGGCGGCCTGCCCGAGCAGGGCCGCCTTGCTGTCGAGCACGCGCGGGGGCGAACCCCCGACCACCGTCGGCCAGAAGTAGTGCAGCTGCCGCAGGGCGGCCGAGTGGAAGGTGCGCGCGGCGACCCCCTCGGCGCCGAGCGCCCGCAGGCGGCCGAGCAGCTCGCCCGCCGCCCGCGTGGTGAAGGTCAGCGCCATCACGCGGCGCGGATCATAGGCCCCCGTCGCCACCCCGTAGGCGATGCGGTGCGTGATAGCGCGGGTCTTGCCCGTGCCGGCGCCGGCGAGCACGCAGACGGGCCCGAGCAGCGCCTCGGCGACCTGCCGCTGATTGTCGTCGAGCCCGGCCAGCAGCCGGTCGGGCGCGGTCGACGGGGCGGAGGGGGGTGGATCGCTCGGCATCAGGGGGCGTCCAGCGGCCCGCCGTACCAGTCTTCGATGATGGCGCGCGCGATCGAGGTGCGGCCGGGCAGCAGCACCTCGCTCAGGCTGCCCGCCAGCTCGTCGCGCGAGAACCAGCGCAGATCGAGGATCTCGGTGCCGTCGGGCCTCAGGGCTGCGGCGTGCGCCGGGTCGAGCCGGGCACGGAACCCCAGCATGAGGGATGCGGGAAACGGCCACGGCTGCGACCCGACGTACACGGGGTCGATCACGTGCAGGCCGGCCTCCTCGTGCACCTCGCGAACCACCGCCGCCTCGAGCGACTCGCCCGGCTCGACGAAGCCGGCCAGCAGCGAGAAGCGGTTCGACTCCCACAGCGCGTTGCTGCCGAGCACGAGCCGGTCGTCGCCGTCGGTCACGCCGACGATGATCGCCGCGTCGGTGCGCGGGAAGAGCTCGGCGCCGGTCTCGACATCGACGCGCACCCAGCCCGCCCGGGCCGCCACGGTGGGGTTGCCGGTGCGCGGCGAGAACCGGTGCGTGGCGTGCCAGTTGGCCATGCCGAGCGCCTCGATGGCGAGCCCCGCATCCCGGTCGCCCAGCCGGTGACCGAGCGTTCGAGGCGACGCCCACCGGGTCACATCGGGCTCGAGCCGGGGGCCCGAGTCGTCGTCGAGCAGCACCGCGGTCACCGCGGTGCCTGCCGCCACCTCGCCCTCGTCGGCGAGCGTGCGCCCGAGGTACACCCGCTCCGCCTCGCCGGGCACGGCCCCCCACGGCAGGAAGGCGAGGGCGGGGGCCTCGGCCGCATCCACCGACGGAGCCTCCAGGAGCACCTCTCCGCGCCACACCGCGATCACGCGCGAGAGGGGGTCGCTCGCGAGCTCGTCGAACAGCCCCGGCCGAGCACGGCTCGCATCGTCGCGGTCGATGCGGTACCGCGAGAGCGGCAGGCTCGCGGTGAGCGAGTGGTGCATCGGCGACCCTCTCGACGGTGCCGCCGGCCGCCCCTGCCGACGAGCGGCAGGCGGCACCGGGCGGCAGTGGCTGTGCGGTGGCGTCTCGTGCCCCGTCGCGTGGCGCGGGGCCGTGGCGGGCGGCGGCGACCTACCCTGTCGGTATGGTCCGCCGCTCGCCTCTCACTCTAGCCGCGCTCGCCACCTCGGCCGTGCCCGGGCTCGACGTGACCAGTGCCGCCCCGCTCGGCGGCAGCGGCGGAGAGGTCGACAGCGCGCTGCTCACCGCCGCCGACGGTCGCGCGCTCGTCATCCGGGTTCCTCGCACCGCCGCAGCCGAGAGCGAGCAGTCGGCCGACCTGGTCGCCGTGCGGGCCCTCAGCGATGGGGTGCGCGCGCGCCTGCCGTTCGGGGTTCCGCGCATGCTCGGCCAGGCTCCGGTCGACGGCACGCGCGCCATCGTCGCCGAGTTCGTCGACGGGTCGCCCGTGCGCCTCGGTGATCTCACGCCGGGGCTCGCCGCCTCCATCGGCCGCGCGGTCGCGGCGATCCACGCCCTGCCGACGAGCGTCGTCGCCGACGTGGGCCTGCCGCAGCTGCGCGCCATCGACGTCATGCGCGAGTCCGTGACCACCCTCGACCGGGCCGCGGCGACCGGGCTGGTGCCGGCCGCGCTGCTGCAGCGCTGGGAGCTCGCCGCCGACGATTCGGCGCTCTGGCAGTTCACCCCGACCGTGGTCAACGGCTCGCTCTCGGCGGCCTCGTTCCTCGCGGTCGGCGATTCGATCACCGGTCTGCTCGGCTGGGCCCGGCTGCACGTGGGCGACCCGGCGCGCGACCTGTTCTGGCTGCTCGGCGCCGACGACCCGGAGGTGCCCGAGGTGGCCTTCGACGCCTACCACCAGGCGCGCGGGGTGCACGACCGCGACATCGCCCGGCGTGCGACGTTCGCCGCCGAGCTCGAACTGGCGCGCTGGCTGCTGCACGGCGCCGACCAGCGCTCCACCGAGATCGTCGACGATGCGGTCGGGATGCTCCACGCGCTGCTCGACCGCGTCGGCGGCGACCTCGTGCACCCGCTCGCGAGCCCGCCGGCGTCGCCGGTCGGCATGGCCGAGGTCGACGAGCTGCTCGAGCGCGGCGTGCCGGGCGGCCCGGGCTCGGCCGCCTGACCGCGAGGTCGCAGAGCGCGAGCGGCTCAGAGCCGCGCGCCTCGGAAGGGCAGCGTCGCTACGAGGCTCCGTGCTGCCGGGCGATGAGGGCGCGGGCACGCTGGAGGGCGCGCACGAGCTCCGGCTGGCGGATGCCGAGCTCCTGGCTGACGTCGCTGTAGGTGCGGCCCTGCAGCAGCACGCCGGTCGCGGCGGCCACGAGGTCGTGCGGCAGGGCCGCGACCGACGCCTCGAGGGCGGAACGGTCGAGTGCGGCGACGAGCTGCTCGTGGCGGGCATCCGCGTGCTCGGTCACATCGAGGTCGAAGTCGTCGTCACGCACGGGTCTCTCCATCTGCGGTCGGGGTGAGCCCGGGGGCGGTCGGATCGGCGACCGCCCCCGGGCGTCGAGGGATCAGCTGGCGAAGTCCTTGACCAGCTGCTCGTTCTCCTTCTTGTTGACGAGCGCCACCACGTACCCCACCACGAGGGCGAGGAAGGGCAGCAGCACGAGGAACCAGCCGAGCCCGTTCAGCAGCCAGGCCGACTCGGGCAGCGAGGGGTCGACCCCGTCGGGCACGGTGCCGGCCAGCAGGTTGAAGCGCGACATGAGCAGGTAGAGCCCGCCGCTCAGCAGCAGGATCGACAGCGCCGGAGCGATCTTGGTCGTCCAGACGTTGCCGCCCTCGTGGGTCAGGAAGTAGCGGATCACCGCGATGCTCACCAGGATCTCGACGAGCACGATGGCGATCACCGTCACGGCGCTCATCCACGAGAACAGGTTGGCGAACGGGTCGAGGCCCGCGATGGCGAAGATGATCATGACCACGGCGGCGAGCGTCGAGGTGATGATCACACCGGTCTGCGGGGCACCGGCCTTGTTGACCTTCGCGACGCCGGCCGGCAGCACGCCTCCGCGTCCGAGGGCGAAGAAGTAGCGCGAGGCGGCGTTCTGGAAGGCCAGCAGCCCGGCGAACAGGCTGGTCAGCACCAGGATGCCCATGGCCACGGTCAGCCACGACCCCACGTACTGCTCGGTGAGGCCGAAGAGCACGCCGGCCGGGTCGGCCAGGCCGCCCGAGAGCTCGATGACCCTGTCGATGACCTGCGAGGCACCCATGCCCGTCACCATGGCGAACGAGACGAGGGCGAACAGCAGGCTGATGACCCCGATCGACACGTAGGTCGCGATCGGCACCGTGCGCTTCGGGTCTTTGGCCTCCTCGCCGTAGATCGCCGTCGCTTCGAAGCCGATGAAGCTCGCGAAGGCGAAGGCGAGGGCGATGCCCGCGGTGCCGGCGAAGCCGCCCGCGAAGATCTCGGTGGGGCTGAACGATGCACCGAGGTTCCAGCCCTCGGGCCCGCCGTTGGCGAGGATGGCGACGGCGGCGATGACGAGCACGAGCACCTCGAGCACGAGCATGACACCGAGCACCTTGGCGCCGACGTCGACGCTCAGCAGCGACAGCCCCGTCACGATCGCCCAGACCAGCAGCGACCACACGTACCAGGGCAGCTCGAGGCCGAGCCCGGCCGCGAAGCCCGACATGACCACGCCGAAGAAGCCGTAGATGGCGAGCTGGATGGTCACGTAGGCCACGAGCGCGGCGAACGCGGCGGCGACACCGGCGTTGACGCCGAGGCCCTTGCCGACGTAGGCGAAGAACGCGCCCGAGTTGGTCATGCTGCGGCTCATCGTGGCGTAGCCGACGGAGAAGATCAGCAGGGTGATGCCGACCGCGAGGTAGGCGCCCGGAACGGCCGCGCCGTTGCCGAGCAGCATCGCCACGGGCACGGCACCGGTGATGCCGATGAGCGGAGCCGAGGCGGCGACGACGAAGAACACGATGCCGAAGACGCCGAGCCGACCCGATTTCAGGGTCGATTGGGGGGTGTCAGTCATGGGTCCGGAACTCCTCATTGAGTTGGGGTGGATCGTTCGTGTCGAAACGACCTGGGTTCAGGGTGGCGCACCGACCCGCGCGCGTCAAGCGTCGCGGCGGGTCGGGATGCCCGCCGCGGGCATCCCGGAATTGCCTATCGTTAGTTCACGAATGATTCGGTAGCCTGGCCAGATGGCCGACCTCACCGGATTCCTCGCCCCTCGCACGCCCTCGGGCGCGAGCGCGATCGTTCCCGACATGCCCTGGTACTACTCGGGCACACTGCTCACCGCCGAGTACCGCACCGATCCGGCCAATGTCGCCGCCCTGCTGCCTGAGGGCCTCGAGCTCGCCGACGACGACCCCGGCGCCGTCGCGCTCATCTGGGCCGACTGGCAGTCGTGCTCGGCCTCCGGCGCCGAGCTGCTCGACCCGCAGCGCTCGCTGTACCTCGAGACCTTCGCCGTCGTGCGCGTCAAGCACGGGGGCGTCACCTACTCGCGATGCGTCGCCATCTGGGTGACGAAAGACTTCGCGATCGCCCGCGGCTGGTTTCAGGGCTACCCGAAGAAGCTCGGCTCGATGGCCGTCACGCGCGTCATGAACGTGGGCCGCGCGGCACCGCGCCTCGAGCCGGGCGCTCGCATCGGGGCCTCGCTCGCCGCCTACGACCACCGCCTCGCCTCGCTCGTCGTGACCCTGCGGTCACCGAGCGAGACGAACGGCTTCGTGAACGGCCACGCGATGCTGCATTCGCGGTGGATGCCCTCCATCACCCCCGGCGCCGGCAACAGCCTCGACCAGCTCATCACCATGGGCGGCGTCGACGCCGAGATCGGCGCCACCTGGGTCGGCGACTTCGAGCTCGAACTGCACGACTCGCCCTGGGACGAGCTCGCGTCGATCTTGCCCGTCAAGGAAAAGATCGCGGCGTACTACCGCGAGGTCGGTGTGACGTTCAACGGCGGGAAGCTCGTCGCGGATCGGTCGAACCCGGCCGTATAGAGCAGCACAGGGCACCAGAGGGGCCCGAGAGCGATGCTCCCGGGCCCCTCTCGTCGGCCCACTTCGAGCATGTCGAGCTGTGCTCGCTGTTCTTGGATCAGAGATCCAAGAAGTACTCCCGCACCTCCCACGGCGTGACGTCGCGGGTCGTCGGGTCGGGCACCTCGGCGGTGTAGCGCTCGATCTCGTCGCGCTTCATGACCTCGAACACGGTCACGAGGTCGCCGCCGAGCAGCTCGATGAGGGCGCTGTCGGCGCGGAGGGCATCCATTGCCTCGCCCAGCGACATGGGGAGCACCGCCTGCGACTCGTCCTCGTAGCTGTAGCCGACGGCGGCCGGCGGCGCGGCGAGCTCGCGGCGGATGCCGTCGAGGCCGGCCGCGAGCAGGGCCGCGGTCATGAGGTAGGCGTTGGCCGCGCCGTCGCCGAGGCGCATCTCGAGGCGGGTTCCGCCGCCGCGCTCGGGCGGCACGCGCAGCATCGCGCTGCGGTTGTCGTAGCCCCAGTTGGCGCGGTACGGCGCGAGGGTGTCGGGGCCGAGGCGCTTGAAGGCGTTGATCGTGGGGTTGCAGAAGGCGGTGAGCGCCGCGGCGTGCTCGACGATGCCCGCGATCATGTGCTGCGCGAGGGCGCTGAGCTGGTCGCCGTCGTGCATGAGGTTCTCGCCCTGCGCGTCGACGAGCGACATGTGCAGGTGGAAGCCGCTGCCGCCCTCATCGCTCCACGGCTTGCCGGCGAACGTCGCCGCCTGGCCGACGCGCGCGATGACGTCTTTCACGCCTGCCTTGAGCATGAACGCGCGGTCGCACGCGTCGAGGGCCTCGCCGTGCCAGATGTTGATCTCGTACTGGCTCGGGCTGAACTCGTGGTTGCCCGCGTAGACGCCGATGCGCAGCTGGTCGAGCATGCGCAGCAGGTGCAGGAAGGTGCCCTTGGGGTCGACGGTCGCGCCCGTCGTGTAGACGCGGCCGGGCTGCGTGAGCGCGCGCGCGAAGCCTCCCTCGGGGTTGCGGTCGGCGATGTAGAACTCGAGCTCGGGGCCGACGAGCGGGGTGTAGCCGAGCTTCGCGTACTCGGCGACGATGCGCTCGAGCAGCACGCGCGGCGAGAGCGGGCTCGGCTGGCCGTCGGGGTTGTTCGCGCCGGCGACGACGAAGGCCACGCCGGGCTCCCACGGCAGCGCGCGCCAGCTGCCGGGCACGATCTGGCTGATGAAGTCCTCCAGCCCGTTACTGAGCACGTCGGCACCGTCGAGCACGCCGCCCTGCGTCGTCGTCACCCACACGCCCTGGCAGAACGCCGGGCCGCCGTGACTGATCTTGTCGAGCTCGCTCACCAGCAGGTCTTTCGACCGCACGGTGCCGATGATGTCGGCGTAGATGACGCGCAGCACGTCGATCTTGGCCGAGAGCAGCTCGCTCTGCAGGGAGGACAGGCTGTGGCTCATGTGCGACTCCTTCGTGGCACTGGTGACGGCTCGGCCGACCCGCGGGCAGCCGCGCGAGCGGCCGACCGGCGATCCGGCACTGGATCGTTTGGTATCGAACGATACAGTAGACCGCGTTCGCCGTCGATGAGGAGGCACCGGTGAGAGCCCTGTTCGTGCAGCACGACCACGTCAGCCCGCTCGGCCCGGTCGGCGAGCGCTTCGCCCACCACGGCTTCGAGATCGACACGCACCTCGTCGTGCCCGAGGCCTCGTTCGCCTCGCCCAACATCGAGACCGTCTTCCCGAGCGCCGCCGACTACGACGTGCTCATCCCGCTCGGCGCCCCCTGGGGCGCGTGGGACGACGCGTGCATCGGCCGCTGGCTGCTGCCCGAGATCGCGTGGCTGGGCGACGCCGTTCGCAGCGGGATGCCCGTCCTGGGCATCTGCTTCGGCGGCCAGCTGCTCGCGCGCGCCCTGGGCGGCTCGGTGGCGCCCGCCCCCCGCGGTGAGATCGGCTGGACCTCGGTGTGGAGCGACCGCCCCACCCTCGTCGGCGAGGGGCCGTGGTTTCAGTTCCACTACGACCGCTGGGTCGTGCCGCCCGGCGCCGTCGAGATCGCGCGCACGCCGTCGGCCTCGCAGGCCTTCGTCGTCGAGCGCGCGCTGGCCGTGCAGTTTCACCCCGAGCTCGATGCGGCCGGGCTGCAGGGGTGGCTCGACTTGGGTGGAGCATCCAAGGTTCGCGACGACGGCCAAGACCCTGACGTGATGCTCGCCCAGACCCGCGCGTTCGAATCAGCGGCCCGCGCGCGCACGTTCGCGCTCGTCGACGCCTTCCTCACCGACGTCGCGGGGCTCATCCCCCGCCCGTAAGCGCCGCCGAGAGCGTCGATCGGTCACTCGTTGGCGGTGCGCGGCGGCGACACCCCAACGAGTGACCGATCGACGGGGATGTCGACACGCGCGGTCGAGCGCAGCGAACCCGGCGACGCACAGCACGGCTGCGGCATCACCGCACAGGGCACGGGATGCGTGCTCGCGAGCGCGGCGCCGTGCGAGCATCCCGCCCCACACGCTCGAAGGCGTCGATCGGTCACTCTTTGCGCTGTCGGCGAGTTCGAGTTGCAATGAGTGACCGATCGACGTTGCTTGGCGCGCCAGACGCGCGTGGAGGTCGCGCAGTGCGCAGCGGCGGACGGCGTAGTGCGCTGCGCGACCACGGTCGGCGAGTAGTGCAGGCCGGAGCACGCGCGTCGGGCAGATGCCGAAGCAGCAGCCGCAGCAACCGCAGTCGCAGAACCCGCTGCATCAGCAGCCGCAGCACCCGCAGTCGCAGAACCCGCTGCATCAGCAGCCCCAGCAACAGCAACCGCAGCAACCGCAACCGCAGCCCCGCGCCTGACGGCGCCGGGGAGGCGCAGCGATACCGCTGGTCAGACCACGCGCACCGGCATGCGCTTGATGCCGTGCACGAAGTTGCTGCGCAGGTAGTCGAGGTCGCCGGCGCGCTCGAGCTGCACGTCGCGCGTCAGCAGGTCTTCGAACATGATGCGCAGCTCGATGCGGGCCAGCGCGTTGCCGAGGCACATGTGCGGGCCGCCGCGGCCGAACGACATGTGCTCGTTCGGGTTGCGGGTCACGTCGAAGCGGTAGGGCTCGTCGAAGACGCTGTCGTCGCGGTTGCCCGAGGCGAACCACACGACGACCTTCTCGCCCTCGGCGATCTGCGTGCCCGAGAACTCGACGTCCTGCGTCGCGGTGCGGCGGAAGTGGTAGACCGGCGAGGCGTAGCGCAGGAACTCCTCGACCGCCCACGGGATGAGCGAGGGGTCGTTGCGGAGGATGTCGAGCTGGTCGGGGAAGGCCATGAGGTTCTTCATGGTGTGGGTGATGGTGTGGCGCGTGGTCTCGTTGCCCGCGACAATGAGCAGCAGGAAGTTCGTGTTGAACTCGTGCTCGGTGAGCTTCTGCCCGTCGCTCGGCACGCCGTCGGCGAGCAGGGTGACGAGATCGGTGCCGCCCTTGCCGCGGCGCTCAGCGGCGAGGTGCTTGCCGTACTCGTAGACCTCGATCGCGGCCGGCGAGCGGAAGGGCACGTGCTTGTACTCCTCGCTGTCGGCCGAGCCGATCAGCACGTCGGCGTGCTCGGGGTCGGTGTTGCCGACCATGCGGTTGCCCCACTCGATGAGCTGACCGGTGTCGCTGTCGGGCACCCCGAGCAGTCGGGCGAGCACGCGGATGGGGAAGTCGGCACTGACCTCCTCGACGAAGTCGAACTCCTTCTTCGCGAGCGCAGCATCCAGGGTCGTCGCGGTGATGCCGCGCAGGAAGGTCTCGTACTTGGCCACGGCCTGCGGCGTGAACTCGCCCTGCAGCATGCGGCGCAGGGCGCGGTGGCGCAGTCCGTCGGTCTCGAGCAGCGACCGGCGCTGGTCTTGCATCGCCGGCTCGACCTCCTCGAGGTTGGTGAACTTGGTCGAGGTGAAGGTCTCGGTGTCGCGCAGCACCCGCACGATGTCGTGGTACCGGGTGACCGACCAGAAGCCGCTGTTGGGCGCCTGCTCCTCCGACCAGTGCAGACCGGGGGTCGCGCGCAGCTCGTCGAAGACGCCCCAGGGCGCTCCGTCGGCGAAGAGGTCGAGATCGGCCAGGGTAAGTGCGGTCGTGGTCGACATGAGCGCCTGCTTTCGTAGGAAGCGATTTGTTCGGATGCTAACGAACTTCGGCGCGCGCGTCGAGCCTCAGCGTTCTTCGGGCCCGAATGACAGAAGATGGAGCGAAGACTCGCGGCCGAGACGCCGCACCGAGGGGAGCCACCATGCCCAGCCCGCACACGCTGGCCGAGACCGAAGAGCAGGTCGCCGGCAAGGTCGGCGCGCTGCCGCTCGATGTCGAGGCGATGGCGGCCATCTCGAACCTGTTTCGCGCCGCCAACGCCACGCGAAACTACCTCGAGCGCAGTGTTCTCGCAGCGAGCGGACTCTCATGGACGGCCTTCGTCGTGCTCTGGGTCACCTGGATCTGGGAGCCCATCGAGACCCGCCAGATCGCCGAGGAGGGCGGCTTCTCGAAGGCCACCCTCACGGGCGTGCTCGGCACCCTCGAGAGCAAGGGCTACCTCGAGCGCACTCGCAGCGAGCGCGACGGGCGCCTCGTCGACGTCACGATGACGCCCGCGGGCCGCGAGCTGATGAGCTCGCTGTTCCCCGCCTTCAACCAGCACGAGTCCACGCTCACCGGCACGCTCTCGAGCGCGCAGCGCCGCGAGCTGGCCGACATGCTGCGGGCGGTCACGCAGACCGCCGAGAACGGCCGGTAGCGCATCCGGTTCGGGATGCGGGGCCGCCGCCGCACCGATTCCCCTACCGCTGTGCGCCCCGGGTCGGCTAGTATCTCCCAAACCGTTCGTATCCGAACGAACCGCGACAGCAAAGGAGCCGCCCGCGTGCAGACCGCCGAGCACCAGGTCGAACTGGCCGGACTGACCGTCGACACCCGCCACTACATCGGCGGCCAGCGGTTCGCGAGCGAGAGCACCTTCGAGAGCATCTCGCCCATCGACGGCACCGTGCTCGCCCACGTCGCGCGCGGCGGCGCGGGCGAGGCCGATGCCGCTGTCTGGGCCGCCCGCAGCGCGTTCCCCGGCTGGCGCGACCTCGGCCCCGAGGGGCGCGGCGCCGTTCTGCACCGCCTCGCCGATCTCATCGAGGCGAACATCGAGCCGCTCGCCCAGCTCGAGACGCTCGACAACGGCTCGCTGCTGCGCAGCCACCGCCGCGGGGTCATGCCGCGCGTCGCCATGAACATCCGCTTCTTCGCCGACTGGGCGATGCAGAAGCTCGAGCACCCCGTCTGGCAGACCCGCGGGCACGACAACGTCGTCACGTGGGACCCATCCGGTGTCGCCGCGATCATCACCCCCTGGAACGCGCCGCTCATGCTCGCCACCTGGCGCATCGGCCCGGCTCTCGCGGCCGGCGACACGGTCGTGCTCAAGCCCGCCGAGTGGACGCCCCTCACCGCGAGTGTCTTCGCCGACCTGTGCGAGCAGGCGGGGATGCCCGCCGGAGTCTTCAACGTCGTGCAGGGCTACGGCGCCGAGGTGGGCGCGGCCCTCGTCGCGCATCCCGGAATCGCCCGCATCGCGTTCACCGGCTCGGTGCCGACCGCGAAGGCGATCATGCGCTCGGCGGCCGACAACCTCACCCCCGTCAGCTTCGAGCTCGGCGGCAAGAGCCCGTTCATCGTCACCGACGACGCCGACCTCGACCTCGCCGTCGATCTGGCGATCGAGCAGTACGACAACGCGGGCCAGGTGTGCCTCTCGGGTACGCGGCTGCTCGTGCACGAAAGCATCGCCGACGCCTTCGCCGATCGCTTCGCGGCCCGCGCCGCGCAGATCGTGCAGGGCGACCCGCGCGACGAGGCGACGCAGATCGGCCCGCAGATCCACCGCGTGCACCTCGAGCGCGTCGCCGGCTTCGTCGAGCGCGCGCAGGCCGACGGCGCGCAGATCGCATTCGGGGGCGGACCCAACGACGAGCTCGGCGGCCTGTACTTCCGGCCCACCCTCATCACGGGCGCGAAGCCGGGCAGCGAGATCCTCACCGCCGAGGTGTTCGGCCCCGTGCTCGCGATGCAGACCTTCGCGACCGACGAGGAGGCCGTCGAGGTCGCCAACGCGACCGAATACGGGCTCGCTGCCGTCGTCGTCTGCGGCGACCGCGAGCGCGCCGAGCGGCTGACGAAGAACCTCGTCGCGGGCACCATCTGGGTGAACTGCTTCTTCGTGCGCGACCTCGCCGCGCCCTTCGGCGGCAGCAAGAAGAGCGGCATCGGCCGCGAGGGCGGCGTGTGGTCGTTCGACTTCTACGCCGACGTCAAGAACACCGTCTACGCACCCGCCGGGTGGAAGGAGTAAGTCATGGGAAAGGTCGTCGGCGCCGCGATCCTCGCGCACGTGCCCACCATCATGCTGCCGCAGGACGTGCGGTACGACTTGAACGAGGGCAAGGAGATCACCCTCGTCCCCGGCCTCAAGCGCCTGCGCACCGAGGTCATGGAGACCCTCGACTACGACACCGTCGTCGTGCTCGACTCGCACTGGGCGACCACGGTCGAGTTCGTCATCACCGCGCAGGCCGAGCGCTCGGGCCTGTTCACGAGCGAGGAGCTGCCGCGCGGCATGTCGCAGATTCCGTACGCTTTCCAGGGCGACCCCGAGCTCGCCCGTGCCGTGGCGAACTACGACGAGAAGAACGGCACCTGGGTCACACCGATCAGCGACCCGCACCTGCCGATCTTCTACGCCACCGTCAACCTCTGGCACTACCTCGGCCGCGGGCTCGACAAGCGCTGGGTGAGCATGTCGGTCTGCCAGACGGCGACCACCGACGACTTTCTGCGCGCCGGCCGCGCGCTCGGCGAGGCGATCCGCGACAGCGACCGGAGGGTGCTGCTGCTCGCCTCCGGCGCGCTCTCGCACACCTTCTACAAGCTGCGCGACCTCCGCAAGCACGAGGCCAGCGACCCGAAGCACATCTACAGCGAGGGTGCCCGCCTGGCCGACCTCGAGCGCATCGAGTGGATGAAGCAGGGCGACCACAAGCGCATCCTCGAGACCATGCCCGAGTTCAAGAAGTTCAAGCCCGAGGCCAACTTCAGCCACTGGCTCACCATGGCCGGCGCCACGGGTGAGGAGGCCAACACGGCGAAGGGCGTCATGTACTCCGAGTACGAGAACTCGATCGGCACCGGTCAGGTGCACATCTACTTCCCCGAGCCGGAGGGCGGGTTTCCGCTGCCGAAGGACGTCACGCTGTCGCGCGAGGATCCGACCGACGACAGCGCCGCGATCGTGGGTGCCGCGTGACCGAGTACCGGCGCATCCTGCTCGACGGGGCGGCCGTGCAGGTGGTGCGGCACGGCGACGAGCTGCGAGCATCCGACGGCCGCACGGTCGGGGTCGACGAGGCGGTGCACCTGCCGCCCACCGAGCCGACCAAGATCATCGCCGTGCACTTGAACTACCCGAGCCGCAGCGACGAGTTCATGACCAAGCTGCCGCCCGCGCCCACCTACTTCCACAAGCCGATCACGGCGCTCAACAGCCACCAGGGCGCCATCGTGCGCCCTCGCGGCTGCCAGTGGCTCAACTACGAGGGCGAGATCGTCATCGTCATCGGGCGCACCTGCCGTAACGTCTCGCCCGCCGAGGCGGGCGACTACATCGCGGGCTACTCGGTGGGCAACGACTTCGGGCTGCATGACTTCCGCGACACGGATGCCGGCTCGATGCTGCGCGTCAAGGGCAGCGACACGCTCGCGCCCGTGGGGCCCGGCCTGGTCACCGATTGGGACTTCCGGGGCAAGACGATCCGCACCCTCGTCAACGGCGCGGTGGTGCAGGAGGACTCGACCGACACCATGGAGTGGGACATGCACTACCTGGTCGCCGACCTCGCCCGCACGATCACGCTCGTGCCCGGCGACATGATCTTCTCGGGCACGCCCGCGAACTCGCGGCCGGTGCAGCCGGGCGACGTCGTCGAGGTCGAGGTCGACGGCCTCGGTCGCCTCACCAACCACGTCGTCGAGGGGCCCGAGCCGATCCGCACCGACGTGGGCGCCCAGCCGACCTCGAGCGAGGAGGTCGTCTCGACCGCGCTCGGCGGCGACTGGGAGTTCCGCGGCATCCGCACCCCGTCCAAAGACCTGTACCCGTCTCGCATCGAGGAGAGCACCGAATGATCAAGATCACCGTCGACATGGACAAGTGCCAGCACTACGGCCAGTGCGTGTTCGAGGCTCCGGAGGTGTTCCAGCTGAACGCCGACGACAAGCTCGAGTACAAGGCCGAGGCGCCCGACGAGATGCTCGCCGACCTCGAGGCGGCGGCCGACGTCTGCCCGATGCAGGCCATCTTCCTCAGCAAGGAGTAGCCGGTCATGGTGGATGCTCCGCTGCTGATCGTCGGAGCCTCGATGGCGGGCCTGCGCACCGCCGAGGGTGCTCGGCGCGCCGGCTACGCGGGGCCCATCACCTTCCTCGGCGCCGAGGCGCACGCGCCGTACAACCGACCCCCGCTCTCGAAAGAGCTGCTGCAGACCGAGGGGCAGGGTCACGCCGACGTGGCCTTCCCGATCCGGTCGGCGCTCGAGGAGGGGGTGGAGTGGGTGCTCGGCCGCGCGGCCACCGCGCTCGATATCGAGCGGCGCGTGGTGGTCGACGAGACCGGGCAGGAGCATCCGTACCGCGCGCTCGTGATCGCGACGGGCCTGCGCCCGAAGCCGCTGCCGATCGAGACCCACGGGCTCGGCGGCATCCACGTGCTGCGCACGCTCGACGACGCCGTCGCCCTGCGGGCCGCGCTGCGGCCGGGCGCGAACGTCGTCATTCTCGGCTCGGGCTTCGTCGGCTGCGAGATCGCGGCGACGGCGGCGAAGAACGGCGCGCACGTCTCGGTGGTGTCGCAGAGCCGCGTGCCGCTGCAGCGCGCGCTCGGCGCTCAGCTCGGCGGCGAACTGCGGCGCCGGCATGAGGAGCACGGGGTGCGGTTCTTCTGCGGCGAGTCGCTGTTCGGCCTCGTCGGCGACCCGGATGTCGAGCGGGTCATCCTGACGAGCGGCGTCATGCTCGAGTGCGATGTGCTGGTCGTCGCGATCGGCAGCGACCCGAACACCGAGTGGCTGCAGGGCTCGGGGCTCGACGTCTCCGACGGTGTGCTCGTCGACGCGGGTCTGCGTGCGATCGGAGTCGACGGCACCGTGCACCCCGAGATCGTCGCGGTCGGCGACGTCGCGCGCTATGCGAACCCGCTGTTCGACGACGTGCCGCGCCGGGTGGAGCACTGGAACCTGCCGACCGAGACCGGCAAGCGCGCCGGTGCGATCCTCGCCGCGCACCTCGCCGGGCAGGATTGCGCGCCGCTCGTCGCCGACGGCTGGGCCCCGCTGCCGTCGTTCTGGAGCGACCAGTACGACGCGCACGTGCTCGCGTTCGGCATGACCTACCTGGCCGACCGCAGCGAGCTCGTCGCGGGCAGCCTCGACGACGAGTGCGTGCTCGAGTACTACCGCGGCGACGAACTCGTCGGCGTCTGCGGCATCGGGATGCGGAGCGTCGTGCAGAGCTACCGCACACGTTTCGCTGCGGCGGCGCGCGCGTAGCTCGGCCCGCCGGTCAGCGCGCGCCGAGGGCGGTGCGCCAAAGCCGGCGCAGCTCGGCCTCGTCGGGCAGCGACTCCGGCCGCAGCACCGCGTCGTCGGCGACAAAGTAGAACGCGGCCGTCACGGCGTCGAGCGGCAGGCCCGACCAGCGGGCGTACGCCAGACGATAGAGAGCCAGCTGCAGCTCTTTGGCGGCCCGGTCGGCGTCGTCGCGCGGCGCCGCGCCCGTCTTCCAGTCGACGATCTCGACGGTGCGCGGGCGGCGGCCCGACGCCCGGTCGCGCACAGTATCGAAGTCGGGGTCGGTGGCGTACACCGCGTCGATCTTGCACACGAGGATGCGGCCTTCGAACGGCAGGTGCAGCTCGCGCTCGACGTCGAGCGGGGTGAGGGCGGCCCACGGTGAGCGCTCGAAGGTCGACTGCAGGGTGCGCAACGACTCGGCATCGGCATCCGGACCGGCGGCGATGAAGCCTCCCTCCGCCGCGCCCGCGAGACCACCGACCACGACGTCGAGCTCGGCAGCGAGCCCGTCGACCGCATCGGGCATCGCCCCGAGGCTGTAGCGCTGCTCCACCCAGCGGTGGAACACCGTGCCGAGCCGGGTGGCCCGGAACGGTCGCTGCGGCATCGGCCGGCGCAGGCGGTCGGCAACCTCGGCCGGGGCGGTGATGAAGTCTTTGAACGACGAGGCCGGCACCCGCAGCGGCACCGCGACCCGACCGGAGCGCGCGAGACGCTCGGCCCGCTCGGCCAGCAGGAGGTCGATCTCGCGCTGCCACCCGCGGCCGTCGCTTCCCCGTGGGGAGGGGTCGGATGCGCGCACCCGGCTCGCCGCCTCCCGCACGCGCTCGCGACGCGCGCCGAAGGGGTCGACGGGCCACCACGGCTCGTCGCCGCTGTCGTCGACGATCGGGTTCTCCTGGTTCTGCGGGCCCTCGGGCAGAGCATCGATGAGCCCGACCTCCTCGAGCGCCCGCAGGTACGGGCTCGGGCCCCGCGGCTTCGCCTGCGCCGCCCAGTACGACCCGCTCAGCAGCAGGCGGTGCCGGGCGCGCGTGACGGCGACGTACGCGAGGCGGCGCTCCTCGCGCTCGTGATGGGCGGCCACCTCGGTCGTGAACTCGGTGCGGCGCTCGAGCAGCTCCTTCCGGGTGGTTGCTCCGCGCCAGCCGAAGACGGGCAGCTCGGCCGCGTCGCCGCGCAGCTCGTAGGGCAGCACGCCGACGCGCAGCCAGCCGGTGGCACCGTCGCGCCCGGAGCCGGGCAGCTCGCCGTCGACGAGCCGCGGCACCACGACGTGGTCCCACTCGAGCCCTTTCGAGCCGTGGATGGTGAGCACCTGCACCGTGCCCGGTTCCGGGTCCTCCGACCGCGGCGAGAGGTTGTCGCGCCACTCCGCCTCGCGCAGCCAGCCGAGGAACCCGCCGAGCGTGGCATGGTCGGCAAGCGCGAGGTAGCCGTCGAGCGCCTCGTGGAAGGCCTCGCGCGGAGCCTCGCCGAGCGCCCGAGCCGGGTTCGCGGCGACCTCGATGTCGAGCAGCAGCTCATGCTCGACGGCGACGACGAGGTCGGGCAGGTCGAGGGCGGTGCGACTGCGCAGGGTGGCGAACAGGCGCGCGGCATCCCGCAGCCGCTCGAGGCCCGTCGGGGTCAGCGCCTGCAGCTGCCCGTGCTCATCGGGCGCCGTGCCCACGAAGTCGAGCGCGTCGACGAGCGACACCCCGTCGGTGCGCGCCACCGACTCGCGCAGGCGCTGCTTCACCTCATCGCTGAACGGCTGCTGGGCGAGGTCGCGGTCGCGCAGCCACGACGCGATGCGGCTGAGGGCGTGCAGGTCGGCGAGGCCGATGCGCCAGCGCGGGCCGGCCAGCAGGCGCACGAGCTCGGTGCTCGCCGACGGGTCGTCGATGACGGCGAGGGCACTGACGAGGTCGGCGATCTCGGGCTGCTCGAGCAGGCCGCCGATGCCGAGCACGTGCACGGGAACGTTCGCGGCCCGCAGCGCGGCCAAGAACACCGGCTGCGTCGTGCGCGACCGCATGAGCAGCGCGGCGCTGGCCCGCAGCGGCCTCCCGTCAGCGTCGGTCGCCCCCTCGGCAGCGCCGGGCGGCGGCTCGGCGACGCGGGCGGCCAGCCAGGCGGCGACCGCCTGCGCCTCGTCGTGCACGGTCTCGGCGAAGACCGTCTCGACGGGATGCTGGCTCGCCACCGGCGAGGGGCGCAGCGTCTCGACCGCCACACCGCCGCGGGCCGAGAGCGGCGCGACCAGTTCGTTGGCGGCGGCGAGCACTTGAGTGCCGTTGCGCCACGAGGTGCTGAGCGAGTACCGGCCGACCGGCTCACCGCCGTCGTCAGAGCCGTCCGCAGCGCGGAACCGCTGCGCGAAGTCGTCGAGGTTCGACGCGCTCGCCCCGCGCCAGCCGTAGATCGACTGGTGGGGGTCGCCCACCGCCATGACGGGGGTGCCCCCGAAGAGCTCGGCGAGCAGCCAGGTCTGGGCGACGTTGGTGTCTTGATACTCATCGAGCAGAACGACCCGATAGCGGTCGCGCAGCTGCACGGCGACCCCGGCGTGCCGCCGCACGATGGCGAGCGCCAGGGTCACCTGGTCGGAGAACTCGACGTAGCCCTCCTGCTGCTTGACCTGCTGCAGCCGTTCGACGAGGTCGACGATGGGCAGGGTCGCGCCGAGGGCGACGAGCCTGTCGAACTCGGCGCGCCGCTCATGCCGATCGCCGAGGGGCAGTGCGCTGATCTGGGCGACGAAGGCGGCGACGTACTGCCGCACCTCGGCGATATCGGCGCCGTGCTCGGCGACGGCATGCGCGAGGGAGAGCACCGCCGCCGTGATGCGGTCGACGCTGAGGTCGAGGTCGGCGAGCCGGGCATCCTGCGCCGAGGCGACGAGCTCGCGGGCCAGCTGCCAGGCGCTCGCCTCGCGCAGCACGACGCCGTCGGGGTCGCGGCCGATGAGCACGGCGTGGTCGCGGTAGAGGCTCGAGGCGAAGGCGTTGTAGGTGGCGACGGTGGGTTGGGTGAAGGCGTCGAGCACGATCCGCGACGTGCCGCCCGCACCGCGAGCGCCGCCCGGCTCGTCGCCCGCCGCGCCGCGAAGCAGCCCTGAACCGGCGAGCTGCACGAGGCGCTCGCGGATGCGCGCCGCGAGCTCGCCCGCCGCCTTGCGCGTGAAGGTGAGGCCGAGCACCTGTTCGGGCGCGACGTGGCCGTTGGCGACGAGCCAGAGCACTCGCGCCGCCATCGTCTCGGTCTTGCCCGATCCGGCCCCCGCGACGACCAGGGCGGGTGCAACGGGAGCCTCGATGATCGCCTGCTGCTCGGGCGTCGGGTCGTGCTTCTGCCCCAGGGCGCGGGCGATCTCGACCGCGGTGTAGCGCGCGCTCATCAGCCCTCCCCCGTCACAGGCCCGATGCGGTGGATGCGGTGGGCCGCGGCCGCGAAATCGAAGCGGTCGACCGTGCGCACGCCGGTGAGCCGCGCGACCGCGACCGCCGCGACGGCCTGCCGCAGCCGCTCGCGCACGGCCTCGCGCTGCTGCTCGTCGAGCGGTGCCTGCACGGCCTCGCGGTAGTCGCTGCCCCGCACGCCTTCCCGCACGTAGAGCAGGCGCGCGCCGCCCGCCCGGTGCGGCAGCCCGTCGAGGACGCGGTTCAGAGCCTCGTCGAAGGCTCCCTCCGCATAGGCGAGCTGGTAGGCGGCGAGCTGCGGATGGTCGTCGATCTCCGACTGCTTGGTCAGCGGGGCTCCGGTCTTGAGGTCGACGATGCGCACGCCGCCATCGGCGTCGACCTCGAGCCGGTCGACGCTGCCGCTGACCCGGGCGCGGTCGACGACGAGCTCGAAGCGCTGCTCGGCCCCGATGAGCCCGCGACCCTCGGCCTCGGCATCGCGCAGGTAGGCGGCGACGCCCACGGCGTAGCGCCGGGCGAGCCGGCGCTGCTGCTCGGCGAGCCACGGCGCATCGAAGACGAGCTCGCTCCAGCGGCTCTCGATGGCGGCCCAGATCGCGTCGAGATCGGGGTCGACAGCGTGCTGGAGGGCAGCGTGCACGATCGTGCCGATGCCGGTCTGCGGCCCGGCCTCGCGCGGTGCGATGGTGTCGAGGAACCAGTCGAGCGGCGACCGCTCGATCGCGTCGAGCTTCGAGGGCGAGATCGAGACGAGCTCCTCCCCCTCGAACAGGGCGACCTCGGTCGAGGGGGCGAGCAGGCCCCACCACTGCTCAGGACTCGCCCCCGGCACCCGCTCGGCGGCGAGGCGGGCGAGCGCGTGCGCGGCCTCAACCCGATCGGGCTCGCGAACGAGAGCGCCGTCGTCGACGAGCTCGCGCCGCAGCCGGCCGACCAGCCGGCGCAGCGAGCGCGCCCGCACCGGCCGGGCGCCGCGCAGGGCCGACTCGATGGCCGCGTCGGCACGGACGACGGCGGAGAGGTCGTCGGGATCGACGCCGAGCCGTCGGGCGGCGTCGCGCCGCGCGTGCTCGCGTACGAGAGCGTGCAGAGCGCTCGGCTGCTCGTCGTCGCCCGCGGTCGCCGTGACGACCAGCTGCCGCCGGGCGCGCGTGGCGGCCAGAAGGAACATGCGCAGCTCGTCGTCGAGCACCAGTCGCCGCTCGTCGAGATCGTCGACGGGCAGCCCGCGCGCCAATCGGCTGATGAGCGGGGCCCCGAGAAGCGTGCCGCGAACGCGCGTGTTCGGCCATACGCCCTCGGTGAGCCCGGCGATGACGACGACATCGGCCTCGAGCCCCGTGACCGCGGCGGGGGTGGCGACCAGCACGGCATCCTCCTCGCGCAGGGGCGCGAGGAGGTCGTCGCCGACATCGCTGTCAAGCACGCGGGTGAGAAACGACTCGACGGTGGCGTCGGGCACCGTGTCGACGATCGTCGCGGCGGCGGTGAACACCGCGACCACGGCGTCGAGCGCGCGATTGGCCTCGGCCGCGGCCACGCCGAACCCGGCGGCCTCGCGCTGCCAGACCTCGGCGACGTGCGACTCGCTCCACGCGAGCCAGAGCAGCTCGTCGACGGTCGCTCCGGCCTCGTGCCGCTCGCCGATCGACCGCAGGGTGCGGGCCAGCCGCGCCGCGCGGCGGGCGGTGCGGTGGTCGATCGTGGCGAGGCGGGCGGGGTCGGCGAGGGCATCCGCCAGCAGGAGGTCGGCGGGACGGTCGCCGGCACCCGCGAGCTCCTCGGCGCGCAGCGCCCGACGGAGGCGGCGCAGGCCGACGCGGTCGACCCCGCCGAGCGGGCCGAGCAGCAGCTCGGTCGCGGCGGCGGCGTCGAGCGGACTGCGGCCGACCCCGACGTCGACGTGGCGGATGAGAGCGCGGGCGGCCGGATGCTCCCGCAGCGGTCGCCCGGCAGCCGTTGACTGCACCGGCACCTCCGCCTGGGCGAGCGCGCGCACGATGCCCGGAACCATGCGGCCGCTGCGCACAATGACGGCCATACGCCGATACGGCACGGCGTCGAGCAGGTGCCGCTCTCGCAGCAGATCGGCGATGAGCGCGCGCTCGCGCGTGGCCGTGGGGGCGTCGAGCGCGACGATCGGGCCGCCCCAGCCCTCGGGCGTCGCTCGGGCGTCGTCGTCCTCGTCGAACGCGCTCGCGACGGCTCGGCGCTGCGCGCCCGCGCGCGCTGTGCCGATGCGCGAGGAGACGTCGACAGCAAGAGCCCGCAGCGCCGCGCCGTGGCGGTGCACGGTCGGCAGCACGATCGGCTCGGCACTCTGCCAGCCGAGGAGGGCCGGCAGCCCGGCGAGGGCCTCGGGCTCCGCGCCGCGGAAGGTGTTGGCCGCGACATCCGGATCGCCGAGCGCGACCACCGCGGCCCCGCGGGCGGCGAGCGCGGCCACCAGTTCGAGCCCGCTCGGGGTGGCGTCGTGGGCATCATCGAGCACGACCAGGCGCGGCATCGGCGGCAGGCCCGGGGCCGGGTCGCGCACGAGCCCCACAGCGGCCCGCACCAGCTCGGCCGGGTCGAGCTGCCCGGGGCGCGCAGAGCCGAGCACCTCCCGGTACTCGTCCACCAGATCAGCGAGCGCGGGCCAGGCGTCGAGGCCCCGCTCGGCGGCACGGGCCCGCAGCCAATCGGTGCTGACGCCGTGCTCGCTGAGCCGGGCGATCGCATCGCGCAGCTCGGTGCGGAACGCGGCGAGCCGCCGCACCTCCGGCCCGAGGTGCTCGGGCCACGCCGGCCCGGGCCCGGCGAGCGGGCCGAGCACCGCCTCGAGGGCCGAGCGGTCGAGCAGCTCGGCGAGATCGGAATCCTGATCGGCCCCGCTCAGCAGGCGCGGCTCGGCGAGGCCGTCGAGCCGGTGGGCGGCCGTCACGAGGGCGAACGCGAACGCGGCGACCGAGCGGGCGAGCGGCCCGGGCAGCACCCGCTGCTCGACGCCGAGCCGCACGGCGAGACGGTCGCGCAGCACGGTCGCCGTGCGGCGCGCCGGCGTGAGCACGAGCACCGCGGACGGGTCGAGATCGTCCTCGAGCACCGCGGCAGCGACCAGCTCGATGGCCGCCGTCGTCTTGCCCGAACCCGGAGCGCCGAGCACGACGGCACCGCGGCCGTGGCGGGCCTCCACCACCCGTCGCTGACCCGCGACGAGAGCCACCGGCCCGGCGGCGACCGGCGGCGGCGCGGGGTCGAAGGTGGTCACGGGCTCAACGCTAGCGGCGAGCCCCGCCGGCGGTGCGCCCTCAGTGAACACGCGGATGCGGGCCGGAGCCGCCGGGTACGCTGGCGCTCGTGGACATTCGCATCGGTATTCTCAACAGCCCCCGCGAGCTCGCCTTCGAGAGCTCGGAATCGGCCGCCGACATCGCGGCGACCATCGCGGCCGCCGTCGAGAAGGGGGCGCCGCTCGTGACCCTCACCGACACGAAGGGCAAGCACTACCTGGTGCCGACCGCCGCGATCGGCTACGTCGAGATCGGCACCGACTCGGCTCGCCGGGTCGGCTTCGTCGGCTAGCCCGGCTCCGACCACGCCGGCTCGACCTCGACTAGGCTCGCCCGCATGGAACTGCTCTTCGCCACGGTCATCGGCGCCGCGATCTCGCTCGGCGTGCGCTACGTCGT
>ERZ1066137.98-NODE-98-length-84397-cov-41.030613_pt1 | contig 84397 bp, 73 predicted proteins | sample MGYA00382784_ERZ1066137 | MGnify/ENA primary metagenome ERZ1066137 (study PRJEB33369, sample SAMEA5778367) | biofilm metagenome | biome: Industrial cooling water; feature: Water cooling tower basin; material: Biofilm | place: United Arab Emirates | collected... | reverse complement strand
GGGGGTTTGGGGGAGTCAGGCCCCCAAGTAACGGGGGTCTGGGGGGACGGCCCCCCAGTTCCGGGTTCTGCCTTCACAACCAATCTCCGCCCAACACAACACTCAAGGTACCCAAGTCAAACCCCGCAATCAACCACGATCGCCCACCGCAGGACGTCTCACAGTTTCCCTCATAGCGTAGCCCCAGCACTCCTATTCGGGGGGTTTGGGGGAGTCAGGCCCCCAAGTAACGGGGGTCTGGGGGGACGGCCCCCAGTTCCAGGTTCTGCCTTCACAGCCAATCTCTACTGACCAAACCCCCGTTAAGAACCCCTCACTTCCAATCAACACATCGTATCTATATATACAGATAAAAACAGGGACTTGTATTTCCCAGAAAAATCTCCTAAGCTAATCGTAGCGACAGATACAGAAGACATCTGGGTAGCCTTTTCCAACCATTGATCGCAGCCCTCTGAGTACAGGCTAAAACCTGCAAAATTGGTCTTTGGAAACAACCTTAAACCCACTTCCCTTAAGCCTTTAAGGCTGAGTGCAAAAATACCTGAACCCCACCCCTGTAAATACTCGTACCCGGGTTCAAAAATACTCGTACCCATACCCCCAAAAAAGTTTTCAACCCTGATGGGGCCAGGCTTTGCCCAACTGAGTACATTCCTAATTATTCCAATAAATCTTATCCGGGTAGGCCATCCCGGTTAGCCTCAGGTTGCCTGCTATAAAGCAGGGAAAGACAGGACACGATGTTCTTTACTTCCCTCAACCCCGATGCGCTCCCCCTTTAAACTTTCTCCCGTCAGCCAGCGCTTTGCCCCTGACCAACCCTGGAAGCTTACAGCAGTTCCAGGAGGAGCTGGAGCCCCTGCTAATAACCAAGTCTCCCTATCTGGCTGGCAAAGCCTGATGGCCGACTTTCGCATCATCTTTGAACGTGACCCGGCAGCCCGTAACTGGTTAGAAGTTTTGTGCTGCTACCCCGGCTTTCATGCCCTGGTACTGCACCGTCTTGCCCACTGGTTACACACTCATCGGGTCGCGTTCTTTCCTCGCCTGATCTCCCACCTTGGCCGGTTTCTCACGGGCATTGAAATCCATCCGGGTGCCCAAATTGGTCACAGCGTGTTTATTGACCATGGTATGGGAGTCGTGATTGGCGAAACCGCGATCGTCGGTGACTATGCCCTGATCTATCAGGGAGCCACCCTGGGTGGTACCGGCAAAGAAAGCGGTAAGCGCCATCCAACCCTGGGCAACCATGTGATTGTCGGAGCCGGAGCCAAGGTGCTGGGCAACATTCAGGTAGGCGACCATGTCCGGATTGGAGCCGGGTCGATCGTCCTGCGGGATGTGCCTTCTACCTGTACGGTGGTGGGGGTACCGGGACGCAATATCTGCCGCCATCAGGAGCAAATTTGCCCACTGGATCACAATCAGGTGCCGGATGCCGAGGCAGAAGTGATTCGCACCCTGGTCGATCGAATTGAACGGTTGGAACAAGAACTCCAAACCCTGAAGCAAACTCCCCATGCTCTGTTGAGGTGATTTCGATGTTCCCCCATAGCCGGTTTGAAGCATCTGGCACCCATGTCTTACAGGTTTCTCGCGTCGATCGCTGGTCGATTCATCACCGCTTACAAGAATTGATGATTCCCAGCTGGTGTTCTGCGGATGGCTCTTTGCAAGTCGAAGTTAATACCGGTACCGCCGCTTTGTTAGTCCACTGTACGGTCAAACAATTTGTCGCCTCCCGCCAGGAACTGGTGGACTGGCTGGAGCGGAGCTGGCGACTCTAACTATCCCCTGGGAGGTGCTTTATGGATCACGATCGACGTCACGCTCAACTGGTTCGTTACCTGCAACAGGAATTAGCAGTGTCCGACGCGGCCCTGGCGATCGCCCTGAAGCACCGGGAACTCGATACTAACTCTCTCCCCATGGTTCTCTGGCAATACGGACTGGTTTCCCTGGAACAACTGAATCAAGTCTTTGATTGGCTGAAAGAGCAAACCCAAGTTGCTATCCATTCCACACTTTCGAGTAAACCTTAGTTGAGTCAGGAGCCCCTATGTTAACCACGTTACTGAGCGGTTTTGGAATCTTGTTTGTTTACAAATTAGTTCATGACTATATGTTAAATCGCATGCTGGAAGATGCCAAAAAACCAACTAAGGAGACAAATCCTGAAGCATTAAAAAATTAAATAGTCGAGTTATAGGTTGTATGGGTGTAGCAATTACATCTATATACCAGAGCAAATTAATCTTGATTGAATTCGTTAGTTTCGATCGTTTCTCTCTTATTCCTTTCCTGTCCTTGTTTGTTTACCAGTTCTGGCCCTATGACTTCTCTAACTCCCCATTCTAATGCTCCCCCCCGACAGAGATTAACGATTGATATCTGGTTACCGTTACGTTATCTAATTAATCACATCGAAGTTCACAGTCTTCGGTTTGCCCATTTACTGGCTCGCTTGATCCCCTGTTGCTGTCCTTTTGAACGGGATCTTCACTTCCTGGGGCACACCCTGCATATCCCTCCACTCTGCAAACTTAATCCCCTTTACGACGAGGTGGTAGCGTTGCGCTTTCGCGCCCTCTCCTACCTGGCTGACCACAACCAGGACATTACGCAATATATCTGCGACTAATCTGAATTTTTCTCTCCCACCTCCCCTACAGGACTTGAGCCATGAGAATGACCCAAGGCAAGATTAACGAGTTACTTTCCGAATCGGCCTGCGAACACAATCACAAGAAAGAAGGTAAAGGCAAAAACAAGTCCTGTACTCAGGTAGCCCAACCGGGAGCCGCCCAGGGTGGCTGTGCCTTTGATGGAGCGATGATTGCCCTGGTACCGATTACCGATGTGGCCCATCTGGTCCATGGCCCGATCGCCTGTGCTGGCAATTCCTGGGGCAGTCGGGGCAGCCAGTCTTCTGGCCCGATGCTCTACAAAATGGGGTTCACCACCGACCTGAACGAAAACGATGTCATTTTTGGTGGCGAAAAACGGCTCTATAAGTCAATTTTGGAAATCAACCAGCGCTACAGCCCGGCGGCGGTATTTGTCTACTCTACCTGTGTCACTGCCCTGATTGGCGATGACCTGGATGCCGTCTGTCAGAAAGCCGCCGAAAAGATCGGAATTCCGGTGGTGCCGGTCAATTCTCCCGGTTTTATTGGCAGTAAAAACCTGGGCAACCGGGTCGGGGGTGAATCGTTGATGGAGTATGTCGTGGGTTCTCGGGAACCGGCCTACACCACACCCTACGACATCAACCTGATCGGCGAATACAACATCGCTGGCGAACTCTGGGGGGTGTTGCCCCTGTTTGAAAAATTGGGAATTCGGGTGCTGGCTAAAATCACCGGGGATGCCCGCTACGAAGAAGTCTGCCATGCTCACCGGGCCAAACTGAATGTGATGATCTGCTCGAAGGCCCTGATCAACATGGCCCGCAAAATGGAAGAACGCTACGGCATTCCTTACATCGAAGAGTCCTTCTACGGAGTCGAAGACATCAACCGTTGTCTACGCAATGTCGCCGCCAAACTGGGAGATGGAGAGTTGCAGGCCAGGGTAGAAGCCCTGATCGCAGAAGAAACCGCCAAACTCAACGAGGCTCTGGTTCCCTACCGGGCCAGACTGAAAGGCAAGCGAGTGGTGCTCTACACGGGTGGGGTCAAGAGCTGGTCCATCATTTCGGCCGCCAAGGATCTGGGCATGGAAGTGGTGGCCACCAGCACCAAAAAAAGTACGGAAGAAGACAAAGCCCGGATTAAAGAACTGCTGGGGCAGGACGGCATCATGATGGAAAAGGGCAACGCCCAGGAACTCCTGCGGGTGATTGCTCAGACGAAAGCCGATATGCTGATCGCCGGAGGGCGCAACCAGTACACCGCCCTGAAAGCCAAAATTCCCTTTCTCGACATCAACCAGGAACGCCACCATCCCTATGAAGGCTATGTCGGCATGGTAGAAATGGCCCGTGAACTGGATGAAGCCCTGCACAGCCCGGTGTGGGCTCAGGTACGACAACCGGCCCCCTGGGACAACGAATTAATGGAGGTGGGCTGATGGCCATTGTTTCTTCGCCCCGTAAAGCGGTCGCCGTCAACCCGCTGAAGCAGAGCCAACCCCTGGGAGCTGCCCTGGCCTTTCTGGGGCTGAAGGGAATGATGCCCTTATTCCATGGGTCCCAGGGTTGCACTGCCTTTGCCAAGGTGATGCTGGTGCGCCACTTCCGGGAGGCCATTCCTTTATCGACGACCGCCATGACGGAAGTTTCTACCATCCTGGGGGGAGAAGACAACGTTGAACAGGCGATTCTCACCCTGGTGGAAAAGTCGAAACCTGAAATCATCGGCCTCTGTACCACGGGCCTGACGGAAACCCGGGGGGATGACATGGAGGGCATTCTCAAAGGCATTCGCAAGCGCCATCCAGAGTTGCATGATCTGCCGATCGTCTTCATCTCTACCCCTGATTTTCGCGGAGCCCTGCAGGATGGGTTTGCCGGAGCGGTAGAAAGCATGATGCGAGAACTGCCGATCGCCGGAGAAACCCGCCCCGATCAGGTGACCCTGCTGGTCAGCTCGGCCTTTACGCCAGGGGATGTCCAGGAGTTGCAGGAGATTATCCAATCCTTTGGTCTGACGGTAATTGCCGTACCCGACCTCTCCGGCTCTCTAGATGGCCACCTGGATGATTCTTACAGTGCAGTTACCCATGGTGGCACCAGCCTGGCCGACCTGCGGAAAATTGGTAGTTCGGTGTTTACCCTGGCCCTGGGGGAAAGCATGCGGGGAGCGGCCAGAGTGCTGCAGGAGCGGTTTGCCATTCCCTACGAAGTGTTTACCCATGTCAGTGGTTTAGAAGCCGTAGATAGCCTGCTGCAGGCCCTGGTAGATATCAGTGGCACCAGAGTTCCCGAAAAGTATCGCCGGCAGCGCCGCCAACTCCAGGATGCCATGCTCGATACCCATTTTTACTTCGGGCGCAAGCAGGTATCCCTGGCCCTGGAACCCGATTTGCTCTGGGCTAATGGGCAGTTTTTGCAGTCTATGGGCTGTGAGATTCAGGCGGCCGTCACCACCACCAAATCTCCGCTGCTGGAGCAACTACCGGTAGAAACCGTCACCATTGGTGACCTGGAAGATTTTGAAAACCTGGCCGCCGGTTCCGACCTGCTGATCACAAATTCCCACGGGAAAGCCCTGGCCAAACGACTGCATATTCCCCTGTACCGCCAGGGTATGCCGATCTTCGATCGCCTGGGGAATGGTCAGTTTACCAAGGTGGGCTACCGGGGCACCATGCAGCTTTTGTTTGACATTGGCAACCTGTTTTTAGAACGAGAAGAAGAGCAAGCCCACCCCTGAAAGCCTCAAAATCACTGGCAACTTTATCCAAACTCAATCGAACAGCCATCTCTTTTGCATAAGGAGAAAGACCCATGAAAATAGCCTTCACAACCAACAATCAAATTCATATCAACTCCCACTTTGGCTCCGCCAGCAAAATCGATGTCTATGAGATCGATCAGAGTGGTTACCGCTTTTTAGAAACCCTGAGATTCGATGGAAATTTGAACGAAGACGGTAACGAAGATAAGTTACTCCCCAAAATTGAAGCCCTGCATGATTGCACTATCGTCTATGTCTCAACCATCGGTGGTAGTGCTGCAGCCCGCCTGATCAAGAAAAATATCACCCCGGTCAAAGCCCGATCGGAAGAGCAAGAAGTCAAAGAGGTGCTCGATGAGTTAGTTAAAACCCTGAATGGCAACCCGCCCCCCTGGTTACGCAAAGCCCTGCATCAAAAGTCTCGTAGTCTCACCGAATTAGAAGAGGAAGAAGTACTCCTATGACCGCCGTTGACTCCACAAACCAACCTACCTTTGATATCGCCAGCAGCCCCTTCTTAAAGTCGATTGTTCAGCAGATTCGGGTCAATGACCCCTACGGCACCTTTCGCACCTGGTCCGATGAGTTACTGCTGAAGCCCTACGTGGTCAGCAAAGCTCAAAAACGGGCAATTTCCGTCGAGGGGGATGTCGATCCAATTACCAAAGGCCGAATCATGGCCTTCTATCGGGCGATCGCCCACCAGATTGAAGCAGAAACCGGCTTGCTGTCCCAGGTGGTGATTGACCTGAGCCATGAAGGCTTCGGCTGGGTTCTGGTGTTTTCTGGTCGCCTGTTACTGGTAGCCCGCACCCTGCGGGACGCCCAACGGTTTGGCTTTGACTCCTTAGAAAAAATGGCCACCGAAGGAGACAAGATCACCCAGGCCGCGATTGCCCTGGGCCAAAAGTATCCCGAAGTCGGCAGACTCTAGGGATTTGCATGGGTGCAGTATTTTGCCATCGCCGTACTGCACCAGACCTGAGTTAAGAGGAGAGGTTATGGTTCCTGCCACCCCCAGTATTGAAGACCTGAAGACCCAGATCAAACGGCTGAATAGCAAAGCCGGTCAAATGAAGATGGATCTGCATGACCTGGCCGAAGGTTTACCCACCGACTACGAAAATTTGATGGCGGTGGCTGCTCAAACCTACGAAATTTTCCGGCAGATTGATGACCTGAAAAAACAACTCAAAGTATTGGAGCAACCAAAATGACACTATCTCTGAGCCAGTTTCGCCAGATCACCGATGCAGAAAAGTATTTCGAGTTCTTTCAACTGCCTTACGATGCCAGTGTTGTGAATGTCAATCGGCTGCATATCCTGAAAAAATTCTCTCAATTTATCAGGCAGATTGACGAAGAGAACCCCAACGTCAGCGATGACGAGAAATTGGCGCTCTATCAAGATGCTCTGACTCAGGCTTACGACATCTTTCTCACAGCCAAACCGATCGAGACAAAACTGTTCAAAGTATTCAACGAAAAGCCGAAAAATATTGTCATGCTGGCGGATATCGGGAGTTAACCACCGTGATAGACCTCTCTCCAATCGAACTGGAGCGGTACCGCCGCCAGATTATGCTCCCCGGTTTTGGCGAAGCTGCCCAGAAACGCTTAAAGTCGGTGACAGCCCTGGTCACCGGTGTGGGTGGCCTGGGCGGTACTGCGGCTCTCTATCTGGCTGTAGCCGGCGTGGGTCGATTGATTCTGGTGCGGGGTGGCGACCTGCGGCGGGATGACATGAACCGGCAGATATTGATGACCGACGACTGGGTAGGCCAGCCCAGGGTGCTAAAAGCCCAACAAACCCTGGCCCAGATCAACCCGGATATTGAGATTGAAGCCGTCGTCGATTATATCACCCCAGAAAATGTGGATGACCTGGTGCGATCGGCGGATATTGCCCTCGACTGTGCCCATAACTTTACGGAACGGGATCTGTTGAACGATGCCTGTGTGCGCTGGCGCAAACCGATGGTAGAAGCCGCCATGGATGGCATGCAGGCTTACCTGACGACGATCGTTCCCGGCCAAACGGGCTGTCTCACCTGCCTGTTCCCCGAGAAACCAGAGTGGGACAAACGGGGCTTTTCGGTTCTGGGAGCCGTGTCAGGCACCCTGGCCTGCCTCACTGCCCTGGAGGCGATCAAACTGATCACCGGATTTGACAAACCCCTGCTATCTCAACTTCTAACCATGGATCTGGGACGGCTGGAATTTGCCAAACACCGGGCCTACCGTGATCCTAACTGCCCCACCTGTGGCAACCATGCCCCCTGGCGGCAGTTTCATCGCCCGTCTCTAGAAAGTTTTTTTGACCCGATCGGCCCTTTGTCTAAACAGCCCGTAGCCCATTGAATCAGGGCTAATTCTAATTTGCTAACCACTACTCTTATCCCGGAGCATTTATGACCGTTACCCTGACCGAAAAAGCTGAATTTCGCCTGCGCGGGTTCCTGCAAGGATCTGCCAGCCCCTCTCCCGACAAAGGAATTCGGGTGGGTGTGAAAGATGGGGGTTGCAACGGCTACGAATACACGATCGATGTGGCTGAAGCTCCCAAACCCACGGATTTGATTGAGTTTCAGGGCAAAGTCCGGGTGTATATCGACCCCCAGGCCGCCCCCCTGCTAAATGGAATCGTGATTGATTTCGTGGAAGGGATTCTAGAAAGCGGCTTTAAGTTCTCTAACCCCAACGCCACCGACACCTGCGGCTGTGGTAAGTCTTTCCAGGCCGGAGACTGCACCCCATCGGCTACCCCCTGTAGCTGACCTGCTAAACCTTTACTTTTTCTTTCTACTCTCTCTCGGAGATTGTGACTATGGCTACCTACAATGTACGGCTGCTGAGTAAAAAATATAATCTGGACACCACCCTGGTGGTAGACGAAACCACCACCATTCTGGAGGCGGCAGAAGATGCCGGGTTAGATCTGCCCTTCTCCTGCCATTCTGGCGCTTGCTCTAGCTGCGTTGGCAAAGTGGTTGAAGGCGATGTTGACCAGTCAGAGCAAACGTTCCTGGATGACGAACAGATGGCCAAAGGGTTTGCCCTGCTGTGTGTTACCTACCCCCGATCGGACTGCACGATTCGCACCCACCAGGAAGCCTATCTGGTCTAATCCCAATCCATGTCAGCCTTGAGTTGACAGGCCATGTTTCCCTTTCCCTTTTCCCTTTCGCTGCTGATCTCTGGCAACCTATTTTGGAGAACTGACGGGCATGTTTACTCAAGGTTTTACCGTGTCTGGTTCCTCGTTAAAACTGTTGAAAGTAGGAGAACGGGGCAAAGTCACCCACCTGCGTCCTAATAACGATCGAGTGGCCCAAAAACTGCGCTCCCATGGCATCCATCCCGGCATGTCGATTGTGGTAGAACAGCGATCGCCCCGGTTTATCATTCGGGTTGGCCGTCATAGGCTGGCCCTGGATGACCAGACTATCAACTCAATTTATGTACGGCTTTTGAGTGAGCGTTCTGGCTATCCTCAATCGGCACCTGGTTTAGAAACCAGTTATCAGACCAGTCCCTCGATCGCTCACTCTTAGCGCTGGTTGAAGATTAATCGATCGCGACCATCACATCGGAAGACTTAATCACAGCATAGGCCTCACTCCCTACCGCCAGTTTTAAGCTTTCCGCAGAAGCTTTGGTGATGATCGCTGTGACTTCTACCCCAGGAGCAATCTCCAGGGTAACTTCGGCGTTCACGGCCCCGACTTCGACCTGCTTAACCGTCCCTTTTAGAGCATTTCTGGCACTAATCTGCATCGTTGACTCCTCATACTCGCATGACGTCTGGGATCGTAGGGGAATTTTATGGCCCACAACGTATCGAAACCGACTGAGGCTGAGTTACTTAATGTCCATGGAGAACACTTATGGCAACGCTGACTGGTTTAACGTTTGGGCAAGAAACCTGGATTCCCAGGTTCATTCAAAGCATTAATCTAAAGACCTGCATTGGCTGTGGCAGATGCTTTAAAGCCTGTGGTCGTGGTGTATTGCAACTCAAAGCCCTGAACGAAGAGGGTGAGTTTGTCGATGATGAAGAAGATGACGAAATTGAACGGAAGGTGATGACCATCATCAATCAGGCCAGGTGTATTGGCTGCGAAGCCTGTGCCCGAGCCTGTCCGAAAAACTGCCAGACCCACGAGCCCCTGGCCGTTGGGTAGGATCACAAATTAATTAAAACCAAATTTTTAATGTTTGAAAGTGCGGTGGAGCCACGCTTTCAAACATTAAGTTCCGGGTTTGATTCAATCCACGATCCTTCGTTGAGTGAATTGTAAAGTGAATTGTAATCAGTCTGGGACCTTGAACCCCAGCAACGGCTCTAGCATAGATGCATCTGCCAATTTAATTCGGCAACTTCCTGAATTTGATTTTGATCTCCGATGTCGGCTGAAGTCGGAGATCTCCTCCGCTCTCCCAATCCCCTCTTGAATCATGCCAGCTTCTATGAAACAGCCTGCTTCTGGCTGCGATCGCAACTGGTCTGCCTATTACCAGGCCGTTGCAGGACGACCGCCCCGGGAAACACTGCTCACCGCCTTAAAGCAGTTTGAGCAGGAAGGGCTACCCCCAGCTCTTGCCGTCGATCTGGGCTGCGGTGATGGCCGGGATACCGTCGAACTTTTGCGGCGAGAATGGCGAGTTCTGGGCATTGATGGAGAGGCTGAAGCCATCGATCGCCTGCTCAAACGCCCTGACCTCAACTCAGAACGCCTGGAAACTCGCCTGGAGCGGTTTGAAAACCTGACCCTCCCGGCATCGGTAGACCTGATCAACGCCAGTTTTTCCCTGCCCTTCTGCCCTCCCAAGCATTTTCCGGGCCTGTGGCAGAAAATTGAAACCGCTCTGCGACCGGGGGGGCGCTTCTGTGGCCAATTGCTGGGAGATTGGGATACCTGGGCCAGGGAGCCCCATATTTCCTTTCTCACCCGGCATCAGGTAGAAGAACTCCTGCGACCCTTTGACCTGGAGTTTTTTGCAGAAGAAGCCCATCCCGGGCAAACGGCCCTGGGGCAAACCAAGTTCTGGCACCTGTACCAAATTGTCGCCCGAAAACGGTAATTATTTATACAAAATGTGCCTTCTAACCCTGCTGACAGAAGGCGATCGCCCCAGGCCAATTCGCACTCCGTAAATTCCGCAGAACTAACCCCTTATATATTTTTTCGAAAAAGAATGAACTTGCAAGGGTTAGCACGAGGGAGCGAAGGGAATGGTAAAAACAAGCTGAGGAATTAAATCTTAAACCTGCCCTTGGCCCAGGAGTCTCAATGGTTCGTACAAAAGTGTTAAATCTCTTTGCTTTCTTAGGTGCTGGAGTTATCCTTGCAGCCAATCCACTGGTTCCCGGCATTGCATCGGCTCAGACCATCACCATGGATGATGCCATGATCGCGCGCTGTGATGCTGAAGGGCTGACCCCTGAGACTTGCGCTTGCTGGTTTGCAGAAATCGCACAGGCTGAAGGACTGACTGAGTTCACTGAAAAAGATATTGATGCCCTGGCTCCTGCCTACCAGAAGGAGTTGGCCGCTTGCATCGCTGCGAACCAGGGAGATAAAGACGAGTAAGGTTACTCACCAAAAACGGGAGGATTGAGCAGGGACCACCGCAGAGACCCGGAAACCAGCGGAGCCTTTATAGTTCAATGGCTTAGATACTTGATTAGGAAGGTAGGAAGGGGTGCAGGGGTAGAGCCCCTGCACCCCTTAAACGATGTCCTAACTGTACTGGCAACCGCTACACTGCAGCTTTGAGGATCGCAACCGCGCCAATTCTGGACTTACTCTGCGAAACAGTACGGGCAGGAAATCCCCGGTTGGTACTGGGGCGAAGCCTGATCCGCTACCGAAATCGGATGACCACAGGCCCGGCACATTTCGTAGCTCCCCGGTTCCAGGCCATGCTTGACGGCTACCCGCTGGTCAAAGACAAAACATTCGCCCTGCCAGAGGCTGGCTTCCGGCGGTACTTCTTCTAAGTATTTGAGAATACCGCCCTTGAGGTGATAAACCTCCTGAAAGCCCTGGGCCAGCATGTAGGAAGAGGCTTTTTCACAGCGGATACCGCCGGTGCAGAAGAGGGCAACCTTGCGATGCTGCTGGGGATCTAAATGGGTTTTGACATAATCGGGAAACTGGCGAAACGAATCGGTCTGGGGATTTTGGGCCCCGCGAAAGGTGCCGATCTCTACTTCGTAGTCATTCCGGGTATCAACCAGGGTCACTTCCGGGTCAGAGATCAGGCTATTCCAGTCGGTGGGGCTGATATAGGTACCGACCTGCTGGTTGGGGTCAACCTCCGGCAGGCCCAGGGTGACAATTTCTTTTTTTAACCGCACTTTCAGTCGATCGAAGGGAAAGCTGTCTGCCACCGATTGCTTCCATTCCAGATCGGTCAGGCGCGGGTCAGCCTTCAGGTAAGCCAGTACCGCTGCGATCGCCTGCTCGGTACCGGCGATCGTGCCATTAATCCCTTCTAAGGCCAGCAAAATCGTGCCCCGAATCTGCTGCTGCTGGCAGAACTCTAACAGGGGCGGTTGCAGGTCGGCAAAGTCGGGCAGGCTGACAAATTTGTAGAAGGTTACTACGGTCAAACTAGATCCAGGGTTCGTCATCGTCTTGATCATTAGCAGCAGCAGGGACAGTAGCGGTCGTCGCCGCAGGAGTTTCAGCCAGGAGGGGCGGCTCGACGGTGGGGGCCGGAGGATCATCATCCCATAGATCGTCCTCCAGGGAAGAGACATCGACGGCAGGTAACTCCGGTTCTGCCACTTCGGGCAGCGGTGGGGACGTGGGCGGTTCTGCCAGGGTTTCCGGCTCTGGTTGGGTCGGCATGGGGGTGGTAATGGCCTGCTCAGTAACGGGCGGGGTGGTGATGTCCCAATCATCCTCCCACTCCGTTTCATCCACCGCTGGATCAAGAATTTCCCGGGCCTGAACGGTCAGGGTTTGAATCCCTTCTTCCACCTGTTCGCCGATCGCCTGTCCCCGCTCCCGTACCTGCTCGGCCAGGGTCTGGCTCCGTTCCCGGGCCTGTTCGGTAAAGCTCTGGGTGGTTTCCTGCAACTGTTCGGTCAGGTTATGGGTAGTTTCCTGCAACTGTTCGGTAAAACTCTGAGTCGTTTCCTGCAATTGTTCACCCAGGTTCTGCACCTTTTCTTTGGCCTGCTGCGACAGGGTTTGGGCTCGCTTCTGCAACTGCTCCCGCAACCCAAAGATCCGCCCTCTAGCCTGTTCTGAGAGGGACTGAAACTCCTGGGTCACCTGGCTATACTCATCTTTCAGGCTGCCCTTCAGGGTATCGGCCACCTTTTCGATCCGGTGTTTGATGCTGGTCTGATGCACACTCAACCCATTGGCCACCGAATTGGCCACCAGAATCCGTCTGCGCCCAATGCTCAGGATTTTGTGAGGCGGCAATTCGTAGACTTCCCCCGTGACTCCACCCCAACCCCCAGACACCATCAAGTATTTGGTGATTTCTCCGGTTTTGAGGCGAAACAGGTAATCGCTAATCTTCCCCATCTTCTCCCCCGCATCTGTCCAGACTTCGCAGTCGATCACCGTCTCCAGCTGTCGGACTTTTTCGGCATCGGTTTCTTCGGGTTTGGAGTGGGTGAGAATGCCGTTATTGCCGATCGCATCTACCTGGCCCAGGTTCAGGGCGAATTTTTTGTTACCCAGAAAGCCGGTTTTACAGACGAACCCCAGAACCCGATGGGAAGGAGCGTACATCCAGAGAACTTCGATCCGCCCCAGTTCTTCCATCGTGGAACGGTTCAACACTAACTGGTTGAGCAACTGGCTCTGGCTGACAACCTCAGGTTGAGTAGACATGGTACTTACAGAACTGGATTCTATCTCCAGGGTATCTCAGGTCTGGGTTTTCTATGGCGATCAGGGTTCCCGTTCCACAATGATCACATTTTCGGTGACCTTCTCAAAGGTATCGTCATGGCTGATCACAAACAATTGCCGAAAGGTTTTAATGTTGGCGATCGCATCGGCCAGGTGTTCTCGCCGGGGACGATCCATGTTGGTGGTTGGCTCATCAAAAAAGGCAATGTCAATATCGGCCAGCACCTTGAGCAGAGCCAGACGAACCGCCAGGGCCGCGCACATTTGTTCCCCTCCTGAGAGGTTGACAAACCGGCGGGAGTTAGCCCCTTCCTGCACCTGGATCTCGTAGTCTCTGTTCCATTCCAGGGCGACATTGGGCCGGTTGAGCAACTCTCGAAATAGCCGATCGGCTTCCCGAGAAATGGTCTGGACATACCGTTCAGTGATACGCGGCCCGGCTTTTTTGTAGGTTTCCCTGGCAAACTTGATGAAACGCAAGATTTTTTGCTTTTGTTTCAGGTCGTTCGTCGCCTGAGTACGTTTTGCGGCCACCTGCTGCAATCGGGCCAGTTGCTGATCCAGATCCTCTAAATACCTCTTTAATTCAGGCAGGCGGGCACTCAGGCCAACCTGCTGATTATTGGCCTGCTGGTAAGCCGCCTGGACCGCCTGAAAATTAACCGGGTCAAACGCTAAGAGCAGGCGATCGCGCTCTTGAGTCGTGGCCTGCCACTGCTGCTGCAATTCTTCTAACTCACGATTGGCCTCCTGTACCTGCTGGGCTCGCTCTCGTCGGGTATTGGCCAGTTCCCGGTAGGCCAGGTATTCTTCGTAAGCCTGCCGGTGTTGCTCCCGTAAGGCTTGCTGCGCCTGCTTCTGGTCGGGCAGATCGGCGTAGGTAGCCAGTTGTTCTTCCAGTTGGGCGATCGTCGCTTCAGCCCCTACCAGAGAAGCCCGCAGGCTATCGACCTGGGCTTCTAAGGCAGGTTGAGTCTGCAGTTCCTGCTGTAGCAGGCGGGTTCTGCCCCGGGGGTCACCCAGTTGTTCCAGGTTGCTGGCCAGGGTTGCCAGTTGTTGCCGCAGCTGAGGTTCATTTTGCAACTGGGTTCCCAGGGCGATCAGACTGGTTTCCAGCTCCAGCAATTGCTGCTGCACCTGCTGGCGATCGTCCAGTAAGCGCTGCAAATTGAGGCATTGCAGTTGGTGCTGACGGGCGGTTTTGAGGTCGGCCAGCACCTGCTGCAGTTGCTGTTCTAAGCGAGGAGCAGAGGTCTGCTCGGCCAGATCCACCAAAATTTCATCCAGAGCCGTGAGCAGGCCAGTCTGCCAGTCTGTTCCCTGCTTCAGAGTGGCCAGGGCCAGGTCGAGGGTTTCGGCCCAGAGGGGCACCGCTTCCTGCAAGCCCTGCAGGGTGGTTTCTACCTGCCGTACCCGTTCCAGGTAGCGATCGCTGCTGGTTTCGGCCCGCTCCAGAAGTTGCCGCAGATCTGCTTCAAACTGGCTGGCAGCGGTGATCCGGCTGAGTTGTTGCTGGTAGCGCTGCTGCCGCTGTTCCAGGTCAGGAATTTGCTGCACCACCGGTTCAAAGGCCCGAATCCGTTCAATTTCTTTGTCCAGTTGGGTCAGGCGGGTCTGGGTTTGGGCCACCTGTTTTTCCTGGGATTTCAAAGTCTGGTGCAGAGTCCCCAGGGCCTGAAGTTGCTGGTTCAGACCCTGCTGCTCCTGTTCCAGTTGGCTCTGGGTCTGCAGCAGGGGAGCCAGTTGCTCAATTTCTCGCTGGTGCGACTGCAGCCTTGTCAGCTCATGGCTGAGGGTGGCTAAACGGGTGCGCCGATCGGCCAGGGCTTTTTCCTGCTGCCGTTTTTCTGTTTGTAATTGCAATTCCTGGCGTTGCCGTTGCTCCAGTTCTTGCAGACAGGCTTCTGCCTGCTGAAAAGTCTGAAAGGCTTCCCGTCGGGCAGTACAAATGGCAACGGCCTGTTCTGCCTGGTGCAGCGTCGTTTGCAGGCGATCGCGGTTTTCGCTCTGGGTCTGAATTTTGGCGGTCACCAGGTCAATCTGACGGGTGAGTTCCTGCACCTGAAGCGCCTGGGTCTGGAGCTGTTCCTGCTGTTGCTGCAGTTGAGCCAGCTGGATTTCTACCCGTTGCAATTCGGCCTGCACCTGCACCACTTCCTGGTGTTGTTCCTGGCGTTTCTGTTGCAGGTCTGTCAGAATTTCCAGTTCTTCGTCGTAGCGGGCGATCGCCTGCTCCAGCTCTTTTACCTGGGCATCGGCATACTTGGTTAAGGACAGCAGGCCTTCAAAGGTCTTGCGGTATTCCTCCACCTTGAGGATGGTGTCAAAGGTCTTTTTTCGCTCTTTTTCCGGCTTCAAAAAGTCGGCCGTAAACAACCCCTGGGGCACTCCGACGGTATTGGCAAACAACTCGGCCAGATCCGTTCCCGGCGACAAGCCAAACTGCTGCCGCAACCAGGGCAACACTTCATCTTCGATGCGGGTATATTCCAGCTTTTCTGCCAGTTGAGGGTCAAAGATGGTGTAACCCGTGCGAGTACAACGGCTGACTTCGTAGGTACGCTGGTCCCGATTGGAGACAAAGCTGACTCTTACCTGGGCACTGGCGGCCCCATTGCGAATCAGATCTTCGTTTTTGTAGGCCCCGCGGTAATTAAATAAAACCCAGGCGATCGCTTCTAAAATGCTGGTCTTCCCGGCTCCATTTTCACCACAGATAGCATTGGTTCCCGGTTGGAAAACAAATTCGCGATCGCTGTGAGATTTGAAGTTTTTCAGGGTGACGGAGAGAATTTCCATCGGTTAAAAGCAGAGTTTGACTTGCAGTGTAACGCAGAAGCAGGATAGGGGTTTTAACCCTGACGCTCACTCCATTGGAGGAACCAGGCAGAGGAAGGACGATCGCCCGATCGCCGTTTAGGATAATTCCACTAAGGATCACAAATTAATTAAAACCAAATTTTTAATTTTTGAAAGCGCGGCTCCGCCGCGCTTTCAAAAATTAAGTTCCGGGTTTTATTAAATTCACAATCCTAACGAAATGCGACGGCAAAGGAGGTTCAAGATGAGCAAACTTATCCAGGCTACCGCCTTTACCCTGGCTCTCAGCCTGCTGGCCAGTTCCCTTAAAGCACCGTCACCCAGTTTCCGCTCTGGTTTGATTGGTGGGCCAGATCCATCAGGCGTTGAGATGCCAGACCTTCCACCAGCGATGGCACGACTGCCTCGGTTTGAGTAATCCCCTGCACCCAGCGATCGACAATTCTCACCAGGGGGGCAATCCGGCCATCGTCATAGGTACGGGGGAACTCCAGACGAGCAGGAATTTCCAGTTCGCTCAGGGGTGCCCCCTGCTGGCTACCCCAGAGCTTAAAGCCATGCACATAGTCCTTCTGGTTATCGCTACCCAAAACCAGGGTGCCCCGATCGCCGTAGACCTCGACCCAGTGGCCCCGGCCCTGGTAGGTGGCGGCACTCAGGCAAATCTGGCAGGGGGTGCCATCGGCCAACTCCAGGCTGATCAGACAGGTGTCATCGGCATCTACGGGTTTCAGTTCACCGCTCAGGGGGTCAGGCCGTTGGGGCACCGAGACACTCAAGCGGGCCTGCAAGCGTTTGACTTCGCCAAACAACCAGCGAAGGTAATCAAAGGCATGGGACCCGATCGCCCCCAGAGCACCGCCTCCCAGGGCTTTTTGGGCATACCAGTTCCAGGGCCGGGTAGCATCGGCCCGACTGGAAACCAGCCAGTCTACCTTAATCAACCGCTTCTGCCCGACATACCCCTCTGCCAGCAATTCTGCCAACCGCATCCAGGCCGGAATGCAGCGAAATTCAAAGTTGAGGGTGGTGATCAATTGACGGGAAGTGGCCAGATCTAACAGTTCCTGGGCTTCCGCAGCAACCAGAGTGGTGGGTTTTTCTAAGAGCAAATGCTTATTAGCGTTCAGCACAATTTTTGCCTGCTCGTAATGCAAAAACGGCGGAGTCGTAATGCTGACTGCATCCACTTCTGGCAGGGCGACGATCGCCTCGACGCTGTCGCAGGCTTGGGGAATGCCATGGGCCTGGGCGATCGCCTGGGCTTTTTGTAAATCTCGATGATAAACGGCCACAAGGCGCGTCTGATGATGGGCTTGAAACGCCGGAATATGAACCTTCTGGCCAAACCCGGTACCGACGATCGCAACCCCGATCGCAGCCTCAGAAGTAACCACCATAATCTCCTGACTGGCAACCCGCCAATAGCTGAACGTCCCCCATCCTACTACTGGTCTGGTGGTTATTTATGCACCTACTTCAAAAACCTGATCGTGTAAGGGTAGCGGTACATTTCGCCCTTCTCGGCCCGCACTACCGCCACCAGAGCCAGCAGTAGTTGAAGTAAAAACATCCCGACTACCAGCAAAAAGCTCCCAACCGTCAGCGCAAGTAGAGTACCGTATACATTGGTAGAAGCAGCAGTACAGGTGACCGAAGCCAGCAGCAGAAACAGCAGAATTCCCACAATCTGATACAGCAAAAAGGAAAGCTGAAAGTTGAGCGACTCCTTGCCCTGGTCATCTACAAACGGATGCAGGCTCCGCTGACTCAACCAGATGCCCAGAGTAATCGGCAAACTGAGCAGGGGCACTGGCACAATCAAACACAAGAACAGGGGCAGGTGACAGGCCATCCCCCAGAGGCGAACATTGCGATCGAGTCCCGAACTCATGGTTCAATGCCAGAATGATTTGCCGATTCTAGCCCCCAGTGTCAGGATAAAGGCAGTCAGCAAAAATAATTTTGATTACAACCAGAGCAAATCTTCGCTTCCCGTTAGGATTGTGAATTTATTGAAACCCGGAACTTTATTTTTGCCAGCGCGGCTGAGCCACACTTTCAAAAATAAAAAATTTGGTTTTAATTAATTTCCGTTCCTTGCTATTGTCAGTAGTACATAAGGACGCCTGTACCAATGTCCCAGATCTCCACTGAAGTCAACCCCACCCCAGACATCAGCCCGACGGCGATCGAACCTGACATTAGCCAGCTGGCGATCGAAGATGATAAGCCTGTGGATAACCTGATTTCTGAGAAGCAACAACGCCTGCTGACCGAACCCCTCTATAGCAATCCTGGCGCTCTGGGCGATCGCCCCTTTCTGGTTGCGGCTAATGTGGGAGTCTTCTACGGGGTACGTCAACCTCCCCTGGTGCCCGATGTCTTTCTCAGTCTGGATGTCACAGTGCCGCAGGATTGGAGTGAGAAAAAAAATCGTACCTACTTTGTCTGGGAGTTTGGCAAACCACCGGATGTCGCGATCGAAATTGTCTCCAACCGTGAAGGCAAGGAATTGGGCAGCAAACTGGCTGACTATGCCCGGATTGGGGTCAGTTACTATGCCATATTTGACCCGCTGCAGCAGTTGAGTTCTACTCCGTTACAGGTCTTTGAACGGCATAGTAGCCACTATCGGGCTATGGCCGAGTTCTGGCTAGGCGATGTGGGGCTGGGCCTGACGCTCTGGGAAGGCATCTTTGAAGGCAAGCAAGACCGCTGGCTGCGCTGGTGCGATGTTAGCGGAACCGCGATTTTGACCGGAGCAGAACTGGCCCTGCAGGAACGACAGCGGGCCGACGAAGAACGACAACGAGCTGACGAAGAACGACAACGAGCCGACGAAGAACGACAACGAGCCGACGAAGAACGACAGCGGGCAGAACAGGCAGAGGCGAAGGCGGCTCAACTGGCAGAACGGTTGCGGGCTCTGGGTATCGATCCCAATGGCTAAAACTCCCACCCTCACCTACGATCGCGGTACCCTCCTGCTCCATCCCCCGCCCCGGGGAAAAGACTGGATCGATTTCGCCACCTGGGACGATCGGGTGGAGCGGTTTCGCATTCCAGCAATCCACTACCGGGAACTGGTGCTGGCCCTGCGGGCGAGTGGCACTGAGGTAGACGATCGGGCCCGGGAGTTTAGCGAGGTAGAACTGACTCCCAGCCTGGAGATGACCCCCTACCCGCACCAGCAGGAAGCCCTGGATGCCTGGATTAGCGCCGGACGCAGGGGGCTGGTCGTGTTGCCGACGGCGGCGGGTAAAACCTACCTGGCCCAACTGGCGATGCAGGCTACCCAACGCAGTACCCTGATCATGGTGCCAACCCTGGACCTGATGCACCAGTGGTATGCCCACCTGCTGGCGGCCTTTCCCGATCGGGAAATTGGTCTGCTGGGGGGTGGTTCTAAAGACAGAACCCCGCTCCTGGTGTCTACCTACGACAGTGCCGCCATCCATGCCGAAACCCTGGGCAACCGCTACGCCCTGCTGGTGTTTGATGAGTGCCATCATTTGCCAAGTGACTTTAACCGGGTGATTGCCGAGTATGCCATTGCCCCCTACCGCCTCGGCCTGACCGCCACCCCAGAACGCACCGATGGTAAACATGAAGACCTGCACAGCCTGATTGGGGCAGAGGTATACCGCCGCAGTGCCGAAGAATTAGCCGGTTCAGCCCTGGCCAGACACAAGGCGATCGAGATTAAAGTCAGGCTCTCTCCCAGGGAGCGCGATCGCTACGATCAGCTGATCCGTACCCGTAACCAGTTTCTCCAGGAGGCCAATATTTTCCTGGGTACGGTGCAGGGCTGGCAGCGTTTTGTCCAGGCCAGTGCCCGCTCAAAAGCCGGACGCAGGGCAATGCTGGCCCATCGGGAAGCCCGGGCGATCGCCTTTGGCACAGAAGGTAAGTTACGGGTATTGGCCGATCTGTTGCAGCAGCATTACCCGGAACGCACCCTGATCTTTACGGATGACAACGCGACCGTCTATCGCATCTCTCAAGAGTTGCTGATTCCCGCCATTACTCACCAGACCGGGGTCAAAGAGCGCCACGATATTTTGAGCCGGTTCAAGCAGGGTGAATACCGCTGTCTGGTGGCTTCGCGGGTGTTAAACGAAGGGGTCGATGTGCCCGATGCCAGTGTGGCGATCGTCCTGTCGGGCACCGGTTCTACCCGCGAGTATGTGCAACGGTTGGGGCGGGTACTGCGCAAGGGCAAGGCGACCGACAAGCTGGCCCTCCTCTACGAAGTGGTAGCCGAAGACACCAGTGAAGAGAATGTTTCCCGTCGTCGCAAACCCACCGCCACCAAACCCCAAACCCGGCAATTAGAATTAGCCCCTGCTCCCTATCCCAAAGCTACTCCCAAGCTGCCCCAGGCGGCTGAAAGCCCCGAAGAATGGCCTAACCCCCCACCGAATAACGCATCTGAATTCTAATCGTGGTGTTGGCACCCGCCAGTAAAAACAGGGTATCGCCAAACCGGGGCGGCCCGGTTCGCACGATCGGATTTCTGGAAAAACCAAACCCTTCTAAGGGCATCCCCACAGAATCACGGCTGAGCTGACGATCACCATTGGTGTCATGGAACACGGCAACGGCATAGCTGCTATAGGCCAGATTCTTAAACGTGACCGCCACCGGGCTCCCATTAATCTTGACGCATTCCCGCCGCACCGCGCTCTCGTTACTGTTGGGAAACCCCCTGGCCCCCGAAAATAGCTTCAGACAGACCTGCCCCTTCTGGCCCCGCAGCCCCTCCACCTCCACGGTCAGGTTGCCCCGCAGTTGGGCCGTTGCCGGAGCTGCGATCGCCAGTCCTGCCAAACTGGCCAGAATGAATGCTGCTGGTCTGTGGGATTTCCCCATAGTCAAATTCCTTCCATGACGTTGTTACTGTTTTAATCGAGGGATTCGGGTTCAGCGGATTTCCGCCCACCCAGGGCGATCGTAATCGCATCTACCACCCGGGAAACGGGAAAAATCTCCAGGCCAACATCGTTAAAGGTTTGCCCCCGGGGGACGATCGCCTGCTTGAAGCCCAGCTTGGCCGCCTCCTTTAAGCGCAATTCCATCTGAGACACTGGACGCACCTGCCCCCCTAACCCGACTTCACCAATCAACACCAGGCGGGGGTCTACCACCCGATCGCGAAAACTGGCCACCACAGCAATAGCGACGCCCAGATCGGCGGCAGGTTCCGCCACACTCAATCCACCCGAGGAAGCCACATAGGCATCCAGCTTGGAGAGGGGAATCCCTACCCGTTTTTCCAGCACGGCTAGAATTTGCAACAGACGGTTGTACTCAATCCCGGTGGTCGAACGGCGGGGGGAACTGTAACTGGTGGGGCTGACCAGAGCCTGCAACTCGACGACGATCGGGCGCGTCCCTTCACAGGCCACGATCGTGGCACTGCCAGAAGAAAACTCATCCCGATTCCCCAAAAATAGCTCAGACGGGTTCAAGACCTCCTGCAATCCCTGGTCCGCCATCTCAAACACGCCAATTTCGTGGGTGGCACCAAACCGGTTTTTCACCGATCGCAGCAGCCGGTGACTGGCAAACCGATCGCCCTCAAAGTAAAGCACCGTATCGACCAGGTGTTCCAGCACCTTGGGGCCCGCGATCGCCCCTTCCTTCGTGACATGGCCCACAATAAACAGAGTAATGTTCTGACGTTTGGCCATCTGCATCAACACTGAGGTGCATTCCCGCACCTGGGCCACCGAACCGGGAGCCGAATTCAGGGCACTAAAGTAGAGGGCCTGAATACTGTCAATCACCGCCACCCGGGGCCGCAACGACTCCAGTTCGGCCAGAATTGTGTCCAGGTCGGTTTCGGGCAACAGATACAGGTTTGGTTGCGACCCGCCAGAAGTCTCTGGTGCAGTGCCATCCGCCGCCACTTCTGCCTTACCCTGGGCTACCCCCAACCGCTGGGCCCGCAGTTTTACCTGCTGCCCCGATTCTTCGGCACAGACATACAGGGTAGGGTAGCGCTGGGCCAGCTGGTTGGCGGTTTGCAACAGCAGGGTAGATTTGCCAATGCCGGGGTCGCCCCCAATCAGCACCAGGGAACCGGGCACAATCCCACCCCCCAGCACGCGATCGAGCTCGGTATAACCAGAAGACAGGCGAGCCTGGGGATGGTCAGAAATTTCGGCCAGGGTGAGGGAAATTCTCGGTTGAGAAGCAGCCTTCGGACTGGTACGGCCACGACTGTTGAGCCGGGCTGCCCCAATCGTTCCAGCCCGCACCGTCGTTACGCTGGCCGCCGCGGCCACCTGCTCTTCCAGGGTATTCCAGCTATTACAGGCAGGACATTTACCAAAGTACTGAGAGGACTCTGCCCCACATTGGTTACAGACATACAGCGATCGAGCTTTTGGCATTGCAGCAGAACCGGGAGTTAAGAAGTCTTAATTAGCAACAAAAATGTGACAAAACTCAATACTTAAGAAAGTCTGAAAGGTAGCCATAATCAGAACTTTAGCGTTTTGAATCAACTTAGATGGGGTACTATCTTTAATGATAAGGTACAGAAATTAATGATTAAAAATTTAGCTTGAGGAGTTTATAAACCTTGGAAAGTCACAAAGAAAAAATACTGGTAGTAGATGACGAGGCAAGCATCCGTAGAATCCTTGAAACTCGTCTTTCAATGATTGGGTATGACGTTGTTACCGCCGCCGATGGCGAAGAAGCGCTCGACACCTTCCGCAATGCCGACCCCGATTTAGTCGTGCTGGATGTGATGATGCCCAAGCTCGATGGTTACGGGGTCTGCCAGGAACTCCGCAAAGAGTCCGATGTCCCGATCATTATGCTGACTGCCCTGGGAGATGTGGCCGATCGCATCACTGGCCTGGAGTTGGGAGCCGATGACTATGTAGTCAAGCCCTTCTCGCCCAAGGAGTTAGAAGCCCGCATTCGATCGGTGCTGCGTCGGGTGGAAAAAACCGGCACCTCTGGCATCCCCAGTTCTGGGGTGATTCACATCAACACCATTCGGATCGACACCAACAAGCGCCAGGTCTACAAAGGCGACGAGCGAATTCGACTCACCGGGATGGAATTCAGTCTTTTAGAATTGCTGGTCAGTCGCTCCGGCGAAGCTTTTTCTCGCTCCGAAATTCTGCAGGAAGTCTGGGGTTATACCCCCGAACGTCATGTTGACACCCGGGTTGTAGATGTCCATATTTCCCGGTTACGGGCCAAATTAGAAGATGACCCGAGCAATCCCGAACTGATTCTCACAGCCAGGGGCACAGGTTATTTATTCCAGCGCATTCTGGAACCGGGAGAAACGGAATAGGGCACTTGGTCGGACTTTGCCGGGGCATCTCTATCTCAGACTGCTACCAGAGATTAGACCGGCATCCCTGGAGGGCTATTATGCTGGAAGAGAGAACGCCAACTGCCCGACCTGCTATGCAAATTTATCTCGACTACAGTGCAACTACGCCGCCGCGTCCAGAGGCGATCGCCACCATGCAGGAGGTGATGACCGAGCAGTGGGGCAATCCCTCCAGTCTGCATGTCTGGGGTCAGCGGGCTGCGGTTGTGATTGAGCGGGCCAGGGTGCAGCTCGGACGGCTGATCAACGCGCCATCTGAGTCGATCGTCTTTACCTCCGGGGGCACCGAGTCAGATAACTTAGCCTTGCTGGGGGTGGCACGGCAGTACGATCGCCCCCGCCACATGATTATTTCCGGCGTTGAGCATTCCGCTATCGCCGAAACCGCCAACTGGTTAGAGAGCACAGGCTGGCAAATTACCCGCCTGGCCGTTGACTCTCAGGGACGGGTCAACCCCTTCGACCTGCAGACCGCCCTGCGGCCAGATACGGTGCTGGTGTCCATTATTTACGGGCAGAGCGAGGTTGGCACTCTGCAGCCGATCGCAACTTTAGGGGAAATTGCCCAACAACACGGAGCCCTGTTTCATACGGATGCGGTGCAGGTGGCGGGGCGGCTCCCCCTGGACATGCAAGCCCTGCCCGTTGATCTGCTCTCCCTTTCCAGTCACAAACTCTACGGCCCCCAGGGAGCCGGAGCCCTGTATGTTCGTCCCGGTGTCAGCCTGCTTCCTCTGTTAAATGGGGGGGGCCAGGAAACCCGATTGCGCTCTGGGACCCAGGCTGTTCCAGTAATTGCCGGATTTGGCATAGCTGCCGAACTGGCAATGCAGGAAATGGCCAGTGAAACTGCCCGCCTGATTCAGTTGCGAGATGCCCTGTTTGATCTGCTGGCAGATGTACCCGAACTGGTACCGACGGGGGCTCGCTGGCAGCGGTTGCCTCACCATGTCAGTTTTTGCGTTCACCAGGCTGACGGCGACCTGGTGAATGGTAAGGCCCTGGTGCGCCAGATGAACCTGGCCGGCATTGGCATCAGCTCTGGCTCGGCCTGTAGCAGTGGTAAACTTACCCCCAGCCCGATTTTAAAAGCCATGGGTTATAGCGATCGGGCTGCCAAGTCCGGGATTCGGCTGACCCTGGGGCGAGAAACCAGTCTTGCCGACATTGAGTGGACGGCCCTGGTGTTGAAGCAGATTCTTGCCCGAATGGTACGGCCTGTTGCCCTTTCCGGCCATCGCTAAACAAAAACGTAAGCACTATACTGCTAAAAGAAAATTAATATCGGGTGCAGGGGGTTATGCCAGAGCAGCAGCGTCCGAAGTCACACCAGGCCGGCAAATGGTTTCTCTGGTCGGGGGTATTGGCCGCCGTCAGTGTGGGTGGCTGGTTAGTCTATGCCGCCCTGTTAAACCGCCCCGCCGCCCCGATTCCCGTAGCACTGGTGGAGGTGCAGCGGGGTAACATCGAAAGTACCATCAATGAAAGTGGCACCGTCGAGCTGCGGGGGCAAAAAACCGTCAAGTCACCGATCGAGGGGGCGGTGGAGCAGGTTCTGGTACGTCCGGGAGAACGGGTGCGGGCTGGCCAGACCCTCCTTACCCTGCGTCTGCCAGAACGCCAAACCGCCCTGGCGGCTCAACAACTACAAATCCAGCAGCAAACCATCAATCTCAAGCGGCAGCAGCAGCGAGTCCAGGATGCCAGGGAACAACTGACGATCGAAGAACGCAAACTCAAGGGCATTGCCGACCTGGCAACCCAGGGGGTGCTGAGCCAGCAACAATTGCAGGACCGGGAAGATCGGGTACGGACCGCCCGTAACAGCCTGCGGGATGCGGAAGCCGGGGTTGCCACTGCTTCCATTGATTTGCAGAAGGCCCAACTGGAACAGCAACGAATTGTCCGCCAACTGCAAAACAGCACGATTACGGCCCCGATCGATAGTGTCGTCTTAGATGTCAAAGTTAAGGATGGGGAGGGGGTGCAACTGCGTACCGACCTCCTGACCCTGGGGGATCCCAGCCAGGAGTATATTCAACTGCAACTCTCAACCCTGGATGCCAACCGGGTACGGCCCAATCAGCTGGCCCGTGTCAGCGTCATAGGCCCAGATGCATCAGTCTTTACGGGCCGGGTGGCCAGCCTCTATCCCCAGGCCCTGGCCAGCCAACCCCAAGCGGGGAGCCGCCAATCAGAGCAGGCCACCGTACCGACCCTGGTCAAACTCGATCGCCCCAGCCGTCGCCTGATTCCCGGTTCTCAGGTCAACGTAGAAATTGTCCTGGAACAGGCCAGCAACGTCGTTCTGCTCAATACAGAAGCAATTCAGCGGTCTAGCGCCCAACCCTTTGTCTGGATTAAGGCCAGGGATGGTACGGCCCAGCAACAACCGATTACCCTCGGTCTGGAGGGTTTACTCAATGTTGAAATCAAGTCCGGCCTGACTCCCGCCGATCGGGTGATCTTGCCCCCCGCCGAACCACCCCTAAAACCCAATACGCCCATCGTGGCGAAGTAGCGCTGATCCCATCCCTTACGGCCCCAGCCATGCCCCTCCATCCTTCTGACCTCCTCTCCAGTACTTACCAGTCGCTTCGCAGGAATACCCTGCGATCGGTTCTGACCACCCTGGGGATGTTTATGGGAGTGGCCGCAGTGACCGCCACCCTGCATGCCCGCAGTATCAGTCAGGCTGTGATTGCCGCCGAACTGGCTAAACGGGATGCCCCCCAGGCTCTGGTGGGGGTAGCCTGGGTGCCCCGGCGGGAGCGGATTGCCCTGAAAGCTGAGGAGGTAGAATACCTGCGTTCTCGTTTACCAGGGCTGAAGGCCATCGCCGCCGTCAATTGGGTGGGTTCTACCAATGCGCTGTTCCAGGGAGCGGAAGCCGACCCTGAGGTGCTGGCTGTCTCAAAAGACTTTCTCGCTACCGATGGCTACGAGTTAACCCTGGGTCGATCGTTTACCGAAGCAGATTACCGCAACTTTCATCCGGTGGTGATTATCGACCAATTTCTGGTCGAGCGGTTGTTCCGGGGAAAAAACCCTTTGGGCCAAAGAATTTATGCCAAACGCCGCCCCTTTACCGTGGTCGGAGTCATGCCGACGAAAGAGCGGAAGTCAGAACCTAAAGGGCTGATTCTGATACCCCTGGCCATCTATAGCGCCATCACCGCCGATCAAACCGTAGATACGATTCAGGTGCGGCCCCAGGAGTTACGCAACCTGGAAACCCTGGGCAATCAGGCCAGTCAACTCTTAAAACAGAACCGCCCCGGGCGAGAAATGTGGGACTTTACCAACGCGAAGGATATTTTAGAGCAGCAAAAAACCCTGGATCTGGCCTCCCAGGGCTTAACGGTCGTGGCCGTGATTTCCCTCCTGGTAGGAGGGGTAGGCATTGCCAACGTGATGATTGCCTCCGTCACCGAACGGACTCCCGAGATTGGCCTGCGGCGAGCGATCGGAGCCACCCGTGGGGATGTCATGCTGCAATTCATTCTGGAGGCAGCCAGCCTCAGTTTGGTCGGGGGAATTGTCGCCCTGACCACAGTTCACGGACTAACATTAGTAGTAGCAGACACCTTCAAATTGCCCTATGAATTTGAAGTGAGCACGGGGGCTATAGCCCTCGGATCTGCTCTCCTGGTGGGCATTGGAGCAGGTTTACCACCGGCCCTACGGGCCAGTCGGTTAGATCCAGTCAAGGCACTCCATGCCGAATAGTCTCCCCCCTTCCCTGAGATTGCGTTAATATTAATTAACACGGATAGAAATACAAACACTCCGCACCCTGATATAGGAGGATAGACCCCGGTGAATAAGCGGTGGCGAAATGTAGGACTGTATACCTTGCTGGCGATCGTAGTGGTATCCCTGGCAACGGCATTTTTTGATAAACAGCCAACGTCCAAACAAACCTGGACGACCAGCGAATTTTACGAAAAGGTTGATAAAAAACAGATTGAAAAGGTTCAACTCAGCACGGATCGGACGATCGCCCGGGTTCGGGACGGCAACAACACGGTAATTGTCAACCTGCCTCCCAACGACCCTGAATTGATCAATCTCTTGACCAAGAATGGGGTCGATATTTCGGTGATCCCCCAGCCCGACGATGGCTTCTGGCTGAAGGCACTGAGCAGCCTGTTCTTCCCGGTTTTACTGCTGGTGGGTCTGTTTTTCTTGCTGCGGCGAGCCCAGAATGGCCCCGGCAGTCAGGCCATGAACTTTGGCAAATCGAAGGCCCGGGTACAGATGGAACCTCAGACCCAGGTTACTTTTGGCGATGTGGCCGGAATTGACCAGGCCAAACTGGAACTCAACGAAGTCGTAGATTTTCTCAAAAATGCCGATCGCTTCACCGCCGTAGGGGCCAAAATTCCTAAAGGGGTGCTGCTGGTAGGCCCTCCCGGTACCGGAAAAACCCTGCTGGCCAGAGCCGTAGCCGGTGAGGCCGGAGTTCCTTTCTTCTCCATCTCCGGTTCTGAATTCGTTGAAATGTTCGTTGGGGTGGGTGCGTCCCGCGTCCGCGACCTGTTTGAGCAGGCCAAATCCAACGCTCCCTGTATCGTCTTCATCGATGAAATTGATGCGGTAGGTCGGCAGCGGGGTGCTGGTCTGGGTGGTGGTAACGACGAGCGGGAACAAACTCTGAACCAACTCCTGACCGAAATGGATGGGTTTGAAGGTAACACCGGCATTATTATCATTGCTGCCACTAACCGTCCCGATGTTCTGGATGCAGCCCTGTTGCGTCCCGGTCGATTTGACCGTCAGGTGGTGGTCGATCGCCCCGACTATGCCGGTCGTCTAGAAATTCTCAATGTTCATGCCCGGGGCAAGACCCTGGCCAAGGATGTGGACCTGGAGAAAATTGCCCGTCGGACTCCCGGTTTTACCGGTGCCGATCTGTCTAACCTGCTGAACGAAGCAGCCATCCTGGCCGCCCGTCGCAATCTGACCGAGATTTCGATGGATGAAGTGAATGATGCCATCGATCGAGTTCTGGCTGGCCCCGAGAAGAAAGACCGGGTGATGAGCGAAAAGCGCAAGACCCTGGTGGCTTACCACGAAGCGGGCCATGCTCTGATTGGAGCTCTCATGCCCGACTACGACCCGGTGCAGAAGATCAGCATCATTCCCCGGGGACGGGCCGGTGGTTTGACCTGGTTCACTCCCAGCGAAGACCGCATGGATTCTGGCCTTTATTCCCGCTCCTATCTACAAAACCAGATGGCAGTCGCTCTGGGTGGTCGTCTGGCTGAAGAGCTGGTTTTTGGGGAAGAAGAAGTCACAACCGGGGCTTCTAACGACCTGCAACAGGTAGCTCGGGTAGCCCGCCAGATGGTAACCCGGTTTGGTATGAGCGATCGTCTGGGGCCGGTGGCTCTGGGTCGGCAACAGGGGAATATGTTCCTGGGCCGGGATATCGCCGCCGAACGGGACTTTTCTGAAGAAACCGCCGCTGCGATCGACGATGAAGTACGCAACCTGGTTGAGCAGGCTTACCGTCGGGCCAAAGCTGTTCTGGTTAATAACCGCCATGTCCTCGACAGTCTGGCAGAAATGCTGATTGAAAAGGAAACCGTTGACGCAGAAGAACTGCAAGAACTGCTGGCTAACAGCGATGTCAAGATTGCTGCGATCGCCTAGAAAGGCTTTCTGGTTGATCTAATTTAATCAACACGAATCAACAAAAGAGCGCTTCCAGGGTTTTGGAAGCGCTCTTTTGTTGTGCATTTAGCAGACAACTTTACGGCATCCCCAGGAGGCTTAGCAACCTCGCCAGAGCCCTTTTTAAGGGGATTTCGGGGAATCGGTTCGGGTTGATCCGAGTCAAGCAGTCTTTAAAGCATCCTCTCAAACAGGGCACAGGAAAAAACCTGCCCCCTGAACCTTAATGCCCAGAGCTTCCAGGAAAGCACAAAAACTAAAACAGGGTGCAGGAGTAAAACTCCTGCACCCCGAACCCTAACCTCCAGATCTGAATCTACGGAGTCACAAAATCGATGTAGAAGAAGGCGGGAGAAAGCGCCCCGTCAGTTCCACCATCAGACACCTGGAATCGGAAGCTATCCTCCGTACTGCCAAGCCCTGAATAGAGGTAGACCAGATTACCCTGGTTGATATCGGCCTGGGTAAAGGTACCACCCGTGTTCAATGTGGTAGTGCCGTTGAGAATCAAGCTACCCACTTGCGGACTGGGCGCACTCAGAACCGTATAGGTCAATTGGGCATCGGTGGTGTCCAGGTCAGCAACCTGAAGCTGACTGTTGTTGATCTCGTAAGGCCCTGCAGCACCGATCGTGACGACAAGGCCCGTATTAGCCAGCAGTTGCGGCGGATCATTCACCGGAGTGACATTGATATTGAAGAAGCGATCGCTCAGGGTGACCGTACCGAAGGCGGCATTACCGGAAGTGACCCGGAAAATAAAGGCATCGGTGGTCGTCTCACTACCATCATGCTGGTAAGTGATCAGGCCGCTGGTCAGATCCTGCTGGGTGAAGGTCTGGTTCGACTGTAACGCCACTCCGCCCCGACGCAGAATACCATTCAAAGGCGTATTGGCAACTGTGTAGATGATTTCGGTAGCCGAGTTGTCGGGGTCAGACACATTTAACACCCCACTGTTAATAGTGACAATGCCATTCTCATTTACGGTAGCGGGGCCAGCCGTAGTAATGACTGGGCGATCGTCAACGGGCAGAACGTTAATTGTAAACAATTGGACACCGGTACCACCGCCAGCACTGTCATTCACCACAAACGTGAAACTATCACTGGTCGTCTCACTGCCATCATGGCGGTAAGACAGCCGGTTAGACAGAATATCCTGTTGCGTGAAGGTCTGATTTACCGCCAGATTGCTACCACTCAGGCGCAGGTTGCCATTGGCAGGGCCACTACGCAGGGTATAACGCAGTTCGGAGGGCGTATTGTCTGGGTCACTCACACTCAAGCGAGCACTGGTAATGGTAGTCGCCGTGGTCGCCGTAGTCCCTTCATTCACGGTCAGCCCCAAATTGGCGGTCAGGCTTGGGGCATCGTTGACCGGGTTGACAACAATATTGAAGGTAGCAGCGGCCGGACCCGATGGGGCCGGGTCACGCACCTGGAAGACAAATTGATCCGTCAGGGTTTCACTACCGTTCTGCACATAGGTCAAACGATTTTGATTAATCGCTTCCTGGGTAAAGGTGCTACCGGCCTGCAGGACATTCCCATCTAGCCGTAAACTACCAGTAGTCAATGGGTTGGGAGCCGTTACCAGGGTGTAAGTAATCTGGTTAGATGCATTATCGACATCGGTAGTCAGCAAGAGGCTGTTGGTAATGGTTCGGGTGCCATTTTCACTCACACTCAGGGTATTGTTGCTCAGCAGTTGGGGCTGATCGTTCACAGCATTGACGGTGATGGCGATCGTCTGATTATCGACTCCCTCTGGACCTGCCCCTGTGTTGTTCAGGTCACGCACGTTAATCGTCAGGGTGTCGGCTCCATTCACGTTTTGATTACCCCGATACACCAGATTGGCCAGGGCCGCATTGATGGAATCGACCGTTCCCTGATAGGTCACCGTCGAGCTATTGTTGGCACCACTGACCAGGGTTAAGTCATTGGTCGTGGCCAGATTAATCGTACCTCTGGTGACTGTGAGAGTGACTCGAATTGGGCTATTACCGGCATCAACATCGACAACGGAAATGGCACGAGTACTGTCAAAGACCAGTTCCACATCTTCATCTACCTGCTGCGCTCCCGGTACGGTTAGCACAGGCCGGTCATTTTCGGGGGTAACGGTGATTTGAATTGTCTCGGTGTCAGACAGTGGCCCACCTGCTCCTACGGCACTTCGATCGTCGAGGGTCACCGTAACCGTATCAGTGCCGTTAAAGTCTTGATTGCCGCGATAGATCAGGTTAGAACCAGCCAGAGCCGTCCGGATAGCAGCCTGAGTGCCTTCGTAGGTAAAGCTACCCGAGTCGTTGTTGCCAGCCACCAGGGTCAGGTTGGTGGTGTTCACCAGCCGGAGTCTGCCATTCAATGCTGATAGGGTTAACTGCACCGGACTGTTACCGGCATCAAGGTCGGTCACACTGATGCCAGACAGGGTCAGGTTCGTATCCTCGGCCACTGTCCGACTACCAGGCACGGTCACGATCGGCGCATCATTGATCGCATTTACGGTGATAGCAATCGTATCGGTATCCACCCCAATCGGGCCGGATCCGGTATTCCCCTGGTCGCTGATACTGACGGTCAGGGTATCTGCCCCACTGAAGTTGGCATTACCCTGATAGGTCAGGTTATTCAAAGCGGCATTGACATTCTCCAGGGTGCCGGTAAAGACCATATTGCCGGTATTGTTGCCCCCTGCGGTAAAGGTAAGCCCGTTGGTAGAACCCAGGCCAATTCTGCCACTGGCAACCGTAAGGGTCGCGCGAATCGATCCGGTACCGGCATCTACATCGGCCACACTGATACCAGCGATATTAACCGTATTGTCTTCATCCACCACCTGGGCCGCGGGAACGGTCAGGGTGGGGGCATCATTCACCGCTGTGACATTGATCGTAAAGGTCTGACTGGGAGATGTATCCACCCCACCATTGGTAGTACCACCGTTATCCTGGAGTGCAACGGTGACGATCGCCCGTCCGTTGGCATCTGCTGCCGCAGTAAAGGTCAGGTCCCCAGTGGTCGGATTAATTACAGGAGGGGCCAGGAAAAGGGTCGGATTGTCTGTAGTTACGAGGAAGGTCGGAGCCTGGGTAGCCAGTTCATCCGCTGGCCCCACTGTGATCGACCTGGCCCAACCAGCGACGGTTTGAGCCCCGGCATCTTCCGTAATGGTGACGTTGCCCCCGGGAGTAAAGGTGGGTTGATCGTTGACCGGATTAACCGTGATCGTAAAGACAGTGGCAGAGGAGCTATCGACACCACCGTTAGTAGTGCCGCCGTTATCCTGTAGAACCACGGTGACATTAGCCACTCCATTGGCATTGGGCGCTGCCGTGTAAACCAGATTACCACTGGCAGAATCAATCCTGGGAGCGACCGTAAACAGCGTGGGATTGTCATTGGTGACCTGGAAGGTCAGCCCCTGCGTCGATTCATTGGCCGCACCCGCCGAGATACTGGTGGCCCAATTAGCCACGGTCTGGGGCCCGGCATCCTCGTTAATCACCGGGCTGACTCCGGCTACAAAGGTGGGGGCATCATTCACCGATAGGACATTAACAGAAATTGTCCGGCTCACGTTCAATGGCCCCGGGGCACCGGTAGCTCCCTGGTCATCCAGGGTTACCACAATCGTGTCGGTTCCGAAATAATCAGGGTTACCCTGGTAAGACAGGCTATTCAGGGCAGTTCGAACATCGGCGATCGGCCCCGTAAAGGTCAGGTTGGCCGATCCGTTGGTGGTGCCATTCGTAAAGGTCAGGTTAGCCAGACTGGCCAGGGTCAACCGGCCCTGGGCTGCAGTCAGGGTGACGCTCACCGGGCTGGCCGCCGAATCTACATCCGTAGCATCAACCAGGTTCGCGCCCGTGAAGGCAAAGGTGGCATCTTCATTCAGGGTGATATTGGTCGGGGCAGTCAGGGTAGGAGCATCATTGATCGAGTTGACCGTGATATCAACCGTTCTGACCAGTGCCGGTTGCCCCGGGTTGCCCGTTTGACCACCATCGTCTGCGGTAATGGTTAGAGTATCCGGCCCATTGGCATTCGGCTGACCCTGATAGACCAGACTGTTGAGAGCGGTATTGACACCCGCCTGATTCCCAATCAGCGTCACCGAACTCTGTCCGTTGTTGGTGACCTGCACTCCACCGGCAGAGCCGATCGTGAGAGAGCCCAAACTGGCCGCCAGGGTGACGGTCAGAGGATTACTACCAATGTCGGGATCGCTTACGGTGATGCGGTTGGAATTGGTACTGCTAAAGGCCAGCGATCGGTCTTCATCAACGGTCTGAGCCGCAGGCACCGTAATCACCGGAGCATCGTTAATCGGAGTCACCCCGATACTGAAAGTAGTCAGCGGCAGAACACCCGTTGCATTATCAGAAGCCGTAAAGGTGAAGGTATCCGCGGTAGTCTCACTGCCACTGTGGGTGTAGATAATGGCGTTGCGGCTGATGTCATCCTGGGTAAAGGTTTGACCGGCAGCCAAAAGAGTGCCATTGCGGGTGAGCGAACCAGCCGCTGGTGCCGTCCCGATCGTGTAGGTAAGAGGCCCCGGGCCATCGTTATCGGTGATCTGTAGAGTCGCCTGGCCGATCGTAATGGCCCCACCCTCATCCACCGTCACGGGCTGATTGACGGAAATTCCGGGGGCATCATTGACTGGCAGAACCGAAATATTCAGGGTTCTGAGGGTTCCCACAGGGGTGTTGGGCTGGTTATCGGTGATCCTGAAGACGAGGTTATCCGATACTGACTCGCTGCCATCATGCACATACTTCAACTGGCCACTGCGAATATCGGCCTCTGTAAAGCTGCCGCCAGATGTGATGGGGGTATTGGCTAACAGAAGGGTTCCCCGCCCGGGGGTAGCAGGCTCCAGAACATAGGTAATCTGAGAATCCAGATTATCGACATCGGTAGCAGACAGCAGGGTGGTCGTAATATCGGCGGTTGATCCCTCCGATAGGGTAAGGCCAGTATTGCTCAGCAGTACGGGCGCATCATTGATTGGATTGACCGTAATACTGAACGTCTGGGGCGGCACCGGGATTGTACCGGCAGGATCGGTGGCCGTGAAGACAAAGCTATCTGCGATCGTTTCGCTACCGTTATGTTGATAGGTCAGACGACTGGCAGGATTACCAGCAGACAAATTATTGATATCTTGCTGGGTAAAGGTCTGTCCGGCCGCCAGAATCGTGCCACTCAGCCTCAGGTTACCGTTTTGCGGCAGTTGGCTTAGAGTGTATGTAATTTGGGGAGCCGGGTTATCGGGATCTGTAATCAGCAACTCCGCCGGAGTAATCGCCGCCGTAGCCCCTTCATTTACGGTCAGGCCAGTGTTCAAACTGACGATCGGCGGAGAATTCAGCGGCGAAACAATAATGTTAAAAGTGGCATCGCTACTGACATTGGCCACGGTTCCATCCGACACCCGGAAGACAAAGCTATCACTGTTGCTCTTGCTGCCGTCATGGCTGTAGATCAGGCGGTTGTTATCGATATCGGCCTGGGTAAAGATTGCATTAACGGGATTACCGCCTCCCAGAGGGCCATTGCCCAGGAACAAAGTTCCCCGGGTAGGGCCAGCCACAATAGTGTACAGGATCTGGTCGGGCAATTGGGGCGAAGCCACGGGGCCAGTTAGCTCAGCATCACTGGTACGGAGCAGACTGTTCGTAATAATCGGGGAAGTACCCTCTGTGACCGTTAAGCCCGTATTACTCAGGAGAACGGGCGCATCATTCACAGGAGTCACGGCGATGCTAAAAGTAGAAGGAGCCGGGTTAGCCGTTCCCCCAGCACCATCCGTCAGGGTAAAGACAAAACTGTCACTCAGGGTTTCTGTGCCGTTGTGGCTGTAGCTCAAACTCGATGGATTGGTCAGGGCCGCCTGGGTAAAGGTGCTACCGACGGTCAGGGCCACCCCGTTGAGAGACAAAGCCCCATTAACCGGCAAGGTATTGAGACTGTAGATTAGCTCAGCTCCGGCTTGCTCAACATCGGTGGCCAGCAAAAGGGTGCTGTCGATCGCCAGACGGGTTCCCTCCGACAGAGTCAGGGGGTTGTTTAGGGTCTGGGTGGGTGGGTCATTGACTGGCAGAACCGAGATCGAGAAGGAGGTGTTGCCGATCGTTCCGCCAGACCCATCATTCACTGCAAAGACAAAGCTATCCGTCAGAGTTTCACTGCCGTTGTGTCGGTAGGTCAAGCGATTACCAATGATGTCGGCCTGGGTAAAGATACTACCCGCTCCGATCGCGGCTCCATTTAGACTCAAGCTCCCGTTTTGTAAGGTGTTGGGCGCGGGAGCAACGGTATAGGTGATCTGGTCAGGTCCATCATCGGCATCGGTGACCAGCAGCAACGTAGCATCGATCGCGCGGCTGACCCCTTCGCTCACCGTCAGGCCATTATTAGAAACCAGTTGGGGCAGGTTATTGACAGTAAACGATAACCGATAGGGGCTGGCCGCCGTACCAAATACCTGAATATAGTAAGTTCCGGGGTTCAGCTCCGTGGGAGGATTAATAACTTCAGCCCCCGCTCCCTGGCTGCTATTGGCCGTCTGGTCAAAGAAATTGCTAAACAACCGCACATCCAGATCGGCCTGGAGTTCGTCCAGGGTCAGACTGAAAACAGCCCGGTTTCGCAGCGTAAACTGGTAATAATCGACATCTCCGGCACCAGCCGTATCTCGATACTGGCCACTACCATTCAACAGCCCCAGGGAAAAAGGAGTCGTAGGTGCATTACCGGCCAGATCCCGCAGGACAGGCTGAACTGTACGGGTACCTGGACTGAGAGCCCGCCAACCATCACCCACCGCCGAGGGCAAAGGCGCTGTGCTAATCACAGAGGCACCATTCATCAACCAAATCAGGTTACTGCCATCGGCAAAATTGCGCCACAGAATATCCGATTGGCCATCCCGATTAAAGTCACCGGAACCCTGCATATCCCATCCCAGGGGAACCGCAGGCAAAGCAGCATTCCCCAGGAAGTTAATTCCATTCAGAAACCAGATGTCATTTTCTCCAGTAACCTGGTTACGCCAGAGCAAATCGGCTCTGCCATCGGAGTTGAAGTCCCCCGACCCCTGAATCAACCACTCACTGGGGCGACTGCTATTAATGGGACCACCACCCGTGAGCGTGCCATTATTGATATACCAGGCCACAAGTTCCTGGGTCACACTATTGCGCCACAGCAGGTCTGGTTGACCATCAACATTGAAGTCAGCAACCGTCTGAATCTGCCAGACCTGACTTTCTAGAGTTGGCAGTTCTCCACCGCCGATGATGTTCCCACCATCCATGAACCAGACGATATTTTGACCGATCGTCGGCCCTGAAACGCTGCGCCAAACAATATCAGGATTGCCATCTGCGTTGAAGTCACCCAACCCCTGAGCAACCCAGGCTGCCCCCGGATTCAATACGGCATCGGTTCCTACCACCGTGGAACCATTGGTACGCCAGAAAAAATTATCTCCAGTGTTATAGTTGCGCCAGAAGATATCTGAAAATTGATTGGATTCAGAAATAACACTGAGCTGGTAGTTGGTGCTGGGAGTGGTAGTAGACGGTGCAGCAGGGTTGGTAGGTGGCCCCGGAATTACCCGAATGTAGTAAACTCCGGCCGGCAAAATCGTATTGATGACATCCGGCAAGGTTCCCTCATTGGTGGAGGTCTGAGGGATGCCAGAGACCGTGACAATACTGCCAGAGCTGTTACGCAACTCTAGATCAGCATTTGCACCTAGACCTGCCAGGGTCAAAGAGACACTACGGCTACCCCCCAGGGAGAAGCGGTAATAATCCTGATCTCCAAACTCCACTGAATCGTTGAAGGTATTTACAGTGGGAGAGATGTTGATTCCAAGAGCGGAATTCAGGTCGTTACCTACATTATCCGGCATCGCTCTACTCACTAAATGGCATTGCTATTCTGCCCTATGAGTACAGATTCACTAACATCTTTATTCAAGAAATTTACAAATTTAAGTGAAGTTGTCCGGAATTTTGCGGTTGAGTTGAGCCTTACCAGGTAGCCAACTATTTTCTCCGAGAGATATTTTATTGACTACTCCGCAGAAACCTGGCCTCAAGAATAAACAAACCGAACGGTTTACGAAAAAATACCAGGAATCAGCAGACCCGATAAACTTTATACCGCCGCCTGCTGACGCTGGTACAGAGACCAGTACAATCCCTTGCTTTGCAGAAGCTCAGTATGGGTTCCCTTCTCAGCCAGCACCCCCTTCTCCAGAACCACAATCAGGTCAGCCCGTTTCAGAGGAGCAAACCGGTGGGCGATCAAAAATACAGTCCGGTTTTGGGACACCTTTTGCAGGTTTTGTAAGACCTGCTGTTCGGTTTCACTATCCAGGGCACTGGTAGCTTCATCCAGAATTAGAATTGGGGCCTGGGAGAGGAATAAGCGGGCTAAGGCGATGCGCTGACGCTGGCCACCCGAAAGAGCCGTTCCCCGTTCCCCTACAGGGGTTTCGTACCCCTGGGGCAGGTCACTAATAAAATCATGGGCCACGGCCAGTCGGGCGGCTTCAACAACCTGTTCGGCAGTAATGTCAGGATTTCCCAGACTGATATTTTCTAGAACAGAACCATTAAACAGAAAGTCTTCCTGCAATACCACCCCAATCTGCTGCCGCAAAGAAGCCAGGTCGGCACTCTTAATATCAAAACCGTCAATCAGAATTCGCCCTGATTCCATGGTGTACAGGCGTTGCAGCAACTTGGACAGAGTGCTTTTACCAGACCCACTACGGCCGACCACCCCAACCAGCATTCCCGGTTGGACATCAAACGAAATACCCCGCAAAACGGGCTCCTGGGCAGGGCTATAGCGGAAGAAAACCTGATCAAAGGCGACCTGGCCTTTGAGGGGCGGCAGCACCAGGCCACTACCCGCTTCTGCTTCGGGAGCGGTGTTCAAAATATCGCCAATGCGATCGACGGATAGTAACACCTGTTGCAGGTTTTGCCAGAGTTGCACCAGACGCAGCAAGGGCCCTGTCATCCGGCTGGATAACATCTGGAAGGCCACCAGTTGTCCTACGGTCATATCTTGCTTGATCACCAGACCGGCCCCCACCCAGAGGATAATCAGGTAGGACAGGTTGGTGAGAAAGTCAGCGATATGGTTACTGATATTGGAAGTCGTAGAAGCTTTAAACCCTGTCCGAATAAACCGGGCAAATAAACCTTCCCAGCGATCGCGGGCCACTTTCTCGGCCGTATGAGCCTTGACCGCCTGAATCCCGGTAACGGTTTCTACCAGGAACGATTGACTATCGGCACTGCGGTTAAAGGTTTCGTTTAACCAGTTGCGTAGAATCGGCGTAGCTACCAGGGTCAAAATCACAAACAGAGGAATCACAGCCAGGGCCCAGAGGGTCAATACCGGGCTGTAATACACCATGATCGTGAGATAGACGACCGCGAAAAAGGAGTCTAAAACGACGGTCAGGGCTGTACCCGTGAGAAATTGACGAATGTTTTCCAGTTCCTGCACCCGGGCGATCGTGTCACCCACCCGTCGGGCCTCAAAGTAGGAGAGGGGCAGGCGCATTAAATGGCGAAACAACTGGGCCGACAGACTCAGGTCTAAGCGACGGGCGGTATGGGTGAAAATAAACAGACGCAACACACCCAGAAAGGCTTCAAAAAAGGCAACGCTTAACAGGGCGATCGCCATGACATCGAGGGTGGGAATGCTCCCCTGCACCATGACCTTGTCAATCACTACCTGAGTAATCACCGGGGTAGTGAGGCCCAAAATTTGCAGCGTGAAGGAAGCCACCAGCACTTCCAGGAGCAACCGGCGGTACTTCATGACCGCTGGTAAAAACCAGGCGAGACTGAACCGCTCCTGCTTTTGAACTAACTCAATCTGCCAGAGTTGACCATCCCAACCGGGTTCAAACAGCGTTCGGGGGACACTCTCGCAGGTCTGGGTCGGATTCAGGGGATCGGCCATGATCAGGCGATCGCCCCGCACCCCATAGACCACGATCCAGTGGGCCACCGAATTACCAGCCAGGCCCTGGGAAGCAGCACTGGCGGCTTGCCCCTGCCACAGCATCAAAGCGGGAAAAGTCAACAGTCGTAAATCTTTCCAGGTAGATTGCAGCTGACGTAGTTGCAACCCAACTTTTTCCGCCGCTTCAACGACCTCTGGTGGTTTCTGACTACGAACCTGGCGTTGCACCCATTCCAGCTGCGTAGAAATTTGTAGATGGTTGGCAACCATTGTCAAACAAGCCGCAGCGGTATTCACCCCAGCCACAAACGGAAATCCGGTGACCGGTTGAGGACTGGCATCCGTCTGGGGCTGATAACGCCGTTGTTGCACAGCCCAAAATTGCTCTAAGTCCGTGGACTTTACCTGATTCCACAGGGTTGCATCCCAGACGGCCACCACCACCTCCCGATCGGCGGCTCTAGCTTTCCAGAAACCGGGCAGTTCGAGATAGTCTCCCAACCAATCTCCCGGCTTCAAAATCACCGACTGGCCCTCTTCCGGTACAAGCCGAACCTTGCCGGCCAGCACCAGAATTTGACTACCCGGAGTACTGGTAGACCAGACCGTTTCTGCCAGGGTAAACCGTTGAATCTTGGCTTCTTGCTTGAACTGAACCTGTTGCTCAGGAGTCAGAAAGCTCAGAGGCGCTGAGTTCCACGGCAGATCGGTGAGTTGTTCATTGACAATCATGAAAACTTCCTGCGAGTTTAAGGAGGGGCAATGGGGAATCGGCAGAGCAGATAAATTAATCGCTAACTTGCAACTTGACCGTCATCGTTTGAATTTTCTCAGCCAGCCAGCGCTCAAATATCTCATTTTGCATGGCTTGCTTGAGCTGGTTATCTTCTAATGTTGCTGGCAAGAATTGTTCAACCCGGAAAATGGCCCAGACTTTTTCCAGTTCTAGAGGGCCAACTAACTCTCCCGGAGTAGCGGAGTCGATCGCCGCCCGGAGAATATCAGGCAGGGTACCCCGACTGACCGGCCCCATCATGCCATTGTTCACCCGTTCCTCGGCGGTTGAATATTCTCTGGCCAGTTGTTCAAACTTGGCCCCTTCTAGAATCTGGGTATGCAGTTCTTCGGCCAGTTCTTTACTATCGACCACAATGCGGGACAATACAACTCGATCGAAAAACACCTTCCGTTCGATAAAGTGCTCTTGTAATCGGGCTTCTGTCACTACTGCCTTAAGCTTTTCTAGTTTGAAGCTACTGACAATCTGGCTGTGAAATTGCTCGTAGTTAGTACCATTCCGGGCCAGCCACTCCTGAAATAGCTTGGCATCTGTGAGTTGCTGTTGCAGGCGAAAATCAACTACCGCCTGCTCAATTAAGGCTGGACTAACTTCTACATCATCGCGGGATTCTAGTTCCCGCTCCAGCACATATTGACGCAGGATGTCTCCAATGAACGCCTGTAGTTTACCTGCCGCTTGCAGGTATTTCAAACACTGGCGCAGGGAGAGGGGCTGTTCGTCAATAACCAGTAAAGCTTTAGCTTCCATGTAATATCACATCAAGGATCTGGACCTGATGCTATCTTGCCCAAAAATCTACTCACTTTGCATAACTATTACCCAGACTTCATGGAGTTTTGTATCCAGATCCGTAGAATCCCGGAGATCTGCCTGACCTCCATGCAGGCCCAATGCCCCGGCAGGCCGAAACTCCAGAGTAACCCGATAAATTTAGGGCCCGACGATCGCCGTATAGCATCTTCCAGAGAAAATACCCTTATCCCAAGGGAGTTTCCAGGGAATTTAGCCCAGGCCAGTACAGTTGACTTGCGGAAGAAATTATAAATAGATCCAAACCCCGACCGGATAACCGGAGTTGTATGGCATGATAGTAAATTGTCAGAATTTAGCGTCACACTTACAGGAAATTCGGCTATGGCTCTTCGACTAGGCGACACCGTTCCCAACTTTACCCAGGCTTCTACGGCAGGCGACATCAATTTTTATGACTGGGCTGGAGATAGCTGGGTGATTTTATTCTCTCATCCCAAAGATTTTACCCCCGTCTGCACCACTGAACTCGGGGTTGTGGCAAAACTGAAGCCCGAGTTTGACAAACGCAACGTTAAAGCCCTGGCTCTCAGTGTTGATGATGTCGAATCCCACAAGGGTTGGGTAGGCGATATTGAAGAAACCCAAAACACAACCCTCAACTACCCAATTCTGGCAGACCCCGATCGCAAAGTGTCTGACCTCTACGACATGATCCACCCCAACGCCAACAATACGTTGACCGTGCGTTCTGTCTTTATCATCGACCCCCAGAAGAAGCTGCGTCTGACCCTGACCTATCCTGCCAGCACTGGCCGTAACTTTGACGAGTTGCTGCGGGTCATCGATTCCCTCCAGCTCACCGATCACCATAGCGTTGCTACCCCTGCTAACTGGAAAGATGGCGATGACTGCGTGATCGTTCCTTCCATTCAAGATCCAGAAGAACTGTCCCAAAAATTCCCGAAGGGCTACACGGCCGTCAAACCCTACCTGCGGCTCACTCCTCAGCCCAATAAGTAGTCTAGACAGCCTGTTGTCATAAGACGTTTGATTTCAGGAGGGGAACCTGAGGTTCCCCTCCTGTTTTATGGAGTTCACAAAGCCTGTCTGCTTAGCCCTCTGTTGAAGCCAGGGAACATTACGCTAATCAGTCATTGGCTAAATTTTTAACTGCTTCTGGCTAGAGTGACAGAGGTTTGAGTCAGTACCTCCTGCCACGCCGCGTAACCATTACGATTCAGGTGAATTCCGTCCGTGGTTAGGTCGGGCCGCAGGCTGCCTGCGGCATCTGCCAGATACGAATAAAGGTCAAGAAATTCTGCCCCATCCTCCCGGGCGATCGCAGCCAGTTGACGGTTCAACCGCCAGATCCGTTCGCTAGAAATCTGGGGCGATCGCGTCGGCAGGATCGATTGCACAATAATTTGACTCTGGGGATGGCGTTGCTGCAAGCGCCAGACAATTCGCCGCAGATTCCAGAGAATGTCATTATCGGAAGCCCCCTGCTTCAGGTCATTGACTCCGGCCATGACATAGATCACCTGAGGCCGTACCTGGTCAAAGTCTCCCAGACGGCGCAGAATTTCCCGAGTGGTCTCCCCAGAAATCGCCTGGTTTAACCAGAGAGTTCCGGGTGGCAGGCGATCGGAGGGATACCAGAGACTGAGAGAATCTCCCACCATGACAGCCAGTTGCTGGTTGCCCTGCCCTCGAGCTACGGCCCTGGCCTCCAGAGCCAGCAGTTGCCGCCATTGCTGATAGGTAGGTTTACCCTGCAAATTCTTCCAGGTCTGGCTAAAGCTATGAGCTGGTAGACGAGTGTAGATTTTGCCCACCCGCAGGGCTTCTAACCGCTGGCGGTAGAGCTGACCACCAGATTGAGGAACTGAGGCAACCTGAACGGATGGCTGGGCAAATTCAGTGACGATCGGCCTGTCAGGACTGACATTCGACGGCAGGGCTGGCCGGGCCTCCGAACTGAAGTTGACATTCCAACTGCTGCCTGCAGAAGTCGGGGGAGCAGGTTCGGTCACCTTGAGATTTAGCAGGGTATTAGCGGCGAGAGCAAGCAGGGCAGGATCACTCATAGTCGTAAGGATGAGGACAAATTCTCCTTACCTATGACAATTCTTTTCGCTCCTGGTCAGGACATTTCTGCTGGCTCTGGCCTGTTTTTTGTCGATGACAACGCTTGTTTTATAGACCCAGTTGCCCCTGGCAGTTGTGTAGAGAGATAAAATGATGACGATGCGGGCATTTCTTTAAAGCGTTAGAAGTAGCTCTTTCAATAGTGTTGGGTTGATAGCAGACCCTCGTTTTAAAGCCGGAGGAGAATCATGGAAATTAACTGTGCTGAAGCTTGCGTAAATGGTTGTGTTTTGGGAGATCAATGTCCCAACTTAGAATATAAAGCCCAGGCCACAAAATTTATTGAGGAAACATCCCTGGACAAAATGCTAGAAATGGCGGAAGAGGCTTTACAGAAGAGAAGAAGCCAGCCACCTCAGTGGATTTTACCAGAAGAGTAGAAACGCAACAGGCCAGGAAAATCCTGGCCTGTTGCGTTTCTATCCATTACCGACATTTTTACCATTTACGGTCTGAAAATATCGCCCGCAGGTAACTGCCTGAGCAAACTAAACACCTGATTTAAAGGCTGATCAGGCCGCACGACGAGTTAACAAACCCCAGAGGAAAATAGCAACAATCGCTCCTAAAACAGCAACAAAGACTCCAGGAATACTGAGGCTGGTTGCCGTTAATTGTAAAGAACCGGTATTCAATAAAGTAAACAAGGTACCACCCAAAAAGGCACCGATGATACCCAGAATAATGGTGCCAAGAATACCACCACCCTGAGGCCCCGGATAAATTGCTTTGGCGATCGCACCGGCAATTAAACCTAACACAATCCAAGCAAGAATATTCATCTTCCCTTACCAATTAGCTTTATCAATTGCGTTTAGCTTAACTTGCCAATTTAGCTACAAGTATCTGTCGAAAGATGGAATAAACCGGCATCCAAAGATAGAAACAAAAGACTTAAACGTATATAGAAAGGTATATCCAGGCATTGAAATGAGATAAATCCGTTGAATTATTTACCCTGACTTTAAGATATGCAACCATGAATTCGTCAGCTCATTTTTAAAGACTGTTTTTGTAAAAATTGTCACGGATTGAAGGCAGCTTCTTGAGCAAAATAAAAATAGGGATAAGAATAGAGGTGAAGTATTAATCTCAGTAAACCATCCTTAGTCCTCCGATGTTAGTCTCAGGTTTCAATCATCAGATTTTAATACCTCAGGCATCCGGGCGTTATCTTTATATAATCTGCCAGGAAGCTAAACTAATTCTTTAAGACAATCTTTTCAGCCCGTTCGTTTGTTCGTTTCAGTGCAAAACATTGAAGACTTTCTGCGATCGCAGGAGCTTTCGTATCAACTCGTACTATTCTCCTAACAAAGACTGTCGTAGCCTACTCAGGCACGATCGTGAATCGCCTGATTGCTAGTTATAAATCTTTAATAAATATGCGACGATTCTCAATTTTGTCCAGGTTCAGACGCGGGTTTCCGAGAACTGCTAAATTTCTCCATCTGCGCTGGCCCCTCCTGATCCAGACAATCCTGGTAGTTGGTCTGATAGGTGGTGTGGTCGGCCCAAATTTGACAGCCTCCGTAGCCCAGGAAGTACCGAAGCAGTTGACGATGCTGACTTCCCCCGATTATCCTCCCTACGGTTACTACATCACCTCAGGACAAGATCGCAAAATTGTTGGGTTCGATATTGATATTGCCAACACCATCGCCAGGGAGTTGGGGTTTGAGTTGAAGGTGGGCGAATCTGATTTTAATGGGTTAATTCCGGCTTTACAGGCAAAACGTGCCGATTTTGTCATGGCTGGCATGACCCCAACCCCAGAACGCCAGAAAAACGTTGACTTTTCAGAGATTTATTACGAGGCAAAGGATACGATCGTTGCCCCCAAGACCAGCAACCTGAAAACCAAGGAAGACCTGAAAGGAAAAACGGTGGGAGTCCAGTTGGGCTCGATTCAGGAGGGCAACGCCAAGAAAATCGCGGAGAAAGTTGAAGGCTTAAAAATTAAGCAACTCAATAAAGTGCCTGACCTGATTCAGGAGATTAAGGCCAAACGCATTGATGCCGCCATTATTGAAGATACGGTGGCGAAAGGCTTTACGACTTCTAACCCCGACCTGGGTTTTAGCGTGGTACCACCGGAAGGCCCGGCCGGATCGGCGATCGCCTTCCCTAAAGGTTCTCCCCTGGTAGGCCCGTTTAACCAGGTGATCCAGAAGATGAAAACCAATGGCGAGCTGGAAAAACTGGTCAGCAAGTGGTTTTCCCAGACTATTGCCGCCGATGGCAGTACGACCACAGCCGCTCCGGCCCCAGAGGCGACCACTGCTCCGGCCCCTCAAGCGGGACTGAATCTAGACTTCCGCCGGATTATCCCCGACATTCCCTTTATCCTGGCCGGGATTCCGGTGACGCTGGTCTTTACCCTGTCTTCCGTACTATTGGGTCTGGTCTGGGGGGCCGCCCTCTCTCTGCTGAAGATCTCAAAGATTAAGCCGTTAGAGTGGTTTTCCTTCCTCTACACCAGCATCTTTCGCGGCACCCCCTTGCTGTTGCAACTGGCCCTGGTTTACTACGCTACCCCCCAGCTCACCGGGTACAATATCACGCCCTACCAGGCTGGAGTTTTGACCTTTACGCTCAACTCTGGGGCCTATATGTCAGAGACAATTCGCGCCGGGATTCAGGCCGTGGATAAGGGTCAGTCAGAAGCCGCCATGTCCCTTGGGGTGCCCTATGCCCTGATGATGTGGGATGTGATCATGCCCCAGGCGTTGAAAAACATCTTGCCGGCCCTGGTGAATGAAACCATTGGCCTGTTAAAAGACTCCTCTCTGGTTTCTACGATCGGGGTGGTAGAAGTCCTGCGGGCCTCCCAGATTGTCGGAGCCAACAAATACATTTATTTCGAGCCTCTACTTTTTGCCGGGGTGATCTATTACCTGCTGGTGATGGGGCTGACCTATGCTGCTTCAGCGTTGGAGCGGCGCTTGAGACGCAGCGAGTAAGCAAATGGGAGAACAATTAATGTCAAATCCAGTGATTCGCACAGAGGAACTCTGTAAAGCCTTCGGTCAACTGAAGGTTTTGAAGGGAATTTCTGTAGAGATTGCCAAGGGAGAAGTAGTGGCCATCATTGGCCCCTCCGGTTGCGGCAAGTCTACTTTGCTGCGCTGCCTCAACCTGCTAGAAACTCCCACCAGTGGGAGGGTATTTTTTCAGGAGCAAGAAATTACGGCTCCCGGCACCAATATCTCCAGGGTACGGCAGGATGTTGGCATGGTATTTCAGCACTTTCATTTGTTCCCCCACATGACGGTGCTGAAAAATATCACCTACGCTCCGATCAAAATTGAAAAAGTCCCGTCCGAGGAAGCCAAAGACCGGGCAATGGATTTGTTGCGAAAGGTCGGACTGGCAGAAAAGGCGGATGTCTACCCGTCCCGTCTATCTGGCGGACAAAAGCAACGGGTTGCTATCGCCCGGGCCCTGGCTATGAGGCCGGAGGTGATCCTGTTTGACGAACCAACCTCTGCCCTCGACCCGGAAATGGTTACAGAAGTGCTGGAGGTGATGCGAGAACTGGCGCTATCGGGCATGACCATGGCGATCGTCACCCATGAGATGGGCTTTGCCCGAGAAGTCGCCAACCGGGTCTGGTTTTTAAACGAAGGGTTATTAGCGGAAGATTCTCCCCCGGATGAGTTCTTTCACAACCCCAAACACGATCGGGCCAAACAATTCCTGGAAAAAATGCTGTAGCTGGACGAGCTAGAGAAAATGCTCAGTTATAGTTAGTTGTCGCAGACCTGAGGATTGTGAATTTAATAAAACCCGGAACTTAATTTTTGAAAGCGCGACTTTGCCGCACTTTCAAAAATTAAAAATTTGGTTTTAATTAATAACTTGTGATCCTCAGGTTTCGACTTTGACTCTAGACACCAGATTCATTTAGCAGTCAACCCAATACTGCCTTTGCTCTGGTGCCAGAAATATTTAACTACCTGAAAAAGACCTCCCCCTCCTTCGTGGTCTTCCAGGTGGTTGCCTGAATCAGGTTTAGTAAAAGGAGTTTACCTGTGGCTACTGTAAAAGTTGGAATTAACGGCTTTGGCCGCATCGGGCGACTGGTATTTCGGGCCGGATTGGCCTGCCCCGATATTGAGTTCGTCGGAATTAACGATCTGGTGCCCCCAGAAGCGATCGCCTACCTGCTCAAGTACGACTCGACCCACGGACGCTTTCAGGGCACCGTAGAACACAACGAAGAGGGCATCATTGTCAATGGCAAGTTGATCCCCTGCGTCTCCATCCGTAACCCAGAAGAACTACCCTGGGGTAAATTTGGGGCCGACTATATCGTCGAAGCAACCGGTCTGTTTACCGACTACGAAAAGGCGTCCAAGCATTTGCAGGCCGGGGCCAAGCGGGTGGTGATCTCGGCTCCCACCAAAGACCCGGCCAAGGTCAGAACCCTGCTCATGGGGGTTAACCATGACAGCTATGACCCGGCTAAAGATACGATCGTTTCTAACGCCAGTTGCACCACCAACTGTTTAGCACCGATCGCGAAAGTCTTGAACGACAACTTCGGCATTGTCGAAGCTCTGATGACCACCGTCCATGCCATGACTGCCACCCAGCCCACGGTGGATGGCCCCAGCAAAAAAGACTTCCGGGGCGGCCGGGGAGCCGGACAAAATATTATCCCGGCCTCTACCGGAGCGGCCAAGGCCGTGACCCTGGTATTGCCCGAACTGAAAGGCAAGCTCACCGGTATGGCCTTTCGGGTGCCGACCCCCGATGTCTCTGCCGTCGATCTCACCTTCAGAACCGAAAAAGCGACCTCCTATCAGGAAATCTGTGCTGCCATGAAGCAAGCGGCAGAAGGCGAACTGAAAGGAATTTTGGGCTACACCGATGAAGATGTGGTTTCCAGCGATTTTACAACTGATCCCCACTCCAGCATCTTTGATGCCGGTGCCGGAATTGAGCTGAATTCTAACTTCTTTAAGGTGGTGGCCTGGTATGACAACGAGTGGGGCTACTCCTGCCGCATGATCGACCTGATCCGCACCATGTCCGCCAAGGATGCCAAAGCACTCCAGACGGTTTAAGTCAGGATTTCATCTTTCTGCATAGCCAAATCCCCCGTTCCTGGCCCTCACCGGCAGGAAACCGGGGGATTTTTGTAGCTGTTGACCAGGGGAGTAGGATCGGTCAGGGTTCTCGATTCAGGCCCTTTTCCCTTCAGGTTTCAGGGCGACGGAAACCGTCCCTCCCGGACATCAGCCGTGTATTCATGCACCGCTTCGGCAATGGAGGCTCTCAGGTTGGTATAGACCTTAGCAAAGGGGGGTTGGCGGCCAGACAGGCCCAAGACATCGGCCGTTACTAACACCTGGCCATCGCAATGGGGGCCTGCTCCAATCCCGATCGTTGGGATGGTCAGTTTTTGGGTGATATCTTTTGCCAGGTCAGTTGGAATATGTTCGAGGACAATGGCAAAGGCTCCGGCGGCTTCCAGGGCCATCGCCTCCGCTAAAATCCGCTCACTCGTAGCAGGAGAATTGCCTTGCTGGCGGTAGCCCAACTGATGCACCGATTGGGGAGTAAGGCCGACATGCCCCATCACCGGAATTCCCACCTGCACTAACTGAGCCACCGTATGAGCCATGGCCGGATGGCCTCCTTCCAGCTTCACCGCCTGCACACCCGCTTCCTTCAGAGCCCGTCCGGCAGAGTGAATCGCCTGCTGGGCACTCTCCTGGTAAGTCAAAAACGGCAGGTCAAACACCAGCAGCGATCGAGTGACTGCCCGCCGCACCGCCCGGGCATGGTACAGCATTTCATCCAGGGTCACGGGCAGGGTAGTTTCATAGCCCAGGGCCACCATAGCCAGGGAGTCACCCACCAGAATCAGATCGACCCCGGCCTGATCCAGAACCTGGGCGATCGCGTAGTCCCAGGCAGTCAACGCCACGATCGAGCGGCCCTGGTGTTTCCATTGCAGGAGTTGTTGAGTCGTAACAGGCATGGAGGAAGGAAGGAAGATAAAGAATGAAGCAAAGGATCAAACGCCAGGGGTTTACTTCTGTAAAGCTCCGTTTTCACCCTACCTCCATTCTGCTTCCCCAGGGTTAAAAACTTAGAACGAACCTGGCCAGGTTCTCGACTCAGATTAGCAATTCATTAAAACCAAATTTTTAATTTTTGAAAGTGTGGCTCCGCCATACCTGCAAAATTCAGTTCTAAGTTTTGTGCGATTCCCCTTCCTTACTGCTCAGGTTCGCGCTGAAACGTTTGATGAATCCCAGACCGGAAGCTGCTCATACTCACCCAGGCTAACCCCTCTCCGGTGCCGACCCAGAGTTTTCCGCCGGCATCCGTAGCCAGGGAATAGATTTGGGCCGAGGGCAGGTCTGGCACTTCTCCAACCACAGCGCCATTAAAGGGGTTCAGCCGAATTAACCCGGTTCTCGTCCCAACCCAGAGACTATTCACCTGATCAAACCGGATCGTGGTGATATCTCGACCCCGCAGGGGAGTCACGGAACGCAAATTACCGGGATTCTGGGGGTTAAACTCCAGCAACCCCGTCGGTGTACCAATCCAGATCGTGCCCCAAAAACTACTCCCCAGGGTTTGCACGATCGTCCCCGGTAAATTAGTGACTCGCCGCAAAATGTAAGCATTTGCCGTATCAATCTGCACCATTCCTTCCAGGGTACCAACCCAGAGATGGCCCTCTTTATCCAGAGTCAGGGCATTGGCACTGACTCCTGGCAGATTTTGCACCGTGGTCATTTTGCTGCCCAGATTGGGGTTGATTAGCACCAGCCCCCGATCGGTACCAACCCAGAGAAAACCCCGCTGGTCGGTCAGCAAAGCCAGCACCCGGTTAGAAGGCAACAGAAAGTTGTGGGTGGTGGTAGTGTTGCGCCGTGGATCGATTCGCAGTAAACCTTCTGCCGTACCCACCCAGACTCCACCGGCTCGGTCAACGGCCATCGCCCCAATGGTGGGATTGGGTAGACTGACCCGGGCAAGAATGCGCCCCGTTTTTGGGTCAATTTTGGCTAACCCCTGCCAGGAGCCGACCCAGAGATGGCCATTCCCATCGGCCTGCAGAGCACTGACCCGATAGTCCCTGAGATTCTCAGGTTCAACCCTGGGAACGGGCCGGGGAGGAGCCGTAGGAGGATAAATAGGCAGGGGCTGGGGAGCAGATACCGGTTGGGCAAGGGCAGAACCTCCCAGACTAAAACTATCGATCGCCCCCAAAACCAGCAGTAACTTCAGCGATCGGGGGAGCGAGAATTTGCCCAGTCCCATAGCATTTCTCCAGACGATTGAAAAGGGGTCGGCAAGCATGGCGAGTGTTCCTTGCGCCCCCATCATATATGCGCCGGAGCAGGCTGGCACGATTTCTCACCCAGACCAGGGCAGAACTGCTGCATCGAGCAGGATGGCTACAAAACTAGCGCATCAGGCTGGGCAAAGCAAAGCCCAGGGCAATACAGCCCAGTCCTAAGACCAGCAGCCAGAAGCGGTGATAACTACGAACCGTCCATTTACTTTCACAATCGAGACGGACAAAGTCAACCCAGGGCATAATGCCCCGCCGGAACCAGCCGACCGCTTTTACTTCCTGGTGAACAAAACTTTCGGCCTGACTCATGCCAAACAGGAAGTTACCCAGGGGCCCAAAGCGGGAGGCATAGCGCAGGTAAATTAAACCCGTGTGGTCCTGCAACTTCAGGTCAGAGCCAAACCGATAGCCGGCATCACCCCGACCAATGATTTCCCCAGACAGGGTGACGGCTCGACCCCGCAGTGGGCTGGCGTAGGGGTCAGACATCAGGGCAAGCACATCCGTTTCTGGAGCCCGGTTAAAGTCAGGATACATAAAGACCATTTTGACCAGGGTGCCAAACCCAAACCCGAGTAAACAGGCAGGCAGAATGGTCACAAAAGACACCTGAACCAGGGTGACAAAAATTTCAGGATCATCCTGGATAGCATTCACCAGCATCCTGATATTGCTGGGTTTAATCACAAAGACCAGTAATCCGCCCAGCAGGCCGATCGCCAGCCCCAGCCAATCTGCCCAGAATAGAATAATATCGGTGACAAAGTTACCGTAAAGCTTTTGACGGTTCAGGGTACGACCTTCCCGAATCACCCTGGCCATATCAAATTCCGTATCCAGACCCAGTTGTTCGGCATAGGTACTCAAGGCCCGAACGCGTTTACCTGTCAGGGGATGGGTCGAATTCAGTTCCATCCACCAGGCCCAGGGGTTGAACATATCCCAGAGAAAGACCCGCCCAACCTTGTGAGGTTCGGAGGCAACCCGGTAAGCCGTTCCTGTAAAAGCGGCCGACTTAGGATCGGCAATACCTAAAGCCCGAGTTCCCTGCAAAATTCGGCTGGGTTCCTGGTTGCGGCTACCGACCTCCAGAATCCCATAGGCGATCTTGACCAGAGCCCGGGACAGGCCGTTAGGGTTACCGGTGACTTCGGCCGCGAAGTGATCCGCGTAGTATTCTCGGGTGCGCGACAGGTAGAGCAGCAGGTACTCGCCAACGATGTAAAAGATATAGGCCATTAAAGCCGTACTACGGGCTGCGTTTTTAACCCGCTTATCATCTACATGAGCAGCCAGTTCATCTACATAGACATAGAGCAAGTAGGCCATCTGCACCAGGGTAGCCGCCAGGGTCATCACCGCAAAGTCCCAGTGGACGATATGCCCTAACTCATGGGCATAGACCGTGGCCACTTCGTCGTCATCCAGGTACTTCAACAGGCCCCGACTCACCACCAGGCGAGCTGTATTCGGTAGGGAGCCATAGGTAAAGGCCGTGGGATTGTCATCTTCAATCATGCCGAGACGGGGCAGGGTCAGCTTATGCTTCTGACAAACTTCCCGCAGCACCTTAGCCGTTTCCGGGTTGCGCCGCTCAATTTCCCGAATATCTATCCAGCGGGTGCCGTACAGCCATCCCTGGATCAAGTCCATAATTAGCGGCGAGATGAAGAAGACGAGCAGGTTCACGACGATCGTAATGCCGATTGCGATAGCCAATCCCTGGGTCGGGTTATTGTTCTCCACAATCAGCAGCAGGCTGAGAACCAGCACCAGCACCATGCCAAACAGCAGGGAAATAGTCACGCCCGAAGCCAGAGACAGGTTGGCGGCCACCCCCCGCATGGTTAGCTTCACCCCACCCAGAGCCGCTCGACCCGCCTTGGGAGGAGGAGTAGAGGACCCCGGAGCGGAACCCGCCGGGGGTGCAGACTGTCGGGAAGCCGAAGCCGGAGCACCGTCAGAACCTGCCGGTTCAGCGGTAGCTGTAGCAGGAGAAATCACCGCCGGGGCATTGGTGGCAAGAAATTGCTTGGCCCAGGTTTTGACATACTCCCGATCGCTTTCCATTAAAGTTTGACCGAGGGCGATCGCGGCAGCATCCTGACCATTACCCTTGTAGGCTTTGACCAGCCACATTTGTACCTGGGCATAGTCACCCGTACTGGGGTCAGCCTGCTGGCAATAAGCTTCCAGCAGGGGAACCGCCTCGGCAAATTTTTTCAGTTTGAGAGCATGGCTTCCGGTTTTGTAAAGTTCTGCCGCAGCCTCTGGAGATAACCATTCCTGGGAACCGGGCTGGGGTGCAACGGACTCTTCAGAGGTTGAAAGCGGCTCAGCCGTTGAAGAGACAGCAGGGGCCGGAGCGGTTGGAGCGCCAGGGGCAGACTGGCTGGCCGTCAGGGTTGGCAATACCCGCTCTGCCCAGGCTTTTACCTGGGGATGGGGACTGGCTATCATCTGCTGACAGAGTTCGATCGCCAGGGCAGACTGGCCATTTTCCTGGTACGCCCGGATCAACCACATCTGAGCCTGAAAATACTCTTTGGTTGGAGCATCCGTCTGTAGGGCACAGAATGCCTCTAAAGCCTGAATCGCTTCAAAGTATTGTTTCCGTTTAATCGCGTCTACTCCAGCCTGCAATAAATTAGAAGGGGAGGACATAAAAGAGATTCTCCTGAATAACTGCCGCTCTCACCGCTCTCAGGGACACAGGTTTAGGGTGCCCAAAACTGAGCCTCAGGGATCATCTTCAAGAGAGAGGACTTACATTCAGGAAATCTGCTAAGAAGCACCGATTAATTGAAACTAACTTTTCAATTTTTGCAAGGCAGCTCTGCTGCACTTGCAAAAATTAAATTACGGGTTTTATTAGATTCACGATCCTAAACAATTCCACCCCGGAAGATGGCATAGGCGCCCCAGAGAGCCAGGAGCATCGCCAAAATCGTAGACCAGATAGGATGATAACTCCGACAAACCCTGCCGCCCGCAGACTTGAGAATTTCCAGGTCTATCCAGGGAGTCACTCCCCGCCGAAACCAACCGGTCACGAGAACGTTTTGTTTTAACAGATCCGTTGGCCGTACCGGGGCTGGAGGCAGGTTTCCAAGCGGCCCCAGGCGCGTCAGATGATGCAACCGAAACGTACCACTGGCGGTTTTTAAGAGTAAATCTTGGCTCAGGTAGTTAGCTATTCCGGGACGACCAATTAGCCGACCTTCTAACTGGATCGGTTGACTCTTCCAGGGCAGCGTATCGAGCAGGCGAAGCGCCTTTATCGCAGCATCGCTTTCAGAACGCAAGTTTTTCTGGGTAATGTCTGGGAAAAAGGGATTAATCCGCAGGAAGGTACCGAGGCTAAAGCCGATCGCGGGTAGCCCACGCCAGAGGGAGGGATCTCCGTTCATCCAGGCCAGGGGAGAAAAGTCTACTCGCCAGGACAGCCAACCCAGCAACCCCAGAATATAGGCGGTTGCACAACCCAGGGCCAGACCTACAAAGGGGGCTCCCTGAAGCAACAGGGTACGCCACTGGGAAGCCGATAGGCCAGCAGTTTTCTGACGGTTGAGCAGGAGCGTCTGCTGGCGATCGAAAACCAGCTCACTATCGAGTTTCCAGTGCTGGGCGTAGAGCGTCAGAACATAGAGACGTTCACCGGTTGGCGGGTGAGAATTATTCAAAGACAACCAGAACCGATAAGGACTGACCCGTTCCCATTCCAGAATTGGTTCTAAGGGGGTGTGGGGATAAAGACTACCCAGGGTAGTGGCACTGCGGTGGCCCAGGGGGGATAGCAGATCGAAGCCTTCTACCAGGTAGCTGGTTTGCTCTTTCCGATGAACATCGGTGGCAGTCCCAATGGCAATCTTAAGTAACCCTCGAATATAGGCATTGGGGTTACCGGTTAATTCGGCTGCTGCCCGATCGCCATAGAGAACCCGCTCTCGAGAGAGCCAGAGAGCGACCCAGCGGAGCAAAGCATAAACCCCATAGGTCAGGGCAGTAGCCAGGGTAGCGGGAATTGTGACCACCCGAGAGGTGTTGCGATTGCCCCACTCGGCAGCCAGCCAGTAAAGGGTATAGGGAATCTGCAGCACCACGGCAATCAGGGACATTAAAGGTACATCCCAGTTACCCAGATGGCCTACTTCATTGGCAAATACAGCGGCAATTTCATCATCTGCCAGTTGTTCTAGCAACCCCCGACTGACGACGATGCGGCTGACATGGGGAAAGCAGCCATAGGTCAGGGCAATCGGAGCCGCCCCAGGTAAGAGGCCCAACCCGACTTTTGGTAGCCGCCGTTTCTGACAAAACTCTCGCAGAGACTTGGCCGTTTCAGGGCTATAGATTTCCAGTTCTTTCAGGGATAGGGGCTTCAAACCATAAAAGGCTTTCAGCAGAGCATCCAGAAACCAACGAGAACCAATAAATAGCAATCCCAGCAGCACTACCGCCGTCCAGGCAGGGGGATTAATCAGATTGCGGGGAAAATTTAGAAAAGGAATAACACTCAGCCCGTTGGAAATGGTTCCGGCAGCAACATAGATCAGTTGCTGTACCATCCAATATAGGGATAGTAGCGTGAATAACTGGATGGCCAGGAGTTTCCAGGGTTTAACCGGCGGTAAAGGTTTCCAGTTAGCAGCCCTACCAGCCTGCCGCCAGGCCGGTTGATAGATCGGAAGCACTGCTGATGAAACTTTTTTCTGGGGAAGCGAATCTTCTGGTTGCGATCGAGACTGCTGCCCTGGCTGGGCAGGCTGCGGTTTAGATTGAGCCGATTCGGGTTTGGGGAACACCCCAGGCTCGGGAGTAACACTGGATTGAATCGGGCTGACCGGTGGCGTCAGGGGGGTAAACCCGGTATCTGGCTGAGAGACAGGAGCAACAGGTTGGGTGCCCGGGACAAAAGGTTGAAACCCTGTCAGGTCTTGCTCTGAGTCTGCGGCTTCCAGGGATTGATCAGTCTGAGCCGAGAGCTTCTGGGCTAACTGGGGATGGCGCTCCAGCAAGCCCTGCAGGGTTCGGTTAGACCATTCCTGCAGGGGCGGATTGCCTGTCTGTTGCAGAGTCTGACAGAGCCGGGCAGCCCTCAGGGGGTCGCCTGCTCGAATCAGAGCAGTCACCAGGCCAGTCTGGGCCTTTGCTCCCAGGGGATGCTCTGGCGGAAGATTGACAGACTCCAGCAGGGCGATCGCTTGACTGTAATCGCCCTGCTTGACAGCAGTCAGACCTGCTTCGACCTGGGAATTGAGATGGCTGGTAGATGACGGATCAGGAACCGGTGGCATGAAACTGCTCCTAATTACGGAGTCCCTCTAGAATAGCTTCATAAAGAGGAAGGTTCTCTCCCAGAAACTACGGGGGCGATCGCATTCAGTTTTAACTCGGGATGGTCGGCCTGAGCCTGATTTAAGTTCCATTCGTTGCGGAATAACAGTACCGGGCGGTTCCAGCCATCCTTCACAACAACCGTGTTAAATAAACGCCCCACTTTGTTTAAGGCTTCCCACCCTCCTTCTACCCAGCGAGCCACGCTATAGGGCAGCATTTCCAGGGTTGTCTCGACTCCATACTCATTCTGCAGGCGAAACTGAACCACTTCAAACTGTAACTGCCCCACCGCAGCCAGAATCGGATCTCGTTTGGCTTCGTCGGCAGAATACATGATCTGAACGGCTCCCTCTTCTTGCAGTTCGGAGACTCCTTTGCGGAACTGCTTGAACTTGGAAGGGTTGGGATTTTTGAGATAGGCAAAGAGTTCGGGGGAGAAACAGGGAATCCCTTCGTACTCTAATTTCTGCCCCACATAAATGGTATCACCGATCGCAAATACCCCCGGATTGTTGAGGCCGATTACATCCCCCGGATAGGCTTCTTCGATCACTTCCCGATCCTGAGCGAACAGTTTTTGAGGGCGAGACAACCTGACGGTTTTGCCGGTACGGGCATGGCTGACGGTCATATCTTTCTCAAACTTACCGGAGCAAACCCGCACAAAGGCCACTCGATCCCGGTGTTTGGGATCCATGTTGGCCTGGAGTTTGAACACAAACCCAGAAAACTCAGGATAGGTGGGAGCGATTTCCCCCTGACTGCTGGCGTGGGGGCCAGGTTTGAGGGCATAGTCGAGAAACGACTTTAAAAATAGTTCTACGCCAAAATTGGTCATCGCACTGCCAAAGAACACCGGAGTCATCTTGCCCTGGTGCAACAACTCCAGATCCAGGTCGGGGCCAAGCCCTTCGATCAATTCCAGGTCGTCTTTGAACTGGTAGTAAAGAGAGGTTTCTAGCAGGTCTTCAATCCGGGGATCACCCAACTCGACAACGGTGTCGATCGCCTCCCGCTGGCCATGGGCACTCCGCTCAAACAGGTGCACCCGCTGGGTCTGACGATCGAATACGCCTTTGAACCGATCGCCCATGCCGATCGGCCAGTTTACAGCGTAGGTCTGCAACCCCAATTCCTGCTCAATTTCATCCAGGAGTTCCAGGGGTTCGCGGCCAGGGCGATCTAATTTGTTAACGAAGGTAAAAATCGGCAAGCCCCGCAAACGGCAAACTTCAAATAATTTACGGGTTTGAGGTTCTAAGCCCTTGGCGGCATCGATCAGCATCACTGCATTGTCAGCAGCGGCCAGGGTGCGATAGGTGTCTTCACTAAAATCCTGGTGGCCGGGAGTATCGAGCAGGTTAATCTGACACCCCTGGTAAGCAAATTGCAGCACAGTGGAAGTAATCGAGATCCCCCGTTGTTGTTCCATTTCCATCCAGTCGGAGGTAGCGTGGCGCTGAGCCCGCCGGGCTTTTACCGCCCCTGCTTCATGAATTGCCCCTCCATAGAGTAGAAGTTTTTCGGTCAGCGTTGTCTTACCCGCGTCGGGGTGAGAAATAATGGCAAAATTGCGCCGTTGCTCGACCGCTGCTTGTAGCTCTGTTTGGAGTTCTGTAGACATGGAAAATTGGCCGGACTGGGAGGAACTTATAATATAGCTCTCACCGATAACGGAAGCAGGAGGGGGCATAACCCAGGCCCAGATCAACCCCTACATCCCATTTTGATTAGTTGAGATGACTATAGCAATACTTTAACGATAGCGATAAATGTCAGATATCTGGTCAATATCTGCCGATAGAATAGGCCCAGGGGTCAACAAGCGACCTCCTCCCGGCTGAATGTCATTAATCTGGTTGCAATGATGGACGATTTACCTCAACGCAAACTGCTTTCTGCCCTCTGTCACGGCGCGATCTTTTTTAGTTCTCTGCTGGTTTCGATCGGAATTCCGGTGGCGGTGCTGCTGATATCAGACGATCCGGTGGTTCAAGCCAATGCCAAAGAATCGATCAACTTTCATATCAATCTCTACATCTATGGCATTCTGTTTGCCCTGTTGATCCTGGTTGGGGTTGGAATTGTGCTGCTCCTGTTGCTCTGGCTCGTGAGCTTTATTATGCCGATCGTGGCGATTGTGCATTCTGCTTCCAATCCCAACACGCCTTACCGCTATCCCTTTATCTTTCGGCTCATATAACTTTGCACTTCCCTGCCCGGATAATAGCCGGAGATCACCCCTGGGTTTGGTGTAGTTTCTGCCATCCTGGGATGAAATAAAGGCGGTATAGTTGCAACTGTAGTAGACCGATTGTGAGGGACTTTGGTCATGCAAACCCCCGGTGTCTTTGATCCTGGCAAACGTAAGCTGCTCTCGATTCTGAGCCATGCTTCAATTTTCTTCAGCACCACCCTGCTGGCGATCGGTATTCCCATAGCTGTATTGTTCACTTCCGACGATCCGGTTGTCAAAGACAACGCCAAGGAAGCCATTAACTTTCACCTGAATGTCTGGTTCTGGGGGGCAATCATTGGTGGAATTATTGGTGTTCTGTCCTTTATTACCTTTGGTCTGCTGGGTGTGATTTTGTTTCCGATTATTGCCCTCGGCTTCGCCCTGCATTGGGGCCTGACGATCTGGGCGATCACGGCCTGCCTGGGTAATGCGGATCAACCCTTCCGATATCCCTTCATTTTCCGCTTGCTCTAGTGTTGCAAACACAAAGTTCTGCAACATAAGGGGGTTTGGGGCTTCGCCCCCAAGAAGGGGTTCCACCCCTTCACCCCTTTCAAAACTTATTTTTTGCTGTACCAGGTTTGGCTGATCGGCAAAACTGGTCAGGAGAAGCAGGAAAAATAATATTTAGACAAAAATGCCCCCAGTCATACTGAGTGGGGGCTTTGATACAGTTAAACGCTTATTACTCACCAGTGTCGCCAACTTTTGTCAAAGCTTTATCATCCTTTGTGACGATTTTTCCGGTGTCTTTTTTTGCCGGACTAACTGGCAAAGGGCAAAACATGCCAGAACTCATGGAAATTATCCAGTACCCCTGGATAGTGCCAGAGGCGGCGAGATATTCCTCCGATCAATAGCCCCACAATAGAAACACTAGAAAGAATCCAAAGGGTTTGTCGGCGGCTGCAATTAATCGTGTTTAGATCGATGCGGGCCAGGGCCTCTGTGGCCAGAATGGTGACAATGTAAAGAAAAACATGCAGCCAGAACATGATCACAGCGGCCAGTCCGGCGATCATACAAATTGACAGAAAGGCAACGGTGTCTGACTTGAACCAGCGCATGATAAACCGACTGAAATCGGTAATCGGGTCGAGAAAAACTTCTGAAATGATCCAGGCCCAACCCAGAGCTACAAACCAGGCAAACTGAGACGAGGTTTGAGGATTGGAGAGAAACCAACCAAAGCTACCGTAGGCCACCATCAGCAGAGTCAGGGAAAGCCAGGGAAATCTTTTTATTCCTACTAATTTCACAGCGCCTTTCTCCAGGCCAGTCAGAACCGAATCAAGCTTTGCTACGGCGGCGCTTGGGATTGATTTCCCGCTCATCTTGATCGCGACGGCGACGATCGCGCCACTCGGCCAGCGTCAGGTAAAGGATACCACCGCTAACTGCTACCAGCAGAACAAAGGCAACAGCAACCAGAACACTAAATGCTGAAGTTTCCACAATACCGTTTGAATTATGAGCGATTAAAAACAAATAGTCTGTAGCAAAAGACTACAGACTATGGAATTTTTTAGCTTGGCGACAGCTTTCTAACAGTTCAAACCCTACGAGGAGGAGACTTGAGTCAAAAGCCGTCAAAGGGCTGTCAATATCCCGACAAAACCTGCCCTTACTGGAGGGCGAAGATCTTCTCGGAAGCATCTTTAGAAGCCATTGCGACCCCAGACTACCAGGGAAATCGAGAAGGTAAAAACGACCAGTAGTGAAACCCAACCCAGCGTCAGAATATCCATGGTTGTATGTGAAACAAAGGTTACAAGCATTATTACAGACTGATCATAATTCAAATTGGTACCGGGTGCAGGAGAAAGCCCTGGAGGGCGATCGGTATGAGAGGATGGACAATGGAGATGAGTGGAAGGGAAAAATGACGGTGCTGACAGGGCCAGAACAGCCGGGGCATGATCTCAAGCTGGATCTGACAGAACGCATTGAGTCGGTCAAAGCCGGATTTTACAGTGGCCTGGTGGTCGCCGTGAGTTTTGCGATCGTGGTTCTGGTGAATCGCTATGGGTTAACCCTCTGGTTCAAAGAATTGTTGCCCCTGGCCTATCCAAATGCCTGGGATCTATTTTTGAGTCTGCTGCTGGCTGCCTTCTCCGGCTTTTTATTTGGCATCACCTACCGCTACGTGATCCGCCAGGATCAAAATCCCCATCTGCGGTCTGGGGCCGTCCTGGCCTTTGGTCTGGTGCGGGGAGTCGCCCAGGTTGATACGGGGTTACAGCATCACAGTCCGTTATTGCCTCTGGTAGTTTTAGCCGGGGAAAGTGTCCTGTTGTTTGCCTTCGCCCGTCTGGCTCTCGACTGGGCCATCGCTCAGAAGTTGATTCGCCCGTTTGGTAGAAACCATCTGCCAGAATAATTCCGCCCATTCCCGTATCGGTTCGTCCGATAATAAAAATACTTGCACCCTTCAGTGATATAGCCATGCAGATCAGCGATCGTTCCCTTGTTCATCCCGAAATTACTCTGCCGGCTCGCACTGCCAGCGTTAGCCGCAAAACCGGGGAAACCGATGTCCAGGTGACGATTAATCTGGATGGAACGGGACAATGTACCGCCAAAACCGGCATTCCCTTTCTCGATCACATGCTGCACCAGATTTCTTCCCACGGTTTGATTGACCTGAATGTGCAGGCCACGGGAGACATTGAAATTGACGACCACCATACCAACGAAGATGTCGGCATTACCCTGGGTATGGCTCTGCACAAAGCCCTGGGCGATCGCAAAGGAATTGTTCGGTTTGGTCACTTTGTTGCCCCCCTGGATGAGGCTTTGGTGCAGGTAGCCCTCGATTTTTCGGGTCGCCCCCATCTCAGTTATGGCCTGGCAATTCCTACCCAGCGGGTTGGTACCTACGATACCCAACTGGTGCGAGAGTTTTTTGTGGCGATCGTCAACCATTCCCAGATGACCCTGCACCTGCGTCAGTTAGATGGCATCAACTCCCACCACATCATTGAGGCCACCTTCAAAGCCTTTGCCCGATCGCTGCGGATGGCGGCGGAAGTTGACCCCCGCCGGGCCCAAACCATTCCCAGCTCTAAGGGAGTTTTATAAGCTGTCATGGGGCTAATTTAGCCAGGATTGCTAGACAGACACTTAACGAAACCCTTAATATCCAGTAGAGTTTTGCTAGATCGGTCAATATTTGGTCTTATGTCCCTCAAACCTGGAGATCCCGCCCCCAACTTTAGCCTGCCCGATGGTCAGGGCAATATGGTCGGTCTGGCTGACTTTAAAGGGAAGTGGGTAGTGTTATATTTCTACCCCCGCGACAACACTCCCGGATGCACGAAGGAAGCCTGTAATTTTCGAGATAGCTACGAGAAATTTCAGGCCAGGGATATTGTGGTTCTGGGCATCAGTACCGATGATGCCAAATCCCATACCAAGTTCACGACTAAGTTTAATTTGCCCTTTCCCCTCTTGAGCGATGCTGACGGACAGGTAGCAACTACCTACGAAAGCTATGGTTTGAAAAAGTTTATGGGCAAAGAATATATGGGTATTAGCCGCAATACCTTTGTCATTAACCCAGATGGTAGGATTGAAAAAATCTATAAAAAAGTTAAGCCAGAGTCTCATGCAGAAGAGGTACTGGCTGATCTGAGCTAGGGTCAGGCAAAAAATTTTCTGAGTTAATTGTTTCTGAACCAATAGTGTCGTGCATCTGCTTTTAGCCGTTTATAGGCATCCTGTTTCTCTCAATGCTTAAACCTATGCGCCGGTTATGGCATTTTGCACAAAACGTTCTGGGTATTCTGTTTCGCCATCCAGTACTGGGAACCAGTATTATTCCTATTCTTCCTGACGGACGGATCGTTTTAATTCGCCGCAGCGACAACGGACGTTGGGGATTACCGGGTGGTATGGTGAATTGGGGTGAAGATATCACAACAACAGTTCATCGGGAACTGACTGAAGAAACAGGTTTAGAAGTCACTAAAATTCGTCGTCTGGTCGGAATTTATTCCTCCCCCGAGCGGGATCCGCGAATCCATTCAATTTGTGTGGTGGTCGAAGTCGAAGCAGCGGGCAAGATGTCGATTCAAGATCCCATGGAAGTCCTGGATGTACAGGCATTTCAGCTCTCCTCCCTGCCGACCGAACCCCTATCCCATGACCACGATCGCCAATTACAAGATTATTTTAATGGCTTGACAACTCTGGCTTGAGCCGGGTTTGAGTCAGGGCCGATTGTTTAGACCCTGCCTTGGGCCACCCTTGCATTAATTCACTTTTAATAGTCAGGATGCCTCTACCAATCCGTAATTCTCGAATCAAACTCTCTCAAGGGCAAATTTTTTGGCGGGAAGTAGGGCATGGCCCTGCTCTGGTTTTTCTTCATGGTTCCTGGGAAGAGAGCAGCCAGTGGTTGCCTCTTGTGACAGAGTTGGGACACCAGTACCACTGTTTTGCTCCTGACCTGTTAGGGTTTGGCGAATCTAAAACAGAGGTCAAATTACATTACTCGATCGAGCTTGAGGTCGAGGCCCTGGCCGAATACCTGGAATTTCTCAAGTTGCGCCAGGTCTATCTGGTCGGTCATTCCCTGGGTGCCTGGATTGCCACCAGTTATGCCCTGCGGTTTCCAGAGCAGGTGCAGGGGTTAATTTTGCTGGCCCCGGAAGGCTTGCAGATGAAGCAGTTGGGCAACCGCTGGCAAACGGCTCGCTGGTTACTGCTGCCCCTGACCGGCTGGCTACTGCGATCGCTGCAATCTCTCAAACGCTGGTGGCGGATTGGCTGGGTCGAGCGGGGTTTAGAGCAGCGGCGGCGCTTCCTGGCAGCGCGGGTTGCCTGTCAGCTGTTGTTTCAACGGCGACGTTCGGAAATTCAGGCCGAATCTTTACAGGAACGGTTAGCCTGGCTGCAAGTTCCGGCGCTGGTGTTGCAGGGGCAGCAAGACCATTCGGCCACCGAGGTTCTGGCCCAGGTTTATGTGCAACAGGCTCCGGAGGGAAAACTGCGGGTGATTCCAGAAGCAGGGGCAGATCTGCTTCAGTTCCATGCGGCCTCAGTAGCCCAGGAGATCGAAGAGTTTTGTCAGCAGGAACGCTCCTATTCCCGGCTTAAAGATTGAATTCCCGTAAAAATTAAGACTGGATCCAGCTTCAGGCAAGACTCTAGCTCTGGAAAGCGCAGACTCAGGTAGTGGTATAGCCGATCGCTATCTCCACCGGTCAGTACCACCGAGCTACCCGGGAAACCCTGCCACCAGTCTTCTAAAAAATCCCGCAGGCCTGCGGTAAGGCTGTACAGAATACCACTGGCAATGGCCTCTGAGGTATTTCTGGCCCAACGGGCGGGCAGGGCGATCACTGAAGTCACCCCTGGTTCTGGCAATCTGACCTCTGGCAACGCTGCAGTCGAGTGATTTAAGGATTGCAATTGCAACCCCAAACCGGGCAAAATTGCTCCCCCAATCAGACGCTGGTCAGCATCGCCTGCGGTCAGGGTGAGAGCCGTCCCTGCGTCAATTACCAGCACAGGGCCGCCAACCCTCGTAAGCGCACCCCAGAGAGCCAGAGCCCGATCGAGGCCAAAACCGGGATACATCCCGGCTAAGGGCACCTGCTCCAGACCAATCACTTGCTGACCGGCGTAATTTGCCCAAAGTTGCTGTTGTTCTGGCACCACGGAAGCAATTTGAACCAGGGGTTGGGCCAGGTTTAAGGCAGGCAAGGACTCAACCCGACCAAGGGAAAGCTTTTGGAAGTTGAACTGATGGTGAATCAGTTGACTCACCTGCTCCGGAGAAAAATGGGGGGTATGCCAGACCCTTTGCAGGCGATTTTGCTGAAACAGAGCCCAATGCAGCCGGGAGTTGCCGACTACCAAGGCCAACCAGGATGTTGTCTGCATCGTTTCTGCCCTCACCCCCACGATCGCCACCCATAGAAAATTCTAATTTACTGATTTATCAGGCAAAACCTATAAGCCCGACTAATAGGCAAGTTTACCTAACAAAACTTTACAAAAAGGGGATCGAGGGATCAATAATAAGGAAAGAAGAAAACTCCAGATCACTAAACCTTTTTTTTAGGGAGGCAGTTCATGGTCGCACTCACCGATCGCATTCAGTCGAGGCTGACGATGCAAACCCTTGAAATTGCTGCTGACACCACGGCGATTCGCTCCCTGGATTGGGATCGAGAACGCTTCGACATTGAATTTGCCCTGAACAATGGTACAACCTACAACTCCTTCGTAATTCGGAGTGAGAAACTGGCCCTGGTAGATACTTCCCACGAAAAATTTCGCCAGCTCTACTTCGATACCCTGAATGGCATCATTAACCCGGCGGAGATTGACTATCTGATTATCAGCCACACCGAACCGGATCACAGTGGATTAGTGGCGGATATTCTGCGGCTGGCCCCCCAGGTGACGGTCGTGGGAGCAAAGGTCGCCATCCAGTTTCTCGAAGATCTGGTGCATCAACCCTTTGAGCGGATGCTGGTGAAAAACGGCGATCGCCTCGATCTGGGGAACGGCCATCTGCTGGAGTTTGTCTCTGCCCCAAACCTGCACTGGCCCGATACCATCTTTACCTACGACCATGGCACCCAGGTTCTTTATACCTGTGATGCCTTCGGCATGCATTACTGTGACGACCACACCTTTGATGAAGATCTGGAGCTGATTGAGCCAGATTTTCAATACTACTACGACTGCCTCATGGGGCCGAATGCTCGCTCGGTATTGTCTGCCCTGAAGCGGATGGGAGAATTGCCGCCGATTACCACGATCGCCACCGGCCATGGCCCCCTGCTACACCATAACCTGACAGAACTGGTAGGCCGTTACCGGGAGTGGAGCCAGGCCCAGGCCAAGGCAGCTACCCATGTCGTGCTGTTTTATGTCCCCGAGTATGGTTACTCCGATCGACTGGCCCAGGCGATCGCCCAGGGCATTTCTAAGACCGGGGTTGGGGTTGAAATGATGGATCTGAGCAGCGCAGAACCCCAGGAAGTCCGGGAATCTGTCAGCCTGGCAGCGGGTATTGTGATTGGTATGCCACCCCAGAGCGGAGCCACCGCCAGTACCACCCATGCAGCCCTGAGTACGATTCTGGCAGCAGCCCATGCCAAGCAATCGATCGGTCTGTTTGAAACCGGGGGCGGTGAAGATGAATCGGTCTACCCTCTGCGAAACCAGTTCCAGGAAATTGGTGTGACGGAAGCTTTTCCGCCCATTCTGGTGAAGGAGACTCCTAACGAGGCGATCTACCAGCTCTGTGATGAGGCGGGTACCGACCTGGGCCAGTGGTTGACCCGCGATCGCAGCATCAAGCAGATGAAGTCCCTCGATAGTGACTTAGACAAAGCTCTGGGACGGATCAGTGGCGGTCTTTATATCATCACGGCGCAGAAAGGAGCAGTCTCTAGTGCCATGCTGGCTTCCTGGGTAGCCCAGGCCAGTCTCAAACCCCTGGGAGTAACCATCGCGGTGGCTAAAGATCGAGCAATTGGCTCTTTTATGCAGGTGGGCGATCGGTTTGTCTTGAACGTGCTAGAGGAAGGCAACTACCAGCCCCTGATGAAGCATTTTCTGAAGCGGTTTGCCCCCGGGGCCGATCGATTTGCTGGAGTCAAAACCTATCCGGCAGCAAACGGTTCACCCATTCTGGCGGATGCCCTGGCCTACCTGGAATGTGAGGTCGTCAGTCGAATGGAATGTAGTGACCACTGGATTGTTTATAGCCTGGTTGATGCGGGGCGGATCTCTAACCCTGATGCCCTGACGGCGGTTCACCATCGCAAGGTCGGCAACCACTACTAACCCCAACCTCCCCTGGCCAACGACCCTCCATCTACTTAACTCACCTATTGCGGTTTTATGTCTCTCCTCACACCCCCTTCCCCTGCTGCTTCTAAACCCCGCGATGTTCAGGTAGCAACCATCGGCAGCAATACTCAGGTACTGCGATCGCGCACCTGGGATCGCCTCAAGTTTGAGGTCGAATATTCCCGGCAGCGGGGCACCACAGCTAACTCCTACTTAATCAAGGCCGATAAAATTGCCCTGATTGACCCCCCGGGTGAATCCTTTACAGCGATTTATCTGCAAGAACTGCAACAACAGGTGGCGTTGCAGCAGTTAGATTACGTTATTCTCAGCCATGTCAACCCCAATCGGCTAACCACGCTAAAAGCCCTACTAGAACTGGCCCCTCAGGTAACTCTGATCTGCTCAAAGCCAGGAGCAAACGCCCTCAAAGCCGTATTTCCGGAGCGAGAGGCCCAGATTAAACCGATTCGGGGGGATGAAGTTCTGGATCTGGGCCAGGGTCACCAGTTGCAATTTATTTTTGCCCCCACCCCCCGCTGGCCCGATGAACTCTGTAGCTTTGATCCGGCCACCCGGATTTTATTTACAGATAAATTGTTTGGCACCCATGTCTGTGATGAGCCGGTTCTGGACGAAAACTGGAAACAACTGGACGAAGACCGGCACTATTACTTTGACTGCCTCCATGCCGCCCAATCTCGTCAGGTTGAAACCGCGATCGATAAGTTAGCCCCCTTCTCAGCTAAAATTTATGCGCCGGGCCATGGGCCGATGGTGCGCTACAGCCTGAGTCGTCTGACCCATGATTATCGCCAGTGGAGCCAGCAGCAAAAGACGAAGGATTTGACCGTCGCCGTGCTGTATACTTCCGCCTACGGTAATACTGGAGCGGTAGCCCAGGCCCTGGCCCAGGGCATTGCCGCAGCAGGAGTGGCGATCAACCTGATCAACTGCGAATTTGCCGACCCAACGGAAATTACCAGCGCGATCGAACAGTGCGACGGTTTTATTATTGGTTCTCCCACCCTGGGAGGTCATGCCCCTACCCAGATTCAAACCGCCCTGGGGATTGTCCTTTCTACCGCACCTAAAAACCGCCTGGCCGGAGTCTTTGGCTCCTACGGCTGGAGTGGTGAAGCCGTGGATTTAATCGAAGGCAAATTACAGGATGCGGGCTACCGGTTTGGGTTTGACACCCTGCGGGTGAAATTTAAACCCACCGCCGAAGTTTTGGCCCAGGCAGAAACCGCAGGAACGGAGTTTGCCCAGGCCCTCAAGAAGGTGAAAAAAGTTCGGGCTCCCCGGCAAATGGCGGCAGAAGCCCAGACCGATCGCACCGGGCAGGCCGTGGGACGGGTGACAGGTTCCCTCTCGGTATTAACGGCCCAACAGGGAGAAACCCCGATCGGCCTCCTGACTTCCTGGGTGTCCCAGGCCAGTTTTAGCCCTCCCGGTCTGACCGTAGCGATCGCCAAAGATCAAACCGCCGAACTCCTGGCCCATGCCGGGGAAGCCTTTGTCCTGAATGTTTTGAAAGAGGGTAGAAATCTGCGGCGGCACTTTCTCAAATCCTATGCCCCCGGTGAAGACCCCTTTGCCGAAGTGACCACAACCCCGGCCAGCAACGGTTGCCTGATCTTGACAGAGGCTCTGGCTTACCTGGAATGCCGGGTACAAAACCGCCTAGACTGTGGCGACCACTGGCTACTCTACGCTGTGGTCGAAAATGGCAAAGTCCTGGATGCCACCGGGGTGACCGCCGTCAATCATCGCAAGTCGGGGAGCCAGTACTAGCAGGCAGGGGTGTTCCCACCTGTCTCAGGTTAAGGGCATGGCCCGCCGTTACCAGGTAGACCTGACCTGCCACACTACCAATCTGCCGGGTCAGAAACCCCAGGCGATCGCGAAAGGTACGCCCGATCGGGTAAGCCGGAACCACTCCCCAACCGGTTTCTTCTGCGACCAGAATAATTTTGTTAGAAGTACGGGTCAGACTATCGAGCAACTGGCTGACCGTCTGCTTCCAGGTCTGGTCATCCTGGTCAAGCAGATTCGCCAACCAGGTACCGAGAGAATCAACCAGCAGGCAGCTGGTTCCGGGAACGGCCAAAATCGCTTCAGCCAGATGGACGGGAACCTGGAGGGTTTGCCAGTCGGCAGGGCGACGGAGGCGATGCTGTTCTATCCGGGCCTGCCACTCCAGGTCGGTGGGGTCAGTCTGGGCGGTAGCAATATAAAGGACTGGTTGCCTGGAGTTACGGGCCAGATGCTCGGCCCACTCACTTTTTCCCGATCGGGCTGGCCCTGTGACCAAAACCAGATTGTCGCTTGTCATCTCTGTGCCTCACTCCCCTGAGCCTGCTATATCATGGTGCCAATCCCTTGCAAGCCATTATGAAACCAGAACTGAGACGGATTGAGGCGACCCTGCAACAACTGAGTGTTCAGCCTACCTCTAAATCTACCAGGAACGTTAACCAGTCCAGGCCTCTGCAATTGTTGTTGGCCGGAGCCAGAGCTTCCCGTGGGGCAACGGTAGAAGTTACTTCCCAGGCAAGTTCCGCCTCCCCGATCGGTGTACCCACCCCCCCGGAAGCCACCCGGAGCCAGGCTAAATCGTCAGCCGCTCCAATCTGGACGGTACCGTTGAAAACGAATCTGGCAGAAGTTCAAGCTCCAACCCTACCTCGCTTCAAACTACCTAGCTTTAGTAGCCACCGGAATGCCGCCAATCCGGGACTGGCCATGAATCTCCTGAAAGAAATAGAGGTAGTAGTGGCCGGTTGGCAGACAGAACTGCACCAGGTACTTCGCAAGATTCAAGATATCTATTTAGAAGGGCCAATCATCGATGGCTGGTTAGAATCTTACACCCCCAACAACGAAGAAGTATCCGCCTTCCGCCATGCGGATGTGGATTGTTTGATCGACTATGTCGAAAAAATGCAGGGTACCGTTCCGCCGGAAACGCCAGGAAAATCCCAGGAACCTATCTATGGGAAGAGGCAAACAACCGGGGGAGCAGGTTATCGATTGTGTGGTCTAAACGAAGACGGACAACTCTGGTTTCGTCCCTGTCCTGCTGCCCAACTCCCGGCCATCAGCCTGGCAATTTCCCGTTATCAGCGCCTGAAGCAACTTTTAGTTCGCAAGCAAGATCTGGAACTGAAATTGGGCCAGCTGTCGGAAGCTCTGGCAATTTTACGGGGACGAATGCCGACTTAAAGCCAAATCCTCGGAAGAATATGCGAGGATAGGTCATACCTGGAGGGACTGGCTGTTTAACATTCCCGCAACAACTAATATTAGCCAACCAGAGATATTAGCTTGAGTGTCGTCCGTTTTCCCTGGCTTAAGTCCATGAAACCTGCAATCACTCATTATGACTGCTACCACATCTTCTTCTGAAGTCAAGTTTGACGGGGTTATTTCCATCCGATCGATTATTCAGGATGCCTATAATCGGGGTGCGTCGGCTGTTTACCTGCAGGCTGGCCGCCCTCCTTTTTTTCGTATTCGGGGCAAACTTCTCCCCCAGGAGCATATCGTACCCCTGACCTCAGAGCAGTTCCATTGCTACCTGCGGGAAGTGCTAACCCCCCAACAACTGGAACATTACCTGGATACCCGTAAGCTAGATGCAGATGTCCGGATTCCTGGGTTTATGCAGTGCCGGGTCAACTGCGGCCCAACGGCCCAGGGAACGGAGGCCATGAGCCTGAATGGGATCACCCTGGATGGCCCGGGTCGGGATGTGCAAAAACAGGGAACGGTGCAGGCGCTGGTTGAAGATGCCTGTAAGCAGAGAGCCTCTGACATTCACATTCAGGTGGGGGAAGTACCCCGGTTTCGCATCCAGGGCAAGATGCTCAAGCAAGAAAGCTATGGCCGCCTGACGGAACGCCAGTTTGAAGACTTTTTGCAGGAAATTCTGGCCCCCAAGCAGTTAGAACAGTTTAAGCAACAGCAGGAACTGGACACGGCCATTCTCTACGAAGGTCTGGTGCGCTGCCGGGTCAACTGTGCCCAGTCGATTATGGGTGGGTCTATGGTGTTGCGTCTGATCTCCCTGGAAGTACCCACTCTCAAGCGCTTGAATTTACCTCCGGTGCTGGCCACCATCGTTGAGGAGCGGCAGGGTTTACTGCTGGTGACGGGGCCAGTCAACTCGGGGAAATCTACCACCCTGGCGGCCATGCTGCGCCATCTGAATGACTCCCTGCCCCGCAAGATTGTGACGATCGAGGACCCGATTGAGTATGTCCATACCTCCAACCAATGCCTGGTTACTCAGCGCGAAGTAGGGCTGCATACGGAAGAGTTCAAAGACGCTCTGCGAGCCTCCCTGCGGCAGGATCCGGATGTGATTTTGATTGGGGAAATGCGCGATCGGGAAACCGTCGATACGGCAGTACGAGCGGCCATGACCGGACACCTGGTACTGGGCACCCTACACACCAAGGGAGCCGTCAACGCTTTTAAACGGCTGCTCAACTTCTACACCCCAGACGAGCAGGACACTGTGCGAGTGCAGATTGTAGAAGCCCTGCGAGCCGTAATTGCCCAATCCCTGGTACCAACCATTCAGGGGGGAAGAGTCGCCGCCCTGGAAATTATGTTGAACACAGAGACGATTCGCGATTATCTGCAGAAAGGGGCGATCGATGAGATTTACCAGCTCATGGAAGAAGGCACCGATGGCACCCAGACGATGAACCAGGCATTGTTTGACCTCTACGAAGCCGGCCTGATTACCCCAGAAGATGCCCTCACCTTCTCCCTCAACCCGGAAGACCTGACCTACATGATGAAGAACTATACTCGTCGCTCCAGTCGATCGGGTCTGCTGAATGCCGAATATATCAACAACCGGCAACTCTAATCGCCCTGCAATTAACAGAGCAGATTTAACAGCCAAATAACAGACCTGAAGTAACAGACCCGAAACAATTGGTGCCCTGAATCGAAGGTTCTATAAATCTACCCATCTTGTTCGGCCCCGTTATTTTATTTTTCAAGAGTATTAAAAAAGCAGGATGACTGTTCCCAATATCCTGCTTTTTTCCTCAAGATCCGGTGGATCAAAAATCCGGACTTTTCCACAGACTTTTACAATTTTTCGCGAGTTTTCCACAGACTTTTGCGAGTTTTCCACAAAAGCCTGCCCTGAATCACTCCCACTCGATCGTCCCGGGGGGCTTGGACGTAATATCGTAAACGACCCGGTTCACACCCCGAACTTCGTTAACGATTCGGTTAGAAATTGTTTCTAACAGGTCGTAGGGCACCCTGGACCAATCGGCGGTCATGCCATCTTCGCTGGAAACAAATCGTAACACGATCGGGTAAGCATAGGTACGCTGGTCCCCCATCACTCCCACACTGCGGATCGGTAACAGAACAGCAAAGGCCTGCCAGAGATCGTGGTAAAAACCACTGCGGTTAATTTCCTGACGCACAATAAAATCTGCATCCCGCAAGATATCGAGCCGTTCTTCCGTGACTTCACCCAGAATGCGGATAGCCAACCCTGGCCCGGGGAAGGGGTGGCGCTGAACGATTTCTTCTGGCAGGCCGATCGAGCGACCGACCTTACGAACCTCATCCTTAAACAGTTTACGCAGGGGTTCAATCAGCTTAAACCTGAGATCTTTGGGTAAGCCACCCACATTGTGATGGCTCTTGATCTTGACCGCTACCCGCTCACCGGTCTGGGGATCGACGTTAGTATCAGCCGACTCGATCACATCGGGATAGAGGGTGCCCTGGGCCAGATAATCAAACGGCCCCAATCGTCTTGATTCTTCTTCAAAGACCTGAATGAACTCGTGACCAATTCGCTTGCGCTTATCTTCTGGGTCCGTCACGCCTTCCAGTCGTTGCAGGAAGCGCTCCCGGGCATTGACGTACTCTACGGGGATATGAAACTGCTCGGAGAACAATTTCACCAACCGTTCGGGTTCCAGCTTACGCATAAAGCCCTGGTCGATAAACATGCAGGTCAACTGATCGCCGATCGCCCGATGCAGCAAAAACGCCAGGGTAGAAGAATCGACCCCACCGGAGAGGGCCAGCAGCACCCGCCGATCGCCCACTTTGGCCCGAATTTCCCGAATCGCTTCTTCGACAAAGGCGGCGGTGGTCCAGGTCGGTTCGCAGTGACAGATGTGGTAAACAAAATTGCGGATCAGAGCCAGACCACCGACGGAATGAACCACCTCTGGATGAAACTGAACGCCGTAGAGCTTTCTCTCCTGGTGGGCGATCGCCGCACAGGGAGTATTTTCGGTATGGGCCAGGAGTTCAAACCCCTCGGGCAGACGGGTCACCGAATCACCATGGCTCATCCACATAGTGGTGCCATCTTCTACATTGGTGAGCAGATCCGTAGGGTCGTCAATGTATAAAGAGGCCTTGCCATACTCGGCTCGTTCGGAGCGCTCAACCTCACCCCCGAGTTGCTGCACCATCAACTGCATACCGTAGCAAACCCCCAGCACAGGAACCCCAAGATTCCAGATTTCTGGGTCGCAGTGGGGAGCGCCCTGGTCATAGACAGAGCTGGGCCCACCCGAGAAAATAATCCCCCTGGGGTTGAGCTGACGGAGTTGCTCAGCAGTTGTGCGGTAGGACAGCACCTCCGAATAAACCTGAGTTTCCCGGATACGGCGGGCAATCAGTTCTGAGTACTGAGAGCCGAAGTCCAGAATGACAATCATCTGCCGATTCAGCTTTTCTGTAGATTCAGCCTGATCTGTAGATTCAACCTGCGGCTGCTGTTGGGTCTGTAAAGTCACCGAACTATCCTGATTGCTTTGCGAAGTGTGGCCTATGGGCAGCTATAAAACGAAGGGAAGGAAAAGAAGTGCCAGTAACGGCTGGGTTTAAATCTACTTGTTATGTGTTTGTTATTTTAACTAGGGTAACAAAACTTGCCCCAGTAATAGGGTAGCGGTCTTGCTTCTGGCAATAATTTGACGCTGTCGATCGAAGAGCATACTACCAACCTGGATGGGCCAATCGGCCTGGGCCTGGATATAGGTCTGTGCCCGCGCATCGATCGCCTCAGTGATCGTGCCATAGACCTGCTCTACCCAGTGGCTCCCGGTGGTCCGATCGAGGGTCTGGAGATGGGCTAACCCGGCTTCTGCCGTGGCACTGGCAAAAATTGTCTGCAGGTCAGGAGTCGGCAGCCCGGCCTGGGCACAATGGGCCGTGAGAATTTCGGTTCTGCCATCGGCGACATAGTGGTGGGTATGAAAGATCCCCCCGGCCAGCTTGAGCAGCTTGCCGTGGTAGCCAAACAGCAAAATTCCCTTTGCCTGCTGGGTGGCGGCTTCTACCAGCAGGGGACCTAACCAATTGGCGGTTTTGACCAGAGTGGCGGGTTGGATGCCGAGACTTTGGGCCAGGGCCAGCCCATTCTCTCCGATGCAAAAAACAAAATGGTCGGTCTGCTGCCGCTTTTGTTGGAGTTCGGCCCGAAATGTCTCTAGCTGTTCCGGCGCACTCAGGGGATGGGAAATGCCACTGGTACCCAGGAGAGACAACCCTTCTACGACCCCAAAAGCAGCATTGGAAGTACGTTCTGCCAGTTGCCTGCCCGCCGGTAAGACCAGGGTGACCTGAATCCGCTGATCGGCGGCTAACCAGGGCTGTAGATTGGCCTGCATTAACCGACGGGCGTAGCGATAGATCGCGGCCTGACCGTCTGCCTGATGTTTACCAATGCCCTCTCCACCAATTAAGCGAATGGTTTCTTCCTGATCGGGTGGGCCCCACTCGACGATCGCCCAGAGCGGAGTATGGCGGGTCAAATCCAGATTATCCCCCGGATCGCTGCGGGTAATCGCCAGGGCCATGCCTGGTTTTAAGCCCGCCACCTGCTCGATCGCAATCTCTACAATTTGATCGGGTTCCAGTAGATTGACTTCTACCCGGGCCAGGGGTTGGGGTTGTTTAAGCCAGCGACAGGCAGCGATCGCTGCAGCACAGGCAAACACAGGCAGGGTGTAACCAGAACGGGGAACAGACATAAGACTTACCCTGGAAAACCTGCAAACAAAGTCGGTAATTTGTCTCAGTGATCTGAAACACAGATCCAGTGTGACCGATCGCAGCCTGCAATTTGATAAAGAACACAAATATAGAGTGAGGACAAACAACCACTGAGCTTATGATTTGGGGCAAGCTGTAATCAGTGGAGAGGATCTGTCTGACAACCCTATTTGTCCGCTCTACGGAGGTCGCGATGACTGGAACCCTGCAACAACAACCGGTCTTTGAATTACCTGACTTAGCCCTTGAGGCACCCTTTCCGATGCTGGTTCTCCAACCCACTGGCAAGCTGGATGTAGCCGGAAGCCGAGCCTTACAGGTGGAGTTAGAAGCCGCCTTAAACCGGGCTATCGTTGGGATCATCGTAGACTTGCTCTGGGTGGAAGCGATCGACGCGGTGGGGATTGAGGTGCTGGTGGTCGGCCTGCAACAGGCAGCCAGCAGGGGCAAATCCCTTCTATTTCAGGGTATGGATACCCGGACGCAAACGGCTCTGGAACAGGAATGGAGCCGCCAGCGACAACTCGGGCCGGGAACCCGCAGTTGCCATCTCAGCCGAGAACTGGAACGGTACCTGGATGGTCTGGCCGATCGACGTCAGGTGAGCCGAATTTCTGCCTGATGGTTGGTGCTAGAAGGCACTGGCAGGCTCTAAGGTTTTAGAGAAAACTCTGGCCGAGTTGGGAGCAGGTAACTCTCAGACATCCGCTAGGATTGATCCGATGAAAACAACTCACCGGACATGAGTGTAGTGAGGCTGGAACCAATCGAAACGTTATCATCCCCTTTAGAGACAGCACCGGATTTAGAGCCGATCGCCCTGCCTCCAGAACCTTCACCCTCAGAGTCGAAACAGGTAATTCGCAGAAGTTTAGCGGCTTCCACCTGGGATGGGGTGTTTGCGACGGTTTTTTCTAACATCACCGGCGGGGTACTGCTGAGTAATTTTCTGGTGGAGTTACAGGCCAGCCCAACGGAGATCGGATTTCTGGCCTCGATTCCGATGCTGGCCAACCTGTTGCAACCCCTGGGGGCGATGCTCGGCGATCGGTTCAGTAGTCGCCATTATTATTGCCTCTGGGTATACGGGCCTTCCCGCCTGATCTGGCTGATGCTGGTGGGTTGGATTGGCCTGACCCACTGGCAGCGGGTAGACCCCCAGGTTCTGGTCTGGTGGACTCTGGCGATTTTGTTTGTCACCCATGTGGTTGGAGCCCTGGGAAGTGCTGCCTGGTTAAGCTGGATGGCGGCCCTGGTACCTCGCCGTCTGAGAGGCCGGTATTTTGGCATCCGCAATAGTGCTGCAAGTCTGACCAATTTGCTGGCAGTACCGGTTTTAGGCGTGATGGTGACCGCCTTTCCGGGGGGATCGATCCAGGGGTTTGGAGTTGTGCTGTTGTTGGGAGTAGCCGCCGGAATTATCAGTCTGGGTTTCCAGTACTGGATTGTGGATGTGAATCCGCAGTTGCAGCAAGCAGCAGTTCCAGAACCAGAAGCTTCGGTAGCTGAAGCTGAGCCGATGGTAACAACAGTGCCTGAACTCAGCCCTCCGGTCTGGCGCTTGATGGCACAAAATCGTAATTTTCTGCTCTTCCTGCTCTACTTTGGGCTCTGGATGTTTGCCGTAAATTTGAGCGCGCCCTTTTTTAACCTCTATATGCTGGATAATCTGGCGATCGGGGTTAACTGGGTGACGGTCTACAACAGCCTGGGAGCCGGAGCCAATCTGTTGATGCTGATCCTGTGGGGTAAGCTGGCCGATCGCATCGGTAACCGGGTGATTTTGCTGGGGGTGGGGATTCTGGTAGCCGTAACTCCCCTATTCTGGTTAGGAACGGGCAGTAACTCACTGTCGTTGTGGCTGTGGCTGCCGCTGTTACATATCCTGGCCGGAGGTACCTGGGCGGCGATCGACCTGTGTAATAACAACCTGCAACTGGGGGTAGCGCCGGTGCGCCATCAGGCCACTTACTTTGGCATCACCGCCGCGATCGCCGGAGTGAGTGGAGCCCTGGGTACAACGGCCGGTGGGTTTCTGGCAGAGTTTACCAACTATGGCGGCATTCCAGGTTTATTTGCCCTATCGGCGGTAGTCCGTCTGGTGGCCCTCTGTCCCCTGCTATTCGTGCATGAGCAACGGGGCCAACCGTTACATGAAATGATGCGGGTTTTGTTTCCGGTCGCTCCAGGCCAGGGAGCTACCAAAGAAGTGGTGCAGCAGGAATAGAATTTTGTCGAGAGCTAGGGCCAGGTAGGCCCCACTCTGGCCAGAGGCCCACACCCTTGTACCGGGATCAGTCAAAATGAAGGAATGAATCAGGTTGACTATCTCCGAATTAGCCTTATCGATCGCTGTAACTTTCGCTGCCAGTACTGCATGCCGGAAGGAGCCGATCTGGACTACGCCTTACAGCAAAATTTGCTGACTCAGGCAGAGTTATTACTCCTGCTGCAAGAAGTCTTTATCCCCGTTGGGTTCACCCGCTTCCGGCTGACCGGCGGAGAACCCCTGCTGCGTCCTGGCGTGGTTGAGATTGTCCGGGCCATTGCCAGCTTTCCAGAAACCAGGGATCTGGCCCTGACAACCAATGCCTTTCTGCTGGCGGAGCTGGCTCAGGATCTTTACGATGCCGGTCTGCGGCGAATTAATATCAGTCTTGACTCCCTCCAGCCCGAGGTGTTTGACAGCATTATTGGGAATCGCGGCCGATCCCGCTGGCAGGATGTTTGGGCCGGGATTCTGGCCGCCCATCGGGTCGGGTTCAATCCGTTGAAGCTAAATGTCGTGGTAATTCCCGGGGTGAACGACCAGGAAGTGCTGGATCTGGCCGCCCTCAGCCTCGATCGAGAATGGCATATTCGGTTTATTGAGTTCATGCCGATCGGCAATGACCATCTGTTTCAAGATCGGGGCTGGGTCAGTTCGGAAGACCTGCGCCAGCGGATTCGAGCCAGATGGGGTCTGACGGAGGCAGCAGTTCGGGGTAATGGACCTGCCGATGTCTGCAAAATTCCGGGGGCCAAGGGCACTCTCGGCTTCATCAGTCAGATGTCTGAATGCTTTTGCGATCGCTGTAACCGGATGCGGCTGTCAGCGGATGGCTGGCTGCGGCCCTGCCTGTTGAACGAAACCGGCCAGCTCGACCTGCGAACCCAACTGCGAACCGGAGTTTCCCCGGTTGAACTGCGGCACCAGGTACGAGAACTCTTGCAGCTGAAACCAGAAATTAATTATAAAGGCCGGGAATCGGGCACGATCGGCAGCTATAGTCGCACCATGTCTCAGATTGGAGGATAGCTACCCGGGTGTCGGGGCAGGACTGTAACGGGATTAAAGCCGGTAGATCTGCATTCCTTCCGCCGACACTTCTTCGTAAGCATTGAGCTGCAGCTTGAGAAACTGGTTTTGTTCTTCGATCGTCTTCAGTTCTTCGAGTTTCTGGACAATCGTCCGGGTGAAGCGATCGGTGTCGGGCAGTTGATCGGCAATCCAGGAAGTTTCTACCTCAATCTCAATCATCCGCTGGGTCCGGCGATATTCTCGGATTAACCGTTGATTATTGGCAATCTGTTGTTTCAAAATTTTTATCGCACTGGCAGCCCGGTAAATGCGAGCGGCATAAAGCTGGGCATCCAGATGGGCCATTTTAGCTTTCAGGTCTTCTAGCTGCCTGATCAAAACCTGATTCGTCTTGCCTTCATGGCTCAATTCCTCGATCCGTCGCTCAATCTTCAACTTTTGGGCCAGGAGACGCTGATCGGCAATCAACCGGTTGCCTTCCCGGCCAATAGTTTCTAAAGGAGGGCTGAAGAGATGGGCAATATTGCTCAATTTGAGATAAGCCAGCACCCCAAGACCGCTACAAATCAGGGTGGCAAAGACCCCACCCCCACTGACAAACGCACAGGTCAAAAGCCCGATCGTAATCACACTCAGGTTGGCCGTGAGATAGGTTGGGCTGGGAATCGGAGTCGGCAGGATGTAATGCTTACCAGTGGTATGGTTGGTGATCGCCACCAGTTTTTTCATCACATAGCCCTGCATCGTGTAGAGGACTGACACCACATCGCCCCGATGGGCCGGAACCTCATCTTCTCGACCCGAGAGGGAAAACTGCAACAACTTCAAGGAGCGATCGGGGGTGGTAATTTGCAGGGTGTAATGGCGCTTGTCCAGGCGAGGCAATTTTGCCGTCAGAAAAAGCAGGGTTTCATGTATCGAAGAACGGCGGGATAACTTCCCATACACCACACCATAACGATGGTTGCAGGCAGAACAGAAAACCTGGGTTGGATTTCCTTTGAAATCACCGATCGAGCGGGCACAGGAAGGGCAAGAAAGCGACAAATTCATCGCACCAGAAATTATTTTTAGCAACGACAAAATTGCATGTTTTCATTGACCTGAAAACAGCAATGGTAGAAATTACAGGGAAAGAGTTTCTACTTAAAAGTAGAAAAATTAATTCAACAGATTCAGCTCAATTCGCGCTACGGACTTAGCTATTAGTTGGCCGATCAGGGTTCCGAAGATAATTTCTGACAGAAAACAACAGGTTTAACACGATCGCAGCTTAGTCCGAAGGAAACTAATAAGGCCTGGGAAAATAAAAGTTGTTGGTCTATCTATGACCTTTGGATCTTAGACCGGGACTGAAAAGGACTGGGGCAGAATCCGGCACTGTTTCACAAATCTATATACCTGTAGTCAAAGGATTATTAGAGCAGGTGTTTCTTGTGACAGAGGTAACAAAATTCAGGCTGACCTAACCTCAGAAACGAGTGTTATGGAGACTTTTATGCAAATTCAAACAAAACATACGCCCTTTTTAGAAAAAGTGCAGCAGTTGGCGGGATTGTCTGACCTGTACGATGCCCGCGACATTACAGAGGTCGTATTCCGCACGATGCGCGACATGATGACCAACGAAGCGGTGGAGCATGTGGGAGAAGAGTTGCACAAACCTCTAGATGAAGGCAATCCCGATCGCACCCTTTACACGGCAACCCCTCTGGCCACGGAAGTAGAAGATCTCTGGGAAGACACCAACCCAGTGGTTCACTTCCTGAGTAAAATTCGTCCACCCCTGATCATTCGGGATGAAACCTTTTTGTTCCGGGTGCGCCAGGAAGCCGGGTTACAGCCCACGGTTTCCGCCGAAACCGTCGTCAAAGCGGTATTTTCAGCCACTAAAGACGAACTCTCAGAAGAGCGGATTCAAGAAATTGCTGGTTTTCTCCCTGGCAAAGTTCTCGAACTTTGGGAAGCAGCATAAGCTTCCTTGACGGGAGGGGAAGACTAAGAATGTCCCAGTTCCCCTGACCTGAAAAGTTGTATGGGCGGGTTTAACAGGCACCTCGAACACCACGACAACCTGGCTACCTGCCCTTACCCGATCGTCAAACCCATGGGATTTCCATCATTTAGGAATAGTCTCAGGTGCAGGGATTCTTGATCCGAATAGGGGCAGCAACGTCCCTGAAGATAAAAACTGGGAGAGAATAGAAACGGCATCCCACTGCAAACCTGTGACCTCTTCTGATTTACCTGTCCAAGCGATTCCCGGCCCACCCAAAGCGAGTAAAGATGCGGGTCTGGCTCCCCTGTTGTTGACCGTAGTTGAGCTGGTGCGACAATTGATGGAGGCTCAGGTGATTCGCCGTATGGAAGCGGAAGAATTGACCGATGAAGACCTCGATCGAGCCTCAGAGAGCCTGCGTAAGCTAGAAGAGCAGGTGATTGAGATCTGTAATATTTTTGAGATTGACCCCGCCGACTTAAATATTGATCTGGGAGAAGTTGGCACCCTTTTGCCCAAAGCAGGCGGCTACTACCCGGGGGAAAAATCGACCAGCCCGACTATTCTGGAGCTGCTGGATCGGCTGTTGAATACGGGTGTGGTGTTGCAGGGTGAGGTGGATCTGGGGTTGGCGGATATTGACCTGATCCACGCCAAGCTTCAACTAGTTTTGACCGCTAAACCAATTTAAGATTGTGAATCTAATTAAATTTTGCTGCCTAAAAAGAACTCACAGGGGTAACCGATAGCGCCCTGTCATGGCCAGCATCTCGGCGTAGGGGGTCTGGTGCAGGTGGGCTTTGCCCACGGAGCCAAAAAGGTCCAGTTTTTCACTGATGACGGAGTGCATGGCGGCGATCGCCCCGGCCATAGAATCTACCAGATCTTTCAGATCCGCCGCACAGATTCCGGCTTTGAGAGACTGCATATAGGCCTGGCGCACTTCGGTATTGACATTGAACTTACACACCCCCAGCTGGATCGACTGACTGATCATTTCTGGAGGCAGACCAGAAGCGCCATGTAACACCAGGGGAATTTCGATCAGCTGACGAATTTTTTCTAACCGGGCAAAATCTAGCCGGGGTGGGCTTTTGTACTCGCCATGGACATTGCCAATGGTCACCGCCAGGGCATCTACCCCGGTCGCCCCAACAAACTCCACCGCCTGCTCGGGATCGGTCATCTTGGCTTCTTTTTCAGCGATCGTCAGACCATCTTCGGTACCACTGATCCGGCCAATTTCCGCTTCTACCGCAGCCCCTTTGCTATGGGCCAGTTGGGTCATGGCACGGGTAAATTCTAGATTTTGGGCGTAGGGCAGGTGGGAGCCATCGGCCATGATCGAAGTCATGCCAGCATCCAGAGCCTGCTGAATATCGGGGGCAGAGGTGCTGTGATCAAGATGCACGGCGATCGGCACTGTCGCTACGGTGGCGGCTTCCAGGCAGAGGGCAACCAGGGGCGAACCACCAAACTTCAGGGCACTGGGATGAATTTGCAGCATCACCGGGCTGGAGTGGGCCTCTGCCGCCTGTACCACCGCCTGCACCCCTTCCAGGTTATAGACATTAAAGGCCCCGATCGCGTAAATATTCCGCCGTGCCGTTTCTAGCAGTTCCCGGGTTGAACTTAGCATGGGTTTGTCTCCCCTGAGTGAGGGCAAGCTGAAAGCCACTTTATATTGTCCGTTGTTTTGCACCGCAGACAACAACCCAGAAGGCCAGATAAAATGCACTGGCCTCCAGAACTATCCAGGGGCCGGTGTGGAGAAGGGGATATTTCTCGGATTAGCCGTTCACCACATTGCCCCCATTGGGATGGAGAATCTGTCCCGACATATAAGACGAGTCATCGGAGGCCAGGAAGACATAGCTGGGAGCTACTTCTTCCGGTTGCCCAGCCCGTTGCATCGGCACCTGCTTGCCAAAACTGGCCACCTTCTCTTCCGGAAAGGTGGAGGGAATCAGGGGAGTCCAGATCGGGCCGGGAGCTACCCCATTCACCCGAATGCCTTGTTCGACCAGGGATTGGGATAGCGATCGGGTAAAGGCCACGATCGCCCCCTTGGTGGAAGAATAATCTAACAACTGGGGGCTACCCTGGTAGGCCGTTACCGAGGTGGTGTTGATGATCGTCGAGCCTTCCTTCAGGTTGGGCAGGGCGGCCTTGGTCATGAAAAACATGCCAAAGATATTGGTCCGGAAGGTACGCTCTAATTGCTCGGCGGAAATGTCGGAAATGCTTTGCTGGGGGTGTTGCTCAGCGGCATTGTTGACCAGAATATCCAGGTGCCCCAGTTCTTGCACCGTTTGCTGGACAGCCTGCTGGCAGAACTGCTCATTACCAATGTCTCCAGCGATCGCCACACACTTGCGGCCCTCGGCCTCGACCAGATGCTTTGTGGTTTCGGCATCTTCGGTTTCACTCAAGTACACGATCGAGACATCCGCCCCTTCTCGGGCAAAGAAAATCGCCACCGATCGTCCGATCCCGCTGTCACCCCCCGTAATTAGAGCCACTTTGCCGTCTAGTTTGCCGCTGCCCCGGTAGGTGCTGTCTTTAGATTTGGGGGCCGGGGTCATTTCGCTCTGCAAACCCGGTCGCTGCTCTTGATGCTGTGGGGGTTGGAGTTGCTGTTCTTCCTTTGCCACCTGGAGATCCTCCTAATTACTGTGCTGCAAGAAAAAGGGCAAACAGAGTTTGTTTGCCCTGATCACCTCATCTATCCCTACGTCCTAACCACGCTACGGACTACTTACCACCAGACCCGTTCGCCGTTTTCATCAACTCGGGCCTGCCGAATCACATCGGAAATTTCTTCGGCATCCTTAACATGGTGCAATGCCTTTTGGCTGCCATCGGGTTCGTCCACAACGAAGTAAGTCGGAACGACAATGTGATCACCGGTGATATCTGGGGCATCCACCGCCACCTGCTTGGCCTTTTCTTCCAGGGTCATAGAGTCATCAATCCGATCGCCGGGGTTGGCGGTGAGGCTCTTGCCACCCCGATCGAGTTCGGCTTTCTGGGCCTGTTTTTGCGCCGGATCCACTTCTTCCGGGGTCATCGGCTGATTAATCGTGCCGGAGTTATCGTTTGGTTTGGAATCTTTATTCATAAAACAGTCCTAAAAAATTTCAATCTCCATGCTTCAGGTTAGAAAGTCTGGCTCCCCAAAACCTCTTTCTAATGGGCAGGATGGGGCTATCTCCCTTGAGGGAATTGGTTAGGGCAACACCAGGGGGTCATCATCGAGGGACAGGAGAAACTGGATCAAATAGGTCTGCTCCTCACTTGAAAAACCGGCCTTGCGATCCACCCAATAGGCATGACCACTGCCATCCACGTTGGAACGTTGCAGGTCAGGATGGGCCCGATTGGCTGCGATCGTCCCCTCACGGAGTTGCCGATCCAGCAACACCCGCAGACTTGCCTCCGGATCGGGCAAAATTCCCTGCAGTAAGGTGCCGGCTATTCCTAACTGGCTGGCATCGGCGATGGTAAAGCCCTGCTCCGTCGGCTTCAGAGCCGCCTGACTGGCGGCCACCCCCCCATCGTGCAGGTAGGGGGCCGTAACCTGCAACCCAATCAAACTCGGTACCTTGTAACCTCCGGCCCGATCCTGCAGGCCAAAGGCCCGTTGCAAATCTTCTGCCGGGACGACATCGGTGGGCACAGGCAGAACCAGCGGATTTTCAGGTAAAGGTACCGGAGTGCTGGCCGGATAGGTCGTTGGCTCTACAAAACTCAGGGCCATTGGTTTCAGGGTAGGGGCGCGGGAAGGTTGGGTTCCCACCTGGGTTTGAGAAATCACCCGGTGATTGGTGAAATAGCGCCCGCTATGGCATTCGGCACAACCGGCCCGGTTAAATAGCTCAGCTCCCTGCTGGAGGGTTTCTCGATCTTGCAGCGCCGGGTTTTGGTTGGGAGGTGGAGCCAGGGTATTTTGCCAGACCGATATGGCATTCAGTTGTTGCCCCACCGGGTAGCCGGGAGAACTGGCCATCAGGCCATCCAGCATAAAGGGAGAGCCTTTCGGGTAGCCGGGCATCCGAATCACTTCGTTGATCGCCGGTTCACCGGGAGTCGGGTCCTGCTGCTGGAAAAAGGCCGAGGGGTTGGCAGCTTCCGGCAGACGAAATTGGGGATTTGCCGCATTTTGCAGAATCACCCCCAGGTAGGTGTCCTTATCAATTCCCAGCAGGGCCTGACTGCCATCGGCCCCGGTCGTAGCATCGGAGTTGGTGGCATGAACATTACTGTTCAGGGTGGTCAGGCCATGGAACCAGCCGATCGCCGAATGGCCACTCCAACCGTAGGGGTAGGCCTCAAAGGTGTAGGAGGAAGGAATCTGGGAAGGGTTGTTGACCAGAGTGCCACTGGAGTCAAAGTTACCGGGGGGCCAGCTCAATAGGGCGGCATCTACCGCCTCTTCGATCGCCTTACTGTCTGGCAACCGGTCTACCTGCCCATCGGCCCGGGTATAGGTGTGATCGCCCACCGGAAACCGGGTGGGGTTAATATCGGTCTGGCGGAACATGGCTGCAGAGTTACTGGCAAAGGCCAGCACCAGACCGGTATTGACATCAATATTGGGGGCCCCTTCCAGAACTTTGCCATTGGCCGGGTCGATCGTGGCATGGCAGAGGGCACAGGTAATTCCTACCCGGACTTTGCCATGGTCAATACTGGGCCGCATTCCCAGGGGCAGTAAGGAGTTGGCAGGCACATCCATGCCGGTATTCAGCAGGGTGCCGGCTTTGAACTCCCGGCCACCAATCGTCACATCCCGGTTAATTGGGATCTGCAGGTTGCTGGTGTGCTTGCCTGCCAGACGGGCGATCGCCTGGGTAATCGTGACTAAGTTAATGGGCCCATTCAGAGCCCCTACGATATCGGTCTGAAATCGCTGGCCCCCAAAAGTTTCTTCGTAAAACACCCGGCGACCCAGGTCAATCAATTCCTGGGTAACAGCAACTGCGCCAGCTTCAGGCGCTAATTCCGCCCGCCCTGCTTCTGTCTGCAACAGTTGAGTGGCCTGGTCGGCAGCAATGGTCTTTCCCAGGCGATCGTAGGAACCAATCTGGGAAGGAGTTGCTTTAGTCTGGGGTGTCAGGGTATTGGCGATCGCCGGAGTATTGGGCAGGGCAATCTTAACCTGAAGGGCAAACAACCCTGCCACCACCAGAAAACTGACCAGAATCAAACTGGTTCGGAGCCAACCGGGAAACTCTTTCACCCATACCATACTGTTGCGATCGACGGTGGCGATCGGTGCCTGAAGAACACCTCACCCTAAACAACAGAATAGGAAAGGTCGTCTACCTGCTGGCAGGCTTCAGCTTAGCAAGTCAGGGTGATTAAAGCGTCATGGGCACGCAGGTGCCTGAAGAACACCTCACCCTAAACAACAGAATAGGAAAGGTCGTCTACCTG